>TARA_R110000868_G_scaffold411311_1_pt1 | contig 68006 bp, 57 predicted proteins | sample TARA_R110000868 | Tara Oceans TARA_R110000868 (sample SAMEA4397489) | marine metagenome | biome: Polar Biome; feature: [SRF] surface water layer (ENVO:00010504); material: water (ENVO:00002006), including particulate matter (ENVO:01000060) such as... | depth 5 m | reverse complement strand
CGACCCAAAACAACGCTTATCGCTGTTGGCGCGACGGGGTCAAGTCGAAAATGATCAGGGGGTCGGCAGAACTTCTTGCATCAATCGATGCGGGCAACATCAGTTTCAGGCTGCTTTGCGTGGCTGCTGTTCACTTAAAGCCAGCAGATAATTGACAATCCCTGTTTGATCGCTGATGATAAACCATACAATATCGTTTCAATCTTCTCACCTGGTTCCTGTAGTGAAGAGTTTCATCCATGCATCGATTTCTGTTCGCGCTCAGCCTTGTTCTTCTCTCGTACCTCTGTCATAGCCATGATGTGCAGGCCGCAGACCAGCGGCCCAACATTCTGTGGATCATCGCGGAAGACATGGGGCCCGAGCTGGGCTGTTATGGAACGCCGGAAGTCAAAACGCCGACGCTGGATCAACTGGCCGACAAAGGCATGCTGTTTCAGAACGCATTCACGGTGACTCCGGTCTGTTCGACCAGTCGCTCCTCATTCATGACGGGCATGTATGCGATGGCCATTGATGCGCAGAACCATCGTTCGCACCGTGAAGGCACCAACCCGCTGCCTGATGGCGTGCGGGTCATCACCGACTGGTTCCGTCCCGCCGGCTATACGACGGCGAACATTAAAAATCTGACAAACGATAAAAAACTGGCAAAGTTCTATAAAGGAACCGGTAAGACCGACTGGAATTTCACCTATCCCAAAGGCAAACAGCCGTTTGACCTCAAGGACTGGGACGAACTGAAACAACATCAACCGTTTTATGCTCAGATCAATTTTTCAGAAACGCATCGAGGCGGAGCCTGGAATACGTCTCACGAACACATCGGCTACCAGGCGGACCCTGCCAAAGTTGAGATCCCTTCTTACTATCCCGACCACCCCGTCACCCGCGGCGTCTGGGCACAGTATCTGAACGCGGTGATGGCTGTCGATAAGAAGGTTGCTTTCATTCTGGATTTATTGAAGCGGGACAAGCTCGACAAGAATACGATTGTGGTTTTTCTGGGCGATCATGGCCGGGCAATGCCACGCGGCAAACAGTGGCCTTACGACAGCGGCCTGCATATTCCGCTGATCATTTACTGGCCCGAAGGCAACGCGAACCTGCCTGCACCTGCACATTACGAGCGGGGTCAAAAAAGTGAGCAGCTGATTTCTTCCATCGATCTGAGTGCCACCTCTTTAGCAGTCGCCGGCATCTCCAAACCTGAAAAAATGCAGGGACAGGTCTTTCTGGGCGCACAGGCAGAGCCCCCCCGCGAGTATCTGTTTGGCGGACGGGATCGAGGCGATGAAACGGTGTTCCATATTCGCACGGTACGGGACAAGCAATATCGCTACCTGCGAAACAAGTACCCCGAGCGCCCGTTCCTGCAGATCAATCGCTACAAGGAAAAATCGTATCCGATCATTGGCCTCTTACGAGACTTGCACAGCAGAGGAGAACTGACCGGGCCGTCTCTCAAACTGATGGCGGACAGTCGACCGGAAGAAGAGCTGTATGATTTAAAACAGGATCCCTGGGAGACCAGCAACCTGGCCGATTCTCCTGACTATCAGAAAGTCAAACGGCGACTGGCCTCGGCTCTGGATCACTGGATGGAGGAAATCGACGACCAAGGCCGTATTCCGGAAGACCCTTCCATTCCCCAATACTGGGACGAACGGGCGATTCGTGTGTATTCAGACAATCTCAAGAACCGCCCCAAAGACTGGTTCCTGAAAGACGCAGCACTGGGTCCTTATAAAGTTGAAAGTAAGAAAGACGATTAGGCGGGGTTAATGCCCTTCGGCTAATGGTGAACTCCTTGCGGTCGATAGAATGGATTCCACATCCCATTCTGCAACCTCACCCGCATCCGCTTCCGCTTCGTCAAAGCCGATCTGCAATTCCCGACGTAACTCGGCGTCCACCCATTGCCTGAAATTTTCCTGAGGGATTAAAAGATAGGTCTTTTGCGACTGATCATCCTCAATTTTGGAAGCCGATCCGGCTGCTGGTTCAAAGCCTGTCGCATTTCTTCAGTAATTTCAGGAGCCATTTACGAGTCTCATGCTAAAAGCAGAACCAATTATTAAAGTTTATGGACCCAGAATACCCGTCCATTCCTATTCTCTATCAATTATGTCACCGGGAATCTCTATAAGCTATAAAGATCTTTTTCCTGCTGAATTTGAAATGAAATCAGGATACTTACGAAACGATCATGCATAAAAAAACCTCAACCGGCATGATACGCTGGTTGAGGATTTTGTTTTCAAGCATCTGACTGCAAACGCGACTTACGCGTAGGTCAGATAGCCGTTTGCTTCGAGGTAAGCGACGACTTCGTCAGCGAGTTCGTCGATGCCTTTGGCGTCGGAATCCAGAACCAGTTCTGGTTTTTCTGGTGCTTCGTAAGGAGCATCGATTCCGGTGAACCCTTTGATTTCGCCAGCGCGGGCTTTTTTGTAGAGTCCTTTTGGATCGCGTTCTTCGCAGGTTTCCAGGGAGGCTTTCACCAGGACTTCGATGAACTCGCCTTCACCCATGATTTCCCGAACCTGATCGCGGTCTTCGAGATAAGGGGAAATGAAAGCGGTCATCACGAGAATGCCGGCGTCAGTATACAGTTTGGAAACTTCACCGATGCGGCGGATGTTCTCGGTACGGTCTTCAGGTGAGAAGCCGAGGTTCTTGTTCAAACCCATGCGAATGTTATCGCCATCGAGAACAAACGTATGCTTGCCCATTTCGAAGAGTTTGTGATCGACGGTGTTGGCGATCGTACTTTTGCCGGATCCACTGAGACCGGTAAACCACAGGACAGCGCCTTTGTGTCCATTTTGTTTGCAGCGTTCTTCTTTAGTTACACGGTGATCATGCCAGGTCACGTTAGTGGCTTTTTGCTCGGCCATCGAGGAATTTCTCCTTGCTCATTAAAAAATATCTGTGGAAACGAAATCTATCTTTAAGCCGGAACAGAGGCCGATTCATACGTCTCTGTGGCTGTTCGGATTCAAATCTCCGTAGGGATACCGGGGCGTTCCAGGGAATGCACACGGGTTCCAGCAATGAAAATCGGGCTGGAATCGGGTATCCTGAATGCGTATTTGCACGATCCTAGAGAAACTGCACTCTTGATGGAAGCCCACTGATTGGGATTTTCTATGAACATTCTCGTTCCGGGCTACTGGAACTGCGGTTTTTTAGCTGTTAGAGTACGCGCAAGGGATAATTTGCGGGTGAGAATTCTCTTACCGTCTGGTGAGAATCTGCTTGCGATTTCATTCCCGACTGGTGATGGATCATAAACTTAAACTGTTAATATCATACACATTACGCATTAAACCATCGAATTCAGAAACACAGGAACCATGTCCGACAAGGTCTTAAAACTCGGTATTCCCGCGGGAAGCTTACAGGAATCGACGGCTGAACTCTTCAAACGAGCCGGTTACGTCATCAAATTTTCATCCCGTTCGTACTACCCGACAATCGATGATGACGAAATCGAGTGCCTGCTGATCCGGGCACAGGAGATGGCCCGTTATGTCGATCAGGGAATCCTGGATGCTGGGATTACCGGTTACGACTGGATCCTGGAAACCAATGCCGACGTGCAGGAAATCTGTGAACTGCAGTTCTCCAAAGTCAGTCGCCGCCCGGTCCGCTGGGTACTTTGTGTGCCGGAAGATTCACCAATCCAGTCGGTCAAAGACCTCGAGGGTAAACGCATTGCCACCGAGGTGGTTGGCATGACGGAACGCTATCTGGAAAAGCATGGCGTGAAAGCCAGTGTAGAATTTTCCTGGGGCGCGACAGAAGTCAAACCTCCCAAGCTGGCCGACGCGATTGTCGAAGTCACCGAAACCGGTTCTTCACTGCGGGCCAATAACCTGCGGATTGTAGAAGAACTGATGCAGAGCACAACCCGGTTCATCGCCAACAAACAGGCGTATGAAGATCCCTGGAAACGCGAAAAGCTGGAAAACATCGCGATGATGCTGGAATCCTGTCTGGCTGCGGAAGGCAAAGTCTGCGTAATGATGAACGTGGTCCGCACCGATCTGGAGAAAGTGCTCAACCTGCTGCCGGCCTTGCAGAAGCCGACCGTTTCTTCCCTCTCCGATCCGGACTGGGTCGCTATCAGCACAATCATGGAAGAATCAGTCGTCCGTACGATCGTCCCCAAACTGAAAGCAGCGGGCGCGTGTGGCATCGTGGAATATCAGATTTCCAAAATCATCGACTGATAACCGCGCGTAAAGCGAGTACCTGGCCCCTTGCTTCGCTGGATTGTATTGAATGAAGATCAGTGTCTTAAAACTCGGAGGCAGCTTGTTGGATCTTCCCGATCTGAAAGACAGGTTCTCTGAGTTTCTGGCACAGCTACAGGATCGCAGACCGCTGCTGATCTGTGGTGGTGGCAGCGCCGCCGATCTGGTACGTCACTGGGATGAAATTCACCAACTGGATGCTACCGCCGCACATTGGCTGGCGATTGCTGCGATGAAGTTGAATGAACGATTGTTGTGCCAGCTAATACCGGACGCGTGCCTGGTTTCAAATCAGAATGCGGCACGACAAGCCTGGGAGCAGCATCAGATTCCCGTTCTCTGCGCAGAACATTACCTGCAAGCAACGACCTCAGCGAACTTCGCCCCCTTGCCTGCTTCCTGGGATATAACCAGCGATTCCATCGCGGCGTGGGTGACGTTAACCTGGCCCGCGGATGAGTTGATCCTGCTGAAGTCGAAGGATCTTCCCGCTGATTCTACAGTCGAGACACTGGCTGCCGCCGGAGTCGTAGATGCTTACCTGCCTGCGCTTGCAGATCAGCTCCCCGTTTTGCGCTGGTGCAATTTGCGAACAGATCAGTTACCGGTCGCGGCAACTACCGTAATCAGAGGCAGTAGCTTCCAGAGTACAAACGCAACAGGACCGGCATAAAGCGGACTGTCCAATAGATCGAGCAGACCACCAAAACCGGGAAGGAGTTCTGCGGAATCTTTTTTTCCGACGTCCCGTTTGATGAGCGATTCGCATAGATCACCCACGAGTCCGACCAGTCCAATGATGGCGCCAAACAGGATCGTCCACAACCAGCTGCTGCCAGACCAGAGCGGATTAAACAAAGCAGGCGTGAATTGAAACCAGAGCAGTGATCCCAGTGCCGCGCCAAAGATCGCCCCGAAGCCCCCCACCCAGGTTTTTCCCGGACTGAGTCGTGGGACCAGTTTTTTCTTCCCCCATAATCGGCCAAAAGTGTAGCCGCCAATGTCTCCCATTTTTGCGCTGATGATCAGGGAACCTAAAGCCAGGTAACCGGTCTCGGGTCCCGCCACCCAGCGCAGTTCGGCCAGTATCGCCAGTAGAAATCCCAGGTAGGATACAGAGAGAATCTCTGCACCGATGTTTTCCATACTCTGTCCCGGCTCCTGAAATCGGATTGCACCTTTCAGGAAGATGAGCAGAATTGAAATCGAAAAGCCAACTGACATCAGCGCCAGCGAGCTCTCTTGTGCGCTGCCCGCATCGGAATCACTGAAATAAGGCAACCAGGCCAGCGAGCAAATCAATAATGAAAGCAGACTGACGATTGCGTATCCGGGTTTCAGATTTCGTACGGTCAGCAGTTGAGTCAGTTCCCAGCAGCCGCGAAAAATAATCAGGCAACACAAACCATACAGATACGGAGCAGAAGTTCCCGCGCGCTGATCCAGATAAAACAGACCGAACAGGAGAGGAATCAGGATCACTGAAACGAGTAACCGCCAGCCCAGCATGCTGCGTTTATCCTTTCAAACCACCGAAGCGGCGGTCACGGGCGGCAAAGTCACGCAGTGCCTGCCAGTAATCGGCGACTTTGAAGTCAGGCCAGTAAGTTTCGGTCACCCATAACTCGGCATAACTGATCTGCCACAACAGAAAGTTGCTGACACGCATTTCGCCCGCAGTACGAATCACGAGATCGGGGTCGGGCATGCCAGAGGTATAAAGGTGTGCGGAGATCACTTCTTCATTGATCGCTTCCGGTTTCAGGTTTCCCTGTTCGACATCGGCCACGATTGATTTGACGGCGTCTACAATTTCGGAACGGCTGCCGTAGTTCAACGCCAGACAAAGCTGCATCCCGGTATTATCCTGGCTCTCTCGAATCGTTTTATCGACTTCGATCAACACATCGCGGGGAAGATCATCACGACGCCCGATGGTCGTGAAGCGGATATTCTGCCGCATAATTTCTTCACGTTCACCAATGACGAACTTTTTCAAGAGCTGCATCAGCAGATTCAGTTCGAGCGCGGGTCGTTTCCAGTTCTCGCTGCTGAGGCAATACAGCGTGAGTTGTTCGATTTCCAGGCGCGTGGATTCTTCCACAACGGTGCGCACACTGTTTACGCCCTGGCGATGTCCCTCGATGCGGGGAAACCCCCGACGAGAAGCCCAGCGGCCATTGCCATCCATAATAATCGCGATGTGACGTGGCAGCTGCTGAGACTCCAGCCCCAGCGACTCCCCATCCTGTTCCGATATGGCGGGCACAATTAGCCTCACAGTGATTGCTAGATAAATGGACTGACGTTTCCACCTGCTGGCAGCTGACTTCACAACCAGCGTGGACAGATTCAAATTCTGCCATGCCTATTGTGAGAAATTTCGGCTCAAACGCCAAGGCTGCGCGGCTGGAAAGCACAGCTTCTTAAGAGAAAGAATGCGAACCTGGTATTCAGGATAAACGCTCCAGAGAAAGCTCTGGTCAGAAAGTCTCTTGAAGAGAGTGGCTTAGCCACCGATTTCCAGGGACTCTAATTCTTCAGAGTGATCGAGGTACACCGTTTCCTCCCAATAGGCAGGTTCCGCTCCCGGTGTCTCAATGGACAGTTTGACGCGATCCTCACATACTTCAAGTACTTTAACAACGGTATGTTCCCCAATGAGGATACTCTCATTCGCACCACGAGAGATAATATGCATTCGCTCGCCTCAAAGATATTTCAGAATTGAATCTGTGAATTGTGAATAGTTATTGTGAAGGACATTCTGACGAACTCGAATCAGAAGGACAAGCTGAAAGTTATCAAAAAATGAAACGATTTTTAATGAGGTTTCTTTTCTCTGAATCTCACTTGACAAAATCCATTTCATCGTATCTGACAAATGAGTTACGCTTTTATTTTACTTTCAGAGGACGAGTGAGACTCAATCCTGTTTCATTATCTGCGTATCATTCTGTCGCAGAAAACTTGTTTTCAATTTGTGATGAACTTCATGGAAACATCACGAACCAAACGCTCATTTTTTTCCTTCTGCCCGTTTACGGCGAAAGAATTCCTGAAGTATGCCGCGGCACTCTTCCTGCATCACACCACTGATCACCGTGCTCTGATGATTCAATCGTGCATCGCTGGTAATCTGAAACAGGGAGTGGCAGGCGCCTGCTTTTTCATCGCGGGTTCCATAAATCACCAGCGGCAGGCGTGACTGAACAATCGCCCCTGCACACATGGGACAGGGTTCCAGGGTCACGTACAGCACACAGTCTGACAGACGCCAGCTTCCCAGTGATTCGGCAGCCTGCGTGATAGCAATCATTTCCGCATGCGCCGTGGGATCACTCAACATTTCGCGCTGATTATGTGCGGCAGCGATGATCCGATCCTGGTACACAATGACGGCACCGACGGGGACTTCATCTTCTTCAAAAGCAGCACGGGCTTCATCGTAGGCATGACGCATCCAGCGCGTATGCAACTGCAACAGGTCGCGGTCGCCGGGCGATATTTCAGAGTCATCAGGTCGATCAATCATCACGCTACATTTCTACCAGAAAAAGGAAGGACATCTCTGCACAACATAATCCAGAACCGGAAGGAAATAAAGTCGCTGTTGCCTCGTTCCCGCTGAAACCTGCAAACCCGCTCTTTCTCTTTTAAATTCTTTCCACGAATAATAACGAACCATTTGTGATTCAACGGTTCACTCGCTTAGAATATCAAGACAACGATAACTTTTTCAGCCCTCCTGCTCTGCAACAAGGCGACGACACATGCGTGGAATTCTGATCTGTATTTCAACCCTGCTTGTTCTGGGTTATCTGATTTACTCTGCTGAGAACGGTAAATCGCAAACGAGCCCTGTGCCTGTCGAACCATCCATAATAACAACAGTCAAATCGTTTGGCGCAACCGGAGATGGCAAAACCGATGACTCAGCTGCACTCCAGCGGGCCATCAATTCCAAGATCGGTCAGATCACGTATCCCAAAGGAATCTACCGGATCACTAAAACGATTAACATTGATCTGGATCAACTGGGACCAACTTCACTCAGTTCGGATGGCACCGCCACGATCATTATGGCTGGCGCGGGCCCCGCATTTCGTTTCATCGGCACACATGAGGGGACTGCCAGCCCCCACACCGTCAAGGAAAACGTCTGGCTCAATCAGCGTTCCCCGATGGTGGATGGCCTGGAGATTGTCGGCGATCATCCGGAAGCCTGCGGAATCGAAGCGACGGGCACAATGCAGATCACGCTCACGCGACTGACTATCCGTCGTACTCTGCATGCGATTCATTTTGTAAAGCGCAACCGGAATGTGATTGTTTCCAACTGTCATATTTATGAAAACCGGGGTGTCGGCGTCTATTATGATCACGTCAATATTCATCAGTCGAATGTCGTGGGATGCCACATCTCCTATAACGCGGGTGGCGGAGTGGTTGTTAATAAGGGAGATATTCGCAATCTTCAGATTGGCACCTGTGATATCGAGGGGAACATGGGAGACAAAGATTCCAAACCGACGGCGAATGTGCTGATCGATTCCGAAGGTGCGATGGTGGGCGAGATTGCCATCGTGGGTTGCACGATTCAACACGATCACTTCGCCCCGGGCTCTGCCAATATTCGCATTAATGAGAACGCATATATCCGGCCGCATTCCACCGAACACCGTGATGGTAACATTACGATCGCCGATAACGTGCTCTCCGACGTGCAGACCAATATTGAAATCACCAGCGCCCGTGGTGTCACAGTCACTGGAAATACGATGTGGAAAGGTTACACCCATAACATCCGCATACACGACTGCCATAATATTCTGATCTCCAATAACGTACTCGATCGCAGCCCCCGTTATCATTATGCCGATGGAGCGACGGCCCAGGTAGGTATGCTGTTGACCGACTGCGATGGTATCTCTTTAAATGGTAACCTGATTAATGGCACGGGAGATGAAACACCGGCGCTGGAAATCCGTGATTCCAGGCGGATGAATATCACCGGTTGCACGATCCTCGATTATTCCACGATTGGACTCTTGTTGAAAAACGTGTCCGACAGCCGCGTTTCCGATTGCCTGATTCGCACCGATTTGCCGGACAGTGAGGACGCTCAAGCCGTCCAGATCATCGGCGGCAAGGATAATCAAATCGTGAACAACCTTTATAAAAAGTAATCCCGAAAATAGAATCCCGAGTTCACTAGCCGCGCCCCCCTCGTCGCATCAAAATCGGTTGTTCTGTCCGATCTGAATCTGTTTGACTCAGGTCCGGGTGCTGCTATGATAAGCGGTCCCACTAAAGAACTATCAGGCGAGATTTCTAATGGAAATTCGCCGGTCATCCATATTATTTATTTCGTCGCGCGAGGAGTTATTTCATGTCCAATCTGTCACGCCGCAACTTTCTGAAAAAATCTGTCTATGGCGGGCTGTTCATGGGGCTGAGTGCCAAAAGCTATCGCTCCACTTTTGCTGCAGTCCCTCCCAGCGAACGCGTGCGGATCGGCATGATTGGCGTCGGCAACCAGGGGGGACCGCGAAATAACATGAAGTATTTCCTCAATAATATTGAAGCACTTTGTGACTTGGATCAGAATTACCTGGCGGAAGCAGACTCCTATCTCAAGAAAAATGCCAACAAGTCGGCAATGTTGACCGACGACTATCGCAGACTACTCGATTCCAAAGACCTCGATGCCGTCGTTGTCACTGTTCCCGATCAGTGGCACGCCAAGATGACCGTCGAAGCCTGCCGTGCCGGCAAAGATGTCTATTGTGAAAAACCACTGACACTCGTCGTGGATGAAGGCCCCCTCATGATTGATGAGGCACGGAAACACAAGCGGGTCGTCCAGACAGGCACCATGCAGCGTAGTGGCAAGGAATTTATCCTGGCAACGCAACTGGTCCAGTCAGGTTTACTGGGCAAGGTGCATACCGTGAACGTGACGCTGCCCGGCCCCAACTGGATCGCACGCGCCGGCAAACCGGTTCCCGACAGTGCCCCTCCCCAGGGCTTTGATTTTGACCGCTGGCTGGGACCGGCACCAGAGCGTCTCTACAACAAAAACCGGGTGCACTACCTGTTCCGCTTCTTCTGGGATTACAGTGGCGGTCAGCAGACCAACTTTGGTGCCCACCATTTGGACATCGCCCAATGGGGACTCGGCATGGATGAAAGTGGCCCCGTCAGTGCGGAAGGCTCGGCGACCTTCAATCCGGATGGCTGGTACGAAACACCCGACTCCACGAACATCAAATACACGTATGACAACGGCGTCGTTCTCAATTGTCGACAGGTTCCCGGCACTCCGAGTAAAAAACAGGGAACCGAGTTCGTCGGCGACAAGGGGAGCCTGTTTGTCTATCGCGGCGGCATCATCGCGAATCCGCCTGAACTGTTGAAAGAAGTCGACGTACCAAAGATTGTCAACCGGGATGCAAACATCGCGCACGTCGACAATTTCATTGAGTGCATCAAAACCCGCAATAAGCCAGCCGCCGACATCAGCATCGGACATCGTTCCGCCACGGTTTGCCACCTCGGTAATATCGCCGTGCGGACCGGTAAAAAGATCCAGTGGGATCCGCAACAGGAAACCATCGTGGGTGATGCAGACGCCGCCAAATGGCTCTCGAAGGAATACCGCAAGCCTTACGAACTGGTGTAGGTTCTACGCTCACGTTAGAAAATGAAGTGAAGACATGGGGTGGCACCGTTGGCTCGTCCAACGGTGATCGCTCTATCACTTCATTTCCTCAGAGAAATTTCAACCCAGCTCGAATTTCTTAACTTTCTTCAGTAGCAACCCGATTTTGATTCTGTTTACAATGAGGAAAACGTTCCTCCTGTTTTCCCACCTGATCAAGATCGAGTTTTCCCATGAAGATGCGCTTCCTGCTTTGCCATGCTGTCACACTTTGTGTCCTGGTTCTTACTACAACAAACCTCCAGGCGGCAGAGACGCCTCAAGTCAAAGTCGGTTTCGCCGAACGCGATATCACGCCTGAGATCGGCATGGAACAGCCGGGCGGTTACGGGAAATCGTTTCATCGTTCGTTTCACGATCCCTGCAAGGTGCGAGTGGCAGTATTCGACAACGGGAAGAATGTCGTTGCGGTCGTGAGCCTGGACGCATTATTTATTCGGCGGGTCACCGTGGATGAAATCCGCCAGCGGGTCGAAGCCAAATGCAAGATTCCAGCAAACTCGATCCTGCTGCATGCGACGCATTCGCACTCTTCAGGGCCGATGGGCATGATCCTGCCCGGCGAATATGATCACGCTTCAAAATTCGTACAGGAACTGGCATATGAGAAATCATCGACGGCTGATACTGCATATCTGGAAACGGTCGTTGATCAGAGTGTGGAGGCAATCTGCGAAGCGTATCAGAAACGAAACGCGTCCGAATGTGGAGCGGGCGTGGGCATCGAAGAACAGGTGGCCTTCAACCGCCGATTCTTCATGCGGAACGGTCTGACCTATACGCATCCCCGGCCTGGGAATCCGGATATCGTCAAACCGGCCGGCCCCGTCGATCCCGAAGTCGGTGTGATCGGCGTCTGGGATGGGCAGGGACAACTCAAAGGCTGCATTGTGAATTTCGTCTGTCATGCCACGACCAACCCGGGTGGTATCTCAGCGAATTACATTTATTATGTCGAACAGGTGATTCGTGGTTTCTTTGGAAAAGATACGGTCGTGGTTTTCCTGGCAGGTGCTTCGGGCGATGTGACGCAGGTCAATAACCTTTCGAAATATCAGCGGCGTCCCAGCGAAGAATCATCCCGCTTTGTGGGAGGCCGCGTGGGAGCGGAAGCGGTTAAGGTTCTGCTCTCAATGCCGCGCGGCAACTTTGAGACGATTGCCAGCAAAACGAAAATGCTGAAAATCCCCCGCCGTAAACCCAGTAAAGAACACCTGGAAGAAGCGCTGGAACAGGTGAAAGCAGGGCCGGGCAAAGCGGGAGCCACCAACTGGATCTTCGCGAAAGAGACCGTGTTGCTGGAGGCCCGTCTGCAAAAAGAGCCTGTGGCTGAAGTCGAAGTACAAGCAGTCCAGCTGGGGCCGGTCATCCTGTTAACCGACCCTGCCGAATTCTTCTGTCAGCTCGGCCTGGATATCAAAGCCGGCAGTCCGTTCCCAATCACGTTCCCGGTCTCACTGTCAAACGGTTGTGTCGGATATGTGCCTACCAAAGAAGCCTTCGACAAAAACGGCGGCGGATACGAAACCCGGCTCTCCAGTTACAGTAACCTCGAAATCACCGCCGGCCCACAGATGGTCGACGCAGCGGTCGAACTTTCCAAACAGCTGACTCCCGACAAACTGGCTGAGCGGCCTGCTGCTCCCGCGTTCAACAACAATCCCTGGGAATACGGAAACCTGCCGCCTCAGGTGGATTGAACGCTGTTTTGTTTTCGATGCTGCGGGTTCACATTCGTTATCTATAGAAAGAGCTTAACATGCCACGTTTTCTGGGACTTATTTTGGGGATCATCGCTGGCGCGGTTTTTAATATCGCAGTGATTCTCCCCAACATGAAGGGGGGCGGTTCGGGAGCTCATGGGGCAGCCGCAATCACAGGCATGATTTGCGGAATATTCGGAGCTGGAATCGGTGTCACGATTGGTGGTTTATTTACCAGGAAAGACTGATCGGCGGGTAGCGTTTTTGACTGGCGAACAGAGAATGAAAACAAGCGATCTGCCTAGAAGCTGATTCCCGAACGTAGCAGGAGTGTATTATCGATCTTGATGTCAGGCACGTTGTTGTCAAATTCAAACTTTCGGCCGAATACATAGCCGATCTCTGCGTTGACCCTCGTGCCACTGGAGCCAAAAGATCCCGGCTTTTTAGGGGGCGTGGCTTCCCATCCCAGTACAAATCGAAACTCGCGATAGTTGAGTCGTTCTCCCAATCCGTTGGCGCGCCGATAGGCCCATGTGCCTCCTGAAAATCCGCCGCCAACATAGGCCCAGTGCTGACGCGACTCAGACTCAGATAAGAGCAGAGAGATTCTTGGACTGGGCAGCATTAAATCGACTTTGAGCGAAGGATGTGGCTGCCAGATCGCTCCCAGGACCGGCAACACCGGAAGATCACTTTGACCGGTGGCGAGCGCCCCAAACGCAAAATTCCAGGTCTCATTGGGACGATACATGGCAAACATGCCGCCTCGGATCTGCCAGGCGGTACTGCTGGTATTGTCCATATCCGACGCGAATGCACCATTCAGCATATATCGGGCCATCCATTTTTCGTTGATCGGGCGCATCCATGACATCCCAAACGAAAATTCATTCAGGCTCTGAGGTAAATCCAGCGCAGCGGGGGCATCGATCTGTGTGAATGAATAACCGAAATTGAGAAACGGAGGCGGAGGCCCGAAAATCGGATAGACGGGTATCTTCATCGACAAGTCATAAGAACTGATTCCCACTCCGCCGACCTCTGGTTCCCATTCGGCTGAGCTGTCAAACCGCGGTCTCATGAGAGATTTCAAATCAAGTGGTCGTTCTGTAATCGATGGTTCATCGCCCTCTGCCTCAAATGGTTCTTCCGCCGGTGGTAGGACCTCATCCAGAGGAAGGCCATCTTCCACCCGCAAGCTGCGATCAAGGGGCAGAAATCCCGCCAGTACGGTTTCCGACGGTTCTGAAAGGAAAACATGGCCCGGCGTTTCAGTCTGCGCAAGCAAACTCTGCTGGATACCAAGGCCATATCCGATGATCGAGAAGATGAAAATGAAGCGTAACAAGAACATCAGTCGTCCGTGACATCAGTTTTGATAAAGCAGAGAACGCAATGAGAAGAGCAGGTGGGATCCGCGCGGATCATCATGTTATAGTACAAGACAGGATTTTGATCGAGGAATTATTTCATTTTGTCATATTTACAACAAAAGCCCGTCTTTCTGTTTCACTAGACTCGCCTGTGAATTTGCTGTATCTGGCTCTTTTTTACTACCACGAAAAGCACGAAAGTAAAAGTGGGTGGTGGCAGTGTAATAAACCGAAGAGCATTCTCTATTAGCCGCAGAGCGTTAGCGCCGGTTGTCTCCCGACCTGCAGAAACCGCGACCAACTCTGTACGGCTCATGTGAAAGAAAGGGTGCCCCCGGATGTAATCCGGGGTTGTCGCAGACAACAGGAGACCACACGAAACGTTCATTCGCCGACGAACAGAAACTGGACGGCGTCGGCAATCACGTATTTTCCCTCGGTGCCGTCGGTGGAAATTTTCACCCAGCCCGCTTTCCCTTTGTCGAAGCGAAAGGTGCCCAGACTGCGGAACAGTTTGTTGTGTGCGGGGATCTGCTGCTGGTTAATGCGGATCGTTTTTTCACCCTCGGCGTGGTGAATCGTGACCGGGGTGTTGGTCGATCTGCGGATATTGTAACAGTGTGAGAGCCGGACTTCGTAGCGGCCGGGTCTGGGCAGATCGGGAGTGAAGATAACCGCTTTCTCCCTCTTCCCTTTTTTCTGATCGTGCAGATAGCCGAGCCCGACATAAGGGGGCGTATGTGTCGAATACTGCCAGACGCCAATCAGCTTTGCCTGGGTTTCATCAACGACGATGCCTTTCAACTTCGTGGGGTCCGTCACAATAAAAGGAACGAGTTCCGGCTTATCGACTTCGCCTGGGGCATGGGTATTGGCGACCGCGTCGGGGTGGGGTTTGAGTTTTGGCTCTGCTGCATGAACGGTAAATATTCTCATCAACATTAAGAACAGTAGTACCATTGCTGGAGTCGCTCTCATGATGCCTGTTTCTTCCCAATGGCCTGGACGATGGCCCCGATGCCGGTATGATTGGAACCTTCGATGATTTCGCGTTCCAGTTCTTCCAAATGACTGAAAGCCAGTCCGGAGACCTCTTCGAGCAGTAGTGCTTTAGACATCATCGATTCTACATCGGGAGGCCCGCCCGTGCCATGTTTTAACTGCCGGGGCGTGTAGGCTTCCAGCAGAAAAACACCACCGGATTTAAGACTCGCGGCGATTTTGCCGTGTATTCTTTTTCGAATCTTTTGGGGAACATGACAAAAAATAGAGACAATGCCATCCCACTGTTTCTCGCCGAGATCAAAGGTTGCCAGATCGGCATGGATCGTTTCGATTGAAGTCTGATGTTTCTCAGCCAGCCGTCGTGCCTTCTGCAACCCGACTTCCGAGACGTCAACGGCAGTCACCTGGTATCCCTGCCAGGCCAGGAAGACTGCATTTCTGCCTTCTCCTTCGGCGAGACACAGGACTTTACCTTTCGGTAAGCAGTCAACATGTTCCTGCAAAAAGGTATTAGGTTCTTCGCCATACACATAATGCGCGGCGCTGTATTTTTCATCCCACATTGTTTCGCTCCTATGTTTCAGCCTGGGAATTCACTGAAATCATAGCATGAAACCAGCGCTGGCCAATCAGAGGAAAATCAGGGCATACAGAAAACAAGGAAAAATCGGTGAAGAGACTGATTAATGCACATCAAAAGATTGAGGGTACTACCAGACATTTCGAAAACTGCCAACCCAAGAGTCAGACCTTCCCCACCTCTGCTTATATCAGGCAGTCGGCATCAGCACCTGGGGTTCCGGTTTGGCTTCGGGAGTTTCTTCGGCCAGCACGGTATCGCAGAAGAACATCAGCAGTTGTTTGAAGTCTTCGTTCTCGACGTTTTCCGCCAGTTCCTCGGCCCGGGCCCGTGATTTATCGACCAGGGCTTCGGCTTTGTTAAAGACATCGCAGTCCTGATAGATTTGACGCAGACGACCGATGCGAGCCCCATCGCTGGGATGTCCCTGCAGAATGTCTTTCAGGTCGGCCTTCTGTTGATCGTCGGCGGTCTGGAGTGCCAGTGCCAACAGCAGCGTCGGTCGCATCGCCAGGGCATCCTGGCCGGAGATCAGCTTGTTATTGTCGTCTCCCTGCCAGTCTTTGAGGTCATTCAGGATCTGGAACCCAACGCCGATATGCCTTGAGAAGGAAGAGATCAGTTCTTCGTACTCGCCGACAGAACCGGTCATGCGAATGCCGGCGTAGAGAGCCGCTTCAAAAGCCGGTGATGTTTTGAGTGCATAGATCTGTAATGCATCAAGCGGTGCCAGTTCGAAGGTTTCGCTTTCCTGCCAGGCCATCTCGGCCCCCTGCCCTTCGCAGAGTCGGATATGGGCAGCGGACATTTTTTCGATCAGGTCGGAAGCGGCTTCAGCGCCGATATCGGCCCGGGCTTCGTTGAGCAGGCGATATCCGACACCGATCAGGTAGTCGCCGATATTAATGGCCATGCCGGTGCCATGCTGACGATGCAGGGTTTCACGACCGTAACGGTACTGGTCATCGTCTTCGATGTCATCGTGAATCAGTGAAGCCTTATGGAAGACTTCAATGGCCATGGCGGCTTTCTGCACGCCCAGGGGATAGGTGGTCTCTGCTGTGTCATCCGCCTGTTGTGCTTTGATGAGTGCATCGTAAGCGGCCAGAGTGATAAAGGGACGGAACCGTTTTCCGCCATGCTTGAGCCAGTCGTAGGAAATGGCTTCGGTCTTACCCAGTGGAGTCCGGGCGGCGGCTTCGGTTTTTGTACGCAGCGGAGGTAGAATCTGATCGAAGTTATCTTCAAACAGTGCATTGGCGGCCCGCATGGTGGGCAGATAGCTGCGTGTCAGCGGCTGTTCCAGAGGACGGTATTCTTCCAGGACTTCCCAGATCCAGGGTTCATCCATTTTCGTATTTTTACAGTCGCCGGAATGCAGGGGAACCGCATAGGACGGAACGCCGGCGATGAGCACTTTATCGATTGACTTTTCCAGGACGTTCAGACAGGCGACACCCAGGATGCCATCCACGTAACCGCCGACGATGATTTTGAGGACAACGGGTGAGCCCTCGGCAACGAGTACTTTGTATCCCAACTGTTCGGCTCTGACTTTGTAGTCGGCGATCGAACACGCGCCGCACTTTTCACAATCGAGGCCAAACTCATCGTATTCTGCAGGACAGCCTTCGGCGTGCTTCAGGCAGTGAGGCAACAGCAGGAGGCGGCGTTCGAAGGGAATTGCCAGGAACTGCCGTTTCCAGAAAAAGTTCCCGATCAGGACCATCATGAAGCCCAGAAACTTTTCGGGCTGATTCATCTGCTCCAGCAATTCACGCGACCAGGCTTCCAGCGTCGTTTTGTTGAAGGGATTGGAACAGTCGAGCTTCTCGACGAACTTTTCCGCTTCGGCCTTCATTTCTTCGCGCAGCGCAGAGGTTTCCGGTACCGCTTTCAGATGACTGGTACTCTGGCGTTTTCTTTTGACCGGTTTTTTGTTATCGGAAGAGCGTACTTCAGCTTTGCTTGAGCCGGGTACAATTTTATCTTCAGAACTTTCCTGGTCTAAAGGTGCAATGGACACGGAACACTCCTCTATGGTTAATAACTCAATCGAGCGATCGTTGAAGGATTGAATTCAAATTGGTTTGGAAACGGGGGGGATCTATTTTTCCTTAACGCTCATTATAGGGTAATCCTCCTCCTCAAGCGACAATCTTAAATTGTCATCCGCAGATTTTTTCAAAACGGTCTCTGCACGATGCAGGGCTGAAACAGTAAAGATAATTGGATAAAGTTGTTCGAAATACCATAACTTCGCAAAGTAAAAGCCAATCGGCGTTGTTTCTGTATAGGTACCGTTCTCAACCCGTCCTGACAGCCAGTTAAGCCCCTGAGCGACCACGGGGTCCGCAGGTTCCAACCCCAGTGCCAGTAACGTATCCACGGCAAGTGCCGTCTCTTCTACGCTGGACGGAGCACTGGTTGCGCCCCCCCAGCCTCCATCGAGATTCTGGACGGATTTCAAAAACAGGATGCCCTGTTCTGCCTGAATTGAACCAAATTGTTCTCCCTGGGCGTAGGCAGCCAGGACCCGCGCGGTACCGTAAACCGGATTTTCATCATTTTCGACATGCTGATTTCCGAACCAGAGCGGAAGCCAGGACCCATCGGGACGCTGGACCGTCGCCAGATACTTAAAGCATTTTCTGACAGCACGTTCCGCTCGAAGACGTAATTCGGCCTCTGCTGACTCAGGTTCCGTCTGTAACCAGGCCTGCAATGCGCGAATCACATGCGCCGAGATATCAGCGGCACTTTGATCAAAGGGGAGCGCACCCCAGCCTCGACAGAACGTTGGCCAGCCCCCGTTGCTGTTCTGCAGATCGAGCAGCCATTTGACACCATTGCGAAGTGCCACCTGTAAATCAGCTGTCTGCTGCGTATCGGGTCCATCCGGTTGAAGGTTTAATAAAGCCAGGATGGCGCCGGGGGTGTCGTCGGCATCGGGTACACCGCCGGGCAGATCGGTCCAGGCCCAGCCTCCCGGCTCTGCCGAAGTGTAAGGATGCAGTTCTTTGTATTGCTGTTGGAGCAGCCATTCGCGGATCGGTGTTTTCTCAAACTCCGCCAGTGTGCCTTCGAGAGCATTTACAGAGAGCGTGGTGGTCCAGGTAGCGAGGTTGGTATCAATGGGCCAGCTGCCATCGGGTCTGACCGAGTCGAGCAGAAACTGTAATCCTTTCTGCACAACGGGATGGTCGGTCAAGCCCATGCCGGCCAGACTCATGGTCACAAAACTGGTAAGCGGTGCCGCCTCCAGAAAACCACCGTTCGAAGGCTGGATCGAAATCAGTTTTTTCAGGCTGCGCTTGACTGCCAGCTTACGGATGAGCCTGGTGATCGGGTTGCGCGGTTTGCAGAAATGATGCCTGACCTGCCCTATGGCAATCAGCGCGGGCAACGCATAACTGACAACCGGAAGTCGCACCGTTTTATAGAATCGGGCCGGCAGACAGGCGAGCTCGAAGGGGAGTGCAGGGATCGTCTTCCACTTAACGAGGCCGGCAAGAGCGCAATGGGTCAAAATGGGAACCGAGAAGGTTTTGTCTTTTCCGTAACGGGCGACAACCGCTTCTACTCCTCCGACCCGGTCGATGTACTGTCGGGCGTTGACAACATGCGAAACGTACTGTTCCGTACTTTTGGTCGCATGAAAGACAGCATGACACAGCATCGTGGTTGAGATATTACTGAAGCTTTTGACGGTATCGCCCCAGCCGCCGTCGGAATTTTGATGCTCCGCCAGCCAGCGGATACCGTTATCGATGTAAGTGTTGAGGGACAGGTCCGCGGGAGGTCGCTTTCGGCGGATCATTTCCAGAGCCATGATGGCAGTCGCTGTAGAGAGCGCGGAAGTGGAAAGTTCTCCCGTCCAGTGCCCCGTGCTGTTACGTAACGACAGTAATTCCGCACGTGATCGCTGGTACGCTGCCTGAATTTGCTGGCAGGAGATGGTCTCACTCATACAGGTCTCTGGGATACAGGGTCTGGATTATTATTTTTGGCGCTTATAAGTCGAGGGCATCAAGACTGTCGATCAACTCGTCCAGTTCATCGCTGGTCTCTTGTGATATCTTAGTGCGTTGGGGGATGCCGACTGACATACCGACGGCATCGCGACCCTCGGCGACAAGTTCCACATCTCTTTCTCTGGCAGCCATCTCGAGTGCATCGGGGGCCCCAAAAAGCTTGGAAAGATCAATTTTAAGGCCGGCGACTTCACCATCCGCGCCGGCAATCCCCGGGGTTTTGTGTCCCGGAAAGATAATGGCGTTTTCAGGACAGACGCGACTGCAGGCAGGACAGCCTTTCTTGCAACTGTCCTGTTCTTCTACCAGAATCTGGCCGCCCTGATCCACGCCATACACGCCAAACAGGCAGAAGTCGATACACTCCATGCAATTGGTACACAGGCCATAATCGATGACCGGGTACCAGCGACGTTTAGTGGGTTCCAGTTGTGGTGTTTCTTCTTTCGCGATGGTGTTGTTTTTCTGCCCCTGCAGGATATCCAGCGGTTTGAGATATTTCTCAATCTGAGCGGGACGCGGGCTCTGCTGGATCATGTCCATCAGCTGAAACGTTTGAACCTGTGCATCACTGGCAATACGTCTGATTTCCGTGAGGTAATCTTCAGTGCTGGAGCTGACGCGCAGATCGATCGAGTAAATTTTGCGGTCAGGAATCGTTTTGAGTCGTTCGGGATTTTCGAAAGGGGGGGCCTTTTCCTTCTGCGCTTCCTCTTCGTCTTCATCCACTTCTTCTTTGAGCAAGACGACCCCTTCCTGACCACGGACTCCCAGGCGATCCAGGATCCAGTGATTGGCGCGGGGATAGAGCCAGGAGAGAACCACCAGATCGCCGCGCAGTGCCTGCAGAAACAGTGTTCCGGTATGGTCGGCGGAAAGATCGTAGAGATGGGGAACCAGAGAAACTTCAATATCAGGTTCCATCAGGAGCGCCGCTGCCAGGGATTCTTCCAGCTCACGTTTGGCGGGATTTTTTCCCTGAGCCTGCGAGATCACCACTGTCAATTTTTTCTCAGCCATTCCGTAAACCTTTTTCAACATGAAACTGCAGCAACTGTATGCTGAACCGCTCTAGACTGTGTCCAGTTTTACTGTAGCGTCTCCAGGGTCATTTGAACCGAGTATAATAGTTTGAGAGACGCTATGGTTAAATGTGATGAGTTCTAGTTGAGTTGTCCCTTAATAATCCGCTGGGTCTGTTCCCAGCCGTCATCTAATACTTGCAGATATTCCGTTGGCGTCAACCATTGTGCATCAGACTCCATTTCAAACAGCCAGCCTTTATCGTAGTTATCCGCCTGATTGATGGCAGAGGGATCGTTTAATAATTCCCCATTAAATTCCAGAATCCTGCCACTGGCGGGAACATAGAGATCGGACAGTGCTTTCGAGCTTTCGATCTCACCTATTTTCTGCTTTTCCTGCACATTCGTGAACGGATCGATAAACCAGTCCAGAAAATAGACGTCTTGCAGCAGCCGCACCGAGTAGGCAGTAAAGCCCACGCGCCAGTGGTCAGCGGTCTGCTGAAACCACAGGTGTGATTTACTATAAACACGGTCCTGGGGAATTCGGGCTTCGAAATTCCCCATCATAAAGACAAGATCGTCAGGCATGATTCAAATTGCTGGGGGTCAGTTTTGCTCTAAACCCAAGGAGAAACGGGAGTTTTACCAGAGATTCAGACAAGGCAGGAATTTTCGCAATATACACTACTTAAATAGTAGAAACAGTTTATTCACGGGATGCAAGCAGGATTTCGCTATGAATATCGGGATCGAATAATTTTCTCCCAGAGACTCCGCAGACTTTGCACTGAACAGCAGTGGGCATGGTTTTAACGCAAGCGATATCAACCAACTGCCGAGACAGACCAAGCCTGTCTCTATCATAGGCAGAAGCCTCCACTTTTCCCTGCAGAAACAACGACTTTCTCACACTTCCCTGTGAACATCGTGACAAACCGGACAACAATGTATGGTTATAGTACCTACCTGTTCGCCTCTGAATAGACCTTGTTTCAGAAAGCTGTTGTGCGTTCATTTAGGTCTCTGCTTTTAAACCACTTATTTTAAAGTCTGTATATCATAAGATTTTATTTGACAGACATAAATCCAGTTGTACCATATTGTACGTACCATTTCACCTCAATCTCCTTTTCGGGATCTATTCAAGTTGTTATCAGCCAGCGAATTACTCGAGTCAACTACCCTGCCCGATGGTCGCGAGTCAAATTCGTCCCGCGCGAAATACGAACGCATTCAGGATCATCTCAAGAAACAGATTCTGGAAGGAAGCCTTCCGCCCGGGACGGCACTCCCTTCCGAACAGCAGCTGGCGACCCTGTTTGAGAGTGCCCGCAGTACGATTCGCCAGGCGATGGGCATGCTCGAACGGGAAGGACTGGTCAGCCGCGTTCAGGGAAAAGGGACGTTCGTGCATGAAAATGCGCGGCAACGGCTGGCGAGCGGACTGGATATTCTGGCTTTGGTGATTCCTGAAGTGTTATCGGGGTACTACCCGTCTCTACAGCACAGCTTTGAAGAATCATCCAGCCAGTCGCAGAACCAGATGCTGGTCTGCTGCACAAGAAACAATATCGACAAACAGGGGAATGCGATCCTGCAACTGATCGACAATCAGGTCGGAGGCGTCGCAATCGTACCAGCCAGTACGCCCCCCACTCCCGCCTATCAGATTCGTCAGTTGCAGAAAGCGGGTATACCCGTCGTCCTGTGCCACCGCCCTGTTGAGGGGATTACGGCACCGCTGCTGGGGCTTCCGTTTGAACAGATTGGCGGAATGGCGGGTGAAGCGTTAGTCAAGCAGGGGCATCGACGCGTCTCCTTTTTCGCACCACACTGCACACAGACAACCGATCTTTACCTGGAAGGTTTTCGCAAAGCACTGGCCAACGTGGATTGTGAGTTGCCAGCCGATCACTGCTACTTCGGTACCGACGGGACCATTGACATGCAGGAACTGGACAATGAAATCGAGGCGGCACTGAAACGCATTTTAAGTCAGCCTGATCGCCCTACAGCCATCTTCACCAGCTTCGATTCGATGGCGGAACGCATTTACCTGCATCTGACAAAAATGGGACTACGGATGCCGGACGATATTTCCCTGATTGGTGTGGGAGACCAGATTCGACACAGCGTACTGCAGCAGCAGATTGCTTCAGTCACCGTCAACGAAACGCAGCTGGGACATCGCGCAGTGCAATTGTTAAACCAGATGCGCAGCGGCGAACTTCCGATTGAAACCCCCGAGACCAGCATCATGCCGGCAGAAGTCTATACGGGCATGACACTGGGACCGGTACCGGAAATGATAAAACCACCGAACCAGGAAACACTGAATCAGAGAATACAGTCTATTGAAACCTGAAATCATATTTTTTAATTCCAGCGCTGCCAGGCTTTGGTACGTCTGATCTCGCGCCACTCCCCGGGCGGGCCTGTGCAGTCAATTTAAACTGTTTGAGAGGGACCAAAGATGAAACATTCCATCTTTAAGAATCGCGGATTCACGCTCATCGAACTCCTGGTTGTGATCGCCATTATTGCGATCCTGATTGCACTGCTATTGCCTGCGGTTCAACAAGCCCGGGAAGCAGCCCGCAGGAGCCAGTGTAAAAACAATCTGAAACAGCTGGGACTGGCCACTCACAACTACCATGACAGCCACAATGTATTTCCCATCAGTCACGGCGACACCGGAAATTCGTTTGGCTGGCGGGCCATGATTCTGCCTTACGTAGACCAGTCTCCCCTGTATAACAAAATCAACTTCAATGGAAATATTGTCGATGCCGGCAACCTGGAAGTCGCGCAGACCCCCCTGGGCCTCTTTCACTGCCCCAGTGATCCATCGGCGAACAATGTGAGTGGCGGAAATCAGGTCTGGTCGAACTGGTGTTTTCCGGCCAGCTGTCCTGCTGCTTCGCGCAATAATATTGCCGTAACCACTTACAAAGGAGTGGATGGTCGCGCGTATGACCAGTCACTGACTGCATCCCCGATGCCGCATGGCATGTTTGACCGCCGGATGGGACTGCAGGCCAGTGGAGGTGGAAACAGTCTGATTACACCAAACCGGACGATGAAGATGCGCGATGTACTCGATGGCACATCGAACGTACTGTTTGTGGGTGAGAATTCTCCCGGATTCCATGCCTGGTCATCCTGGGCCGCCTGGCATTCTCCGATGACGACCGCCTTTCCCATCAACCACCCGTTTGCCGTCTGGGGAGATGCGCAGACTCGAATCAGTTCCGGCGCCCACGGCTGGATCGACGGCTTCGCTGCATCCAGCTACCACGAAGGGGGCGCTCATTTCCTGATGGTGGATGGCAGCGTGCACTTCTTCAGTGAAAACATGGATTTTCTCACCTACCAGCAGTTGGGACACCCGATGGATGGTCTGCCCGTGGGTGGTTTCACGTATTGAATGACGACTTAATATGACACCTGAAAATTCTCAGTCATTCCAAGCGGGAGCGAAAAATGCTGATCACTAACAATTCTGGTCGCGCGGGAATCCTGTTTTCTCTTGTTCTCTGCTGCAGCGGTTGTGGCGGCGGACTGGATGAAGATCTGCCGGAAACGGTTGCCGTGAATGGAGTCGTGACTTACCAGGGAAAGCCGGTGCCCGATGCATCGATCATGTTCTATCCCCTGCAGGGACGAAAACCGGCAACGGGACGAACGGATCCCCAGGGTAAATTTACTTTGCGTACTTTTGAGAACGCTGACGGTGCCATTCCCGGCGCACACCAGGTGACCGTGAATGCCTATGAGTCAACACCCGAAGGGGTCTCGATGAAAAGCGCCATTCCGATCAAATACAGCAGTCCGACGACGACACCACTCAAGATCACGGTGTCGGAATCGAACCCGGAAATCAAACTGGAACTGACCGACTGACTGCGAGACGATCTGCATTACTCAGTCCGGGTTGCCAGTTTGTCTGGCAGGATCACCGATCTTCAAAGGCCGGTTCACCAGAGATACCAGCACAAAACTGAGCATCATCAACAGATACCAGGCCACCAGTTTCGAAAGCGAAACCAGTTGCCAGTGGTGTTTCTGCATAGGGTAGATCCAGACATTGGCGTACGTCGCCAGGTTTTCCGCAAACCAGATAAACAATGCGACCAGCAGCCAGCCCACCACCAGCGGCATGCGTCGATGGACCCGGTTCATTTTGAAATAGATCATCACCCGGCCAAACATCAACAGGCTGGCGGCAATGAGGGCCCAGCGAATATCCAGTACATAGTGATGCGTAAAAAAGTTGGCATAAATCAGCGTCACGAGCACGACCGTGCTCCAGTAGGGCGGATAACTGGAATAGCCGAAATCAAAGATCCGCCAGACCCGGGCAATATAACTGCCGACCGCGCTGTACATGAAGCCGGCAAACAGGGGCACGTTGCCGATTCCGATCTCAAATGGTTCCGGATATTGCCAGGAACGAATGCCATCCGAAGTTTTGAACAGCTCCATCACGGTTGCGACAATATGAAAGATCAGAATCACGACCGCTTCGCGCGGAGATTCCAGCCGGAAACAGAGCAGGAAGACCTGAAAAGCGACCGCCGCCAGAAACAGAAAGTCGTAGCGATACAGAAAATCGATTGGATACCAGAAGCGGGTGATGATCATCAGCGCCAGCAGAAACCCGCCGAAGATACAGGCGGACGCCTGCTTGATACCGAACAGCCAGAATTCATGGAGGAAGGTTTTCAGGAGATTCAATCCATTGCCTGTGGGAGAACTGAAGAACTGCTATTGAGAAGCCGATTGTACTGCAACAGCGGTAAAGTCTCCATAAAAAAAGGGAGCAGACACATTGCCTGCTCCCTGTTCGGAACCTGGGATGGCTCCAAGCCATCCCACGCACACTTCCGTTACTCAGCACTGACAGCAGCGATCTGCGGTGCCAGTTGCATATCAAGCGGATTCGATGCGGCACCATCGCCTCGCACGATCACGAAGGTTGCATCTGCTGCGTCCAGCAGCGGCAGTTCAGGCAGTTGGATGCGAACACCCAGGTCGTACCAGCCATGGATCTCCGCTTCGAAGTTCATGCCATTCAGAGACATCAGGACTTTACCCGGTTCCGGCCCCAGGCCTTCACCAGCCAGATTGACCATACCACCACTGAAGACAACATCGGAATCAGCAGAGAACAGAGCCGGATCGACGGGCAGCACATCAACTCGAGCTACGACCGCACCATTGTTCTCTTCGAAGGCTTCCGGAATTTCCCGGTGTGAATCGATCAGCACATGCAGCTGTTCGAAGGGCACCTGATCTCCTTCTTCATCTAAAGAGAGAGTACTGGCAGCGAAAGGCAGACGAATATCGACTGACTGAATCTGTCCAGCAGGGATATTATCGACGCGTGTTCCTGCTTCAGGCACTCCGGCGACTGCTTCGCGTGAATTAGACGCCAGCAGCATGACATTGAAGGGCTGGTTGATATCGACCACACTGTTATTACGGAACCAGACGCGGAAACGAGGTCCCAGCTCTTCTTCAGGATGACCTGAGTCAACAAAGCGGACTGCCAGCATCTGCAGATCGAGCCCACTGTCAATTACGATTGGTTCAATATCGACCCAGGTACCACAGGTCACGATGGGGAGTGGCTGCCAGACAGGACAGTCATACCAGACCCAGGGAACACAAGGATCACAGATGATGGGACGACAGATCAGTGGACGAGGATCACAGATGGGGTGACACCAGTCCCACCAGCACCAGTCAACCCAGGCAGACCAGTGAGGGCTCCAGCAGTAACTGGGATACATGCCAGGTCCGGCGTACCAGCAACCAAAGTGAGTGTGAGTGAAAGAATTGGCCATATTGCCGAACAACGTTCGATTTCTCCAGCCACCATGCTTGAGCAGGTTTTGATTCAGATGCAACTGACGGGCGACATCGCCTTTCTTGTGCAGTTCGAACTGCTTTTTCAGTTTCCACTGTTTGTTGTTCTTACTGTTAATCAGAGCGTTAAATTTTCCGGCCTGCAGCTGTTTATCCAGATTCAGTTTGAGCGGTTTGATACTATGGTTTTTGAAAAGATCTTTATCCAAAGGCACGCCATTTTTACCGAGCCATTTCTTGGAAGGACCAAACTTTTTGCCTTTGGAAAAATCTTTGTGACCAGGCAGATCAATCCCCTTGGGCAGTTTGCCGATCTGGTTTGGTTTTTTACCGGGTTTCTGAATATTATTTCCTGGTTTGAATACATTGTTACCTTTACCAGGCTTTGGATTGAATTTTCCTTTTCCTGGTTTAAAGACATTGTTACCTTTACCAGGCTTCGGATCGAATTTTCCTTTTCCTGGTTTAAAGACGTTGTTACCTTTACCGGGCTTTGATGGTCTTGTGACCTTGCCAGGTTTCGGCACAAACTTACCGGGATCGACTTTCCGATCAGGAATCTTCAGGTTCGGGATTTTGCGATCAGGTACTTTTCGTCCGGGAATCTTGCGATCCGGAATTTTTCTGTCTGGTTTTTTGTACTCGGGAATTTTGAGATTGGGTACTTTACGATTGGGAATTTTGCGATCGGGAATCCGTGGATTTAGATTTTTTGTATCCAGCTTAATGCCATTCTGTTTTCCGAACTGCGGCATTTTGAAGTCAGGTCGCTTTGTGGGAGGAGCGACTTTGAATGACTTTGAAGGTCGACTGCTCCCTTTGTCAATCACTTTGGGACTGAATTTTCCTGAAATGTTTTTGACACTTTTGCCGGAAGGCTGTGACAATCTCTTCGAGATCGAAGAAGATTTTGGTCGTGTAGTTTGAGGGCGTGTCATACTTTGTGGCCGACTGGAGGAACGTTGTGGCCGCGAGGACTTTGACGAACTTCGTGAACTGCTTTGAGTGCTGCGACTGGAACTGCGACTTTTACGATCTGATGATTTATCAGCCGCCATCAGGGGAGCACTGCAGATCCCCCCGACCAGTGCCAATGACAGTAACATGCGAAACGGCCGTTTGAAGTATCGAACTTTATTCTGGATCATCATGACTCTCTCCCCTTTGGTAAAACCGTTGCTGCCCGCGTTGTGATGTGAACGGTTTGAGAGAAGAGCGTAAAATATGCCAATTATATCGATTTGATGTCAGAGACCGAAAACAGAGATCCTTAAAGACAATAGTAATAAACAGTTACATCTTTCCTATTCAGACAGACTGTCCAGCAGGGAAGATTGTAAAATCCGCACAACGCGCCACAGCGCCATCATAATGATCTCAAGGAACACTCATTTTGGTGGCAGCATACACGTAATTTCAGGAATTTTCTGCCGTTTGTTTTAAAGAGGGATCATCCTGCTGCTTACGCCAGTCATTCAGCTGATCCAGAAGTTTGCCACGCACCTGTTGATGTGCGGCTTCGCCTGACAGATCGTGTTGCTCCAGCGGATCATTTTTGAGATCAAACAGCTGCACCCGATCCAGGTGAGGATAATAGATGAGTTTCCAGCGATCCGTACGGATCATCCGCTGGAAGTTGCGGAAGTAGCAGTAGACCTCATCATAAACGGCGTCCTGCTGCCCCGAGAGTACCGGCTTGAGACTCTTGCCTTCGACCGTCTTCGGAATGGGGACCCCCGCCAGATCACAGCTGGTGGGATACAGGTCGCGGAGGTAGCATTGTGCGTTTGAGAGTGTATCAGCAGGAATACCGGGCCCGACCATAATCAGAGGGACATTAACCGTGTGCTCATACATGCTCTGTTTCCCCCGCAGGCCATGGCTGCCCATCGCCAGGCCATGATCGCTGGAGAAAATCAGGATGGTATTATCCCACTCGCCCGTTTTTTTCAACGCTTTCACAATTCGTCCGACCTGCGCATCCAGATGTGATATGACCGAATAATAGAGGGATAGATCGTTCTTTACGATCTCTTTCGTGCGCGGCCAGGGAAGTAGCGCTTCATCACGGCCATCAAAATTGCCATGATCAAAGGGATGCTGGGGCTGAAAATTCGCGGGGACGGGCATCTTGTCGGGATCATAATTTTGCTCATAACCAATGGGCATCAGCAGCGGATCATGGGGCGCGGTGAAGCAGACATGGAGAAAAAACGGTTTTTCATGCTTTCTCTCGACGAATTCAATAGCGGCGTCGGCAAAGTGTTCGCTGATATTCGAAGTGAGCCCGACCCCTTTCTCGGGAAAGAAATGACGTTCATCATCCTGAAAGATCCAGCCTCGATAGCCGGTAACCAGTACACCGTTTCCATCATACGAGGGGACCGCCCAGCGTCCTCCTCCCCCTGTAAACAACCCCAGCGTCTCATCGTATCCTCGCAGGACCGGTTTACCGTCATTGTGCCATTTGCCGACGTACCAGGTGTTGTATCCGGCTTTTGACAGGGTCTGGGACCAGGTGGGAAGTTCTTTTTTGATCGGCTTGCCGAAATCCATGGAGCCGTTATGAAAACCACTGACACCCGAGAGTATTTCGGCACGACTGGGAGTGCAGATCGGGTTCGCACACACCGCTCGTGTGAAGCTGGTCCCCGCTTTGACCAACTGATCGAGGTGCGGCGTTTTAATGATCGGATTGCCCAGGGCGGCGATTGTATCGGGCCGCTGATCGTCGCTGAGCAGGAAGACGATGTTCGGTTGAGTGGTTCCGGAGTCTGCATTCTTGTCAGCAGCGGTGCTGAAATCACAGAAACTAAGGCATAAAACTGCCCAAAACGTGCGAATTACAGTCGACATTGACATCTCCCGTCTCAAGCGGATTCGGCGTTTAAGGGGCCGAATTCGTCTTTCACTAAATCTGTATTACTGATAAGTTTTACAACTCAAAATCACTGGAAATTCTTCATTCGTTAGCTTTCTTTATCTATTCTGGACAATGTCGCCATGCAGGGCAAGCGTTATATCAGCTGGATGCTGGGAATTATGATACTGGCGTGGACTGGCTGGTCTTTCTGGATCAAACGCCAGGAGGCTGTAGAAGTCGCTAAAGAGAAGGACTCTCCCCCTCCAGCAGAGGTCGTCAAACCTCTGGACAACCCGGTCCAGGTACAGAACGCTTCGCTGAAAGATGAAAAAGTGGAGGTGCTGGAATTGAACCTGGAGGTCAACCAGCGATTTCCGATGATAAAAACCGTAGAACAGAAATTGTCCCAGGCTTCGTCAGCCGGCATTATCCACAGTACATCAAAACTGGAGCTGATCCTGGCGTTGACGGTGGAAGAACTGCGTGAAGATGGACATAAACGGTTCAAAGTGAGATATACCGGGGTAAAATACGCGCACGATATTGCCGGCGAACAGGTACACTATGACTCTAATCACACTTCCGGACCGGTACCTCCGGAAGTTCAGGCATATCAACGCCTGGTGAATAACGGGTTTTCATTCTGGATTGGCCCCGATAACAAAATCGTAGAACTGGTGGGCTTTGACGAGTTTATCAAACGCTGCCTGCAGAATACCGCCGCCAGCCAGCGGGAAACCGTTCTGGCAAAGATCTCGGAATCGTCGGGCGATGATGGTGTCGCCAATTTCATTGACGACAGTATTGGCCTGCTGCCATACAACATTGACGAGAATCACAAAGGAGGTGCGATCCGCGTGGGAGAGACCTGGATCAAAACTCGCCGCCTGACACAACCGATCCCGATGGTGCTCAAAACCGAATATACGCTGCGTGAGTTGAACGACAATATCGCCCGCATCAACATTGCCGGTGATATTGCCGCGTCCAAAATCAGCAGTCCGATCAACCAGCATGGGAAATCGGTACAACTTTACATTCGAGGCGGAAAATCATTCGGTTCCTGCCTGATCGATCGTAAAACGGGGTTGCCCCTGGAATCGAAAATCGATCGCTTCCTGGAAACCACAGTGAAACTGGCCAGTGGTAAAGAATTCGAACAGCAGAAACAGATCGTGACCACGATCCGGGCCTTTCCCCATCAGGAAGAACGCCCGCTGGGCCCCGCAGCGAAGCTGACCCGCCCCGGAAATCTGAAACCGGCTGCGAATTAACGGGGTTGTTTTGACTGGTGTCCGATATTCATCTCTCAGCTCCCGTCCCTTTTCAGTAGGATGTGATTGCCCTGTCGTTTCTGGATCTTGCAGAGAAGCTGAGAAATAATTCGCCCGAAAATGGTCAAGATGGGACGGGGCGTGTTGCGAGACAAGTATAAATCTGCGTAGAAAGTGGTCTAAAAGTGACGGAAAACGCAGTTTTGCGCAAGCGAAAATAGTGCTCAAACCAGAGTCGTATTTTTCAGTGTGAAGACTTTGGTCCCTGAAAAACAGGAGCTTTCGCAGTGCTGATTTGCCACCAGGGTGCAGTCAGCCAGTAGAAAAAAACAATTTCTACAACACTAAAACACAAACGAGGTAAACCAGACAGTTTAGCGAAGTTGTTCAGGCAGCAGCACGCAATTCAGCGGGTTGTTCGTCTTCGTGATCAGAAGCGAACTGCTGGCATTCCTGTACGACGTCGGCAACAAACTGCTTCGCCGTCAGATGCTCGCGCAGGTAGCTGGCGACTTTAGAAAAGCGTGTTGAGACATACCAGGGCCGCAGATGATAGCGGACGGGGGTCGCCTGTTCGATGACCTGCATGGTCTGTTTAAAGTTATCGGGATCGATATTGAGCTCAGTGCTGTCACTGCAGGAAAAGAGCATTTGCAGATTGGGATCTTCTTTTGAGCCGAACTGCACTTCCAGTTTGAATCCACAGCTTTCCGCGAGCATCTTCAGACTGGACGGAGTGAAATTATGAATGTGAGCGTAATGGAACATTTTACTGCGCCGGGCAAAGGGAGCCGCGATGTTCGGGCACTCGACATAGAACAAGCCGTTTTCCGCCATCATGCCTCGAATGTATTCCAGGGCGCGACGCGGCGAATTGAAATGCTCGATGACATGGACCAGCAGCACCAGTTCGCGGCTGTGATCGCGGGGTTGTTCAAACAGGTCCCCGCGTACCACGTTGGTCAGCAGACGCTGCTGCGAGTAATCCTGAAAACCTTCACCTGGCTCAATGCCTGTCGACTGATGGCCGTTGAGTTCGAAGACTTTTACAGTACAGCCAATCCCGGCTCCGACTTCGAAAACACCCGCATCGGGTTCGATATGTGGTTGCAGCTGACGGAAAATTCGTTCACCATTTTTCCAGGCACGCATGACGCGGCGATCCGATGGCGTCAATTCGCCATGATAGCTCTTACGATATTCAGTGGCATAGTAGTGGGCGAGTTCCTCATCTGTCGGTATTTTGCCATGCGCGACCAGACCACAGGCTTTACAGATGACAGACTCCAACGAATTTCCGTGCCGATCCCGATCACCAATTTGTTCGAACTCGGTTCCTGCACACAGATCACACTGTTTTTTTTCCATTGGGTTCACCACATTTATTCGCCAGAATTCAATGATTTCTATTGCTTCAGGTCCTTGAAACTCGAACCGGGGGCTATAGAACAGGTCAGATTGGCGTGAACACTAATCGGAGCATGAAATCAGGTCAAGATGAATCATTCCAAACCTGTATTTGAGGGGTATTTAGCAAAAACATTGGGGCTCGGAGCGACCAGGAGATTGTGTTCGAATGAGATTCTACCTAAAGCGCTGCGCTGCATTGTTTTTCCGGGCTCATGCCTGTACCCTAATGACCATTGGACTGATAAAAAAGTCAACTAGAATGAACCGGCAATCCAGCCTTCAAGCCGAAAGTATACAAAGAGTTAGGGAAATTCATGTCTGAGGGTAAAATCAAAAAGTTGCTCGTCGCTAACCGTAGTGAAATTGCCATTCGAATTTTTCGAAGCACACACGAATTAGGAATTCGCACGGTCGGCATTTATACCCATGAAGACCGGTACGCCTTACACCGTACCAAAGCAGATGAAGCATACCAGATTGGAAAACCGGGTCACCCTGTGAAATCCTATCTGGATATCGAGGCGATTATCGCTCTGGCCAAGCAGAAGAAAATTGACGCAATCCATCCGGGCTACGGATTTCTCTCAGAGAATGCTGATTTCGCACAGGCTTGTGAAGATGCCGGCATCATCTTTATCGGTCCGCGTGTCGAAACGCTGAAAGCGCTGGGTGATAAAATCTCGGCGCGCAAAATTGCTCAGCAGGTCGGCGTCCCTGTGCTGGGGGGAAGTGGCGAAGCGATAGTCGATGCCGCCTCGGGTCGGAAGACAGCCAACGAGATTGGTTTCCCGATTATTCTGAAAGCAGCACATGGCGGCGGTGGTCGCGGAATGCGGGTGGTGCAGAAAGAGGAAGACTTCGAAGCCTCTTATGAACTGGCACGAAGTGAATCTCTGTCAGCATTTGGCAGTGAAGATGTATTCGTTGAGAAATTTATCTCACGCGCCCGCCACATTGAAGTGCAGTTACTGGGTGACAAGCACGGCGGACTGGTGCATCTTTACGAACGCGACTGTTCGGTTCAACGACGTCATCAGAAGGTAGTGGAGATTGCACCGGCTCCCAATCTAGACCCGGCTGTAAGAGACGCACTGTGCGAAGCGGCATTGAAAATTGGTCAGAGTGTGAACTACGAACTGGCGGGAACCGTCGAGTTTCTGCTGGACGCCGACACGAATCAGTTCTACTTTATCGAAGTCAATCCTCGAATTCAGGTGGAGCATACGGTAACGGAAGAAGTGACCGGCGTGGATATTGTGAAATCGCAGATCCTGCTGGCGCAAGGTGCTAAATTGAATGATCCGGGAATCCGCATCAATTCCCAGGAAGAACTGCAGACACACGGTTTTGCCCTGCAGTGCCGCGTGACGACTGAAGATCCGACGAATAACTTTATGCCCGACTATGGACGCGTAGCGCATTACCGGTCTGCCAGCGGGATGGGTGTGCGTCTGGACGCGGGAACGGCGTTTTCGGGAGCGATGGTCTTTCCCTATTACGATTCACTACTGGTGAAAGTCACCACATGGGCACGAACATTTAGAGATGCGGCAGCCCGCACGGAACGCTGTCTGCAGGAGTTTCGAATTCGTGGCGTAAAAACGAACATTCCCTTCGTACTGAAACTGATCACACATCCGACATTCCTGAACGGCGATTGTTATACCCGGTTCATTGATGATACTCCGGAACTGTTCAAGTTTCCCAAGCGGCATGACCGTGCAACGAAACTGCTGACCTACCTGGCAGAAACGGTCGTCAACGGAAACCCGCTGGTGAAAGACCGTGCGAAATCGGTCCGTCGCACACCTGCGCCGGTCCCCGCTTACAATAAGAAAAAGATCTCGCCGCCGGACGGAATGCGACAGAAACTGCTGGAACTGGGTGCCGAGAAATTCAGCAAATGGATTCTGGAACAGAAGCCACTCCTGCTGACGGACACATCATTCCGCGATGCACATCAGTCACTGTATGCCACCCGCTTCCGCACACATGATATGCTGCAGATCGCCGAAGTTTATGCCCATCATTGTCCGGAACTGTTTTCACTGGAAATGTGGGGCGGTGCTACCTTCGATACTTCCATGCGGTTCCTGAAGGAATCTCCGTGGCAGCGTCTGGCAGAGATGCGAACCCGGGTGCCAAACATCCTGTTCCAGATGCTGATTCGTGCTTCCAGTGCGGTGGGATACACCAACTACCCTGACAATGTCGTCCGTGCGTTCGTCAAAGAAGCCGCTCAAGCGGGCATTGATGTATTCCGCGTGTTCGACGCCTTGAACTGGGTGCCCAACATGAAAGTGGCGATGGAAGAAGTTCAGAAGCAGGGCGCTATCTGTGAAGCAAGTATCTGCTACACGGGTGATATCCTTGATGCTTCGAAGTCGAAATACGATCTGAAATATTACGTCAACATGGCCAAAGAGCTGGAAAAGATGGGTGCTCATATCCTGGCCATCAAAGATATGGCAGGATTGTGTAAACCATATGCTGCTGAGTTACTCGTGAAAACTCTGAAGCAGGAAATCGGCATTCCCATTCACTTCCATACTCACGATACCAGTGGAGGCCAGGCGGCTGCCATTCTGAAAGCTGCAGAAGCCGGTCTGGATATTGCCGATGGTGCTGTGCCTTCCATGTCAGGTGGAACGTCACAGCCTAACCTGACTACCGTCATCGAAGCCCAGCGGTTCACCGATCACCAGCCAACCGTGCAGGTCAGTTACCTGGACGACATTTCTGAATACTGGCGCGCGGTTCGTAATTACTACACCGCTTTTGAAAGTCCGGTTCTGCCCGCCGGTGCCAATCTGTATGAACATCAAATGCCTGGCGGTCAATATACGAACCTGCTGCAGCAGGCACAGTCACTGGGTCTGGGAGATCGCTGGATCGAAGTCTGTCATGTGTATGCAGAAGTGAATCAACTGCTGGGTGACATTGTTAAAGTAACCCCCACCTCGAAAGCGGTTGGTGATATGGCGTTGTTCCTGGTTGCGAACGACCTGAGCTGTGATGATGTCGTGAACGGCGATCGCGATCTGGCATTTCCGGAATCCGTACTGGATCTGATCAGCGGCCGAATGGGACAGACTCCGGGTGGATTCCCGGAAGATGTTCAGAAAAAGATTCTACGGGGAGAAAAGCCGCTTACCGAACGACCGGGAAGCATCCTGCCTCCCGCCGACTTCGAGGATGCTGCAAAAACGGTTCAGAAGATGGTTAACCGTACGCCCACCGATCAGGAAGTAGTTTCGTACCTGTTATACCCCAAAGTCTTCGAAGATTTTGCCGCGCATCAGAAAGCCTACTTCGATACGAGCGGTCTGCCGACCTACGCGTTCTTCAATGGCCTGGAGCCGGAAGAAGAAATCGCTGTTGAGATTGCTCCCGGAAAGACGTTGATCATCAAGTTCCTGGCAGTCGGCAAGCCACAGACGGATGGCTGTCGCACGGTCTTCTTCGAACTGAACGGCCAGCCGCGTGAAGTCGTAATTGTGGATAAAGCATTGAAGCCACAGGACAGTGCGCGACGTAAAGCTGATTCCTCCGACCCCAAACAGATTGGTGCGGTGATGCCCGGCGTGATCGTCTCATTGAGCATCAAAGTAGGAAGTAAAGTGAAAGCCGGTGATCAGCTGCTGATGCTGGAAGCCATGAAAATGCAGACGAGCGTTATTTCAGAACAGGATGGGGTGGTCAAAGAAGTCCTTGCTGAACCTGGAGTGCAGGTTGAATCGGGTGATCTGTTGATCGTACTTGAGTAGGCTTATTCACTCCTCAACAAGTGTTCCAGGACTGGGGAAATTTCCCCATAAAAATCTGGCTGCCCGATTTTACTGCAGGTAAATACCTCACGCATGTAATGTGATAAACCGCAAATTTGCAATCCAGTACTAAAAAAAACAATGTGCTCTTGAACCGTACAAATCTCATCCTAGATTACCTAGCCGTGCCAACATGGCCTTGACCCGGTTGGCAAACGCAAAAACAGGATTCATTTTGCTCCGATAGACTAGAGAAATTTAATACCGACATAAATCTACGCCGATAGATTATTTAACAGGTAATCTTTACCAGCCTTAATCGGGACTGGGCCAATCACTTCTCAACCGTAACAAAAGAACAGAAGTTACCTGCTTTGGTTCTTTGAACTACTTGGAGCACTCGGCGAATGACTGGAGAGCGTCAAACTATCCAACCTCCACATTTTGTAATCTCAAGCGAGGGTGAGCTTCTAGGTGAAGATACCCCCGAGAATCAGGAGCTAGTTCGTCGTGTCGTCGCCTGTGTGAATGCCTGTGACGGGATCACCACCGAAGAGTTGGAAAGTGGCATCATTAAGGACATGCGTCGTGTGATTGCCCAGACAGCGCCACTGTTAGAGGAACGCAGTCAGATGACCGAACTGCTGCGTCGTGAAATTCGCGCCGAAATGGATGCGAGAAATAAAAAGAATTAGGCCTCTCGCCTTCCGGTTGAGAATTATTTTGAGCCACGCCGAATATAACCACTGATACGGACTTTGAGTTTACCCGTTGATTTGTGCCCGGCGGGCAGATTCAACCCAATCATCAACACGCCATCAGCCCGGGGCGTAAACTCGGCTTTCTCTCCAATCAGGAATGGCTTGCTCATTTTAGGTTTTCCCTTTTCCTGAGAGATGACGATTCCCATCAATGCTCCTGTGGGAATACCGTCAGCAAGTTCCTTCATGGCTGTCGAATGCGGCAGGCCTTCTACAGTAGTCTTGATGTCGGCCACAAAATCATAGGTACCCATCGCCTGAATGCGTACCATTTTCCCCTTCGCCACCAGCCCTGCAGGTGTGCTCCAGTTACGTGCGACATCAATATCGAAATCGGAAGAATTGGAACTCATCAGTTTTTCGTTGAGCTGTGTAATCATGGCTTTCACGCCAGGCACATCTTTTTGAATACTTTGAATCACCTCCAGCATCTCGCGGGATTTTTCATAGTCGCCCGCTTCAGAATACTTCCGTGCAATTTCTGCAGACTCTCTAATGAAGGAATCTTTCAGCTTGTCCGCCTGTACGTTGATCTGCTTGACATTCGTTTTTTTGGAACTCTGTGCCATGAGGGGTTCTGACAGTAACATTACCGTCAGAGCGATTCCCACAAACAGAAATTGAACATTCCAGCCAGCTCTGAAATTCAACACGATTCGATTCCTCTACTCGATTAAAATAAAAGTGATTGCCTTTATTATGACGAATGACGGCTACTGTTGGCAATCAGAATCCTAAGTTCCATTGACTGCAGTGATGAATTATGAACATCATTATCCCGGCGGCCAGTGTAACGAACGTCCTCCCAGCAGATGCAGATGCAAGTGGTCGACGGTCTGCCCTCCTTCTTTACCGGTATTAACGATGGTACGATATCCCGATTCCAGTCCTAACTGCTTCGCCAGTTTTCCGACAGTTAATAACAAATGCCCTGCCAGTGCCTGATCTGAATCCTGCAGATGTGCAATGGACTGAATTTCCTGTTTCGGAATGACCAGTACATGCACGGGAGCCTGTGGATTCACATCATTGAAAGCCAGGCATAATTCATCTTCATAAATAATGTCAGCAGGGATTTCCCGATCGATAATTTTCTTGAAAATCGTTTTCTCACCAGACATTTAACCTGCCTCCTCCGTGTTTCATTCGATAGTAATTTAAAAATTCCGGTCCGAAAACTGAAAATAGAATCTGTGTGCGTAAAATACTATCCAAATGGCTTGTTACAGCTTAAGTAAACAGCTGCTTGTAAACACCATACCCTCCTGCCAGCAGCAGACCCAGACAGGAAATAAACAGCATCAGATCCCACAATCGGCCGGGAGCTAAACGGGCATCAATTCTCGTATAGCGCAGATAGATGGCAGCCACTCCCAGCATCGGTAACATGATGGCCTGCATGGTTCCCGCGATCAAGACCAGTCGCACCGGATTGGCGCCTGTCAAAAAAACGGCGAGACATAACAGGGGCAGAATCAGTGACATGATCTTGATCCAGTTCTGCAAGGCATCCGGTTTACGTTCATCCACGACACCGAAGAATCGCAGGCCGTCTGAGAAAATCCGAGCATTGGCGGCGTTCGCTACCAGGAAGGTAGAATATAAAACGGCAATCGCGCCGGACAGAAACAGCCACTTGGCGAACGTACCGAATACGGGAACATAGGCTTCCGCCAGGGTACTCACCATTCGCATGCCGTCAGGGTCGAGGCCCTCCTTGTGCAGCACCGCTACCCCCATCAGATAAAAGGCAAGTGTTGCGAATGTGTAAATGCACATCGAAGCAAAGGCGTCGATTTTCATCACACGCATCCAGCCTTTCGCTCTGTCCGCCCAGGCTTCGTCTTCCGAATGAGGACCGGTAAAGCGTGCATAACCTTTTTCCAGACACCAGTAGGGGTAAGCAATCAGTTCTGTTGCCCCCACTCCAATAATCCCGAATGCTGCCAGTGCAGTCAGCAAGGGGTTCATACCGCCTGTTGCTTCCGGAATGCCGAAGGAAAGCCCGCGGATGATTTCGTCAGTCGAGATACTCCAGATATCGGATGTCTGCAGGGATATCACATTGCCAATTGTAATGAATGTAAATGAGACGACCAGAATTGTTGAGAGATGCTCAATCAGATTATAGCGCCCATAGTACAATAGAAACGAAGTAAATATTGCGATCACACTGGCCCAGATCTTATCATCCCAGGTCTGAGGTTCGAGAATTGATTTTCCGTCCTGATCCAGCAGAGATTCCTCGTTGCGAATTTTTTCAAGGATTACCTGCCCGGCTGCCTCAAGCCGTTCGATGCGCTGCTTCATTTTGACATGTCCGCGCAGATAGCGCTCGCGTTCGGCAGGCGATAAGTCTGCCAGTGCTTTCTGCTCATCTTTTAAAGCTTCTTCCAGCTCCAGGTAATGCACAAATTCTTTTTCGGAAGGGTACTGAATGGCCTGGAGGTAATCTCCTTTAATCGGCAGGGTTAATGCCAGCGCCTGTCCCACGCCTCCTACGATCCCGCCAAGCTGCCCGATGGTACAGATACTCATCACCAGCCAGAACCAGAGGATCCAGTTGGGAGTTTTCTTTCCCTGGGTATTGAGAAATCCGAGCCGGGGGCCAGGAACATGATTTAATGCGGCAAGTGTTGTTTCACCCCGTGAGATGGAATAGCGTCCCAGTTCGATCTGGACGAATACTTTGATCAGACAACCCACGATGATCAGCCACAACAGTGCGATTCCGGCCTGGGCACCTGTCTTGGTGGTCGCGATCAGCTCTCCGGAACCAACAATACTGCCCGCCACAATGAGTCCCGGGCCCAGTCGTTTGACAATCCCCCAGAAATCGGTCGGGGCTTTGATTGATTCTTCGAGAGTCGAATCAACGGAAGGATCGAGCGCGTTACTCTCCTGTTGAGATTCCATCGTACTCCTGTTTCATCTTTGTCTTCGACGAAGGGGACAGTCGAAACATTACTCAGAGCCGTAAGAATTCTAACAGTGATCACCCAAACTCAGTTTGCATTTCGCGATCTCATAGATCAATGCGTTCCCGATTATTTGAGTTGTTTTTCTGCGACCTCTATTGCTTTGAGCAACCCCTTTGCCTTGTTAAGTGTCTCATGATATTCCGTTTCCGGCACACTGTCGGCAACAATCCCGGCGCCGGCCTGTACGTAGGCCGTAGATCCCTGCATGACCAGTGTTCGAAGTGCAATACACGTATCCATATTCCCGGTAAAATCGAGATAGCCGACGGCTCCTGCATAAGGGCCGCGGCGGTGTGGTTCAAATTCATCAATGATTTCCATCGCCCTGACTTTGGGGGCGCCGGAAACGGTTCCCGCAGGCAATCCCGCCCGGAGTGCATCGAGGGCAGAACGGTCCTCGGTTAATGTACCTGTCACATTGGAAGTGATATGCATGACGTGGCTGTAGCGTTCCACCACCATCACATCCGACAGTTCAACCGAACCAAATTCACAGACGCGGCCCACATCATTGCGTGCCAGATCGATCAACATGACATGCTCGGCCCGTTCCTTGGGATCCGCCAGCAGTTCTTCCGCCAGGCGTTTGTCCTCTGCTTCGGTTTTACCCCGTTTTCGGGTCCCCGCGAGCGGACGGATTGTCGTCACGCGATCTTCAACCCGCACCATGATTTCAGGAGAGCTCCCCACCAGATCCACCTCTGGCGTTTTCAACAGAAACATAAACGGACTGGGATTCACGACGCGCAGACTGCGATAGATATCGAGAGGCGAAGCCGAAGTTTCCAGCTTGAGTCGCTGGCTTAACACGACCTGAAAAATATCACCGGCAACAATATATTCCTTACAGGCATCGACGGCTGATTCAAATTTCTGCTGTGAGAAATTGGAGGTCCAGTTCAGGTCCGGTTCGGCGTGTGTATCTACGCTGATATCCGCCATCTGTAATGCAGATGGATCACCCGTTTGAAACCGCTGACACGTCTGATCAATTTTATCGCAGGCTCTCCGATAAGCGTCTTTCAGCTCAGCTTCACTCAAATCGGCACCCAGGTGAGCGTGTGCGACGACCAGTACCGTTTTATTGATCTGATCGAATACCACCATATGATCGTATAGCGCAAATGAAAGATCGGGAAGCTGCCGATCATTTTCTGGAGCATGCGGCAAATGTTCCGAATAGCGGACCACATCATAACCCGCGTAACCGACTGCCCCACCACAAAAACGGGGGAGTCCGGGAAGCTCTGCTGCCTGATATTGACCGAGAATCGTTTCCAGTTCCTGCAGCGGATCTTCAACACTTCGTTCCTCAGTCTGACCCTGCTGCTGGATCACCACCCGCTGCTCATATGCATCGACGGTTAAAAAGGGATTCGCCCCCAGAAAGCTGTAGCGGCTGATCTGTTCGCCCCCGACTACACTTTCAAACAGAAAGGAATAGGGGCCTTTTTCCAGCAGCTGATAGGCACTGACTGGAGTCAGGGTATCTCCGGTCAACTGGCGATAGACGGGGACCAGGTTGACCTGCCCGGAAAGTGATTTAAATGTTTCAAAATCGGGAACGTATTTCATGGACGATCTTAACTGCACTGTCTGTGGATGAACGGGCATCCCGGTTTCTCTAAAACTCAGAGTCGACTCTCTTATGAACATTTTCTTTCGGAGAGACAAGCTGCCCGTGACTCCAGTTCTCAAAAAACTCCAAAAAGTCTGGGGGATCGACCTGGAAAACAGCTGTCCTGTCAGGGAGTTTCGGATTTTTCAGTTTAGGAATCACTTGAGAGGAATGGTATTCAAGACACTCATTGCATAAAATGTAAGAACAACACGAATCTTAAAGTGCTTTCAACCAGAACCCCGTGGATTAGACTTTGTTTTCACGTAACGAATGAGTATGGTACTTGTTCCCCGAGTCTACACCGTTTGGGAATGAAAGTCACGTGAGTTATAATAACGCCAGAGATCAGATCACTACCCCATAGCTCTGGTCTGTTTCGAATACTATAAAGGAGAATAGGGTGAATTTGGACGCGTTCACTCGCACTAGTGGTGAATGGCTGAGAGGAATCGGCCCGGACTCCGATATCGTGATGTCCAGCAGGATTCGTCTGGCCCGGAACCTCGCACAGTTCCCCTTTATCAATCGCTGTACGGAATCGACGCTGGGTGAGATCGAGCAGCTGATGCGCCCGATTATTACTTCACTCCCCATGGATGTAAAACTGGCGTATCTCGATGTGAACAGCCTGGGGAATCTGGATCGTCAGTTTATCGTGGAACGTCAACTGATCAGCCGTGAACATTCCGAGCGATCCGGCCCCCGCGGTGTGGGCCTGGACAGTGAAGAAAACATTGGAATCATGGTCAACGAAGAAGACCATCTTCGCCTGCAGGTATTGCGTAGCGGTTTTTCGCTGAATGAGTGCTGGGATACCATCAACCAGATTGATGACCTGCTGGAACAGGAGGTGACCTACGCCTTCAGCGAAGAGTTTGGCTATCTGACCGCTTGCCCGACCAACGTCGGTACCGGGATTCGGGTCAGTGTGATGCTGCATCTGCCCGCGCTGGTGATCACTAAAGAGATTCAGAAGGTATTTCAGGCACTGCAGAAGATCAACCTGGCCGTACGTGGTTTATACGGAGAAGGCAGCCAGGCCATGGGAGACTTCTACCAGATCTCAAATCAGGTGACGCTGGGCCAGACCGAGCAGCAGTTGATCGACAGCATCAAGGAAGTTGTTCCAAATATCATTTCATATGAAAGGCGGGTCAGAAATTCGCTGATCAAGGAAAACCGCCAGGGTCTGCACGACCAGGTCTCCCGGGCATATGGTATTTTAAGCACGGCCCAGACGATCAGCTCAGAGGAAACCATGCACCTGCTCTCCAGCGTGCGAATGGGTGTGAACCTGGGATTGATTGAAGGACTGCCAATCTCGGCAGTCAATGAAATGTTTATATTCACTCAACCCGCGCATCTGCAGAAACTGCAGGGAGGAGAACTGGAGTCCAGCGAACGGAACGCTGCCCGGGCCAACTATCTGCGACAGCGCATCAGCGACGCCAATTCTTCAAACTGAATTCGTCTAGTGGAGTGTCATTTTTAATTTTTGGGTGTATAAACATTACGTGAGTGCGACAACAGGGCACGTAATCAACACTACCAACGCTCAATTTGAAGCTTGACAAAGCTCTAGAGTCGACCGCTGCGAAAGACACCATAGATCAGCCAGATCCCCAGCAGACTCGACATCATAAAGATGGGTATGCTGATAAAGATCAGATTTGAGTCCAGGGAAATGGTAATCGCCGAGGCCAGGATCAGAGCAGACATCACCATGCCGATGGCCAGTCGATTACCGGAGCGATCCAGTTCCGTGGTCAGATGATTGATGCCATTCAGTTCCAGGTGGACCTTGAGTTCATCATCGCTCAGTTTCCCCAGAGTGCGGCCAATCTGTTCGGGCAACTCATGCATGACTTTAGAAAGGCTGCAGGTTTCGGACCAGATCCGACTGACAATCGCTTTGGGATGATAGCGTTCAGAAGAAAGCCGGTAGATATAAGGCTCCATTTCCTGCGCAATATTCAATTCCGGGGCGATGCGTGTGGCGATGCCTTCCAGAGTGATCAATGCGCGAATCAGCAACATGATGTCAACGGGACAACGGATCCGGTGAATCGCCAGAATATTAATAAAATCAGTCAGCATTTTGCCGACACTGATCTCGTCCATGGGCACGCCGTAGTAATTTCCGATAAAATCCCGCAGATCCGCCCGTAACAGCTGCTGGTCGACGGTGCGTTTCGCTTTACCGATTTTCAATACGACTTCCACCAGTTTGGCTGTATCTTTTCTGGCCACATTCAGGAAGAGATCGACGAGCATATCACGGCGTTCTTCTTCCAGAATACCGATCATCCCATAGTCCAGCAGGCACAGGGATCCATCCGGCATCACACGAAAATTACCGGGATGAGGATCCGCATGAAAGATTCCAAATTCAAATGTCATTTTCATAAAAATGCGGGCACCGTTCGCCGCCACTTCATGGGCACTGATCGGCAGATTCTTGAGTTCGTTGTCATCATCGATTTTATAACCGTCGATGAATTCCATGGTGATCACATCACCCTGCGTCAGATCCCGGTAAATTTTGGGAACATACAAGGTGGCATCATCCTGAAACAGACGACAAAATTCGTCGGTCGATCGGGCTTCGCGGGCAAACTGCAATTCGCGGTGTATGGTTCGTGAAAATTGATTGACCAGCCCCGTGGGATCAAAAACTTCTGCATCGGGAAAATGTCGCTCGATCAGCATCGCCAGTTCATACATCAGGCTGAGATCCTGCTCAATCACGCGATCGATGTCGGGGCGTTTGATTTTCACTACGAGCGGCGTACCATCATGGTGACGGGCGCGGTGCACCTGCCCTAAGGATCCGGCGGCCAGGGGCTGAGGATCAAATTCAGCAAACAGCTCACTGATGGGAACCTCCAGTTCGCGTTCCACAATGGCCATGGCAATCTCACCGGGAAACGAAGGAACGCGTTCCTGAAGCTTGGAGAGTTCGCGAATCACATCGCGTGGCACGAGATCTGGTCGGGTGCTGACCACCTGACCAAATTTGATAAATGTAACTCCCAGGCTTTCCAGCGCCAACCTGATACGTTTGGCTCGTGTGAGTTTGATCTCGGGTTCTGTACGCTTCCAGAACATCAGCCTGCGCCCCCAGCGGAGGTAACGCCTTAACCCCAGTTGATCGACGAGGTCATCAAAACCGTAGTTCATGAGCACAGTCACAATTTCGCGGCTTCGACGTAGATTTCTGATTAAACGTAATGGATTTGAGTCCAAAGTCTTCTCCTGCAAAGCAAACGATCTCACGAAAACCCTCTTCAGGAAGTGCGGTGTCGCTATAGTTCGGTTTCACTTTTTATCTTATCAGACTATAACAGACGTTCCTATGCAGCCAAGCCCCGATCCTGCTAAAATAGAATTCGTTCAAATCATAATCTGTTTCATCTGAAAGGCGGAGCCCGACATATGCGATTCATTCAATTGAGCCTGCTGATCATCGTTTGCCTGACTGTTCCCTGCCAGGGTGGTGACTGGCCTCAAATTATGGGTCCTTATCGAAATGGACATGCAGCCGCCAGTGAATCACTGGCAGCCGAGTGGCCCGCCGGTGGTCCCAATTTGAAGTGGCAGCGGCCTGCAGGAAGTGGTTTTGCGGGAGTAGCGGTTTTCCAGAATGTAGCAATTTTATTTCATCGCATTGAAGACGAAGAAATAGTCGAAGCACTCAAGGCTGATACCGGTGAAGTCCTCTGGAAACATCAATCTCCCGTCAGTTACAAAGGGACTTTTAACCCGAACGATGGCCCGATCGCGGTTCCCCTGATTTACAAAAACCGTGTCTATGTTTTTGGGATCGCCGGTCATCTGCAATGCCTCGACTTCAAGACGGGCAAACAGATCTGGTCGCGACAGACACACAAAGACTTTCAGGTCGGAGAAGGATATTTCGGCGTCGGCAGCACCCCCCTTATCATCAAAGATAAACTTCTGGTGAATGTGGGTGGCAAACGCCAGAATGCCGGCATCGTCGCTTTTTCACTGGATCAAGGCAGGACGCTGTGGCAGACCATGCCGGACGATGCAAGCTACTCCTCCCCGATCTCCGCCTATTTAAATGGCAGTTTCGTTGCCTTGTTTATCACTCGTCTGCACCTGGCTGGAATCGATCCGGAAAACGGGAATATTCTGTTTCAGTTTCCCTTTGGCAAGCGGGGGCCTACGGTAAATGGTGCCAATCCGGTTCAGGTCGGTAGGCATATTTTTGCCACTGCCAGCTACGGAGTCGGTGGTTTTTGGGGGGAGGTCAAAGTTAACAGTACCTCTGAGATCTGGAGAAACGAACAGCCAATGTCCAGCCAGTATACAACGCCAATCGAATATGATGGCGCCCTGATAGGCATTGATGGTCGTCAGGATGTTGGCCCCGCGCGACTGGTTTGTTTTGATCCCGTTACCCGGAAAGTACTCTGGGCTGAAGAAAACTATGGATACGCGACCCTGATTGAAGCAGACAATAAGCTGTTGATTATGAAAACAGATGGTACACTCGTGATGGCAACCGCCTCGAAAGAAGAGTACAAAGAGTTGGGCCGTGCACAGGTTTTGAATTCAACGACCCGTGCCTTGCCGGCACTTTCGAATGGCCTGCTGTTCGTCAGAGATACCAAATCTCTCAAATGCCTGACTCTCAACAATTCAGGTCAGTCTCCTGTTACTCCAGACAAGTCCAGCTCAAACTAAGGATTTTCAATTAAGATGTCAGTCAGTCAACGTGCCAAGAGTGAAGAACAGTTTGCCCGCGCCATGAAAGTTATTCCGGGAGGCGTCAACAGCCCCGCGCGTGCATTTGGAGCAGTCGGAGGCCACCCGGTTGTCATTGATCGGGGTGAAGGGCAGTACCTGTTTGACATTGATGGTAACCGTTATATTGACCTGGTGGGGTCCTGGGGACCTCATATTCTGGGACATCTGCATCCCCGGGTGATGCCGCGGATTGAGGAAGCACTCAAGAAAGGTACCAGTTTTGGCGCCCCGACTTTAGTAGAAACAGAACTGGCTGAACTTGTCGCGGACCTGGTCCCCTGCGTGGAAAAAGTACGTATGGTAAATTCCGGTACTGAAGCTGGCATGAGTGCGATTCGCCTGGCTCGCGGCTATACCGGACGGGACAAAATCATCAAATTTGCAGGCTGTTATCACGGTCATGTTGACAGCCTCCTGGTTCAGGCTGGCAGCGGCGCACTGACTTTAGGAACGCCTTCCAGCCCGGGAGTTCCCCAGGGATGCACCGCCGACACCCTGGTTCTGGAATATAATGATATCGAACAGTTAAAAGAAACCTTTATGCAAATGGGAGACCAGATTGCTGCGGTGATACTGGAGCCTGTGGTTGGCAATATGGGTGTTGTCCTGCCCGAGCCCGGTTTTCTGGAAACGGTGCGGGAAGTCTGTACTCAACATGGATCGGTCTTCATCATGGATGAAGTCATGACAGGCTTCCGTGTTGCCCTGGGAGGTGCGCAACAACGTTTCGAGATCATGCCGGACATCTGCATGCTGGGTAAAGTGATTGGCGGCGGTATGCCGGTGGGCGCGTATGGCGGGAAAGCGGAAATCATGGATGTGATTTCTCCCGTCGGAAGTGTGTATCAAGCGGGAACTTTGTCCGGTAACCCGATCGCAATGGCATCAGGGATCGCGACACTGGAGTGCCTGCGGGAAACCAATCCCTATGCCGAGCTGGAATCAAAAACCCGCCGCCTGACTCAGGGTTTGTGCGCGGCGGCGGCTAAAGCAGATCTGCCCCACACACTGGCAGAATGCGGTTCAATGTTCACCCTGTTTTTCAACCCGGAAAAAGTCACCAGTTATGCAATCTCAGCAAAGAATGATACGGCCCGCTTTGGTCGGTACTTTCAAGGCATGCTGGATCGGGGCGTCTATCTCCCCTGCAGTCAGTTTGAAGCCAATTTCACGTCTGTCATGCTGACCGATGAAGATATTGTGCACATCATTCAGGCAGCAGAAGAGGTTTTACAGGAAATTGGCTGATCAAACTGGGCACCGTTTAAGGTGTAAAGTCTGTCTGATCGTTGATGGCCAGACAGAACTCCGCCAGCAGACGAGCCGCCTGCTCCAGATCGTCTAACGAAATGACTTCCACCGGACTGTGCATGTAACGGTTGGGTATCGCAACAATTCCGGTTGCCATCCCCCCCTGGTTTAACTGCATCGCATTGGCATCATTACCGGCAGGTCTTGAGATTCCATTAATCTGACAATCGATTTCGTGTTCATCGGCGAGAGACTTTAATGACGAGAACACCACTGGGTTCACATTGGGACCTCGATAAACGACCGGGCCGCCTCCCACTTTGATATCACCATTTTCCTGCTTGCTGACTGCGGGACAGTCAGTCGCATGTGTGACATCGACGGCGATCCCGACTTCCGGCTGGATGGAATAAGCGCTGGTCTTCGCACCACGCAGACCGATTTCTTCCTGAACGGTTGAAACAGAAAAGACACCAACCTCCGGTGATTTCTGACTGACCTGCCTTAATGCTTCCATGACGACCCAGACTCCAACCCGGTTATCCATTCCCGGAGCAGATGCCAGATTGTTCAACATGGGCCGAAAGCCCAGTTCAAACGTCACCGGATCACCAATGGCAACCAGTTTGCGGGCTTCTTCCCCATTTTTTGCCCCGATGTCGATCCAGAGATCCTTGATTTCAGGAACAGTTTTGCGTTCATCCGGGGTCAGCAGATGAATGGCTTTGCGAGCGATCACGCCATGGACAGGACCAGAGGTCGTATGGACCTGCATATTTTGTCCCAGCAGCATCTGGATATCCCAGCCACCAATCAGATTCGCCCAGAGGTACCCGTCATCATCAATATATTGCACAAGCAGGCCGATCTGATCGCAATGACCGGCAAACATCACCCGTCGTTCCGCTTTTGGATTTACAGCGGCAATCACATTTCCATGGAGATCTGTGGTCACTTCATCCGCGAACTCACCTGCGAACTCACGCACGACATCCTGGATCGGGCCTTCATAACCTGAAGGAGCGGGTGAATGGAGCAGTTTTTTTAAGAAATCCAATGAAGATGCATCCATGATTTTGATCCTGACTTGTGGAGGTTTTCGACTTCTATACGAATTAGCACTTCGCGACGTTATCTCGGCACGTCTTACGAAATTTCCGATTGTAAGTATCTGTATTCTAGTAACTTATGAATTTAATTCAACATACCATTCAGAGCAGTTTTAGAGAGTAAACCCTCATCAGAATTACAAACTTTCTGCACAAGAAAAGCTGAAAAAGTCCCCGTCTGACGGGAATCTCTAAGCTAGACTTTCTATACCCTGCGAGTCGATCTGCCAACACTGAATCACAGTCTTTTGACAGTCGTTACAGAAAGCTCGTTTTACAAAGTGAACGAAAAACAAACATTGAGTTACTACTGAATATTGTGTTATTTGCAGAAAATGATTGAGGCACAAATGACAGACTGGACCAGGTTACGTAAAGAGCTGATCGGTGAAGGGAAAAAAAGCCCTCTGCCACCCGAAATTAAACTTCCGATGCTGCCCAAAGCGGTCATGGAGTTTTCCCGGAAGGCAGAAGACCCTGATACAACGCCTAAAGAACTCAGCAAAATCATCGAAACCGATGCCGGTATCTCCTGTGAACTGCTTCGAATGGTCAACTCCAGCGCTCTGGGTTTGAGGCGGAAAGTTTCTTCAATTCAACAGACCATAACACTCCTTGGCATCCGCACCACCAAACTCTTTCTGGTGACGACAGGTTTGAAACAGGCGATGTCAACCTCTGACTCGAAGCTGATCAATCTGCCAAACTTCTGGAGTACCAATCTCGAACGGGCCCTGATGGCTCGTGAAATTGCCATGTTGATGAAAGTTGATCCTGACGTTGCGTTTTCCGCAGCCATGCTTCAGGATTTTCTGCTCCCCATCCTTTCCCGGGAAAGTTTTGATCAATATCTGCAATTCACAATCAACCAGGACAGCTCACCCTGTCTCCTCAGTGACTATGAATATGAGCAATTCACATGGAACCATTGTGAAGCGGCTGCTCATGTCATGCTGGACTGGTCATTTCCTGATGATTTGATCTGTACCGTCTACCTGCATCATGAGGGATTAAAATTGCTGACCAATGAGGAGTTAGGCCAGACCCCGGCTACGGCAGTCGCGGTAGCGTCACTCATACCAGATCCACTCAGACAAAACCCGGAAGGTTTACAGGAACTGTTGAAGCTGAATGAGATATGGCCTGAATTTAAGCTGTTTGAACTGGCCGAGAAAATTGACCAGGAGCTGAGAGAAGAATCGACGGCAGCGGCGAATTATATCTCGTTGAAAAACCGTCTGGAAAAATATGAGATGCTGCTCGCGAATGGATCGACTTTCTGAGTTGATACATAGACCCGGAGTCAGATTCAGAACACCGATGTCTCTTTCAGGAAGCGGTTGTTGAATAATCGCTGGACGATTTCAGGCTTTTTTCCCACTTTTCTTTTTCTGATCTTACCTGCTCTTCGGTTGGACTCTGTTGAGCCGCCGTGGTATCACTTTTCAAAAGATAACGTCCATCTTCGGTGTGAGTACAGAACTGTTTGAACCAGAGCATACTGGCGACATTTGGCTGCGGGCTGTAAAGCGTCACTGCGATCCCCTTTTCATAAAGATCATACAGCATGCCGAAAAAACCACTGGGGATGTATTTGACTGACGACAGTTCGACACCAATCGATTTACAAGCCTCCTGATCAACCAGGCGTGTCAACGTCTCGCGCAGCAGGGCGAGATCAGCTCCGTCCCAGATTTCCATTGTTCCGAAATCCAGTACAGTCACTCCTTCACGCTCATAGACGCTCATTCTGTCGCGTTTCGATGCCATGCCGTTGTACTCACTTTCTGCTTGGTCTTCTTGTTGAATATCAAAGTCGCTGAACAGTGAACTGTTAAGAAGATTGAATAGACGCAAAGCGTGGGCCATTAAAGCTCTGAATCGTTTACTTCTGATTTCTAAAGCAGGTAAACCACTATATAACTGAGACTTAAGAAATGTCAGCCGTTTTCAGATTCACAAATTCTTCATACGCGCTGTTGTATTATTTCTACACCAGATCAACGTCGGGTGTAAAAAGACATCACAAAAGGTTTGGATGTGGAAACACACTAAAGAAGCATCCCTCTCAACTCTGTTGCAATATCTAACCTTCTCTACGAACAGCAGAGTACGAATGTTGGATTTTCGCAACAAGATCCCGGTTTCTACCACGACGTTTGAGTCGGAAAAACCTGACAGGGAAAAGCAGCGGTTCTGAACAACAACTTTTGTAAACAGACTGAGACACAACGGAATCCCCCGCGCATGATCGAATCCTGGTGACAGCCAGAGGCAGAGACTGAAACAAACTGTCTTTTCGACCACAGCATCAAACCGGCAGACCGTTATTTATAATTTCGGATCGAGGCTGGTACTTCTGCCTGCATTTCGTGATACAGTTTCATCAGCCGTGCGACGACTTCGGGATGCTCGTCGGCAACATTGTCTTGCTCTGCAATATCCTGCTGCAGGTTGAACAACATCATTGGCACTGGTTGATCGCCATTATGAATGCCCGGCTGCTGATCCGGCATCGCCTGTTCATAAGGCGCGATAATGGTGACTCCATCCGGTCCACGAGGATCAATCCAGTTTTTACCTTTTCCTGCGAGCACCTGACGGGGAGAGGGCTTCACGTGTAACTTCCAGGGACCGCTGCGAACGGTAAACAGCGAGTTCCCTTTCATTGAATACAACGCCTGATGGGGTGTTGGCGCCTGTTTTGTCAATACGGGGAACAGATCTTTGCCATCAATGACCCGGTCGGCTGGAACGGGAATCCCCGCCTGTTTCAGTATTGTGGGGAAGACATCAATCGAACCACAGACCGTATCAATTACCTGCCGGGGAGGAATTTTACCAGGCCAGCGGGCAATCATGGGAACGCGCAGGCCTCCCTCCCAAGTGGTCGACTTCATCCCGGAAAGCCCTGCAGTATTGCCGCCAAACCAGGGACCATTGTCTGACGCAAAAATGACCAGCGTGTTCTCATCCAGGTTCAGCTCACGCAGAGTTTTAAAGATCTCGCCCACACTCCAGTCCAGCTCGGCAATCACATCACCATACAGGCCCGCGCCACTTTTTTTGTAGAACGCCTCTGAAGCAGCCAGTGGTTTGTGGGGCATGGCATGGGGCAGGTACAGGAAAAAAGGACCTTCTTGATTCTCTTGAATAAACTTGACCGCACGTTCGGTATAACGCTTCGTCAGGTTCGCCTGAATGACAGGATACTCCAGTAACTTTTCTCCCTGCATCAGATTGACCGGGCGCATGTCATTGGAATACAGAATTCCCAGGTAATCATCAAAGCCATGCCGGGTAGGATAATATTCCGGATCATGGCCCAGATGCCACTTGCCGATACAGATTGTCGCGTACCCGTTCTCCTTGAGCAGTTCGCTCAACAGAAGTTCGCTCTCGGCAATCCCCACTCCACTACGAAATCGTTTCCCATCCGGTGCGGGGTTATACCACACGCCATGTCGCCAGGGATAACGGCCTGTTAAGAGGGTCGCGCGCGAAGGAGCACAATAGGGAACAGGAACATTGAACTGAGTTAACCGTGCGCCCTCCGCAGCCATCTGGTTGAGATGCGGCGTTTTAAACCGGGGGTGGCCATAGCACTCCAGATCACCATACCCCAGATCATCGGCGAAGATGACGATGAAATTCGGTTTTGCTGTTGCTTGAGCAGCAAACAGTGTCTGTTGAACACAGAAGAACACAAATACAAAACAGAATACAAAGCGTTGCGCATTTTTCACGACGAATTCCTGTCCAAACGGGTTCACAACATCAATGACGGGAACATTTGAGCTGGCGATTCTCTGTCTTTCAGCATATCAGACCCCATAACCTATCGCAATCAATGATGTTAAGTTAACTGGCAGCCCCCGTTCTGTCAGTATTGGTGACCGTAATCACTTATATTCCGTACTGAAATTTCACCTTGAGTCATCCAGCCAGATGAATTACTTTTCGCATCGAAACTGATTCATATTCAGCAGAAACTGCTTCACACTGCAAGGATGCAAGATGAACTCTGCCAAATTCTTTTTTACCCTGGCATTAGTTGGGGCCACACTGACCGGTTGTAGCGGCGCGGAAGAATCCAAACGTGCTCCCCGGGAAGCACAATCTCCCCAGATGTCTGAACAGCCGGAGCCTGCATCGGCAGTGCCGGACGCTCCCACTAAGGCGGAGGAAAAACAAAAGCATGAAACCGTCCGTGTCTTTTATGGGACTGATCGTAATTTGACAGGTTCGACCCATCCCAGGCAGTTTTTTGGAACCAGACGCGCCGGTTTATCATTAGGTTTCTGCGATGTGAGCATCCCGAAAAATCACGAAACCGGTAAACTGGAATCTCCCAAAATCTGGAAACTGGAATTCCGGGAAAACCCTGATAAGCATGTGGTATTGAAATCAGTTGAGCCGGCCTCCGGATCAGACTTTTTATTACAGTTGAGACAAACCATTGAGGAATCAGTTGAAGTCGAAGACTCACCCAACGGCTTAGTCAAGGTCGGCGGGGAAGCATTTATCTTTGTGCACGGCTTCAACAACTCATTCGAAGATGCAGCGCGCAGAACAGCGCAAATCGCATACGATCTCAAATTCAAAGGGGCCCCGTTGATGTACAGCTGGCCTTCTCAGGAGAAAGGTTCTATCTGGGCCTATAAAGAAGATGGCCGTACTGCCCAGTGGTGTGAGGAAAATGTGACTCTGTTCATTGAAGCCATTGCGCGGGAATCCGGTGCCAGAAAGATCCATCTTATCGCCCACAGTATGGGAAACCGGGTCTTATCAAGAGCATTGAAGAACATTTCGCAGAAACTGGCTCTCACACAGGAAGCAGAGCCACTGTTCAATGAAGTGATTCTGACGGCACCTGACATCGATGCGCAGGTATTCAAAGATTCAATCGCTCCGCACATTATTCAGACTGCAAAACGCTTCACCATTTATTCCTCTTCGGAAGATCTTGCATTGAAAGCTTCACGGGTCGTCAATTCATACTGGCATCAGCGGCTGGGTGAAGGTGGTTCCTATCTGACAGTTTTCCCGCAATATAAACAGATCAATGTCGTCGATGCATCGGAAATCGATACGAACCTGTTTGCGCTGGGGCACTCGTATCATGCTGACAGCAATACTGTCCTGTCTGATGTCAAACTTGTGTTTCAGGGAATCCCTGCCAATGAACGGGATCTCAGCTCACTGCTGGAAAATCTCGCCTGGAAGTTTCAGAGTAATCGCAGCCTGCTGGGACGTGCGATTCGAGGGACGTTTCGTTAAACAACTGACGTTGATGAAACAGTGAAACTAAAAAAAAAGAGCACACTAATGTGTGCTCTTTGAATAATTTCAGAAATGTTTCGTAGCGTCAGATTATCCCAATGGGAATGGTTCCGGTTCCAGCAGGAACGGGAAGACACGAATAGGCTCTCCCATGGTAAGATCGTCCGGGTAGCGCAACTGTGCAGCGCGGTCGGCAGCAAACTGCAGTTTCGTCAATTCCAGCCCACAGTAGTGATCTGCGTTTGACTCGGCAGCGACGTCTGCAAAAACTTCTCCTGCTGAAGCAGCATGTCGACGCACGCCATGAATACTGCCTTCACGGACTTTAATGCCCGCTGCGGAAAGTTTCACCAGTCCTTTGAGGAAGCGTCCCGGAATGGAATCAGGTCCACAAACCCGCAGGAGACGTTCCCACTCATCATGGGCTTCCCAATAGAAACCCAGATTGAAAAAATCGATCGCGTTCAGATAATTCCGGTGCTCAACCCAGTTATCTTCGGTCAACGCCTTGGGTGGCTTTGGCTTATTGCCATAACTGTGCCCCTTGGGATCACGATAAGGGTGCGGCAAACTCTTTCCCGGCACAAACGTATACTCAGGCAGTCTGGATGAAGGTAGTAAACGCACAACATCAGCAACAGGATAAACCATCCTTTAGAATCTCCAATTTCTCTTTAGTTTAGCTTAGGTCTATAGATTCTGAGACCACATACATTCTAGATTGAACTTGTCTGGCGGGTACTGACTTATTGATTGTCGCAGGTATTGCAGACACAAAGTCGGCACCTAACCTATTTATATTTAAAGGCTTCCGCAACGATAGCGCTAAAACCTCTCAAATTTGGGCTCCGCCCCTTTTCCAATCGGGCTCGGTCGCAATCGGCTCAAATCACTGCATGCTCAATACAGCCTGGAGCGAAAGGGGTAGGAAACTGAAAATCGAGCTCAAATAGCTTATTTTCTAGCTTTGTTACCCCATCATATACAAGCTTTTTCGAACATAAAGAGCAGATTTTGCAATTTGGAGCAATTTCCGGGATTTCACACGAATCTCGTACTGATCAGGCGGAATAGTAATCTGAGATTGAATCCAGGCATGGATCACAGAGAAATCAGACCCGAAAGCCTGTCCAGTGATCTGAGACGTAGGCCAGGGAAACATACGCAAGCAGATGGGTTGTTTTACGGAGACTATTGCCCTTTTTCAGACGTTCCTGTTTTTTTTAGCAGTTCCTCCTGCGCTTTGATCCTGCGTGCAGAGATGCTGCGGAACTCCCAGGGCAGTTTTGCATTTTCCGGAAGTGAGTCGAGAACGCTCTTCAGCTGTGCATACGATTTAAGGCTGGTATTTTCATTCTTCAAACGTTCGCTGCGGGAGAGATCATGCTGCTCCAGCGGATCCTCTGACAGGTCAAAGAATTCCCCCGTCGAATAAAGTTTGAACCGCTGATCCCTGATCACCCGCTGTTTGTAATATTGCGTCAGGCACCAGGAACGCCATGGCTCTTTGCGGGGTTGATTCAGAATCTGCGGTGCAAAGGATTTCCCATCGATCGTCACCCCATCGGGAAGTGGCGCTTTCGCCAGATCAGCCAGCGTTGGCAAAACATCTGCGATATCGACCAGGTCATCACTGATCCGCTCTGTCCCCACCAGCCTGGGACAGTTGATGATCAATGGCATATTGATCCCCTGTTCCTTCAGAGAGTAAATTCCTTCTTCCGAAATACGCCCGTTGATCCGACCGCCCAGACTCTGTTCCGCATTCTGATCGGTGCCATTATCTGTACCATTGTCGGGAACAATGAAGAGAATCGTATTATCACGAATCCCCAGCTCATCCATTGCTTTGACCAGTCTTCCGATCAGAAAATCAGAGTAGTTCAGCATGCCTGCAAACTTTTCCCGCGCCGTTAATTCTTTTCCAATATTGTGTGGCGTGTGAACCACCGGAATGTGAGTCAATATTGCGGAATAGTATGCACAGAATGGTTTGTCTCGATGCGTCTTCATGTAATCAATCAGATAATCCGTAAAGATATCGGGCCCAAACTTGCCTTTCGTTTCCAGCTGTTTGCCATTCTGGATCACATAAGGATCCCAATAACGCTGCTTATGAGCCGGGTGCCCTTTCTTACCTTCCGGGAAGAGACAGTATTCTTCAAATCCATGTTCCCTGATCGCATCTTTCTGTGCGGGATCAAACAGATCATTGATCTGCCATTTACCGGAAATGCAGGTACTGTAACCTGCGTCTCTCAGGATGCGTGCAAAACAGATCTCGCGGTTCCAGTCAAAATACCCGCCCCCATAAATCGCCGGGTCGTGGTGTGTGTGCCAGCCCGAACGAAACGGGTAACGCCCGGTGAGCAGCATATGCCGGGTCGTACTGCAGACAGGTGTCACATAACAGTTACGAAACCGCAGGCCCGTATACGCCAGATGATCGATGTTCGGCGTCTGATTCTCTTCACTGCCGTAACAGCGAAACCAGTCCTTTCCGACATTGTCGAGCAGGATAAATATAATATTGGGACGCTTGTCTTTTTTCTCTTCGGCCTGCGCGGGCAGACAGATCAAAAAACAAAAGCAGATACAGACAGCTTGGATCAAATGCTTCATAAGACTTCTAACTTCGATGCAGAGTAGACCGTTTTTACTTCGTTATTTCAGGCTGGGGAACCATTAAGACAGCAGCAGATTCGGCACGCATTTTTTCGATCTGAGGAATGACTTTCTGTGTTGCGATATACCAGGCCATCCCCAGCAGTAGCACGAATCCAATCCCCGCGAATAAATTCATTACAGGTCCGTTACGATGTTCCCCCATGATTTTTTTACTGCTGGTCAATAACAGCAGTGCGCCCGCTGCCAGGGGAGCAGCGACGACAGTCACCGCCTGAGCAGCCACAATCGCAGTAACCGGTTTCGTTCCCGATTCAATTACATATAACGCGACAAACATGCCCGTCAATAAAACCGCTGCCGTCAGGATACGTGTCGCTTTATCCTGTGGAGTCCCACCTAATCCGAGACTGTCTGAGAGAATAAACCCGCCAATCATCGAATTCACAATAAAGGATGAGTAAGCGGCTGAGAACAATCCAATGCAGAACAGAATCTGGCCTTTATCTCCAAAAAGAGGCTGTAACGCGTTTCCAACATCGGCGACGCTGGTCAGAGTCATGCCTCTCAGAACGGCGGCAGCTGTCGACATGATCATGATCGTAATCAAAGCCATGATGGTGGCGCTGATACAGGCATCAATTCGACCATCCTTGAGGTCTTTAATTTTCCAGCCTTTAAATCGCGCCAGGTAAGACTGATAAAAGGCAGCAGTAATCACAAATGTGGTCCCAATCAGACCCAGCAGGGAAATGTCTTTAATCGACTCCAGTCCTCCTTTACCAGAACCGGGAATCACACCTTGTGCCATTTCTACCAGATCCGGTTTCGCAAAAAAGAGATTGATGGCAAACGATGCCAGCATCACGGCCACAAAGACAGACATCAGTCGTTCGACCAGCTTATACAGGTTCTTAAACCCGAACAGAAACGCGATCGAAATGGCATTAAAAATTACGATCCCATATTTGAAATCGGTATAGTTTTCCAGAGCCGAGTGCACACCCAGATTATTTCCAAACTGATAAGCGGCGGAAATGAAGAACACACCACACCCAATCAGTACGGTCAAAGGACGCCCGACCGTTTTGGCCAGCAGCGTACACGTAGACTCACTGGTTACAGTACCCAGTTTGGCACCCAGTGAAGTATAGACCAGCATGAAAATCACAGACACCAGCACAACCCAGATCATGCTGTAACCTTCTTTGGCCCCCAGATTGGAACTGGTCAAAATACTGCCGGGACCAATCACAACACAGGCGGTCACCAGTCCGGGACCAATCCGCTGCCACCAGTGTGGTTTGACACTCACTGCTTGTTCTTCTGTCACGTTACCGGGTATCCTCATGGTGTAAGTTTCAACTGTGGGACGCAAAGCATCAGTTATTTATTATGCGAAACCTCTCGCGTTACACAATCCATTTCCTGCTTTGTCCGGTTTTATTTTGGAAACAGTCAGTGTACCATTTACTATTAATAGAGGAATGACCGGAAAGTCAGTTTCGATTCTTCCTGTGCTCACCACCTGCATGCCCCGGTTACAAACCTTAAGTCACCAAAGACAAGATAAGGATACTGCAGTGAAACGATTGCTTACATTACTTTGCCTGGCTGGCCTGATTGTGACTCCTGCTCTGCAATCCGCGTCTGCAGCTCCACAGCAGAAGAGACCAAACTTTATCGTCATCTTCTGTGATAACCTCGGGTATGGAGACATCGAACCCTTTGGTTCCACCGTGAACCGTACTCCCTGCCTGAATCGCATGGCTAGAGAAGGACGCAAGTTTACTCATTACTGCGTAACGGCTGGTGTCTGTACTCCTTCGCGTGCCTCCATCATGACCGGCTGTTATTCACAGCGGGTCGGCATGCACTGGAATCCACGCGACGGTCAGGTGCTGCGTCCCATTTCGCCTTACGGATTAAATCCAGATGAAATCACCGTCGCCGAAGTTCTGAAAAAACAGGGCTACAAAACCGGCATGATCGGGAAATGGCACCTCGGAGACCAGACTCCTTTTCTTCCCACCAGACAGGGTTTCGACTACTTTTACGGAATTCCCTATAGCGATGATATGACGCAGGCAGTGGGACAACGGCTCGGCGATCGACTCGATGGCAAAAACTGGCCCCCCCTGCCCGTGATGCTGAACGATACTGTGATCGAAGCAGGCGTCGACAGAAATTTATTGACCAAAGACTATACCGAGAAAGCAGTCGAATTCATCGAGAAGAATCAAGATCAACCTTTCTTCCTCTACTTCCCACAAGCCATGCCCGGCAGTACCAGAAAACCCTTCGCCAGTGATGCCTTTCGGGGGAAAAGTAAAAACGGTCCCTGGGGAGACAGTATTGAAGAACTCGACTGGTCTACCGGCCAGATCCTGGACAAACTCGTTGAACTGGGTATCGATAAGAATACTCTGGTCATCTGGACTTCGGATAACGGCTCTCCCATGGCCAAAGATATGAACAGTACAGAACGAGGTACGAACAAACCATTAAATGGTCGAGGTTACACAACTTCAGAAGGGGCATTCCGTGTCCCCACCATCGTGTGGTGGCCTGAAACAGTTCCTGCGGGAACCGTGTGTGAGGAACTGGCAACGACAATGGATCTACTCCCCACATTTGCCCGGCTCGCCGGTGGAAAAGTTCCCACGGATCGAATCATTGATGGGCATGACATACGCCCCCTGATAACGGGGGAAGCAGATGCGAAAACTCCCTACGATGGCTTTTACTATTATGCAATGGAACAATTGCAGGCCGTGCGCAAAGGTCCCTGGAAACTATTCGTTCCCCTGAATGAATTCAGCCGCCACCCACACTTCAAAAAAGGGGAAGGCTCCAGGCCACTGCTGTTTAATGTGGTCACCGATATCAGTTCGGAACACAACGTTGCGGACCAGCATCCTGAAATCGTGAAAGAGCTAATGTCACTGGCTGAAAAAGCCCGCGCCGATCTGGGAGATACAAATCACCCGGGAGCCAACCAGCGTCCGGCTGCCAAAGTGGATCATCCTGTTCCACCAACTTTGAAAACAACATCTACAAACTAAAGCAACACCTTCAACCATTCCTCGCGAACCTGAAATAGAAATAAAGAACCTGATGCACTCCCTGGAAACTGACTGCCAGACAGTCAAACAGAAAATAGACTCCAACCACCCTTTCCTGCTACTTGACTGCCGCGAACAGGAAGAACACACTCTGGTTAACATTCCTGTAGCGCGTCTGCTGCCGATGAGCGAGATCCAGGATCGCATTTCTGAACTGGAGGATCAACGTGAGGCAGAAATCATCGTCTACTGCCATCATGGCATGCGCAGTCTGCAGGTAGCGACCTGGATGCAGCAGCAGGGATTTACGAATGTCAAAAGCATGCAGGGCGGGATTGATGCCTGGTCCTGCGAAATCGATAATACAAAGCAGCGATATTAAACCGTTATCTGGCAGTAGTAATATCTGCCTGATATCATTTGTGAACCATTGATTGATCCACCATAGTCCGCCTGCCTGGGAGTTTCACATGTCTTTCGAACAAGTTTTTTTTCTGTTGCCCGTCGTGGCTGGCATCGCCCTCAGTAATGCGACTCCAACTGCCGCTGAAGAGCCACTGGTTTTCATCTCTGCTTTTGCTCCCGGTGAAAAAGGGGCCATCCATGCTTATAAAATGAATCCACAGACCGGCGAACTCAAGCTGGTGGAACGCACATCAGATGTGGAACATCCATTTTTCCTGGCGGTTTCACCCGATAACAAATTCCTGTACTCCATTCATGCGCCGGGAAAATTCAGTGGAAAAAATAATGAATTCGTTTCCGCGTTTGCACTGGAAGGTCGAACCGGAAAACTCAAGCTGCTGAATCGACAGTCCTCTCTGGGAACCGCATCCTGCTACCTCGATATCGACAAATCCGGCAAGGCGGTCGTCGTGGCTAATTATACGACAGGCAGTGTCGCCTCTTTGCCGGTTAAAGAGGATGGCTCCCTCGGCGAATCGGAAACATTCATCCAACATACCGGTTCGAGCGTCAATCCTCAGCGACAGAAAGAACCACATGCACACTGCAGTGTGATCAGCCCTGATCAGAAATTCGTTTTCGCTGCGGACCTGGGACTCGATAAAATCCTGGCTTATCAACTTGATTCTGAAACAGCTAAACTGACTCCAGCGGAACAGCCTTTCGTAAGAACCATCCCCGGCGCCGGCCCCCGTCATTTGACATTCCATCCTGACGGAAAGCAGCTGTATGTGATCAATGAACTGAAAAATTCGATTACAGAATTTGACTACAATCCCGAGTCAGGCATGCTGATCGAAGGACAGACCATTTCGACATTACCGGAAGACTTCTCCGGCACCAGCCACTGTGCCGATCTGAAATTCACTCCCGACGGGCGATTCCTGTACGGCACGAATCGCGGTCACGACAGCATCGCCGCTTACCAGGTAGATGACCAGGGCAAATTGACCTTACTGGAAATCGAACCCAGCCTGGGCAAAGGTCCTCAGAATCTGGCTGTCACAGCGGATGGGAAATATCTGATCTGTGCGAATATGCCGGGCAACAATGTCGTGGTCTTTAAGATCGACGACAAAACAGGAAAACTCTCTCCCGCAGGAGATCCAATAGAAATCCCCAGTCCGTCCTGCATTATGATTCGTTAATCAGTCTGACTGCTTATCATCTGGCTTAGGTTCTGCGGTCTCTGACTCTTCGGGATGTCGGGAATCGTATTCGTCCATCAGCGTGGACGGACAGGTTTCTTCCTGGTCGCATTGTTTACAGATCACGTGAATCAGGTCAGAGCCTCCCAGCTTCAACTGATTCTGTTCACAAAACTGGTACAGCTCTTTCAAGTGTGTGCAAACCATGGTTTTATCATCCTCCATTACAAGTTCATCACTGACAGAGATCAAGTAACGCCATCACACTTTTACCAGTGATGTGTGCCTGGCATCCATTGTCGATTTCAGCCACCTGTCAGTGCAAGTTCAAACAGGACCGTTTCCTGATCAACAGAGAATAAAAGGTTCAACGATCATACAAAAACAGGATTCTCACTGGTTGTCACCAGCGTCTCACAAAGTTTAGGATGCTATTATAAATCATCAATTCCGTTTTTACGATCCTTTATAGATCCTGGTTCTCTACCGCCAATTGCGCCCGGGCCCAGACCAGTTCGAGTAGGAAACAGATTTACCATGAATCAACAAACTCCTTCCTGGACCTTTCTGCATGTGAATGACAGTCATATGGGAACCGCGCGTTCTTATCGCTTTCGCCCCGCCATCAATAAACGCTGGGCGTCAATTAAACAGCAGATCGCAGCCATTGACGCCGATCTATTACTGCATGGCGGTGACCTGACACGAGACGGCGATACTCATGAATTTGAATATCAGCAGGCACGTGAGGATCTGGATACACTTCCCTTCCCCACCTTTGTCATCCCCGGCAATATGGATGTGGGCAATAAACATGCTACGCAGACCGGAGTCAAAAATCGCTGGGATCCCAAAGGGCTTGGCTGGAATGATCCCGATCTGAATATGACGGCGAAACGTCTGGACCTGTTCAGCAATTATTTCGGTCCTCTGCAGTGGTCATTTCTGCATCGCGAGATACGTTTCACAGGATTCTATGCTGCTGTTGCCGGCACTGGATTGCCACACGAACAACGTTTCTGGCGTTTCCTGGAACGTCTGCCTGATCTTCCCTCGGCAAAACACCATGTTGCCGTCATGCATTACTGGCCGTTTATGGAACATCCTGACGAACCTGCCTGGGATCTGACCGACGGGGATCAGTACGACAACTGGTACTTTTCCATAGATCCACCGCATCGTCAGCGATTGTGGGAGATTCTCAAAGCGGCGAAAGTCGAAATATTGTTCTGTGGTCACGTGCATACGGGACGTCCCGTGCAACACGTCGACGGCATTCGCGTCTACCGCACTCAGGCTGCCGGCAATACAGGCCAACTCAGTGAACGCTGGCCCGAAGCGGATACGCGTTTCGGCTTTCATCGTTGCGATGTAAGTGATTCCGGGATTGAAGTCACTTTCATACCGGGAGAAGATCAGTGTGAAGAGTTTGGAACATTCGGTCCACTGGGACACCCTCCCATTGATGAACGTGATTATTCCGTGGCAGAAGAACAGCCTCCCCTCCAGCCTGACGAAGATCTTTGAAATGATTTTGTTAATCGGTAACCTGCCATGAAAGTCTCTGTTTACATCGCCACCAGTCTGGATGGTTTTATCGCCCGCAAAGACGGAGCGCTGGACTGGTTGCCCGGCATCGAGAGCCCTGAATCACCCGAAGGTGAGGACTATGGCTATCATGAGTTCATGGACTCCATTGACGTCCTCATCATGGGACGTAATACATTTGAGACAGTACTCTCTTTCGAAGGCGACTGGCCTTACGGTGCCAAACGCATGTTTATTCTGAGCAGTCAGCCCGTCACCATTCCAAATGAATTAACAGATTCAGTAGAATCATCATCCTCTTCTCCTGGCGAACTGATTGCGCAACTCGCAAAAGGGGGATTCCAGCATGTCTACGTTGATGGGGGAAAAACAATCCAGAGCTTTCTGAGAGTGGGTCTGATCGACGAACTTATTATCACCCGTATTCCGATTCTGATTGGATCAGGCATTCCACTATTTGGTGAAGCAGACGCTGACATCCAGATTAAACATCTGGAGACACATACTTTTTCCAATGGGTTAGTGCAAAGCAGATATCAGATCATCTGAGATCGGTTTATTCAGCGATTTTCAATGCAAGACGAATTTCTGCCAATTCGACTGTTCGATCGACTTGTCCAGAGACTATATTGTCAGCTGTTAAAACTCAAACTTCACCTGTCTCATTGAAAGGAAATCAGATGCCTCTCCGATACCTCCTGGTTGCTATGCTCAGTTGCAGCTTCTTCTCCCCATCAGCAATTGCAGAAGAATCAGAAGCAGACGCGGAACTGTTAAAAGCAGTCGCGACCCTCGATGAAGCATTTTCCAAGCGGGACAAAGAAACGATCCGCAGCATGACCGATCCTATGCACATTTCAATTTCCCCGTCATACCAGTTTTTCACACAGGAAGCTCAGCTCAAAGCCCTGCCGGAACTGAAACTGACGTTCTTCAAAGCGAGCCCGAAAATCATTGTTCATCCGACTCCCCGGACAGCTCTGATTCGATACGAAGCCAATATTGAGGGTACCTTTGAAGGAAAAACACTGGCAAAGCATGTTCAGATTCTGGAGTCGTGGGTGAAGAAAAAAGGGAAATGGATAGAAACCTCTTACCAGGAAACCCCTTTACCCTGAATCTGTTCTAAAAAAGACAAAGTCAATCAGAATTTGGCAGCGAACGCATTTCGTCTCTCATGATCCGGAGGACTGCTTCGCTGCTCCTTTCATCCAGGTCTGCAGCATTTCGCGCAGTAACAGGAGTTCTTTGAACAATACTTTCCGATCCCGGTTGGCGTGTTCGAAACACCAGGGACCTCGAAAGCCAGAGTTCCAGCCGATCTCAAAACAGCGTTTGAGATCATACCGCGGATGCTCGCCACGTGGTCCCAGCTTTCGCGCTTTGAAATCGCAGGTTACCGCGAGGGGAAATGTCTGCTTCAACCCCTCATAGCGAATCTCATCGCTGTTCCAGTTACCCGTATCCGGGCAGGCGGCAACATTCTCACCAATCAGATCAACCAGCTTTACCACCGAACCCGGGTCGCTCTGCATCCAGCCATAATTTTCGACCAGCAGTTGCACGTTGCGTTCCGCGCCGTATTCGCACAACTCGCGATAACTGGCCACATGAATTTTCATATCGGGCTTCGGCACCAAAGGCAACGGACGTGCCCACTTTAAACCCAGGTGTGAAGCCGCATCGATGGATGCCTTAAAGGTGTTCAAAGCTTTGTTGCGAACTGCAGTATCAGGACTGTTCATATCCAGTTTTGGTTGATTCATTTTCAGATTGGTCAAGACACAACCAGCCTTGTCGGCTGCTGCGCGAACCTGATCGAGATATTTCGGATCGGTGGAAGCCAGCGTCGAAGTATTCAAATCAATCACCGTCATCCCCAGTTCGTCTCGCATGATGCGAGGCAGTTCCAGCAGGGTAAGTTGATTTTCTTTCGCTCGCGGCGACAGTTGATATGTCAGAGAGGAGGTCGTGATCCCCAGTTGTCTGTCCAGCGGTTTCGCGACCTGCTGCTGTCTGTCCTGCCCGACAAGCGAGGGCGGCTTTCCCAGGCAGGAAGCTACGACAGCACCACCGCTTACGTTCAGAAACTGTCTTCTAGAGAACTTCATGATCGCTTCCCCGTTCCAAAACAGTATAATACAAATGACTCCAATACCATTTGCCAATTGATAATCTTCTGCGACATAATGAAATCGATCACAAGAAAATTCAGAACCACAGCGATTCTGTGAAACGAATATTCAACTTACCGGGTATGCTAATCAGAAAGTGATTCAAATCAGGCCCTGACTATAACCGATTGGAAATGGATCCCGTTGATGTTTCTATCTTACCTTCGCAGTTCACTTATTCCACTGCTTCTCCTGCTTTGTTTTGCAGGTAACAGGGAAGAAATTCTCGCAGTAGAGTCACCGCCGGTAAAACCACAGCCGGGGACATCTGCGGGACCACTCCGGTTCAAAGATATTCGTTATCTGAACCGATCTCTGCAGGATTTCAAAAACCAGAACGCATTCGTGGTAATCGCCTGCAACACAACCTGTCCCCTGGTGAAGCGCTATCTCCCGCGACTGAGGGAACTGGCACAGCAATACCGTCCTCAAGGCGTGCAGTTCATCGCACTCCATACCGGCCCCTCCGATTCGATCAGGGAAATTGCAGAATTTGCGATCGTCCATGAAATCCCATTTCCTAATGTGAAGGATTTCCACAGCCAGTCTGTGAAAGCACTGGGACTGGAGCGTACTCCTGAAGTCGCTGTGCTGGATTCTGATTTTAAACTTCACTATCGTGGCCGCATTGATGATCAATACCGGATTGGGGGTGCACTTCCCCAGCCCACAGAAAATAATCTGGCAGACGCAATCAAGGCGGTTCTTAAAAACGAGCCGGTTCAAATCACCGAAACCAATGTGGATGGCTGCACGATTACTTCACACGCAGTCAGCAGCACAGCGAAATCTGTTACCTATTATAAAGACATCCAGCCACTCATCAAAAAACATTGTCTTGACTGCCATCGTCCGCAGACCGAAGCCCCGTTTGCTTTAACGACACTGGAAGAAGTCCAGAATAACGGAGCCATGATATCAGAAGTGGTTCAGGATCAGCGGATGCCCCCCTGGTATGGCGGCAGTTCTCATGCGGAATTTGCCAACCATCGCAGTATGTCCCGACAGGAGCGTCGGATGATTGCTGACTGGTATCAGGCAGGGATGCCCGCCGGAGAAGAACCTGCTCACCTCACACCAGTCCCTGCTGCTCAAGAAAAATGGTTGATTGGTGAACCAGACCTGAAAATCAGCATGCTGGAGACCCATACGCTTCCCGCAGATGGCTATATTCCGTATCGCTACACTGTGCTGCCTTATATTTTCCCCGAAGACACCTGGATCTCTGCCATCCAGATTCGTCCCGATAATCCCGGTGTCCTGCATCACTGCAACATGGCCGCCGTCAGTCTGACGAAAAAATGGGATGAATCCAATTTTATCACGGGCAAAGTCCCGGGATCAGGCCCGACGATACTTCCTGGAGAGCTGGGAATTCTGATCCCCAAAGGAAGTGCCCTGGCGCTGCAGATTCATTACACATCGACGGGAAAACCGGAGCAATGCAAAATTTCCGTAGGCTTTAAATATGTGGAAGGCAAAGTGCAGAAACGTTATCGTTTTCTGATCATCCGAAATACCAAATTCACCATTCCTCCCGGCGCGCCGCATCATGAAGTCAGTAACTCAAAAACACTGGACCGGGACGCGCATGGCATCGGCCTGTTTGCCCACATGCATCTCCGTGGAAAGGACCTGTCATTTCTGGCACATTATCCGGACGGGAAAGACGAATCGCTGTTGATCATCCCCAATTACAGCTTTGACTGGCAGATCGGATATCTCTGGAAAGATCAGCGCCACCTCTTCCCCGCGGGTACCCGCATCGAAGCGATTGCTCATTATGACAATTCCGCCTTCAATCCGTTCAATCCGGATCCCTCTGCCAGCGTCAGAAACGGGCCACAAACCTATCATGAAATGATGTACGCCTTCTTCTTTTACACATACGCCGATGAACGACTCAATCTGACCATCAACCCGAAAACCGGACAGGCTGTTAAATAGTTTGACGGCAAACGAATCTCGCTCCTTGAGCTGGTAACAGGCGACTGGTTTCTTTTTTCAGGAAAGTGTTTCTACAGCAAAATTACCACCATCAATATTAATACACACCAGAGTTCGATTGCTTGATGAGAGATATCATGCGCATCCTGTTTCTGATTTCCGGAAATAATGTCCCCTCATCCCGGTTTCGCATTTTGAATTATCTGCCTTACCTGCGTAAATCGGGAATCGAATACACAGTGCTGGCCAGTTACCCCGAAAAATATGATCACATCCGCTGGCTGGGGTATCGGCTTAGTTTTCTACTCAAATACTTCATACGTTATCTGCATTTTTTGTACGCCAGCCTGAAACGATTTGATATTGTATTTATCGAACGGGAACTCTTTGACCATAAGAATTGTCATCTCGAGCTCCTGTTCACAGGGCGGTTCAGTAAGACGGTATTGGATATCGACGATGCCATTTTTCTCAGATATCCGGAGAAGTTTCGTGTGCTTGCTGAGAAAGTGAATTTGCTGATTGTCGGAAATCAGAATCTTTTCGAAGAAGTCAGGAAACATAACGACAAGGCTCAACTCCTGCCAACGTCTGTCATTACCAGCAAGTATCCCATAAAAGATTACAGCGTGCCTCAATCAGACAAGCCGGTCATCGGCTGGACTGGTCTGGATATCAATATACCCAACCTGAATCTCATTACCAATGCATTGAAGCGATTAGCCGAGAAACATAAATTCCTACTCTGTATCATCTCAGAAACGCCGGATCCGATACTGAATCTGTCTTTGACTAATGTTGATGTTCGTCATATCGCCTGGAACCAGGAAACGGAGTACCAGGATCTGGCAGCCTTTGATATTGGCATCATGCCCCTGGAAGACGATGAATGGTCCCGTTTTAAATGCGGTTTAAAACTGCTGCAATACATGGCGCTGGGAATCCCGGCTGTCGCTTCGCCTGTGGGAGTGAATGCAGAGATTATCAAACAGGAGCAAAATGGTTTCTTCGCCAGTACGGAAGAAGAATGGTATGAAATACTTCAACACCTGCTGATCACACCTGAACTGCGAGAATCTGTAGGTCTGAGAGGTAGAAAAACGGTAGAAGAAAAGTTTGATGTTGCCAAGAACAGCCTGCTTATGAAACAGTACCTCGAACAGGTAATAGATGACTCTGTTAAATGATAAGTATGGGATTCAGTCTATAGACTACTCCCCCTGTACGTAAAAAAGCCTCACTCGGACATTTCTGTCTGAGTGAGGCTTTATATAGCAAAAGGTTGGTGGTCAAGTTTTAAGAGCTTCGTCCTTCAGGTTGTTGATCGGGCTGCTATTGATAAACAGCCATCAATTATC
>TARA_R110000868_G_scaffold92100_6_pt1 | contig 68989 bp, 68 predicted proteins | sample TARA_R110000868 | Tara Oceans TARA_R110000868 (sample SAMEA4397489) | marine metagenome | biome: Polar Biome; feature: [SRF] surface water layer (ENVO:00010504); material: water (ENVO:00002006), including particulate matter (ENVO:01000060) such as... | depth 5 m | reverse complement strand
GGGGGGGGGGGGATTGCCGCGCGACAGGATCAAATACCTGTGCGGGGCGGGGGTAGGAGAAAATATTGACGTTAACGTAAACGTTATGTCAGGCTGTCGGGAACAAGCACATAATGCTGCCCGCCATCATGACGATACCGAATGGGTCATGGCAAGGGCAGCGACAGGGAGAATGACCGTATGACAGTCCAGCAGCCCCGCACCGGCGTAACCTTGGCCGATTTCGATACCATCATGCGCGAAAAAGTCCCGTTCGTCGGGGATATGGGGGTTGTGACCGAACAGCTTTCGGGGGATCAGGCCCGGTTGCGATTGCCGTTTAATCAACGCCATATTCGCCCGGGCAATGTGATTTGTGGCCCGGCGATTTTTGCCCTTGCCGATATTGCGCTTTATGCGGTGGCCTGGCTTGTGGTGCCCAAGGCCGATCTTGCGGTAACAACCGAGGCGACTGTACATTTCCTTTCCGGGGCAAAACCGGGGGATTTATTGGCGGATGCGAAAATCCTGAAGGCAGGCAAGCGGCTTTTGATTGCCGAATGTTATATTCGATCTGCGGTTGATGGGGCGCTTTGTGCGCATGTTATTGGTACCTATGCCATGCCGCCGGAACCACGATGATGGGTGAACCTGCCGGAAAATAGCTCGAAACAATGTGGTAAAATAATACCTATTGCTTTAAGCCTTTGAAATACAACGAAATATTACTGTTGCTTTCCTGCTTAATGCAGGCATAATGCGCCGACTTTCAACGAGGGGCGATTCCCTCAGTGGAACCCAGTTTTCGAGTATTGAAATAATGAAAACCTTCTCTGCGACACCGAGTGACATCGAGCGCAAATGGTTCGTGATCGACGCAGAAGACGTCGTTCTGGGCCGTCTTGCTGCTGTTGTTGCCAACCGTCTTCGTGGTAAGCACAAAGCGATGTTTACCCCGCACATGGATTGTGGCGATCATATCGTCATCGTCAATGCTGAAAAGATCAAACTGACCGGCCGTAAGCTTCAGAACAAGAAGTTTTACTGGCACACCGGATATCCGGGCGGCATTAAAGAACGCACCATGGACAAATTGCTGAATGGCGATCATCCGGAACGTGTGATCCAAAAAGCTGTTGAACGTATGATGTCCCGTGGTCCGCTGCGCAGCCAGGTTCTTTCCAAGCTGCACGTCTATGCCGGTACCGAGCATCCGCATGATGCACAGCAGCCGGAAGTTCTCGATCTTGCCGCAATGAACGACAAGAATAAGCGGAGTGCTAAGTAATGGCCGACACCAAAACTCTTGACGATCTCAAGGATCTCAAGGATCTGGCACAGGGCGGCGAAACTGCTGCTGTTGCTGCTGTTGCAGAAGCCAACCTGCCGGAACCGAAGATCGACGCACAGGGCCGTTCCTATGCAACCGGTCGTCGTAAGAACGCAATTGCACGTGTCTGGATCAAACCGGGCTCGGGTAAAGTCACCGTCAATGGCCGTGAATTCGATGATTACTTCGCACGTCCGGTTCTGCGCATGGTGATCAACCAGCCGTTCGGCGCTGCGGATCGTAAAGATCAGTTCGACGTCGTTTGCACCGTTTGCGGTGGTGGTTTGTCCGGTCAGGCCGGTGCCGTTCGTCACGGTATCTCGCGCGCGCTGATCACCTTTGAGCCGGCACTGCGTCCGTCGCTTAAAGCTGGCGGCTTCCTGACACGTGACTCACGTGCAGTCGAACGTAAAAAATACGGTCGCGCCAAAGCCCGTCGTAGCTTCCAGTTCTCGAAGCGCTAAACCGGCACGCTTACGCGATACGCGATTTCAAGATGGCCCGCTGGTTCAGCGGGCCATCTTTTTTTGTGCCTGAATTCTGGCATTCTCGCCCTGTTCCTTACCACCTTCATCACAAGGATAACGCCCATGCAGTACAGAAAGCTGCTCGATGATGATCTTCATGCCCTTGACGTATTTCTTGCTGCCCATGCCGATACCAGCATGAGCCTGCGCAGCAATTTGCGAAAGATTGGCATGGGGCGACGTCATCATCCGCTTTCAGGCTGTTATTTCGGTGCCGTTTCCGACGATGGTGCCATCCATGGCGTCTTGGCGATTTTTGGCAATGGCAATGTTTTTGTTCAAACCGGGGGCGCGCCGGTGCCGCGCGGCTTGATTGACGTATTTTGTTTTGAAAATACGCAGCCGCTTGCCGGATTTTTCGGCCCGGCCGATCAGGCGCAAAATGTGATTGATATGCTGGGGATGGGCGATGCCGTCTTCACGATAAATGCCTGTGACGCTTTTTATCGCCTTGACCTTGCCAATCTGATCGTGCCGCAAAATGCTCGGTCGGACAGTTTTCAGATGGTTGATGCCGAACGGATTGATCGCAATACCCTATTGCGTTGGCTGCGTGCCTATGAAATCGAGGCGTTGGGCGGGCAAGATACCCCGGCACTTGATAGCCGGGTTGCAGGACGATTGGTACATGCGCTTAATGACCGCAATATGTGGGCTTTGATCGTTGATGGTGTGGCGGTCAGTCTTTCGGGGTTTAATGCCGAGTTGCCTGATATGGTCCAGGTCGGTCCGGTCTGGACTCCGACGGAACATCGCAGCAATGGCTATGCCCGCATCCTTGTTGCCAAAACGCTTTTGGCGGCGCGCGCACGCGGTGTTACGCATGCGGTCCTGTCAACCGATAGCCCGGCGGCGGCAAGGGCTTATGAAGCGATTGGGTTTTCTCATTGCGGAAGTTATCGCATTGCGCTGTCTGGATCCCCTGTGGCGCTTAGCCGTCAGGCCTAGGCAATTCCATCTTGGCTAAAATCAACGCCCGGTCCATTTATTTGGACTGGGTGTTGCCCATATTGATAATCGGCGGGATATACAGGTCGTGGTTTTCAAGCCAGCGGCTGTGATGGAAGGTCAGATCCATATTTGCGGTGTCGTAGCTATAGGGCACAGCAATCTTTTTTCCATCGATGGTTTGAAGCAACCGATCCACACAGGCACTGACAGACATTTGCGTTTTAATGAAGTTGGCCCGTGTATCAAGCAGGTCCTGATCTGCGCCATTGGTCAGGAAGTCCGATACCCTTGCAAATAAATCGGGCAAAGATGTCGACAGGAAGTCATCGCCATACATGCCCTCGCTGATCCGACAGCCAAAGATCGGCAGGCCAAGTTTCATGGCATTGACAACCGATGTGCCGCCGCCTTCAGGAAAACTGTCGATATAGGCCTTTGCGCCAGCCATCAGGGCAAGGGTTCTGTCGCGTTCGACTTGTCCGAGAACGACAAGGTTTTTGCGTGCATCGGGTGATAGTTCGGCAAATTTTTGATGGTCCCCGGGGCCGATCATCAACAATTTCTGCCCCATTTTTCCACACAAGAATTCAATGAATTCCGGGAAGTCGTTCGAGTTTCCAAGCCGATATTTAAGTGGTGTTCCAACCGAAATGAAATAGGGGCCCGTGATGCCGGTTTCTTCGATGCGGCCTTGCCATAAAGTGTTGGTTTCCGTTTTGCTGGCCGGTATGCCAAGGAATGATTGGGATTTGGGATGGCGATATTTTTGGCTTGAAAGCCAGCTTGCCGCCGTGATTTCAAGAATGCCGGTGCATTGGGACGGGGCATAGCTGAAATGAATATTAGCGTGATTGACGAAATAACATGGCACGCCATGGCGTTCGGCGATCATGACCGCTAGGCAGACAACGATGTCATCAGGGTTGATGTGCAGTACCACAGCCTTGCTTTGCAAAAAACACTTTGCAAGGGCCAGCATTTGCGACACGCCGTTGTCCGGATAGGTCTTTATTGGCACGTTTGCATTCTGCAAGTTTTTAATAACAGTGTCGGTTGCCTTGCGTGTGATGATCAGTTCAACGTCATCTCCGCGCGATTTCTGTTCTTTTACCAGATTGACGCAAAGTGGTGTGTGACCACCGGTGTCATAGGCTTCGGATATGACATGGGTGATTTTGGTTCGTGATTCTTGTGCGGTAAAGGCGGGCAGGCGGGGTTCAATCAACTTAAAGATATAGTTCTCAAGGTCGGCTTTTTCCCAGCACTCCGTCAAATTAAGCCAATGAAACTGCGCATAGTGGCGGGCCAGATTGAACAATTTGTTTGCGTCACGACAGGATTGAATAGCTTGCCGCAGTGCACCGTCGATCTGCGATATCAACTGGCTTTTTTGTTCGTTGTTCACTGAGCCTGGCTCCGTCGGTTGCGGTTTAAAAGGTGGGGGCAGTGACGATCTGGTTCATAGGTGGTCTTGCTGTGAAAAATCGACTAGGGCATCTATGACCTGATCGCAGTCAGATGGCGAAAGATGCGGCCCGATTGGAAGGCTAAGGACTTCTTTGCTGAGGGTTTCGCTTAGCGGAAAGTCACCCGCTTTGTAGCCGCTATTTTGATAGGCCTTTTGCAGGTATGGCAGCACAGGATAATGGATAAGATTGCCAATCCCCAAGCCATCAAGATGCTTGCGAAGGTCTTCGCGTTTTGAATGTCGAATGACAAATAGATGCCATGAAGATTGTGCCCATTCCGGTACAGATGGAAGCGTGATGCCGCTGGCCTGCAAGCCATTGATATAGGATTTTGCAATGGCGCGGCGTTGTTGATTCCATCCGTCAAGATGACGCAGCTTTACCTCAAGAAAAGCAGCCTGCAAGGGATCAAGGCGGCTGTTGAATCCTTGTTCATCATGAATGTACTTTTCCCGGGAGCCATAGTTCCGCAAGACGCGCAAGCGTTCGGCAAGCTCTTTGCTGTTGGTCGTGATCGCCCCGCCATCTCCATAAGCGCCAAGGTTCTTGCCGGGGTAGAAGCTCCATGTAGCGGCATCACCGTGGGAGCCAATGCGCTTGCCCTTATACTGGGCGCCATGGGCCTGGGCGGCGTCTTCGATCACATAAAGATTGTACCGTTTTGCAATCGCGATGATGGGATCAAGATCGGCAGGTTGCCCATATAGATGCACAGGGATAATGGCGCGAGTTTTGGGGGTGATGGCGGCTTCGATGCGTTCGGGGCAGATGTTAAATGTTGCCGCGTTAACTTCTGCGGCAATAGGGGTTGCCCCTGCCTGTGAGACGGCAAGCCATGTAGCAATAAAAGTATGCGAAGGAACAATAACCTCGTCGCCCGGGCCAATGTCCATTGCGCGTAAGGTCAGCATTAATGCATCCAGTCCGCTGGCGACCCCGACACAGTGGTCTGCCTGACAGTATTTTGCATATTTGTCTTCGAATGACGCCACGGCTTCGCCGAGGATATAGACGCCAGATGCCATGACATGATGATAGGCTGCGTCAAGTTCGTCCCGAAGGTCGTTGTATGTCTGGCCGGGATCCAGAAACGCAACGGTCATTTCGATATCTCGCAAGCTTGCAGGAAGGTTTGGTAATCGCGGTGATAGTCATCTTCATCAAACAAATTGGATGCCAGAACCATGCAAACAGACCCGGATGAAAAGTTATCCAGTTCGCGCCATATCATTGGACAGATGTAAAGCCCCTGATAGGACCGGTTAAGGTGATATCGCTGTTTTTCGCGGCCATCATCCAGCACGATGTCAAAGCTGCCCGACATGGCGATAATCAGCTGATGCAGGTTCTTGTGAGCGTGACCGCCGCGTGTGGCGCCGCCGGGGACATCGTAAAGATAATAGACGCGTTGAATATCAAACGGAATATGGTTGCCGCCTTCGATGAAGGTGAGGTTGCCTTGCGTATTCGATATTTTAGGCAAGTCTATAATTTTACATTTGGCCAAAGACATTTGCACACCGCCACGAAGTTATCATCAGATTAATCTGAGGGTCGCCTAATCGACGATAATAGAGCCAATTCATTTTGAAACTATTATCGCAGAGGCTTGTTTTCAAAAGTTTCCCGGCGGTGATTGTTATGGATGGGCGACGGGGCCGGTTTATTGTTTGTTTCTTGCGACGATGTAAATTTCGCCGGAGATATCGGGATACCGTTCGCCTAGCGCCATGAATGCCTGAAGCATTTCATCCGTCCAGGTTGTTTCAATCTGTTTGTTGGAAACCGGTTTCATCCAGTATCCGCCAAAGATATCGATGCTCATTCCTGCGTCATTGAATGCCTTGCGGAAGCTTTCGGGATCGAAAACGCGACGGTGACCGTGATGGTGGTCCATCTCGTTAAGTTCGTGCTCAGAGCCGAGTAGTCCCATAAGAACGGCGGCTTGACGGTGTAGGGAGCGTGCATTGGGAACTGCTGCGAATAGCATGCCGGTATTTGGAGTCAGCCAGTCTTTAGTATTGCGCAGTATGCTTACTGGGTCTTCGACATGCTCTAATACGTGACCCAATATGATGTTGTCGTAAGTGATGCCGTCTGCGGGGCGGAACTCTTCAAACAGGGCATGGACGACTTCAGCATTTGGAAAGCGGGATTTTAAATCTTTGCAGAAATGTGCTGATCCCTCAAGCAAAGTCAGTTTTTTGTCTGTTTTAGCAAGCAATTCGGTCATGATGCCTTCGGCGGGGCCCATTTCCAACAATGTTGTCCCAGTCAGATAACGTTGCGCGATATTAAACGAGTATTTGACCGTTTTTTCATTCGCGCCTGCCCCATAGAGCGAGTTTTGAGCAATGTTTTCTAAATGATTTTTTTCATTTAATGTCATAATTGCGACCAATCATTATTTTGGGTTGGTTGAAATTCAGGCGTTGTCCGAAGGTTTATGTATAAACTCCACCAAAAGCCTGTTTCTTAACATCACAAAGGCAATCAATCGTTGGTTAAATGCCACTGCCGGTACCGGTGATGTGATGATTTTCGCTTTTTGTCGGACTGTTTCCGCTATGGCTTGATGAATGTCGGGTACTTCATATGCCGTATGATAGAATTTAATGCCATTGCGCAGCCAAGGTGTAAGCGTATCAAAGCCTTGAAGATTTTCAAGCAGTTCTATACGCGGCCCGCCACCGGTTATGAAGCATCCTTTTATGCCTTGGGTCGGATCGGAAAACTGTTTCCCCTCCTGTCGGTAACCCAATTGCTGGAAGTATGCGAGTTCGTTGCTTACAGACGCAACGGCGTATCCCAGATGGTGAAAATGCCAATTAGCTGAGATGTTATCATCCATTTTGCTGTTGCTTTCTGGCAAGAAAGGTAACGGTTTTTTGTAGTCTTTCTTTGATGCGAGGCCACAGTGCGTGATTTACCGTGTGCTCGATTGCGTCGAAACTTTCGCCGGATATTTCAAAATGGTTAGAAAGCACGCGGCTGCGAGGAATGCCGCAGGAATCATGGAACGATACAACCGCACGGTTTTCTGCAACGGTTCGGCAATAAAGGTCCTGCAAATTCAGATTTTCCAAGCCAAAACGGTATATCAGAAGGGCGCTTTCGGGAGCAGCCAAAGAGCCCGGCAGAATCAGCCATCTACCCCATTCTGCCCTTGATGCGTGGTCATCCACGGCATATAGCGCAATCAAACCTTCTGGCTTGTGGGTTTTATTGTTTTCAATGACAAAATAGTAGTCGCCAGCTCGGCTATAATAGGTATTTTGCCATTTCAGTTGTGCATCTATGCTTGTCGCGCCGTGATGCAGATATTTTGATAATTCCGGCGTATTGCGTAACCCAACAACAAAGTCAGCATCTCCATCTGAAAGTGGGCGGAGAGAGAATTGTTGCCCTAAAATATGCTCGTTATGACGCATTTTTCTTTGCGATTTCTGAGGCGATACTCGCGATAGAGTTCAGTTGTGCGATGATTTCACTTTCGAACTCGACGTTAAATTCGTCTTCTAGTGCGAATATCAGGTCAATATGTTTCAGTGAATCCCATTCCGGAGTGTTTTCCCGGTTGGATTTTGCAGAAACATCATCCTGTTGGGTGATGATTTTAACAATACTAATTATTTTTTGTTCAATTTCTTTTGAATCAGTCATTCAGATGTCTTTCAATTAATATGCCTTTGTCGGGTGGAAACTTATCCAGAGTTGAGATCGTGACATCCCGCTCGTTTGTTTCAGATGGCAGTTGTGCCCCGCTAAAGGATTCAAGCCATTTTAATGCCGGACGGTTACGAGGTGCATGCGTTATTTTGAACCGAAGAGTCGTGCAGCCATGTCTCAGGTTACTGATGCGGATTGCTTCGGATATGATTGCGTTTTCCAAACCTCGACCCATTGCGCGGCAACTTATGCATATTTCATCAATATGCAGGATATCATTTTCCCGTCTTAAAACGATTAACGCGATTATTCCGCTGTCTGACAGATTGTCGCGCATTCCCACGCCGATGACATCCGTGTGGGCCGTTGTAATTTTTTCATGAATTTGCGGTGTATTGAAGCGATGCAGTGCAAGGTTAAACTGGTTTGTCTTGGCGCTCAGACTGGCAAGCCTGTCCTGCATTGTGATTGGGTTAAGCCAAAATGTCAGGCATGCTCCTATGCTTTGGAAATAGGAAGACTGATCTAGCGCTGTTTTTTGGATTTTTTCACGGGCAACATTGGCCTTCAGGTCATTTATCCGAAGGGTGTCCTCATTGTTGAGTGTCCAGCGCCATACGGCCGGATGGTATTCAAGGGCCCGGTTCGTAATTGTTGCTTCTTTTTGGGCCGCAATGAGTTGAACGTCAGGAAGCATCGCTGAAACTTCGGCGAGCTCGCCAATATTGTCATCAATAAACAGAATTGAATCAGTGCCAATCCGCAGCTGGCTGGCGATGTTTTGGATCGCATTTGCCTTGCTACCCCAGGATACTTCCAGCACGCTGAAATCGGATTTTTTGATCACATAGTCGCGATGTTTCAGGAGCAAGTTTTCGACATCCTCGACTTCATTGCGAGAAACCAAAGCCAGAAATATCCCCTTGTCTTTTAACGACAGCAGGGTGCGGTGCAGGGATTGATGTGACTCTGTGACTTTAATGCCGTCGATACCGTCTTCGCCAAGGATGCCGTCATGCAACGTGTTATCGAGATCAATGGCAACAGTTTTGATTGGCGGAAATGTTGCACCTGTAAGCCAATGGCAAAATAATGTTCTGGCAGCCAGAGTCTGGAAATTTGAACTTAAGGGGGTGCCCGATAACTCCTCGGTTCTTTTGTCCAGAAGCTTGACGTCTAATTGTGTGGCGAGCTCTTGGGCGTCTGCGAAATGACAACCTGCGATATTGGAAGTAATATTTTTGATTTCATCTGATTGTGTCGGAGGTGGCGCCCAGGTCATCAGGATGATGGGGGCTGCCGACAGGCGGCGCAGCTCTTGCAGCCTTTGTTCAATCCAACCAAGCCAGATTTTGCGATCCGAAATGTTTGTGTATCTTTGAGGGTCGAGCCAAATAAGTTCGACGTCGGCGGCGGAATGGTTGGTGAAAGACAATGTGTCATCGTAGTCGCCGATTTCGAAAACCAGATCGACACCGTAGGCGTGCGCGTATATTTGCGCAAGACTGGCTGTTGTCTCGAATGTATGGTTACGCCATACATTGATCTTCATGGATTTTGTTTTAGCTGATGGCAGTTCAAGTTGCCGAACTGCAAGCTGTTTTGGCTTTTGATCAAACAAGACAGATTGAGCTTGGAAGCGCAGCAATTGATCCGAAAAGGATGGCTGTGACATATTTTTCTTCATGTGATCAAATTTTGCAGGATTTCAGTATATTTCTGATGGAAAGACCTGAAACCCAAGATTTCTCAAATCATTGTCAGATCATAGTAAATTTCCAAGTCATCATGCAAACGCGAATTTATAGCAGTTTCTGAACCTTTTATAGATATGGGCCGTTAGGTTGAAATGAAACGGAATAATAACAGGTTCGTTTGCTGTAAGGTGGTCGATGTCCAATTTTCTGATTGTTCGCACATCAAAAAATTGAGAGACCTTGTCGGTGATGTCGGTATCTTTCCTGTCAGATGAAAACCAATAGTTGAGCGGTATGGCGAATAAAACCTTTTACAACATCTGCATCATCCAGCCGCAGGGCTATGTGCATTCCATGGCCTTTCTGGAACTGGCGGAATTGCTGTTATATTCTATTCGCGATACCGGCAATCAGGCTGAGGTCAGGAAAAATCAGTTAAGCCCGGATGGGGTGAATATCATCATCGGGGCGCATCTTCTTGATCCTGACAAACAAGGTTCGATCCCGGCCAATACCGTTATTTTAAATACCGAACAGCTTTCAGGCGTGTATTCCGAATGGCGGGACCGGCTTGGCAAGTGGTTTGAAAGTGGCATTGGCCTTTGGGATTATAGCCCGGCCAATATTGATGTCATTCGCGACATGGGTGTTGAAAACGTCAAGCTTTTGAAAATCGGCTATCAACCGGAACTTAAACGCATTGCCACGCCCGAGGTGCAGGACGTTGATGTGCTGTTTTATGGGTCAATCAATGAACGTCGCAAAACCGTTCTTCAGGGGCTGGTGGATCGCGGGATCAAGCTTAAGGTTCTGTCCGGCGTTTATGGCAACGAACGTGATCAATGGATCGGGCGTTCGAAGGTGATCCTTAATCATCATTTTTATGAAAGCCAGATTTTCGAGATCGTCCGGGTGTTCTATTTGTTGACCAATGCCAAGCCGGTGGTGGCCGAGGTCAATGACGGCACCACGATTGAAGACCGATTCCGCGACGGGGTTGTGGCAGCGCCCTATGATCAGCTGGTCGATACGGTTTGTGATCTTGTAAACGATGAAACGCATTTGAAAGAGCAGAGCGAAAAAGCCTTTCAAAGCATTCTGAAATATCCGCAAGTGAGTTTCACTCGAAAGATTTTATAAGCGTTGTGGCTGTCGCCGGTATTGCGTTTTCCACTGCGAGATGTGTTGTGCTGTCCGGGCTTTGCAAAATTTTAGGCATTCGACGTTCGCTGGATCGACATATCCGGACCATTGGTGCATGTGTGGCTCTTTGCCTTGTCGCACCGACATCGTTGACAATGGTTGGTCCTGCACAGGCCGCAACCCTGCAAAACACCGGCTCCCTGGCACAGGTCCTGTATCGGTTTGAAGACCGTCCCTTGATTTTGGGGCGTTATGGATCGGCTTCTGATTTTCAGACACATCTGTTTGTTGCCGCCGCCCGATGTGCGGGGGCAGGTCCGTCGCAATATGGTAAAGCAGACGGGATCGTCGGGGCGAAAACCCGGCAAGCCATCCTTGATTTGCGGACCTGTCTTGACAGAGATGTCAAATCAGCCATCGGGATGGGGGATACCGGTGGGAATAGCGACGGAAACACCGGGGCGATTACAGTCGGGCTTTGGAAAATGCTGATGCCAGCCGATCAACCATATCCCGATGCGATAGAGCGCGCCAATCACCTGACCTTTGCGCTGGAAGGGACCGATTATGATGCCATCCAGTTCAACTTTTGCCAGTCGCGCAACCCGCGTAGCGGCAAGCGGTTTCTGGAAGGTGATCCGTGGTGTTACACCAATGATCCCAATGCCTATCTGACATGGGGGCCGCGCGGGGCGACCGCCGGGGCGGGGGCGGAAATTCAACAGATAGTTTTTGCGGCTGAACGTGCCAATCCCGGTTTGCTGAAGGCGGTTTTTGGTCCACATACCGATGCGATGCACCGATTGGCATTGGGCACCAATCAAAGTGCGTTTGATATCCTGTGCGCGATCTGGATCGATCCGAAACGCCGGGTGGATTTTACTGCCCGTTTTGCAAAATACGGCGCCCTTTCCGAAGTCCAGCATGCTTATCGCCGGGTTTATGACGCGGCCAATGCCGATGGCGGCAAGATTGCACGGTTTTTCAAGGTTTATGCCGCGCTTAAGCCGGTCATCAGACGCGATCCGACCGAGATCGATTTGGCATTTTTCATCGATCGGGCAACTCATGGCATGGCCCCGCCAGGGGATGTTTCCGATCTGGCGGCCAAGATGGTCAATTTCGCCAGCCGCACGCGCAAAGTGCCAAGCCCCGGTACCCTGCGCCGCCAATTGGCCGCGTGGTTGCCGTCGCAACATAAATACAATGACCGGATTGCGCGCGATGCGATTTTCCTGATTGATGACCCGGAAGTCATATTATCCGATACCCATCGCCGCATCTGGCAGCAACGATCAGGCCTCCGGGCCAGTGATTTTGGCCTTTCCGATGATCGAACAATTACCGATTACCCGGTCGCAGCCCCCACCGGGTTCGAGCAGATCGAACGATTTTATACCGTTTTGCCCGCAGATAAACGCGCCTGTCCGGCCAATGTGCGCAAGTCACGACGCCCGTAATCGGGGGCCCGCATGACAAGAACAGTGTGATGCATGTCATGGCTGCATATGTCCTAATGCCGCAATGCAAGGAAAATACCGCCTAAAGGCTTGCATCGGCGGGGGTTGTTTGCCAACATCCGCGCGTTGATAACACCCCGAATGTGGGGTGTGCCTATTAGGAGCAAGATTTGAAATGAGCGACGTTAAGGTCAAAGTCGGAATTCTCGGTGCCAGCGGTTATACCGGGGCGGAATTGGTGCGTATTCTTGCCCATCATGTCGCTTCTGAAATTACCTTGCTGACCGCAGACCGACGCGCCGGACGTCCGTTCGGGGAAGTTTTCCCGCATCTTGCCCATTTGAAATTGCCGACCATGATCCGGATCGAAGATGCGGATTGGTCGACGGTTGATGTGATTTTCTGTGCGCTGCCACATGGTACGACGCAGGAAGTGATTGCCGGTCTGCCCGAACATGTCAAAGTTGTCGATCTGTCAGCTGATTTCCGTCTGTTTGATCCTGATACCTATAAGGAATGGTATGGTGCGGAACATGCTGCACAGGATTTGCAAAAACACGTGGTTTACGGCCTGACCGAGCTCCACCGTGCGAGAATTGCCAAGGCCCGTATTGTTGCCAATCCGGGGTGCTATCCGACGCCGGTGCAGCTTTCACTGACGCCGCTTTTGGAACGGAAATTGATCCATTCCGACGACATCATTATTGATGCAAAATCGGGCGTTACCGGGGCGGGCCGTTCGCCAAAAGAAGGCATTCTGTATGCAGAAGTGACCGAAGGCATTCATGCCTATGGCACTGGCGGGCATCGCCACGCGCCAGAAATCGAACAGGGCCTTGCCTGGGCTGCCGGGCGTGATGTGGTGGTGAATTTTTCCCCGCATCTGATGCCGATGAGCCGCGGTATCCTTGAAAGCATCTATGTCAAAATGACCGACGGCACCACGGCCGAGGATATTCAGGCAGCCCTTGAAAAACGTTATGCCGACGAGCCGTTTGTCCGTGTTTTGCCGTTTGGCACAACGCCGCAAACCCGCCATGTGCGTGGGTCGAACTTTGTTCTGATTGGCGTGGTCAAAGACCGGGTGCCAGGGCGTGTGATTATCGTCGCGGTCGAGGATAACCTTGTGAAAGGGGCATCGGGCCAAGCGGTTCAGAACATGAATGTCATGCTGGGCCTGCCGGAAACCATGGGGCTTGAGATCGAGCCGTTGTTCCCGTAATCGCACAAAGCCGATATCATTCCAAAGGGGCGTATCCAAACCGGATGCGCCCTTTTTTTTGAGCTTTTTAGGTCTGCATAGCGCGAGCAAGAACATCAAAAACGCGGTCGTCAGCGCATTGGGCAACATTAAAACGCATCAGGTTGTTCGCAGATTGCGAGATGCTGAACACATTGCCGGGCGCCAGAACCACACCATCGACCAGCGCATTGCGTGCAACAATGGCCGCATCAATCCCATCGGGCAAACGACACCACAGAAAAATTCCGGCATCGGGTGTGATCACCGGCGTAATGCCCAAGGATTTGAGGCGGGTCTGTGTCACGTCTATCGCGCGTGAAAGCCGTGCATGCAAGTTTTCCATGTGGCGGCGATAGGTGCCGTCTTTCAGGACTGATAAAACTAGTTCAGCCGATAGGTTAGCCCCGGAAAATCCGGTTGCGATTTTAAGATCGGCAATGCCATCAATCCAGTCAGGACGTGTTGCGATATAGCCGCATCGGACCGAGGCCGACAGCGTTTTGGAAAAACTGCCGATATGAATAATGCGATCAAACCCGCCAAGGGCGGCATAGCGTGGCGACGGGCTGGTTTCGAAATCGGCAAAGATGTCGTCTTCGATCACGATCAAATCGTTTTCTTCGACTGTTTTTAAAATCCTGTGTGCCACCATGGGTGAAAGCGACGTGCCCGTTGGATTGTGCAGGCCGGAATTGGTGATGTAAAGCCGGGGGTTATGGATTGCGGCAAGCCTTGCAAACGCATCCACATCAGGGCCGTTGGGGGTAAAGGGCACGCCAATGATATTGGCCCGATGCGCGCGCAGCAGCGCCTGAAAATTGAAATAGCACGGATCGTCAATCAATACGGTGTCGCCCGATTCGATCAGGAACCGGCACAAAAGATCAATCGCCTGGGTCGCTGAATCCGTCAGGACGATCTGGTCCGGTCCGGCTTCGATGCCATAACCGGCCATTCGGCGTGACAAAAGTTGCCGCAACGCCATCAGGCCAAGGGGCGGCGCATAATCGGTCAAGATCGCATCCTTGCTGCGTGATATGTTGCGCAGCGCACGCCGGATGGCGGCGGTGGGCATCCAGTCAGGCGGCAGCCAGCCACAACCGGGTTTGAGCATTTCCGGGCGCGCATCAAGTGATTGGCGAGACACCCAGAACGGATCAATCGCCCGATCCAGTTTTGGCCCGATTTGGGCAATCGACAGCGGTGCCGTATGCCCGGAAACAAAAAATCCCGATCCGCGGCGCGATGATATGGTGCCATCGGCGACCAAGCGGTCATAGGCTTCGACCATGGTGGAGTTTGAGACGCCGAACTGACGGGCACCGCCACGAATGGACGGCAGCCTGTCCCCCGGAAGCAGGGATCTGGCGGCAATCCGTGCCCGGATTGTTGCCATGACATGGTCGATAAATGTGTGGGTTTCCGGCGTTCGGGTCGCAATATCAATTGTCACTGTAATGCCCCTGTATCCAATACAGTTTGTTTTAATTGTACTGTATTGTGTCTGGATGGCGTGGTGCAGGCAAGTCATAGATGGCGCTTCAATTACAAGGAGGCTGGAATGGCAATTGCAATCGCACGCGCAAATGGTGGATGGATCAGCGGATTGATCGGGATCTTGATTTTCAGCGGGTCCTTGCCCGCAACACGGATTGCCGTGATGGATTTTGATCCGGTTTTTCTGACGGTTGCACGTGCAACAATTGCCGGGGCGATTGCGATGGTCTTGCTTTTGGTGGCGCAGTCATCGCGCAAATCATATCCATCGCGGCCCGAAGGTTCGGAATGGGTTTCGCTGTTGGTGGTGGCGGGTGGTGTTGTGGTTGGTTTTCCGCTGTTAACCGCCCTTGCACTGGAAAATATCACGTCGGCCAGATCGGTTGTCTATATCGGGTTGTTGCCGCTTTCGACGGCGATCTTTGGTGTGTTGCGCGGTGGTGACCGGCCGCGTGCCGTGTTTTGGCTGTTTTCCATACTTGGCAGTGCGCTGGTAGTTGGATTTGCCGCATCGGGCGGCAGTGGCAATAGCGGTGCAGTTCGCGGCGATCTTTTGATGTTGGGCGCGATTATCGTGTGCGGTCTGGGGTACGCCGAAGGCGGGCGGTTATCGCGCCGTCTGGGGGGCTGGCAGGTGATTTCCTGGGCGCTTGTCATTTCATTGATCCCGATGGCGGGATTGTGTTTTGCGGTCTGGCCAACATCCTTTGATAATATCGGCGTCAATGCCTGGCTTGGGCTTGGCTATGTTTCGCTGTTTAGCATGTTGATCGGGTTTTTCTTTTGGTATCGCGGGCTAGCACGCGGTGGCATTGCAGCCGTTGGCCAATTGCAATTGTTGCAACCCTTTCTGGGATTGATGCTGGCATCGGCATTGTTGGCCGAGCCGGTAAGCGGGGCGATGATTGCGGTAACTCTTGGTGTGGTCGCCTGTGTCGCCGGGGCCAAACATTTTGCGCGTTAGATCACGGGATTAACATTCATGGCAGGGATAAACAGATGCGTGCAAAATACGACGGGACTGGCGGCAAAAAGATATGGGATGATTTTATGCTCATATTTAAAAGAGAACGGGGTTTTCAATTGCACATGTTAGAATTTAAACTGTCAAATCAAGGCGTGTCGGACCGTCAGCCGGTGTGTGTTTGATGACTATTGAAATTTGATCCCGTTTAGAAAGATTGCCAGAACATGTTGCTGACCTATCGCGGGGTGCGCCCCATCATTGACGACACAGCGTTTATCGCACCGAATGCCACAATCATTGGTGATGTGGAAATCGGGGCGGAAACCGGGATCTGGTTTGGCTGTATCATTCGCGGCGATGTGCATGAAATTCGCATTGGATCGCGCACCAATATTCAGGATTTGACCATGGTACATGTCGCCAAGGGCAAGTTCGGGACCTATATCGGTGATGATGTGACCATCGGCCATTCGGCCGTAATCCATGCCTGCACACTTGAAAACAGAAGCTTTGTCGGCATGAGTGCGACGGTGATGGATGGTTGCGTGATTGAGCAGGGTGCCATGTTGGGCGCAGGCGCGCTTTTGGCACCGGGGAAACATATTCCGGCAGGCGAACTTTGGGCCGGTGTTCCGGCGCGCAAGGTGCGGGACCTTCGCCCGGAAGAAATCGAATTTTTCAAGGTATCGGCAGACCGATATGCCGATCTGGCACAGGAATACCGGGTCACCATCCCCGAAGACCTGAAACAGGATTAGGGTCAGGGGCCCAAGGATATAGGATACGCTTGCCAGGATGTGTGCCCTGCGTTAGCAAGCGTTTAAGAAACTGGAATTTCAAAATAAAAAACAAGCCGCGCGCCACCACGCCCGGCATCAGGAAACGGAACCGGGAATATGACGCGTTGGCAGGCGAATGTCGTTATCGTCTTTGTCGCCCTGATTTGGGGGACGACTTTTGTAGTTCAACAAACCAGCATGGAAAATATCGGTCCGCAATATTTTACGGGCGTGCGTTTCTTGTTGGGGACCCTTGCCGTGTTGCCCTTTGCGCTGCGTGAATTGCGTAAAATGAAACGCGAAGGCCGGATATTGTTGGGGATTGACAAGCTGGGCCTGATTGTAACCGGTATTTCGATGTATCTGGCCAGTATCCTGCAACAAATCGGGATTATGGGTACGACGGTGACCAATGCGGCATTCCTGACGGCGTTTTATGTGCCGTTGGTCCCGGTTCTGGCGTTTATCGCGTTTCGGTCCAAGCCGCATTGGTCGGTTTGGCCGGGCGGGGTGATGTGCGTCTGGGGCACATATTTGCTGAGCGGCGGTAATTTGTCGGCGCTTGGATCGGGTGATTTCTGGGTGATGGGCAGTGCGCTGTTCTGGGGGTTACAGGTGGTGATGATCGGTGTGATGGTCACGCGCACCAATGCGCCGGCGCTTGTTGCCACGGTTCAGTTCTTTATCACCGGCCTGTTTGGTATGGCGATGGGCGGGATGCTTGAAACATTCAGCTTTATCGATATCTATAATGCCGGGTTTGAAATTCTGTATGCCGGGATTATGTCGGCGGGGATTGCCTTTACCCTGCAGGCGGTGGCACAGAATTATACCGAATCCAGCGATGCCGCGATCATCATGAGTGCCGAGGCGGTCTTTGCCGCCATCGCCGGGGCGATGTTTTTGGGCGAACGGCTGGCACCGGCTGAATATGCCGGTTGCGGGGTTATTCTTGCGGCGATTATTGGCGTGCAGTTGATGCCAATGATAGGCCGACGTCGGTCGAAAGTTGCGATCTGACTGGGAATTTGGACCTGTGGCCCGGAAATATTGGGCCAACCCCATTGACCTTTATCAAAGCAGGGTGCAGTCAGGGTCTGTAAATGATTATTGGTCGCGATCATGCGATCCGTTGTGAATACCGGAAATCGAATATGCCCATCTTGCCGTTTTCTGCCATGCTTCCCGTTATGCTTCCGGTCAAATTTCGCTGTGCTGGGATTTCCCGCTTGGGCCGCTTGCTAGGGACCACTTTATTGCTGGTGGCAACTGGCAGCGGGGGGGCTGCATTTGCGGCCGAAAAGACGCAAGATTTCCTGATCCGGGTTGCCCATGACGCCGACAAGGTTGGCCCGGTTGAGATCGCAGGCAGCACGCCAGCCTTTGCTGACAAGGCTGCCCTTGGCGAGGCGCTTTATTTCGATACCAATTTGTCAAAGAATCGCACACAGGCCTGTGCCAGTTGCCACGAACCGACGACCGCGTTTCGCGATCCGCGCGGTGAAATTGCCGGCGGGGCGTTTTCGCTTGGCGATGACGGGGTGTCGTTTGGTGATCGCAATGCGCCAATGGCAGCCTATGCGAAATTTGCGCCTGATTTCCATTTCAAGGAAGACGGCACACCGGTTGGTGGCCAGTTCTGGGATGGCCGGGCAAAGGATTTGGCCGAACAGGCCGGTGGCCCACCGCTAAATCCGGTTGAAATGGGCATGCCTGATAAGGCCGCGGTTGTTGCCCGTTTGCGGGAAAATGACGACTATATTGCAAGCTTTGAGGCGTTGTTTGGTCGCGATGTTTGGGGGGATGCGGATCGGGCTTATGGTGCGATGACGGATGCGATTGCAGCCTTTGAACGCACCGACCAATTTTCCCCGTTTAGCTCGAAATATGACCGATTCCTGCGCGGCGCGTACAAGATGACGCCGCAGGAAGAACTTGGCCGGGTGCTTTTCTTTTCGCAGCAATTCACCAATTGCAATACCTGTCACCAGTTGAAAACGTCGCCGACTGCACCGGGTGAAACATTCACCAATTACGAATATCACAATATCGGGGTGCCCCGGAACGTTGCTATTCGATCCCGCCATGGCAAGGACCCGGCATTTACTGACAATGGGTTGCTTGATAATCCGGCGATTGATGAGGTGGCCCATAAAGGCAAATACAAAACGCCGGGCCTTCGCAATGTCGCGGTCACCGGGCCATATATGCATAACGGCGTGTTTGCCGATTTGCGCACCGTGATCAAGTTTTACAACAAATACAACAGCCGTGCGAAATCCGCCCAGATCAATCCGGAAACCAAACAGCCTTGGGGTGACCCCGAAGTTGCCGATACCATTTCCGTCAAAGAACTGGAACAAGGCGACGCGCTTGATACCAAGCGGATCAATGCGCTGGTGGCGTTTTTGAAAACGCTGACCGATGCGCGCTATGAGCCGCTTTTGGCAGAACAGGAAGAAGCCGCGGCGGCCGCAAAGAAAAAATAGCGTTACTTGCCGCGGATCGTTTCAAGCACGGCACTTTGTCCCAGATCACCCAACCCGGCTTCGATGGCGCGATCAAACATTTCGGTGGCAGATCGCCCGACCGGAAGATCAAGGCCCAACTCGTCGGCCAGCCACATGGCATAACCGGCATCCTTGGCGCGCAAGGCGGTGGTGAAATGGACGCCTTCCTTGTGGTTGCCGCTGATCATGCCCGGGATCGTCATAACGCCGACCCTGCTGGCGACGGCCCCGTTGGTAAAGGCTTCGGCAACCAGTTTGCCATCAAGGCCTGCCTTTTGGGCCACAGCCACCAATTCTGCGGCGGCGGCGATATGGACCGCCCCTAAAAGGTTGTTCATCAGTTTATAGACCGTGCCTGATCCGATTGGGCCAAAATGGATAATTCGGTTGGCAACCGCGTCCATGATCGGGCGAACACGATCTAAAACAGCGTTATCCGCGCCGATCAGAAACATGGTTTCACCGACGGCGACTTGTGCCGGGATGGCGGTGACCGGTGCATCTATATAGGGGCAGCCGATGGCATTGATTTTGGCTGACAGTTCCAGAACGAAGCCATGCGATAATGTCGAACATTCAATCGCAACAGTGCCCGGCTCCATGGCGGAAATTGCGCCACTGTTGCCCAGCCAGACGGTTTCGGCCGCCGTGTCATCGGCCATAAACGATATGACGGCGTCGACACCGGTTGCGGCATCCGCCGGGGTAACGCAAGCAATGGCACCCTTTGCCGCCAGGGGGGCGACTTTGTCCGCGCTGCGGTTCCAGACCCTGACTTGATAACCCTTTTCCAGCAGGCGCGAAATCATCGCCGATGCCATGCGTCCAGCGCCAAGGAAACCGATTTTCTGTGTCATGGGTATATCCCCTAGAGGTAAAGAAACGGCCCGTCATCGCGGACGGGCCGGATTATATTAGATGCGAAGGGCATCCAAGGAAATGCTGCCTAGGAAAGCTGTACCTTAACATATTCCCCCGGTGCCGCGCCAAGCACCTTAAGCTTGCCATCGCCGGGATTGCGAGCTTCGATTTGACCGCCGGAACGGCGACTGATCCAGTTTTGCCAATCGGTCCACCATGATCCTTCGTGTTGGGTTGCCTTGGCAAGCCAGTCATCGGGGTTGGCCGGATTGCGGTTATAAGTCCAATGGCAATATTTGTTGGCGGCGGGTGGGTTGACCACACCGGCAATATGCCCCGATGCTGACAGGACGAATTTGACCTGACCTGACATCAATTGGGTTCCGGCATAGGTTGCCTGCCAGGGCGCAATATGGTCTTCGCGGGTAGACAGGAAATAGACCGGAATCTTGATATCACGCAGATCGATTTTTTCACCAAGCACGGTGATGCCACCCGGTTCACGCAGCAGATTCTTATTATACATGTTGCGCAGATAGAAGCTGTGCATCGCTTTGGGCATACGGGTCGAGTCGGAGTTCCAATACAAAAGATCGAACGGGAAGGGGTCCTTGCCCAGCATGTAATTGTTGACCACAAAGGACCAGATCAGGTCATTGGCGCGCAGCATATTAAACGACATCGCCATGTCGCGGCCATCAAGATAGCCGTCTTTTGCCATGCGATTTTCAATGCTTTCGATCTGTTTGTCATCGACAAAGACCGATAATTCACCGGATTTTTCGAAATCGGTCAGGGTGGTAAAGAAAGTCGCCGATTTGATCCGTTCGTCGCCTTTTTTGGCCATATAGGCCAGTGTCGAAGCCAAAAGCGTCCCGCCAAGGCAATAGCCGATCGCGTTGATTTCGGTTTCGCCAGTTGCCTGTTCGATCAGATCAAGCGCGGCCAGAATGCCGTCACGGGCATAATCTTCAAAGCTTTCTTCGGCCAGTTTGCTGTCCGGGTTGACCCAGGACAGGACAAAAACGGTATGTCCCTGATCAACGGCCCATTTAATAAAGGAATTTTCCGGTCGCAGATCAAGGATGTAATATTTGTTGATCCATGGCGGTATGATCATCAACGGGCGTTTGGCAACCTTGTCGGTTGTGGGCTTGTATTGCAGCAATTCCATCAACGGCGTTCTGCCGATCACCGATCCTTCGGTGGTTGCAACATTTTCGCCAATCTTGAAAGCATCCAGATCGGTCATCCGGATTTGCAATTTACCTTTGCCACGTTCAAGGTCGCTTAGCAGGTTTTGCAAGCCTTTAAGCAGGTTTTCCCCGCCACTTTCGATGGTGGCGCGCAGGACTTCGGGATTGGTCATCATGAAGTTGGTCGGTGAAATCGCATCAGCGAACTGACGGGTATAAAATTCGACTTTCTGCGCGGTTTTTTCGTCCAGACCGTCAACATCTTGGACAACATTTTGCATCCATTGCGACGACAACAGATAGGATTGCTTGATGAACCCGAAAAGTTCGTTATCTTCCCATGCTTCGTCGCGGAAACGGCGATCCCCTTTTTGTGGCAAGGCCACCGGATCGGAGTCTTGACCCATCATGCGCATCGTTGTGTTGTGCCAAAGCAAATAATATTGCTGCCACAAATCCATTTGTGCCTCGACCAGTTTGGCCGGGTTTTTCATCATATGGCTGGTCAGTTCGACGAAAGCCGAACCGATATTTAACGGGTCCGGGTCCGAAATTTCGGGGTCTTCAGCCTGTTTGGCAAGGAAATCAGCGACAAGTCGTTGACTCCTTTCAGCTATTACTGCCATGGAAGATGACAGTTCTTCGGGATCAGGAAGGCGAATTTCGGTTTCTTTGGCCTGTTGATTGGTCATGGCGCATTCCCTTATGATACGGCCGCGATATATCGAAACATAAAAGAGGAAATTTGATCTTTGCAATATCGCAATTATTTTCCCGTTTTATGATCCGAAGCCTCGAAACGGCGCGCTGGGTTGAAACTCTGCTTGATCCCAAGCTTATCATGGCCTTAGCCTAGCTCGCTGATGAGGGGTAATACAAGAATTATAAGGTGACGGATTTGTCGCAGTTTTTGGCGGCAGCGTTACACATAACTTAGTTTGGAGCAGCGAAATCAAATGGGCGTTCTGAAATCGACGGTGTGGCGGTGGTCGGAGCATAGGTCAGCGAAAAACAAGTTGCGGCCGATGCTGCATACCGGATCGGCACTTGCTGTTGTGTTGATGCTGGGCGCCTGTTCTTCGGTTCCCGATGCAATCAATCCCGTCGAGTGGGGAAAATCGATCGGGGATGTTTTCGACGGTGAGGATGAAACAACGGCGAAATCCGACGAAGCGATTCCCGGCGAAAATGAAGATTATCCGCATCTATCCGATACACCGGCCAAGCCGGTTGTGACAGGCGATGCGGAACGGGATGCACTGGTTGCCGGTCTTGCTGCGGATCGTGCCAATGCGCAATATACCCAGTCGGGCCGCCGTCAAAGCTCATCGCCGGTTAATGCGCTTCAGCCCGCACCCGTCGTAACGCCGGATCAGCCGACGATCAGTCCGGCACCGACAACGCCGGTTACAAGTTCCGCCATGGCCGAACCAAAGGCGGCGGTGACTGCTGCAACAACCACGGCAACCACGGCCGCAACCACGCGCGCGGTGACGTCGGCACAGTCGGGATCAAAGATTGCGGATGAATGGAGTGCCAAGGCCCCTGCATCCGGCCCGGTTCCGACCCCGCAATCCGCGCCCGCAAAGCCGGAAGTTCTTAATGAAATGGCCAAGGCCGGGGCCGTAGAAAGTGTCGCTGAGGCTACTTCTGCTGCCGATGCGGTGGCATCTGCCCCGGTAACCGCACCGGTAACCCCGTCGTCGGGTGATCCGGTGATGGATCAGTATAATCGTCGTCTGGCCGAAGGGCAGGGCGTCTTTGCCGGTGAACCGGCGCGCAGTTCTGCGCCGAATGGACAGGGTGGCGATTTCGATTATTCGGTCTATTCCGATAATGGGTCGGTAATTGTTGATGAAAGTCAGCTTGGCGGTGGCCGCAATGCCTATCTGTCGGATTCGGCCATGCCCAATGGCGAAACGGCCAATGAAGTCTTGGCATCGCGCCTTGGTGTGCGGTCGGTTGATGTTCTGGGGCCAAGTGTGAATGGCGTTCAGGTTGCCCAGATCCAGTTTGGGCACGGCTCTTCGAACCTTGTGTCATCTGATAACAATGTTCTGAGCCAGGTAGCACAGGCATGGCGTCAGACCGGTGGTATCTTGCGGATTATTGGTCACGCGTCGATGCGTACGGCCAATATGACCCTTGAAGAACACATGGCGATCAATCGTCAGGTTTCCGAACGCCGCGCATCAGCGGTGGTGTCCGAGCTTGTCGCACTCGGTGTTAACCCTGATGCGATCTTTGTTGGCGCCGATGGATCGGCTGATCCGCGCTATTACGAAGGCATTCCTGCCGGTGAAGCCGGAAACCGCCGTGTTGAAATCTTTATGGATTATTGATCCTAAAAAAGGTACATCCTTCGAATTGTACGGCGCGCCACCCGCATTTTGTCGTGTGGCGCGCAATTTTTATCAATTCGACGATCCGATTTTCGCAGAAAATTCGAAAATCGGTGATGTGACGAGGATGTAGGATAATGTCCCAGGAATTCCACCGCATAAAACGCCTTCCGCCATACGTATTTGCAGAAGTAAATGCGATGAAAGCGGCGGCGCGGCGAGCGGGAGAGGACATTATTGATTTCGGCATGGGCAATCCGGACCCGGCCACCCCACAGCATATCGTCGACAAACTGGTCGAGACGGTTCAGAATCCGCGTACGCATGGGTATTCGATGTCGCGCGGCATTCCCGGTCTGCGCAAGGCGTTGTCGGCCTATTACGGACGTCGTTTTGGGGTGGATATTGATCCCGAAACCGAAACCGTTGTGACGCTGGGCTCCAAGGAAGGTTTGGCCAATCTTGCGGCGGCAATCACCAGCCCGGGTGATATCATTCTGGTGCCCAACCCATCTTATCCGATCCATGCCTTTGGTTTCATCATTGCCGGGGCGGCATTACGCCATATCCCGATGGGCTATGACGAACAGGGTGAATTCAATGCCAAAAGTTTTATGGAACAGTTGCACCGTGCTGTGAAACATTCGGTACCCAAACCCAGTGCTGTGGTGCTGAACTTCCCGTCCAATCCGACGTCGCTTGTGGTCGATCTGGATTTCTATAAGGAAGTTGTCGATTTTTGTCGGGCACAGGAAATCTATATCCTGTCTGATATTGCCTATTCCGAAATCTATTTTGATGGCAATCCGCCGCCTTCGATCCTTCAGGTCGAAGGAGCCAAGGATATTGCTGTTGAATTCTATTCCCTGTCGAAAACCTATTCGATGGCGGGTTGGCGGATTGGCTTTGCGACGGGCAACAAAAAATTGATCAACGCACTGACGCGGATTAAATCCTATTTGGATTATGGCGCGTTTACCCCGGTTCAGGTGGCGGCAACCGCGGCCCTTAACGGCCCGCAGGATTGTATTGAAGAATTCCGCAATCTGTACCGCGACCGCCGCGATATCTTTATTGAAGGTATGCAAGGTGCCGGGTGGGATATTCCAAGTCCGGCGGCAACGATGTTTGCCTGGGCGCCGATTCCCAAGGCCTTCGAAGAACTGGGGTCGCTTGATTTTTCCAAGCTTCTTTTGCAGGAAGCCGGGGTTGCCGTGGCACCGGGTCTTGGCTTTGGCGAGTATGGTGATCGCCATGTTCGGATTGCGCTGGTGGAAAACAAACACCGCATCCGGCAGGCCAATCGTAATATCAAATCGTTCTTTCAAAAATGTCCTGATGCAGAATCTGCACGTGAACTGTTGAAGAAATCGGCGTGATATTCGATAAAGCAGTTATTGTTTCGCCCGGGACATGTCTCGGGCGAAGTTTTGTGTGCGCATTGGATGGTATTAAGGCCATCGAAATGTAAACACAGGGTCCACTTACGGCTTTAGGAGTTCACGTGAAAGACGTCGTCAAAATCGGTGTGGCCGGCCTGGGTACGGTCGGTGCCGGAACCGTTAAACTGCTGAGCGAACATCGCGACATTCTGACGGACCGTTCCGGTCGCCAGATTGTTGTCACAGCGGTATCGTCGCGTGACCGAACTCGTGATCGTGGATTCTCGACCGAAGGACTTATCTGGCACGAAGACGCACGTGATCTAGCAGCAGATGACAATGTTGATATTGTTGTCGAACTGATCGGCGGATCGGACGGCATTGCCTATGATGTTTGCAAGATCGCGCTGGAACACGGCAAGCATGTCGTGACAGCGAATAAGGCACTGATTGCCCTTAAAGGTTTGGAACTTGCCCAGATCGCCGATCAAAATAATGTCACCATTGCCTATGAAGCCGCTGTTGCCGGGGGTATTCCGGTGGTCAAGGCGCTGCGAGAAGGGCTGGCCGGCAACGCCATATCGCGCGTAACCGGTATTTTAAACGGAACGTGCAACTATATCCTGACCACAATGCGTGAACAGGGGCGTGATTTCGCCGATGTCCTGAACGAGGCGCAAAAGCTTGGCTATGCCGAAGCTGATCCGACCTTTGATGTCGACGGGATCGATGCCGCGCACAAGTTGGCGATCCTTGCCAGCCTTGCCTTTGGCACCGAGGTTGATTTTGATGCGGTCGCGGTTGAAGGCATCCGCAGTGTTTCGGCGCTTGATATTCAACTGGCCGAAGAACTTGGCTATCGGATTAAATTGTTGGGCATTGCCAAGCAGACGGCCGAGGGCATCGAACAGCGTGTTTCGCCGGTCATGGTGGACCGCGCCACTCAGATTTCCAAGGTCGAAGGCGTGTTTAACGCGGTCGCCCTTGAAGGTGATTATGTCGGTCCGGTGATCTTGCAGGGACGCGGTGCCGGGGAACGCCCGACTGCGTCGGCGGTGGTTGCCGATATTGTTGATATTGCCGCTGGCCGTACCGCACCGGTGTTTGGTGTTCCGGCGGATCGTCTTAAGACTAATGTACGTGCCCCGCTTGAGAAGCATGTCGGACCTTATTACCTGCGCCTGATGGTGTGGGATCGCCCGGGGGTCATGGCCGAGGTCACAGCGACCCTTGCCAAGCACGGGGTGTCGATGGCATCAATGATCCAGCATGGCCGGGCCGAAACTGTCGGTGGTGTTGTGCCGGTGGTGTTTGTCACCCACGAAACCAGCGAAGCCGGTATGTCCGGGGCGCTTGCCGATATTTCGGCGTTTGAAAGCAATTCGCAGCCACCTGTCTTGATGCGGATCGAGAACTTCGCATCGTAACAAAACAAAAAAAAGACATATGCGCCTCGCAGGTATAATACCGCGAGGCGTAATTATAAGAAGTCCCGACCCAGACGGGATGCGCCGGGAAGCTAAAGAGACGGGGCCCCCAGACCCCGCGTTAACGACGAGGATGAAGTTATGGATCGAAATCTCGCGCTTGAAACCGTTCGTGTTACCGAGGCCGCGGCACTTGCCTGTTCCGGGCTTATGGGGCGCGGTGATGAAAAAGCAGCCGATCAGGCCGCCGTTGATGCGATGCGTAATGCGCTCAACAGCATGGATATTCGCGGCACTGTCGTGATCGGCGAAGGCGAACGTGACGAAGCCCCGATGCTTTATATCGGTGAAGAAGTCGGTTCGGGCAAAGGCCCGGAAATTGATATCGCGCTTGATCCGCTTGAAGGCACAACCATATGTGCAACCGGCGGCCCGAACTCTTTGGCGGTTGTTGCCATGGCGGAAAAAGGCGGGTTCCTGAACGCGCCGGATACCTATATGGAGAAAATCGCAGTTGGCGGTGGTTTGCCCGATGATGTTGTCGATCTTGACGCCAGCCCGGCCGAAAACCTGACAAGCCTTGCACGTGCCAAGGGTTGTGATGTTTCCGACCTTGTTGTTTGCATTCTGGATCGCCCACGCCATCAGGACATCATTGCCAAAACCCGCGAAGCGGGCGCACGCATCATGTTGATCGGCGATGGTGATGTGGCCGGTGTTATTGCGACCTCGCAGAAAACATCGGGCATTGATCTTTACATGGGTACCGGTGGCGCGCCAGAAGGTGTTCTTGCCGCAGCCGCCCTTCGTTGTATCGGGGGTCAGTTTCAGGGCCGTCTTGTTTTCCGTAATGATGACGAGATCGCACGCGCCAAGAAATGGGGCATCGAAGACCTTAATCGCAAATACAAATTGGTCGACCTTGCCAAGGGCAATGTGATGTTTGCGGCAACCGGTGTAACCGATGGCGCAATGTTGCGCGGTGTGCGCCGTTTTGCCAATGGGGCCGAAACCGAAAGCATCGTGATGCGCTCGCAATCGGGCACGGTCCGTTATGTGCGCGCCGTTCATGATTTCAGCCGGAAAATCTGGTACAAGTAATCAGTTTTTGCCGATTGCGGAATAAAGGGAGTGCCTTTGCACTCCCTTTATTCGTTTATGGCTTGCGGGCCGGGGCGGACTGCGCTACATCCTCCGCCCCCTTGAAAATGAAACGCCTTTGCCGGAGCACAGCATGTCGGAAATAATCGCCCTTGATTTTGGTACGACCAACTCGGTGCTTGCCGTGGCTGATAGCAACGGTAATGTGCGTTCTGCGACCTTTGAAGTCGGGCAGAACAGTTTCGATACCTATCGCACCATCCTGTATTTCTGGGAAGAACAGGAACTGACCGCACCGGGCGCGCCGACGCATCTGCAAAGTCGCTCTGGCCCGTTTGCGATCAATGAATATCTCAAGGAAAGCCATGATTGCCGTCTGATCCAGTCGATGAAATCCTACCTTGCGGCCAAGAATTTTGACGGGACGGATATCTTTGGCGCGACTTATTCGATCGAAGACTTGATCGCGACATTCCTAACCCAAATCCATCATCTGGCGCAGGACAGTCTGGGCTGGTTGGGGCAACGGGTAATTTCCGGCCGTCCTGTCGCCTTTGCGGGCAGCAACCCGGACAATGATTTTGCCGAAATGCGCCTGCGCAGTGCTTATGAGCAGGCCGGTTTTGACGTTGAAGCCATGGTCTATGAACCTTTGGCCGCGTCCTATTATTACGGGCGCGAACTTGATAAACCTGAAACCGTACTGGTGGCAGACTTTGGCGGCGGGACCAGTGACTTTTCACTGATTCGCTTTACGCCGGGGCTTGGTATGCGCGGTGTGCAGCCACTGGCCCATACCGGCCTTGGGGTGGCGGGCGACCGGTTTGATTATCGCATCATCCAAAAAGCCGTCTGGCCGCGCCTTGGTTTCGGTTCGGACTATCGTTCGATGGGGGCGACACTTCCGGTGCCGCGTCAATATTACACGGCGTTTTCACGCTGGCATGAACTTGCCATGATGAATCAGCCCAAAACCATCAACGAAATCAAAAGCTTGATCCGTTCGGCCAGCAAGCCGGATGACATTGAAGATTTGGTGGCGATCATCGAAGAGGAAATGGGCTTCCACCTCTATCAAACCGTGTCAAAAGCCAAGGCAGAATTGTCTGACAATGAAACTGCTTTGTTGCAATTTTCTCATGGCGGTGTGGAAATCGAAGAACGTTTGACCCGTGCAGATTTCGAGGCCGCGATTGCCCCCGATATGGCTGAAATCGAAGCCGCTGCCAAACACTGCCTTGATCAGGCGGGCTTAAAGGCAGGCGATGTTTCCAAGGTGTTCATGACCGGCGGCACATCCTATGTCCCGGCCGTGCGCAAAATCTTTGAAGACGGCTTTGGTAAAGATCGCATCGAAATCGGTCAGCCGTTCTTGTCGGTGGCACACGGCTTGGCGCTGATCGCGGCGGATGAGGGGATTGTTTGATTTAAAATCTTGCCATTCGGCAGATTTTTTTACGAACAAGAAAAGCTTCCACCACACTGAGTTTGCAGTAGCACAATGCTTGCGAAAAACAGGCCAACGGCCAAACCGCTCAGCGCATAAAGCCAGATCGATTGCGGGTGGCGCTTAAGCACCCATGGCAGAATGCCGCCCATCAGGCACAGGGCCGGGAAGGCCAGAAGGCTGTAAAACAGCATCTGGGTGACCGGGTTGTTTTCCGATCCCGGCGCGTCAAACATCATCGGCGACATCATCACCATTGGCAGTGAAAGAAGTGCGCCAAGGATGGACAGGATCGTCAGGGTGATCCGCAGGCCTTTTTTGTGGGGCATTGGCGTATCCATTTCTTTTCTGTCGTCAGTTTGTACAGCTTTCAGGGTTCTTCAAGCCCAGCACTTAATGACAAAGTTTGTCAATAAATTTGACAATTTTTGTCATCTAGCTTTATCCTCTATCGAAACAAGGAGGGTGTTGTTATGGCAACCATGAATGTTTCTTTGCCCGATTTGATGAAGGAATGGGTTGAACATCGGGCCGATACCGGACAATACAGCAACGCAAGTGACTATGTGCGCGACTTGATACGCAAAGATCAGGAGCGTCAAAAAGCAATCGGGGTGCTGCAAGCAGCCATAACCGACGGTGTTCAAAGTGGTGCACCGCAAGCGTTCGACGCCCAAGAATTTAAATTGAGAATGCGTACGCGCCATGTTGTCCGCTAGGCCGACGCATTACTTGCTGTCGCCAAGGGCGCTGGATGACCTTGATGATGTCTGGCGCTACACGGCAGAGAACTGGTCTCTTGATCAGGCGGATACATATATTGACGGGTTAGTTGAGGTGTTCGACGCTATCGTCGCGATGCCGAATATTGCACGAGAACGACCAGAGTTCTCACCCCCCGTCCATATTCATAGCCACCAAAGTCATCTTGTTGTTTACACGATCAAGCCCGATCAGATTGTGATTTTGCGTGTTCTTGGGGGGCAACAAAACTGGCAGGAAATTTTGCGTGCGCTTGAGCCGTGATCCAAAACGCTATGGTGCCGTGCAACTGATGTTTTCCACCATGCGCAATCTCCCTTTCTTTTCTGTTGGTTCAACCACATCTATCTTCAAATGTAACGGACACGGCCAAAACGGCACGCGAAGATCCGCGATTGAAATCAGGGAGAATGGTTGATGAGTATGGAAAGTGACATGCATGTCATTGAGCGGTTGACCGGGCAAATCGTACCGGCACTTTCGTTACCTGCAACCAACGGGCAGTCCGTTGATTTATCGGTCCTTGCCGGGCGCACAGTTGTCTATGCCTATCCACGGACATCAGAGCCCGGAACACTATCACCCACTGGCTGGGATGAAATTCCCGGTGCCAAGGGCTGCACGCCACAATCTTGTTCTTTCCGTGATCATGCGACAGAGCTTTTGGCGGTTGGTGTTTCCAACCTGTTCGGACTTTCAAGCCAGACAACCGCGTATCAGAAAGAAGCGGTCGAACGCCTGCATCTTCCCTTTGCCTTGTTGTCAGATGCCGATCATCGGTTCAAGGAAGCCATGGCGATGCCGGGTTTTGATGTCGACGGTCTGCGTCTGTTCAAACGTCTGACCATGATCCTTGAGGACGGCAAGATCAGCAAAGTTTTCTATCCCGTTACCGCACCGGCACAGGATGCCGAGAACGTTCTGCAATGGTGTCGGGATAATCCGCACGCCTGATCTTTGACGCAGGGGCGGTGAAGGCGCTTGGTGGATTTGGTCGCCGTTTTGATCATGCTGTGCGGGTAAAAAAATTATCCAGTTTAAGCAGGTCCAAGATTGCGCTATTTCATGGGGCATGACACAGCACGCGCAAGAAAAGACTTTTATGGGGATCGAGCGGTCCGTTACCGGCAAATGGTGGCGTGAACGCAATCTGGATGATCGGCTGGCGACCACAATTGCCCAGCGATTTGGTGTTCCCGAAATTGTTGGCCGGGTGATGGCGGCGCGCGATATCGGGCTGGACGATGCCGAAAGTTTCCTGAACCCGACCTTGCGCGATCTGATGCCAGATCCATCGACCTTAAAAGATATGGACAAGGCCGCCGCCCGGATTGCCGATGCGGTGATCAAGGGCGAAAATATTGCGGTCTTTGGCGATTACGACGTTGATGGCGCGACCAGCACAGCATTGTTAAAGCGGTTGTTTGCCGCCCTTGGCCGTGACGTCGTTGTGCATATCCCGGATCGCTTGACCGAGGGGTACGGGCCAAATAGCCCGGCTTTGCTGGAGTTACAGCGTCGCGGTGCCAATTTGATCTTAACTGTGGATTGCGGCATTAGCGCCTTTGCACCGTTGACCGATGCCAAGGAAGCCGGGATCGAAATCATCGTTGTCGATCATCACGCGGCCGAGCCGGAATTGCCGCCCGCCGTGGCGGTGGTTAACCCGAACCGTCTTGATGATGAAAGTGGGCTTGGGCATTTATGTGCTGCCGGTGTGGCGTTTTTGCTGTGTGTGGCGATTTTGCGTGAATTGCGCGGCCGTGGCTGGTTGGAGCAAGCGGGGATTCGTCCGCCGGATTTGCGCAATTGGCTTGACCTGGTGGCGCTGGGGACGGTTTGCGATGTGGTGCCGTTGCGCGGGCTGAACCGCGCCTTTGTGACCCAGGGCATCAAGATCATGCGCAACCGTCATAATATCGGCATGGCGTCGCTTGCGGATATTGCCGGGGTAAATGAAACGCCAAGTGCGTATCATTTGGGGTTTGTTCTGGGGCCGCGGGTCAATGCCGGGGGGCGGGTTGGCGAATCTTTCCTTGGCACGACGCTATTGTCGGGTGATGACCCCGCGCAGGCGCTTGATATCGCGCGCAAGCTTGATGAATACAACCGCGAGCGCAAGGCGATTGAGGATATTGTGCTGGATCAAGCGATCTCTGCGGTCGAAAGCCAATCAAAAGTCGGGGCGATGGTTCTGGTCGGGGGCGAGGATTGGCACCCCGGTGTGATCGGGATTGTCGCCAGCCGCCTCAAAGACCGCTATCACGTGCCAGCCCTTGTAATGGGTATGGTTGATGGCGTGTATAAGGGGTCGGCGCGATCTGTCCGCGGGATTGACCTTGGGGCGGCGATCATTGCTGCACGTCAGACGGGGCTTTTAATCAATGGTGGCGGGCATGGCATGGCGGCGGGCTTTACCCTTGATCCGGAAAAGCGCCCCGAGTTTGAAGACTTCATTGAAACCCGGTTTGCCAAAATCATTGCTGAAAACGATATCCGCCCGACCATGACGGTCGATGGCGGGATGCATGCCATGGGGGCCACGGTTGACTTGATTACGGCACTTGAAAAACTGGGGCCGTTTGGCGCAGGTAATGCCGAACCCCGATTTGTTTTCCCGGAATGCCGGGTGGTGAAATCCGATGTTGTCGGGGCTGATCATGTGCGGTGCATTTTGTCGGGCAGCAATGGCAAGGGACGGTTAAAGGCAATTGCGTTTCGAAGCCTTGATAACGATATGGGGCAGACGCTTTTGAAGCATGGCGGGCGTCCGTTGCATATCCTTGGTCATCTGCGCCGCGATAGCTGGCAGGGACGTGAAGGCGTGCAGTTGATGATTGACGATGTGGCTCTGCCGGTTCTGGGCTAGTGGCGGCACCTGTTTATTAAAGGGGGCCGGTGGCAAAGGTCATCAGGTGGCATGCCCGTGCCCCTCGATAGGGTCGCAAAAACAAGATTGCCGCGATCACAGCAGATAAGCCAGACAGCAAGGCCGCAACCGGTCATAAAGACGGGCTGCGGCCTTGTTTTGGTAGGGGTTCGTTGATCGCGATGTCAATTCAGTCCGAAACCGGCGCGATGGCGGGCGATTGCGGCGCTATCGCTTTTGATTTGTGCTGTGGCTGATCTGAATTTCTAACGCGAAAAACCTGCATCATTCTTTGCGAAAAGAACGCTGTTGTTGCCGGGTTAAGATGGCCGTGATTACCTGTGACAGGATGATGGCCATTTCGCTATGATCGCGATTATTTTCGATGTTTTCGACAATCTCATCATATGACGCGATAATATCCTGCGCAATTTGCGGACCGTTTTCAACGTCCTCGGCGGTCAGAAAACCACTGATAATTGCGATCAGGATATCGCGTTTTTTAAGTTGTGTGTCGTTTGGCGACGGGGTTGCGTGCTGTGGGGTGGTTTTGCCGTTTGCGTGGGATTGAATTTCTCCGTTTCCGGTGGCAATCCATTCAAGACTGACACCTTGTGACAAGGCAAGGCGGGTAATACCGACAAACCGGGGTTCTGATTGGGCCTGACACCAGCGGTTCAGCTGTTCGGGGATGACGCCGGCGATTTGTGCCGCGTCTTTTTTGCGATCAAACAATTCGACAACATAGCGGATACGGTCTCCCAGCGCACTGTCCAGTGCGGGCAGGGAGTTGACTATGGGCGGCCTAGCCATGCCGCGGGCTACATTTCTGAAGGGATGCGACGTGATTACCCGTTTTCCGTGAAAAACGGAAATATCGAAATTTTTTAGTTGAATATCGAATTTTTTCGTTATAAATCTTGCTCATGTTCAACTTTAACTGGCTTTTTAACCAAAGGGTTCGCTGACGTTGTTCATCTTGGGATCGGCGAAGAGTGGGCGCCGAAAGACTCGAAGACAGTATACAACATCAACAAGTTCTAAAGTTAGTTTGGTGCCGTTTTCAGGCTTATCCGTTCTTGCATGTGGCGCGTATGCGTTTACGTGACGGGGCGTTATTATCAGACTGTTGGTCCTTAAAGAGTCTAGATATGTACGGCGTCACTGGCAATCAACATGTCGGAAAATACATTGTTGAATAAACAGGTTACGCGACAATAAGTTACTTGGATCGACTTGGTTCCTTCTTTGCTGCTTGTTGTATTCCGCGGCTGACAGGGAAACGCATGCGACGGACGGGTGTCTTTTTTCAAGTCAAAGAACGGCGAAGCATCATGATCATGCGGCGCGCCATCATTGTGGCAATTTTCATTGTTGTTGCCTTGTGGTCGCATGCACCATTTTCTGCCCCGCTATCGGAAGAAAGCATCACCGAAGCACAATCGGTAAAAATATATACCGAGGATTTTGCCCCCTTTAACTATATGTCGGACGGTGGGTTGACCGGTGCCGGTGCCGAAATGGTTCGGGCGATGGCCCGCCGATTGGGCCATAATGGGAATTTTGAAGTCTTGCCGTGGAAGCGGGCCTTAAAGATCGTCAAGGGTGTGCCTGGTGCCGCCGTTTTCTCGATGGTCCGCACCGCCGAACGCGAAGACGAATTTAAGTGGGTGGGGCCGATATTGATCACCCATGGCTGGCTTTATAAAATGACCGGCAGCAAGCTTGATATCAAGGAATTGGACGACGCCCGTAAGGTTGCCGCCATTGGCGTGCAGGCGGGTGGGGCCGCAGAACAGTTTTTGCGCGCACAGGGTTTTAAAAACCTGGCTGCCCTTTATACCCCGGGAAATGCGCTGCAACTTCTTGCCAATGAGCGGATTGATCTTTGGGAAGCATCCGATCTGGTCATGGAATATCAACGCAAAAAATACAATTTCGACCTGTCCGATGTTGAGCCCGCGGTTAATCTTGGCACTTACGCGCTTTATCTTGCCTTTTCGCACCAGACACCGGATTTCGTGATCTATCCGTGGAAGCAGGCGCTTGAAGAAATGCATCGTGATGGCACATTTGCCGCAATTGGGCGCAAATACGGCATGACCGTACCCGATGATGGGGATGACATTGCCCCGGCCCCTGAATTTGAACCGATGACGCGGTAATAACGGATTCCAGGGCAAAACAGGGCTGGCATAACGGTCTTTTTGTCTTATCTGAGGAAGATTGCCGGGGCGCCTGCGCCCTAATTCGATCTCAGGGGACTTTTTTTTCATGACGACACATATCAAACCGGAACTGATCAGTTTCGATCTTTGCCCTTTTGTGCAGCGTTCGGTGATCACGCTGATTGAAAAGGACGTCGAATTTGACGTCACCTATATTGATCTGGCGAACAAGCCGCAGTGGTTTTTGGATATCTCGCCTTTGGGCAAGGTGCCGACCCTGCGTATCGGCGATCGCGTTTTGTTTGAAAGTGCGGTGATCAACGAATATCTCGACGAGGTCAATCCGCCGTCCTTCCACCCGGCAGACCCGCTTGAAAAAGCCCATAACCGGTCGTGGATCGAAGTTGGGTCGAACCAGATCATGAATGCATTTCGGATGATGATTGCGCAAACCGAACCGGATTACGAAACCCATCGTAAGGCAACCATTGCTGGTTTCAGGCAGGTCGAAGATCTGGTTCAGGGGCCGTTCTTTAATGGTCCGGAATTCTCGTTGGTGGATGCCGCATGGGCACCGCTTTTTGCCCGTCTTGCTTTGCTTGAGCGCGCTTTGGACGAGGATTATCTGCCGGGTTATCCGAATTTGCGCGGTTGGGCGGATCGTCTGGTCAAGCGTGAAAGTGTGATCCATTCGGTACCGGAAAACTTTGGTGAAAAGTTCCTGAACTATCTGAAAGCAAAGACGTATCAGGGCAATACACCGGGATATGTCGCGCAAAGGCTTGCCGAGGCTTCCTGATCGGATTATGCCAATTGGCATGATTGATCAGATAAAAACACCAAAGCAGGAAACGCACGGGGTGGGGGCCTTTATATGGATCCTTGCCCCGGTCCTGTTGGCCTTTTCGCTTAGCCAGTTTTTCCGTTCTGCCCAGGCATTGCTGGCGGAATCGCTTCGGGTTGAACTTTCCACCACCCCCGAACAGCTTGGCCTGATATCAGGCAGTTTCCATTTTGCCTTTGCCCTGATGCAAATTCCGGTCGGGGTGATGCTGGATCGGTATGGGCCGCGTCTGACCAATGGGGTGATGATGATTGTCACCGTTGTGGGCGTGATGATTTTTGCCAATGCCCATAGTGTGGTGGGATTGATGGCAGGCCAAGCGGTGATCGGCCTTGGCTGTTCTGCGGCTTTTATGGCCGCACTGGTTTTGGCATCACGCTGGGTCGCACCGGAAAAGTTCGCTGCGACATCGGGGCTGATTGTGGCCTTTAGCCTGCTGGGTGTTTTGGCGTCAGCAACGCCACTGGCGGCATTGATTGAATTTCGCGGCTGGCGCGAAGCTTATTACGGGCTGGCGGGGCTTAGCGCGCTTTCGGTTGTTCTGACGTTTGTCATGGTGCGCGATGCGCCGCCCAATCACAGTTTTCATTCCCGCAAGGGCGAAACCGTGGTCGAGGCGCTGCGCGGTATGGTGTCAGTATGGAAAAACCGGCAGGTCTGGTTTTTGATTGGGGTTGCCTTTTTCAGTTACCCGGCAATCCTGACAGTGCGGGGGCTTTGGGGCGGGCCCTATTTGCAGGATGTGTTCCATCTGGGCGCGGTTGATGTCGGCAATGTCCTTTTGGTGATGACAATTGGCATGATTATCGGGCCGCCTGCCTATGGGCAGTTGTCGCGCCTGATGGGCGGGGCGGCGCATCGGCTTATTATCTTTGCGGTTTTGGCGGCGGCCGTACTGTGCTTTTTACAGGCGCTGGTTGGCCAGACGGCTCTTGGGGTGGCCACGGTGCTTCTTGTGGCTCACGGGCTTCTGGGTAGCTGTGCAACGCTTAACTACGCCGCATCACGGGCGGCGGTGCCCGAACATCTGATCGGTCGGGCGCTGACGACGGTCAATCTGGCGACCTTTGGCGGGCTTTTTGTTCTGCAAAGCATCGCCGGGGTGATCATTGGCCGGTTTGAACCGGGCGCGTCAGAAGGTTATCAGGTGATGTTTGTCTTCCTTGGATGCGGTTTGGCGGTTGCCGGGGGGGCTTTTTGGTGGGGAACGCGCCGGCGGGCGACTTGAAATTACAGGGTTTTGCGTCTTTTGGTTTGGATCATCATGCCAAAAGGAATGCATCTGCTATGTGGTCTGCGCTGATATTGGGGGAATTGCCGGGGGATCGTGGCGTGATTGTTGCTTGATCCTTGCAGTTAAACAAGGATGCTTGGATTTCCCGGCTTTTGGCGTGATATGGCCCCATTTTCGGTGGGGGATTAAAAAAAACGTCACACCGGAGAAAAACGCGCTTGACCTTACCCGACCCAATCGCTAAAAACCGGCCTCGTTAACGCGCTGCGTCCCCTTCGTCTAGAGGCCTAGGACACTGCCCTTTCACGGCGGCAACAGGGGTTCGAATCCCCTAGGGGACGCCATTTTCTTCAAAACATAGATGTTTTGACTGTACGGCTCGCACGATGGATCGGCGGGCATTTTTTGTTTTTGATCTGAAATTACCGGAACTAAAACCCAAATCGATGTTGTCGCGATGTTTTTTTATGCAGGCGATAGCGCCGTGTCAGGCTTTCGCGCAGTTGCTCGGCCGTCGGGCGCGGGATTTGCGGTATTTGGCGGGCCGGGGGCAGGGCGCTTTCGCCGGTGTCTTCGACCAGTTCGATGGGGGATGCATCGTCTGTTTCGCCGAATAAATTCGCCGGATCGGCGATTTCGGCCGGGAAAAGATCGGCAACACCGACACCCAGCAAACGATATTTTGTGCCGTCCACTTCCTTTTTCAAAAGCGTCAGCGCGGTTTCAAGGATCAAATCCTCGCGCAGGGTCGGATAGGTCAGGCGCATATTGCGCGTGCGGGTTTTGAAATCCGATGATTTTAGTTTCAGCACCACTGTGTGTCCGGCGATTTCCTTGCGGGCAAGGTCGCTTGCCACGCGCGCGGTCAGGCGTTTGGCAATATCGATCAGGTCATCAAGGGCGGCGATGTCTTCGTCAAAGGTGGTTTCCGATGACAGGCTTTTACGTTCAGTGCTTTGTTCGACCCGGCGGTTGTCCTGTCCGCGCGAGAAATGATAGAGCCGTTTGCCAATGCTGCCGTAACGGCCCTGCAGGGTGTGTATGTTGAGTTCTTGTAGCTGTCCTATGGTGGTGATGCCATCGTCGTGCAACTTGCGTTCCATCGCCGGTCCAACGCCCCACATCATGCGTACCGGTTTATCGGTCAGGAACGATATGGCTTCGCCTGCACCAATGATCGAAAAGCCAAACGGCTTGTTAAGATCAGACGCGATCTTGGCAAGGAATTTGTTATAGGACAGGCCGACTGAAACCGTGATGCCGACTTCGGTTCGGATTTTTGCCTGAAGGTCGATCAGGCATTCAGCGGCCGTTTTGCCGTGCATTGCCTGTGCTTCGGTCAAATCCATAAAGGCCTCGTCAATCGACAGGGGCTCGATATCGGGTGTCACAGTGCGCATCATGTCGCGGATTTTGTAGCCTTCGCGCTGATATTTTGCCATGTCGGGTTTCAGGAATACACCGTCGGGGCAAAGTTCACGGGCCTTGAAGGCTGGCATGGCGGATCGCACGCCAAATTTGCGTGCAACATAACAGCAGGTCGCAACAACCCCGCGATGACCCCCGCCAATGATCACCGGCTGATCGATCAATTCCGGGCGGTCGCGTTTTTCAATCGAGGCATAAAAGGCATCGCAATCAAGATGGCCAATGGAAAGATCGGGTAATTCGCCATGGGCAATGCCGCGCGTGGCCCCGCAAACCGGGCAGGGCGTATAGGCCCCGGGCCCGCTTTTTGCAAGCAGCCGGTTTTCGTGGGGGCGCCATTTGTGATGGCATTCAGGGCACAGCGCATAGATCATGTCTATTTGTACCGCTTTTGTTCCCTATCTGCCAAGGGCAGAAGTGGCGTGCAGGCTCGTCAGGTGACAGGAACTGTCAGGAGTGTGGTCGTGATCAAACCTTGGTCTGGGTGTGACCCGGCCGGGGAACCCGACCAAAGTGGTCAGAGCCCGGTTGTTGTCTGATTAAATCCCGGCCAAATCGCGGTCAAAACTCCGCCAGGTCAAGCTCGCGGTGTCCTGCCATCCGACCAATCTGGGCCGCACACAACAAAGCCGGTCGCAAGGCAACCGGCTTTGAACATAGACTGCATGCGCAAAAGGCTAGGGTTTCTTGGCTGCGGCCGCACGTTTGGCGCGGCGCTGTCGGGCGATCATATTGTCGATATAGCGCCCCTGGAACAGGGTAATGCCCAGTGACTGGCCAAATTTGATGGCTGTCGGGCTATCGCAACGGCACAGGATGACACGTTCACGGCCTGATTCTTTTACAAGGTTATCCATTTCGGAATATTTCTTGCGGATGACGTTGTCGGTCATTTCTTCGCGCCAGGCGACCTTGATGAAATCGGCCTTCAGGCTTTTGCGATCAACAAAGGACAGGGCTTCGACGCTTAGGTTATCGATCAGCACGCGATAACCGCGTTGGTGGAATTCGTCACGTACACGCAAATAGGTTTCAAGGTTCGAGAACAGATCGACCTGATTAAGTTCGATGATCACATTGCCGGGCCATTTTTTGCGCACGACTTCGTCAAATCGTTCGAAATCCCGCGAATTGAGGGTTTCCAGATTCAGGTTGATCGAGAATGAGCTGGCATGGGTTTTAAACGTTCGCTTGCACAGATAGTTCAGCATGCGTTTGTCGAGCACTTCGGTCATGTGCTGGAACAGCCATCGGTTCGATGCCAGATCGATATTAGGCATGACCGCATTGCGAAGGTCGGTGATCGAGACAAAGAATTCGTCAAAGACCGGATGCAATTCCTTGGATCCGGCGCGGGCGAAAACGCAAACCGGTTGCTGGCGGATATGTTCGGAAAGATCGGCCGAATGAATGGTTTCTTCAAGCTGGGCCAGATTTTCTGCGTTGATCGGGCTCAGGACGCTCTCTGGTTTTTGCGTCGGGCGCATATTGCGGGCTTGCTGCAACTTTTTGGCGCGCACATCCAGATGTTGGCACAGAAGCAGGAATTCCTGGAATTCGGTATTCAGATTGTACCAGGTGCAGAAACCGGTTTCTTCGCTTTCGTCCTGGGACAGGGGGTCGTCGCGGAACAGATAGCGTAACGTATCAACCCCCGGCTCGACATCGGCAATCGATTTGTCTTTCCAGATAAACAGCAGATCATCATTGCTGAGGACGAAGATACGACCGACATAAAGCTTTACATAGCTTTCGAATGTATTGGTCGCGACCCGGATATGATAATCTTTTCGGTGAAAGGGTTTGAGCCGCGATAGATGAATATGTACAGCCCGGTGCCCGAACTTGCGGGTCTCCAGACGCTGGACATAGTCAAGCATCAGGTATTCCTGAAGGGCCTGTTGGCCAAATTGTTGCGGTTCAATCACTCTATCTTCCCCGAAAGAAACAGGCGCAAGTTCTAATATACTGATTTCATACAATGGTATGAGACCATCTATCAAACCATATTGTCCCTGAATGTCGTGTTAACAGATCACAATGGCGGATAGTTTGTTTTTACGAATTATATTTTGCGCCAGTATTTTTGTATCTGTTGCATGGTTTGTTGCATGGGAACAATGCTTTTAACGAATTGTTCGCAGCCATCGGGCAGACTGGGTAACTATTAGGGAACCCGGTGATATTTGCGCCCGAAGCTTGACGCGCGGCTGCTAATCGTGCTCCCTGAATTGTCTTTTAATAATAGGGGGTTGGCACCATGAAGGTATCCGCAATGCGGACCGGAAATTGGCTGAAAATTAGCGGCAGGGGCCTTGCCGTTATCGGCATGGTTTCATGGGTGTCTGGCTGTGCGCCGCTGCTTGATCAGGATTTCTGGGACGAGGCAACATCGTTTGCCGATGAAAATTATACCGCTAATGGCCTGCAACAACTGGCCACCGGGGATTATGCCTCGGCGGAAAAGCTGTTTGACGAGGCCTTGCGCAAAAATCCCCAGGATGGTCACGCGCTTTTGTGGCGTTCTGTTTTGTATCAAAATACCAACCGTCCGGATCGGGCGCGTGATGGTTATGATACGCTGGTCGCGATGAACCCGCCCGGTACGGTTTTGATGACAACGGCAAACGGAACCCAACCCCGCCCGTTGCGCGATGCCGCCGAGTTTAACCTGATGCGGTTGCAGCGCGGTCTTCCCGGGTCGCTGAGCATTAATGACCAGATCGCAACCGCACCCTCAGGCCTTGGCAATACAATGCCAAGTGCGATGGCACAGCCAGCCGCAACGCCGATGGCATCCGCATCACAACCTCGCATGCGCAGTGCAGACCTGCCCGCCGGTGCCGCGCTAAGTTCCGGTGACGAAGCAATTGCCAAACGTTTTTCTATCCTGCGTGATTTACAGGCAGCCGGACTGGTAACGCCCGAAGAATATTCAGCGCGGCGTTCGGCCAATATCGGTGCGTTGTTGCCCATGAGCCAACAGGCACCGGCGGCATTTCTTGATAACCCGCCACCAGACAGCCGACAGATCGAACAGCGCCTGAACCAGCTTAACCGCGCATTGCAGATCGGGGCGATCACGGTTCAGGAACATGTTGCCGAACGGACTGCGATTCTTGATGCTCTTTTGCCAGCACAGCCGCGCCAGCGTGCAACACCGTCACCCGCACCACAGGGATTGATGGATGCCGCACGTCAGATTGCGCGTGTCGAAGACCTGTCACAGATGAAATTGATCACGCCGGATGAATTCAAACGTGAACGTGATGCGATTGAAGCGGCAATTGTCGAACCGGCACAGGCCAATGTGATGTCGCTTAATTCCGGGGAACCTGTTCGCCGGGTCGCCACCGGTGAAAGCCGTGCGGTTCAGTCGGGGGCGGACGCGGGAAAAACGTCGGAAACCGGTTCTGCTGCGATATCATCTGGCGGGAAAAGCGCGCATCTGGCATCCTATCGGAATCAGGCACAGGCAGAACGAGGCTGGCAAGTGTTGACCAAACGGTTTGGTCAACTGGCATCGTTGCAGCATGGCGTGACACGTGCCGATATTCCCGGCAAGGGAACCTATTATCGTCTGATGGCCACCGGGCTAAGCGACAGTTCAGCCAAATCGATTTGTGCCGAACTGAAACGAAGCGGTCAATTCTGCGATGTGAAATAGCTGTGAAATAGCGGCTTTATCTGGCCGTTATCCCGATTTGTGATGTGATCAATAATCCGTTGTATGACCTGTGTGTTTATACCGCGGGGGATTGAATATTCGGAAAGCTGACATGATCCTGATTTTCAGCGATTTTGGTGTGACCGGGCCTTATAGCGGGGCGATGCGAGCTGTTGTTCAGCGCCGGTCGCCGGATGTTATGGTTTGCGATCTGATGGTTGATGCCCCGGATCGCAATCCGCGTGCATCGGCCTATCTTTTGGCGGCCCTGTCGCGCGAATTTCAGCCCGGCGATGTTGTCTTGGGGGTTGTTGATCCCGGTGTTGGCAGTCAGCGGCGCGGTATCGTTGTTGAATGTGACGGCGTGTTTTATGTCGGGCCGGATAACGGGATGTTTGAAATCCTGATCCGGCGTGCAGGATCATGCCGCATTCAGGTCATCGACTGGCAGCCTAAAAACACATCGGCCAGTTTCCATGGACGTGATATTTTTGCCCCTGTTGCCTGCATGATTGCAAATGGTGAGGACGTCGCCCTGCGCGATCTAGAGGCCGATCATCGGTATGTTCCACCACAAAGCTGGCCGGATGATCTTGCCGAAATCATTTATGTCGATACTTATGGCAATTTGATGAGCGGGGTACGGGCCCCAAAGGGATGGCAGGCTCGTAATCAGATTGTTTTGGTTAATGGAAAATCATTGCCTGCGGCACGGACATTTTCGGATGTTGAAATGGGGCAAGGATTTCATTATCGCAATTCAATAGGACTTTGCGAAATTGCCGTAAATTGCGGACGTGCCGATCAGGCCTTCGGTGCCGAAATTGGAACCGCAGTTTTTATCAGGCCAGAAAAATAGAGGCCGGATAATTAATCAGGTCCAGCCCCTGTTTCGCCTGAAATAAATGTTATATTTCAAACAGATCGAATAATATTTTCCGGCGGAGTACCGCCGCAGGAAAATACGGAAGGGAATGCATGGCAATTGATGTCAAGTTCTGGGGAGTGCGCGGAAGTATCGCATGCCCGTCGCCTGATCATGTTGTTTATGGCGGGAATACCAGTTGTGTCGAAGTGCGGATTGGCGATCAGACCCTGATCTTTGATGCCGGTACCGGCATTCGCAACCTTGGCAAGGATATGATTGATCGCAAGGTGACGAAGGCCTGCATTTTTCTGACCCATACCCATTGGGATCATATCAACGGCTTTCCGTTTTTTGTGCCAGCCTATAACCCGCAGGCGCGGTTTTGTGTGCTGGCCGGGCATTTGACAAAACAGGGCGGGGTAGAACGTGTTTTTTCCGCCCAAATGGCCGACCCGACATTCCCGGTGCCGCTGTCTGCGATGCAGTCAAAATTGACCTTCGAGGATTTTACCGTCGGAACGGTTTTGGAACCGGTCGCAGGCATTTTGGTGCGAACCGCACCGTTGCGTCATCCCGGCGGGGCAACTGCTTATCGGGTGGAACATGGCGGCAAATCGGTTTGTTATGTCACCGATACCGAACATGTGCCGGGGCACCCCGACAAAGGGGTGCTGGAATTTATCCGGGATGCAGATCTGGTGATTTACGACAGCACCTATACCGACGATGAATTCCCGGCCAAGGTGGGCTGGGGGCATTCAACCTGGCAAGAAGGCATTCGTCTTTGCCGGGCTGCGAATGTCAAACGTCTTGCGCTGTTTCATCATGATCCTGATCACAGCGACACGGCAATGACCGTAATCGAACAACAAGCCCGTGCGCAGTGGTCCGATGTTTTTGCCGCACGTGATGGAATGGTCGTGGCGGTTTAGGTTTAGGTCCAATAGGGCGACGATTGGGGCGTTCCTTGTCTCTGCCCTTATCCATTTGTCCAGATGCGTGCCGCAAGGTCGAATAGCCCCCCAAAAAAAATACCCCCGCACCGTCATATGACGATGCGGGGGTATTGATGACGGGACATTGCGTAAATCAGGCGGAACGGATGCTAACCAGGAAACGGTCAACTTCACCGCGCAGTTGGGTTGAAAGCTGGCCAAGTTCTTCGGCAACGGTCAGGACCTGATGGGCGGCCTGATCGGTTTCGGCGACCGTGTCGCTGACGCGTTCAATATTGCTGCTGACTTCCTGTGTTCCGATGGCAGCCTGTTCGACATTTCGGGCAATTTCACCCGTGGCTTCGGCCTGTTCGCCGACTGCGTCGGAAATCGTGTTGGTAATATTTGTGATGCGCGAAATGACATCTGAAATATCATTCATCGATTGCACGGTTTTGCCGGTTTCTTCCTGAATTGCTTGAATCTGTTCGGAGATTTCGCTGGTTGCACGCGCGGTCTGGTTGGCAAGGTTTTTAACCTCGGCGGCGACAACGGCAAATCCCTTGCCAGCCTCACCGGCACGTGCGGCCTCGATCGTAGCGTTCAGGGCCAAAAGGTTGGTCTGACCGGCAATGTCACTGATCAATTCGACGATTTCACCAATGCGGGCCGCAGCTTCGGACAAGCCTGCGACGGTTTTACTCGATACTTCGGCCTCGGTTGATGCTTCGGCGGTGATTTCTGTTGAACGATGCGCCTGATCCCCGATTTGGGTGATTGACTGTGACAGATGATCGGCCGCATCGGCCACAGTGCGGACATTGACGGTCGCCTGTTCGGATGCGGCAGCAACGGTGGTCGCGCTTTTGCTGGCAAGGTCGGCGGCACTGACAAGGGCACGTGCGGTACTTTGCATCCGATCTGCCGATGTGGAAACAGCGCCGACAATTTTGGCAATCACACCTTCGAACCCGCCGATATTTTTTTCAAGGGTGTTCATGCGTTCTTCGCGTTTGCGCGATGCGGTTTCCTGTTCGGCTTCCATGCGCTTTTTGGCAATTGCATTGGTCCGGAAGACATCGACTGACTGTGCCATGCGACCGATTTCGTCCTGACGATCCAGATCATGGATCATCAGATCGGTTTTGCCATTGGCAAGTTCGGTCATGGCGGAACTTAGTTTGCTAAGCGGTTCGGTGACAATTTTTGACAGTAACAGACGCATGCCGACAATGGTTGCCAGGGCGATGGCGATACCACCGATAACGATACCAATCAAAATCTGGTTGGTTTTGGCCTGTTCTGGGGCAACCGAAAGACTGGAGGACAGAACGGCAATAACGTCGCCCTTTTCGGCTTCCATCGCGCCATGGCAACTAAAACAAACCTCGCGATCAGCCCCCTTGGTGACACCCAATACGATAGGCATCGACAGGCGATAGGTGCCTTCATCGGTGTATCGTCCAATGGTTTCGCCGGTATCAATTGCTTCCTGGTCAATTGAGTCGCGTGGCGTTTTCAAATCCTTGTCGCCGTATTCTTTCATATAGGCCAGTGTCTTGGGGCCCCAAGCCGACCAAAGTTCGCCGGGATAATCAAGATTGCGGCTTTCAAACCAGTTATTGAAAACGTCAATACCGATATCGTCGGCATCATCGGGGCGGGCAGCCATGACATTGACAATCAGAGCATGTAAAGATGTCAGTTCGTTCTGGCTAAGCTGATGCAGCTTGTTGTCCATTGCCTTTTCTTCGGTGAACATCATCATGGCAAGGGCGATGATCACGGTTGACGTGACACCAAAGGCCGACGCCCACATAAAACGTTTGCGAATGCCCATGGCATTGAAGGCAGATAACAACTTCATCTCTGATCCCCGAATAGCATATGCATATGCACGTATGACAAACCGCTAGGCGGTCCGTATTATTAAACTGTCCCATATAGAGCATCGGAGTATGAGGCGGGCGGGGCATTGATTTGTCTCAAGCCGGGGTTTCAAATTGTCGGTTCATCCGGATAGGTCCCTATATTCAGGTATAGGTTTTTCTGGGCATCCTTTGGGCCAAGCGACCTTGTCATGCCGATTGCGACAGGGCATAAGCGGGCAATACACTGGTCGCCGACAGGAAAAAAGCATGAGCATTTCATTCACCGACGCGCAGAAAAAGCTTGAGCAGATCACAGCCGAAATGCTGGAACTGATCCGCAAATACGAGCTTGATGCCGAAAGCCCGTTCGACGTGATCCCCGTAGCGCGCGCCAAAATCGACAATCAGCAGGATTATATCCGCTTTCTTGAACTGTCGATTGAAGGCCGGATTTACGGTGAATATGCTGATGCCTTGCAAAAGCAACTTGATGAAGATGCCAAACAGGCCGTCGCCCAGAAAAAACTGCACTAGGTTCTGGCTCTAGGGGCGTATCCGCCAATATATCAAATATGATGGCGGGCTGATTTGGTGCTATTTGGCGGATTTGTTCTATTTTATATCTGATTGTTTTATCGCGCTATTCTTCGATTAAGGCGCGCTGTCACAAAATTTTCCCTATCTTGTCACCGTCCTGCCGTTGAGATGCGGTGATAACAGGACTATATCGCTGCTTGACGACACGCTGGAAAAACCGGGGGTTGTCATTCCGAATGGAATTGTCGTTTGGAACATCACGAGCAAGCAGGATGGCTGACATGAACAAAAGTTATGTTCAGACCTTGATGGAAGTCGAAAAAGTATTTGGTCAGATCAATGACCATGACTATCGCCTTTACCGTGCGGTATGGGGCAACCGGCAGGCCGCCGGTATTGGAATGCCACGTGGCACACGTGCTGAAATCAGCAAGAAACTGGCAAATGATTTTGTAACCGCGACCCGCAACGTCGCGGTGTACAGAACCCCGGCGCATGCGGCCTGATCGTCGGTAACGGGGCGGTTATATTCTGCCCTTATTTCGGAAAGCTTGATTTTGAACCGCCATCTGTTGTTAAAGGTGGCGGTTTTGTTTTTTCAGTTTCGTTTCCGAAACGCATCCGGCCGGAGTTCCCGCATGACGAACACGTCGATCAAGTCGTTGATCCGCACCATTCCCGATTACCCGAAAAAAGGGATCATGTTTCGCGATATCACGACGCTGTTTGCCGATGCCGAAGGCCTGCGCGAGGTCATCGACAGCATTGCCGGGGAATTTCAGGATAAGAACATTGATGTGATCGCCGGGATCGAGGCCCGCGGGTTTATCATTGGCCCGGCTGTGGCGTTGGCGCTTGGTGTTGGCTTTGTTCCGATCCGCAAACGCGGCAAATTGCCCGCCGAAACCATCGAGGTTGAATACGAGCTGGAATACGGTTCGGACGTGATTGAAATGCATATTGATGCGATCAAGCCGGGCCAACGTGTTTTGGTCATGGATGATTTGATCGCCACGGGCGGCACCGCATTGGCGGCCCTTGATCTGATCGAAAAGGCCGGTGGTGAAACAATTGGCTGTGCCTTTATCATCGATCTTCCCGATATCGGCGGCGCACAAAGAATCCGCGATCGGGGTGTGGATGTGTTTCATTTGGTCGAGTTTGAAGGTGATTAAACCGTCAAAACCGGCCTGAAACCCGGAAAAATGACGATTCTTGTCTCTTTTGGGCCGCAATTGGGATATAATGTTACAGTTGAATAAGGCTGTAACATATCCCGGTTTAACCCGGAGGAAGGAAAATGGTCACACCCGTCATCAATAGCCCATCTATCAGTCAGGTTAGCCAGCACGGCAGACTTATGGCTGCGGGTGCGCGCGGTGTGTCGACGGTTGACCGCAGCAGTCAGGTCGAAGCGACCAGTCAGCATTATTCCTATGACCCTGACAATGACGGTATTTTGTTCAATGCCTATATCGATGGCAAAGAAGGGCAGCACCGTCATCCCGGACAGGGCAACCCCGGCGATCAAAAAAACCAGCGCGCTGAACAAAACCGTTTGTCACAAGCCCGCCGCGCCAGCGACCGCGAAGGTGCCATTTCATCGGAAAGCGATGTGGATTTCGCCAGTTTCCTTGATCCGGAAATCCCGTTTGACCTTGGCGCAAATAGCGGCACGTCATTTTATGCGGTGGTCAATGCGGTTGTTCATGGTGCGGGCGTTCGCGGAACGCGGGTTGACGCCTATGTTTAACGGTTCATAGGGCCGTTTATTCAAACTTCAAAATATTCTGCACCGGTTCTGACCGTGATGCTTGTTGTCATGACAGCTCAGCTTTATGATCGCGGCTTCGCCATGTGTTTTTGCTCTACGGGTGCATTTTCCAGATGCAGAACAAGCCGGTCCTTTTTTCCGTTTTCGAAGCCGCTTTTCGCATGATTGACCATGCGTTAAACGACAACGAATATCTGCAGCCGCAAAAACTTCATCGTTTGCTGTATCTGGCACAAGCCTATTACGGGGCGAATTATCATGGCCGTATGTTGATGCCAGCGGTGTTTGTTGCCGATGATATCGGCCCGATCGAACCGAATGTTTATGCGGTGATGGAAGAAAGCCGCCCCGAGGTGCGCTTGCGCTCGACCGACCCGAAAACGCTGCATTTTATCGAAAGCATCTGGTCCCAGTTTGGTCATCATTCGGTCGAGCATCTAAGCGACACGGTCCGCAATCATCCCCCCTATGTCGATGCTTATCGCGAAGGGCCGGGGACCTTGATCCCGTTTCAGGTGATGGTGGATTTCTATGCATCGGTGCGTAAAACCGCCACCACCCCCGAAGCAAAGGAAGTGGTGCGCCCGCGCGTTATGCGCTCGCACAAGGGAAAACCGGTTGCGACGACCGATTGGTTACCTAGGCGCATCAAATAGTTATTCGCCGTTTTTGATTTCCGGGCCGATTTTTAAATCCTTGCACGGGTCATCACGCGGTAAATCATTGGTAAACCAAAGGTAATCGGCAACATTTTCCGATCCCATCCGCATAGCATAATCCCGAACGCCTGCCGGATTTTCACCCGGATCATCGGCTTCGACCAAAATGATGACGACAACATTGTCATCCGTTAGATCCGGTGCAAAACGTCGTAAATGATACGGTACGGCGATATCGTCACGCACATGCATGGCACCGGCAATCAGAAACGCCCCATCGGGATTGGGGCCGTGTGCGCTTGCGCTGTCAATCATGGCGCGCGCCAGGGATGCATCGCGGGCAAATTGAACCATGGCAAAGGCGGGCAATTGCGCATCGGGCAGCATATTGCAATGTCCCTGCGCAATTTCGTGATTGAACCGCTGGGCAATGTCATCGGGCAGGTCCGGAAGGCTTAGGGATCTGGCCAGTTCCGGGGGCAATGCCGTAATGCCATCACGGATCATCGGGCGCAAAATATTCTGTGGCAGATTGCCAGCAACCATTGCAAGTTTATGGTGTTTTGCAGCCTCGGCAATCGGGGCGTAATCATGCCAGGATGGCCAGCCACTTTCGGTCCAGTTTAGTGCCGCACCAAGGTCCTCGGGGGGCATGGTGTTCCATGCCTGATCCAGGTCGCCCTGTTGGTCGCGATTGAACATTTCCCAAACCACAGCCCGATCAAGCCCGTCACGTGCACTTAACGCATTGACCAATTGTGCCTGATGATGATGGTGGATCGGGTTATCGTGTTTTTCCCCGATCAGGACAAATTTGGTTCCTGCGATCTGTGATACCATTTCGTCAAACATGACATAGCGTTCTTCAGTCATGTCAAAGATCAACCCCGGCGCAGGCGGCAGGGCATTGGCATCGGGGATTTCGGGCATATGCAGAAAATCGGATGATTTAATCGTCGGACTGCTTTGCGCCAGGGCAAAACGGACCGGAAACGCAAAAGCCGCTGACAGTGCCAAACCGGCAAGGCAGATCAGAAGTGATTGTTTGAAACGGTGTCGTGTGCGGGCACGAAACGCTGTTTTCATCACGGGTAGAGTTTCCAGTCCGTTTGAAGTCAGGTTTACAATCGGCTTTTATTTGCTGTTCGCCAAGGCCGTTTCAAGATCATTGATCAGATCATCAGCATTTTCGATCCCAACCGACAGACGCAGAAGATCATCGGGAACCGGGCTGGTGGGGCCTTCGACGGATGCACGATGTTCAATCAGGCTTTCAACCCCGCCAAGTGACGTTGCGCGTTTAAACAGTTTGCAGTGATTGTGGAAATCGACGGCCCGTTTGCCGCCGCCCTTGACCCGGATCGACATCATGCCGCCAAATCCGCCGGTCATCTGGCGTTTGGCAATGTCGTGGCCGATATGGCTTTCAAGGCCGGGATACTGGACCTGTTCGATTTCCGGGTGATTTTCAAAATGGCGCGCAACCGCCATGGCATTGGTGCAGGCCCGTTCAAGCCGAACCGAAAGGGTGCGCATGCCGCGTAAAAGCAACCATGCCTCGAACACGCCTAAAACACCACCGCCACCGGCATGCTGTTTGCGGATATTCTGCCAAAACTGACTGTCTTTATCTGCGGTGGTCAATGTTCCGGCCAGAACGTCGCTGTGACCGTTCAGGTATTTGGTTGCCGAATGCATGACGATATCCGCACCCAATTCAATCGGGCGGGTCAAAAGCGGTGTTGCGACCGTGTTGTCCACGGCAACAATTGCCCCGGCCTTATGGGCCGCAGCACAGACCGCAGCGATATCGGTAATTTGCCAATCGGGATTGGCCGGGGTTTCAAGCCAGACAAGTTTGGTTGTGCCCGGTTTGATATGCTTTGCCCATTCATCGGTGTCGCCATTATCGACAAAATCAAATGTCAGTCCGGCGCGCACACCGCTATCAAGCATAAAGCTGCGCAATGCCCAATACATCACCTTGGGCGCGACCACGTGATCGCCGGGTGACAGGGCATGCAATACGGCAACGGCGGCCGCCATACCCGATGCAAACAGGCGCGTTTCAACCCCGCCTTCCAATGCATCCAGAACAGCACAGGCCTGATCATACGTCGGATTGTCGGTGCGGGTATAGCACCGGCCATCGTGATAGCTAAGATCGGTTTTGCGCTCGAACGTGGTCGAGGGATAGATCGGCGGGGTGACCGAACGGGTGGTTTCCTCGACCCAGCCCAATGCCTGGGCGGTGATCGTCGCGGGGTGTTGTTTCTTGTTATCGTCAGACATGGTGGCACCTGATTTTGTTGTCATTTATTGCCGCGCAACATAACGTGGAACCCGCCACATACCAAAACGAAAACAAAAGAACGATCAATTCAGGGGCCCCACATGACGAATTATCCCAAAATTGAACTGCCCAAGGAATGCGACGTTGTCGTGATCGGCGGCGGCATTCATGGTTCCAGCAGTGCCTATTACCTGTCCAAGTCGGGCATGAAGGTCGTGTTGCTGGAAAAGGACACCATTGCATCGCACCAGTCGGGCCGCGCATGGGGCTTTGTCCGCCAGCAAGGCCGCGATCCGGTCGAATTGCCATTAATGATCGAATGCAACCGGATTTGGCAAGGGTTGGAAAAGGAACTTAATGCCGATCTGGAATGGCGGCAGGGCGGGGTTCTTTTCGTCGCCCGTGACGACGGGGAAATGGCCGATTACGAACAATGGATCGAAGACGCCAAGGGATTTGGCATCGAAACACAGGTTCTTGATCCCAAAGGTGTTGGCAAGGTCGCACCGGGCATCACAGCACCGGGGGTCGGTGGCATTTTCACCCCGTCTGACGGGCAGGCAGAACCGAAAAAGGCCGCCGCCGCGATTGCCAAACGCGCAAGCGAACTGGGGGCCGTGATTGCCGAGGGATGCGGTGCCATCGGCATTGAAACATCGGGTGGGGCGATCAGTTCGGTTGTGTCTGAACGGGGTGAAATCAAATGCAAATATGTGATTTGTGCCGCAGGGGCGGCGACGCATAAATTCGTTGCCAAATTTGGCCGCCGATTGCCACAGCAAACCACGCGCGGCACGGTCATTCGGACAACGCCGGTTATCCCGATCACGGCGGCGGGTACATTGGCCGAAGGATTGGCGTTTCGCCAGCGCGCCGATGGATCATTGAACATTGCCGATGAATTCATGACCGATCTTGATCTGACACTGGGCCGGTTCAAATTTGCCAAGGATTTCATGCCGGGGCTTAAAGATAACTGGGCAACGTTCAAGTTTCACTTAAACAAGCGGTTTATCGATGATCTGGTCGATCGGATGCCGGGATCAGAAGCATCGCGTCAACCCATGATTGGCCGCCGCGAAAACCAGGCGCAGCCCTATGACGTGCGGGTGAAAAACGCCATGGCGAACTTGCAAAAAGTGTTCCCGCAGATTGCCAAGGTCGATATCGTCGATAGCTGGGCCGGGGACATTGATGTCACCCCGGATGCGGTGCCGGTGATTGATCAGTTCGACAATCCCAAATATTTCTTCGTTGCCACCGGTTTTTCCGGTCACGGTTTTGCCATGGGGCCAGTGGTCGGCAAGGTCTTGGCCGACTGGATCACAACCGGACAGCCATCCATCACCCTTGCCGGGATGGAATTGGCCCGGTTCGAAGACGGATCGGTGCGCAGGCCGCGTACGCGGGTTTAGCCTTTCGCTTCCATTATAAAATGAATCGGTGAATACATCGGCGTCAGGATCGTTTGAAAACGGTCTTGACGCATCAAATTTGTCATGGCATTAAATGTTATGTTATAACGTAGCACTTAAGCGCTGTACTAAGGGCCTTTGTGGCAAAAAGAAAGGCCGAAGCTGTTCGACGGGTTCTCCCAAAGAACGTCTGATGGCTTCGGCTTTGGAAGGCTGGCAACAACTGCACGTTGCCAGCCTTCTTTATATATGCGGCGGCTTATTGCGCGGCGCTTGGGCTTACGGTGCCTGCCATGCGCGCGGTATTGGTTGTTCCGGCAAAAAATCGGGTGGCCCCGATAGGCGGTGCGATGAAATCACCCTTGGCAATCGTCGCGGCGTCGCAGGCCGATGCTAGACGTACAGGTGGTTCATCAACCGGTTCCGATGTCAAAACGAATGTCCCCCAATGGATCGCAAGTGCCTGTTTGACGCCCATGACTTGCATGATTTGAACGGCTTCTTCAGGGTTGGTGTGGGCATTGCGCATAAAGTCGCGCGGCTCATACGCGCCAATCGGGATCAGGCCAAAATCAAACGGGCCATATTGCGCGCCCATTTCGGTGAAAAGCCGTTCGTTCCAGCCGGTATCACCAACAAAATAGAATTTATAGCCATCGGCGAATTCAAGGATATAGCCCCCCCACAGCATTTCCTTGCGGTCTTTGGTGGTGCGGTTTGACCAATGGTTGGACGGTACATGGGTGATGGTGACATCGCCATGCGACAGGCTTTGGTCCCAATCCATTTCGTCATAATTCTTGGGCGCAATCCCGGCCTTTTGCAAAAGCGCCCCGTTCTTAAGCGGCAAGATATAGCGCGGGGCATTGCCGATCTTGCGCAGGGATGCCAGATCGAAATGGTCGTAATGATTGTGCGATAACAACACCAGATCAAGCTTGGGCAGTTGATCAATGCGCAATCCCGGCTGGCTGTATCGCTTTGGCCCGACATAGCGGAACGGCGATGCGCGTTTGGCAAATACCGGATCGGTCAGGATATTAAGCCCGCTATATTGCACCAGAACCGTGGCATGGCCGATCCATGTGACCTGCAACTGTGTCGGGTCGGGATTGTGGATCGCTGCTAAATCGGGGGCTTCATGCGGGGTTTTACCATGCTGATGTTTGGCCTTGGGCCAGTCTTCCTCGCCAAAGAACCGGCGTTTGAAAAAGGTAAAGAATGATTTCTTGCCTTCGGGCAGGGGATGGCGATTTTCAAACCCGGTATCGGTGTGGTGTGATGGGCGTTTGGTATCGGTCACGCTGGTCATATCCCCTGATCGGCTGTTTGGTGTTTGCAATCTTATGAATGTGTCGCGTAACCGGTTTTGTGCAAGTGGTGATGTCCCAACGCAAAAGGCCAGTCCTGTTTGCAGGGCCGGCCTTTTGGTTGGGGCTGCTTCCACCGGGAAAGTGTGCAGGCCCCAAATGCGACGGTTTGGTAAGGTTCGGAAATCTTACTCGATCACAGCGACATAACTATCAAGTGGCGGGGTGGTTTCGATGATGCCCTGTTCTTTCAGGTAATCGGCAAAACGGGCATAGCGTTTTTTATCGACCGCCGCCGGACGCAAGGCAAAGCGCGGCAAGGTATCGGCCCAGGCCTTTTTGTTCAGCTCATCATCAAGGTTGGGATAGGCCGCGATAAAGGCGTTCCAGCTATCATCGGGATGGTTGACCAGATACTGAACCGCTTCTTCCAGCGCATCCATCATGCGCGCCATGCGCGGGTCATTGACCGCATCATTGCGGATGGTCAGGATCAGCTCGTCATAGGGCGGAACACCTTCTTCCTCGACATAAAATGCCTTGCCCGGTTTGCCTTCGATTTCCATCTGGTTCAGTTCGAAATTACGATATCCGCCGATAATGGCATCGACCTGACCGGAATAAAGCGACGGCGACAACGAGAAGTTAACATTCACCAGTTCGATGTCATCCATGGAAAGACCGTGTCTGCCCAGCATGGTGCCCAGAACCGCATCTTCAAAGCCGGCGACGGAGAAACCGATTTTCTTGCCTTTAAGATCCGCCATTTCCTTGATCGGTCCATCTTTAAGCACAATCAATGCATTCAACGGGGTCGCGACCAAGGTGCCAATCCGCGTAAGCGGCAGGCCTGCTGCGGCCTGAACGTGAAGCTGTGGCTGATAATTGACCGCAACATCGCCCTGACCAGCGGCGACAAGTCGTGGCGGGGCCGATGGATCGGCAGGTTCAATCAAGTCAACATCAAGATCATGTTTGGCAAAGAACCCCTTTTCCTTGGCAACGATCAGGGGGGCGTGATCGGGGTTCACAAACCAGTCAAGCAAGATGGTCAGCTTGTCTGCGGCAAAGGCCGGGTTTGCAGTCCCTGTGGCAAGGGTGCCGATGGTGCCGATGGCAGCCGCCGCGATGATGGATTTTAGGCGTGACATTGGGGAAATTCCTCCTTCGAAAAATATATTAGGCATATGATGTGATGTTGTTCCGGAGCGCGGTTTTCTGCGCGTTTCCGGTTTTCTGTCTGTTACGGGCCGGGGCGGCGCAGGCTATCTGCCTGCCAGGGCAGGGCGGCGCGTAAAACCCGATCGACAATGAAATATTGCGTGATTGAAAACGCACACAGGATCAGAAGGCAGGCAAAGACCATGTCGATCTGAACCCGCGCATTAGCATGGAGCATCAAATAGCCAAGCCCGTGACTGGATCCGACCCATTCGCCGATGATTGCGCCAATCGGGGCGACGGCGGTGGCAACCCGAAACCCCGAGGCAAAGGCAGGCAATGCGGCGGGTAAACGCACATGAGTTAACAGCCGCCAGCGGTTGGCGCCCATGGTGCGGGCAAGGTCGAGCCAGCCCGGATCGGTGCGTGATAGCCCGTCAAAAAACGCCACGGTCACCGGAAAGAAAATGATCAGGGCCGCCATTGCGATCTTGGATGCCAGCCCAAAGCCCAGCCATAATACCAGTAGCGGGGCCAGCGCAAAAAACGGGATTGCTTGGGAAATTAGCAGGATCGGCATTAACCAAAACCGGATCGGCGAAAACAGTGCCATCGGCAATGCGGCAAGCGCACCCAGAGCCGCCCCGGCAAACAGGCCAATTACGGTTTCGGCGATGGTATATCTGGCATGGTCCAGTAATACATCATGGCGGGCAATCAGGGTTACCCAAACTTCGTAAGGCGCAGGTAGCATATATTTTGGTGCGCCGGTGGCGATGACGATGATTTGCCATGTCGCGATCAGGGCAGCGATGATGATAAGTGGCCGGGCCAGTTTCAGAAGGCGGCGTTCGGTCAGGGGGATGCGCTTGGGCGTTGAGGTGGGTGTTGAGGTGGGCGTTGAGTTTGTCATAACGCGCCCTCCGCCCGGTTCAGTTCCGCCGGTGTTGCGCCCAGTTGGCGCAGCAATTCGGCCTGATGGCGCAAAATGTCGGGATCGGTAACATCACGCGGGATTTTGCCATCGGGGATAATGGCATCGGCCAATGTTGCCGGTGCGCCGCGCAGCACATGCACCCGGTCGCCAATCCGAAGCGCTTCGAGTGGATCATGGGTTACCAGCAGCACCGTCTTGCCACGCAAGACCCGTGCGGCCAAATCTTGCAACCGCATACGGTTAAGCGGATCAAGGGCGGAAAACGGTTCATCCATCAGGACAACCGGGCGATCTTCCATCAGGGTCCTGGCAAGGGCGGCACGCTGTTTCATCCCGCCGGAAAGCTCGGCCGGGCGCAGATGGGCAGCGTCTGATAATCCGACATCATTGATCAAGGCATCGGCACGATCAAGGTCGGGGCGTTGATTGCGCAAAACCGCCCCCAGAACCACATTCTGGCGGACGGTTCGCCAAGGCAGCAACAAATCCTGTTGCGCCATATAGGCCACGCGCCCGGAAAGCGGTTTTGCATCCGAACAAGTGATGTCACCATTGGCATCGCCATCAACCAATCCGGCGAGGTATCGCAACAGCGTGCTTTTGCCGACACCCGATGGGCCCAGCAAACAGGTGAAACTGTTGGCCGGCAAGGTCAGATCAAGATCGTGAAAAATATCGTCGCCGTTAAAGGCCACACGTCCGTCATGCAGATGAATATCAAACCGCGTTTGACCCCCGGTAAGAACGGGTTTATGCGGGGATTGGGCCGAAAGGGGCGCTGGTTCTATCGTGTGCATTCGATCCTTCCTACGCCGGTGTTAACCGGTTCAGGTTCAAAGGGTCGTTCGGCAACACCGAACCTCTCAGCCGACTTACGATCGGCCCCCCTGGAGATGACGGGACTATGCGCAGATCAAATCCTTGCGTCAAGGTTTCATCATGATCAAACCAAAATAGGTTCGCTGGGGTTTCATGGTACTGTTAGGTTGTGCATGGTTAATTGATGCTGCCATCAAGATTGGACCCTAAATGCGTTTTTCGAGCCTGTTTTCCGGGTTTTCTTGTTTGGCGCAGGCGGCGGTACCATCCGGATTGGTTGGTGTTAAAGCGATCATGACGAATAACGCAATGTGGTCTGATCCGGTGGCGGTATCAATCTGGTACCCGGCGGATAAGGCCGGGGCGACAACCATGATCGGTGGCAATGCGGTTTTTGATGGTGTTTCCGCCATACCCGATGCCGTTTTTGCCCGTGGCAAGTTCCCCGCTGTTCTTATTGCCCATGGCGGGATGCGTTCGGCCCCGCATCTCAGCAACTGGATCGCGCATGATCCTGCGTGAAGGTGGTGATGACGGTGCGATTTGCATGGATGGGGGCGATGTTAACCGTGTTGATATTCACGCCGATCTTGCCGCGCGCATTACGGCGGCCCTGCAGCATGGGTTTGCACCAACCAATTGATTTGTCGGTGCTTGTTGACCTGTGCAGGGCCGCAATTAATTACTTGGGTGTGCTGTCTTGCGTTAGCAGCGCAATCGCACCGCTTGTCCGGCCTGCTTCAAGGTCGGCATGGGCGCGTGTGGCCTTGGAAAGAGGATATTCGGTCGCGGCCGGAAAATCATATAGGCGTAAAATGTCGAACCAGGCGTGTGCGGCCCGGTGATAGTTTTCTGTATCCGTGACATAGGCAAGGATACTGGGCCGGGCAAGAAACCGGTTGGTCAGATGCCGCAGGTCAAGCGGCGGTATGTCACCGGCAATCTGACCGATTGTTGCGGTAATCCCGAATGGTTTGGTTGTGCGCAGGGATTTGGTCAAATTATCGCCGCCGATCCCGTCAATCGCGTAATCAACACCCTGTCCGGATGTCAGGTCCATGACGGCGGTTTCAAAATCCTGTTCGCGATAGAGGATCGCGTGATCAAGCCCCTGCAATCTTGCGGCCTGTGCCTTGTCGGGCGAGCCGACTGTCCCGATGGTTGTCGCCCCCAAGTGCTTGGCCCAACGAACTAATATTTGGCCCAGACCGCCTGCAGCGGCGTGGATCAGAACGGTTTGGCCGGGCGTAACGCGGCCAATTTGTTCCAATAAAAAATAGGCGGTCATGCCGCGCAAGAAGGAACCGGCGATCTGATTGGGGGGGAGATCATCGGGGAGTTTGATCAATTGGCGTGCCGAAATATTGCGTTCTGAAACATAGCTTCCGGCCGGAAAACCGGCATAGGCAACCTTGTCGCCGATGGCAAAGCCGGTCACGCCCGGGCCTGTTTCCGCAACGGTTCCGACGGCTTCAACCCCAATGATTCCGGGCATTTTGGGCAATGGATACAGACCGGTGCGATGATAGATATCGACAAAATTGACCCCGATCCGGCTTTGGTCAATCCGGACTTCGCCCGCGGCGGGTGCGGGTAAAGTGATTACGCGTTCCTGAAGGCATTCCGGGCCGCCGATTTGGCTAAGTTCGATGATTCTGGTCATAAACGACTCCTGATATTTGATGTAAAATCAGGAATATCTGTTGTTTTGCTTGGGGAAAATTCCCTATATTCGCATAGTTGATGGGGAAAAATGCGCAAATGAACTGGGAAGACTACCGATACTTTCTGGCCCTGGCCGATACAGGCAGTTTTTCGGCGGCGGCACGGGAACTGGATGTGGATCACAGCACGGTTGCGCGTCGGGTCGCTGCGCTTGAAACCACATTCGGGGTCCGGTTGATTGATCGTTTGCCGAAATCGGTGACGCTGACGGTTGATGGCAAATTGGTTGCCGAACAGGGGCGGCTGGCCGTTTTGGCGATGCAGGCGGTTGAACGTGTTGCGGCGGGATCCGCCGATCATGTTTCGGGAACTGTATGTGTGAGCGCACCCCCCGCACTGGCCAGTCAGATCATCGGGCCAAAAGTCCGGGAATTGCGGCAACAGCATCCTGATATCGATCTTGTCTTGCAGGGCGAAACCCGGTCAACAGACCTGAACCGGCGGCAGGCCGATATTGCGTTACGCCTGTCGCGTCCGCACAAATCGGCGGTCACAGTGCGCAAACTGGCCGATATGCCGTTCGGTTTTTACAGCGCGCCGGGCTATGACAAGCCCGAGCACGTCTGGGACTTTATCAGTTGGGATGAAACGACGGCCAATATTCCGCAATATCGCTGGATCGAGGAGCGGTTGGACGGGCGCAAGGTCGTGCTGCGCACCAATGATACCAGCATACAGGCCGCGGCGGCGGGGTCGGGGCTGGGGGTTGCGATTTTGCCGCGCTTTGTCGGGGATGCCGATCCAAGACTGGCGCGCCTTTATCCCGACGAGGTTTTCCCGCCGCGCGAGGTCTGGATGCTGGTGCATGATGATCTGCGTCATGCACCGCGCATCCGAACCGTGATGGATTTCCTGATCAAGACCGTTGCCGTGCTGAAAACCTACGCGGTCTGAGCAATCGATATATCGCCGAGGACATATCGCCTACCACATATCGCCGTCCACCTACGACCACACCGCCGGGCTGGATCGAAGCCGTCCTGCCGGATGGTTCCAGCGTGCGGGAACACCGTCGATGACAGCCGGAAAACGGATGCGGCGTGCAGCGCCCCAGTTTGTAACCTCGACCCTTGGGTCGATATCACCCGGCGTTTCCGGGGGCATGATGTGGTTGCGGGTTTTTTGTGCCGTGTCGCACAGAAGATGGGCGGTGCGGGCCAGTGAATGACGGGCGGAACGGACAATGCCCGATTGCTGGCGGATTAAAAGTGCCTTTACCGCACTTGCCGCCATCAGATAGCCGGTGGCGTGATCAAGCGCCTGTACCGGCAGTGGAACGGGTTTTGATGCATCAGCGTTTTTCATGCCGAAATCGGCGATGCCGCAGCTCATTTGCACAAGGCTGTCAAAGCCACGCCGTGCCGCCCATGGGCCGGTCCAGCCATAGGCGCAAAGGGTGATATCAATCAGGGCCGGGTTGATGTGGCGGCGTTGCCCGGCATCATATCCCAGATGGGGCAGGGCATCGGGGCGATAGCCGTGCAAGATGATGTCTGCCCCGGCAAGTAATTCTTCGAACCGGTGGCGATCAGATGCCTGTGTAAGGTCAAGCCCGGCACAGCGTTTGCCAAGGGTGACTTCGGGGATAACCGCACCTTCGTCCCATCCCGGCGGATCAAGGCGCAGAACATCCGCACCATAGGCCGCCAGAAATCGCCCGGCGACCGGACCTGCCAAAACACGCGTCAAGTCCAGCACGCGAATACCGGACAAGGGTCTGTCGGGTTGAATAATCCGGTCAGATGCCGTGATAGGGCCATGGTGTTGCCAATCAATCAACGGCTCATTCGCAACGGCCTTGCCCTGTGGGTGGGATTGCCAGTTTTCAAGGCTGCGCATTGTGGCGGCACAGCCACCCGCCGCAATCACGGCGGCTTCAAGATCATCGGCATTCCATCGTGCCACAACCGGGGCAAGGCTTTGACGATCAGCATGATCGCCCAGAACCGAAAGGGCGGCGGCGCGGTGATGGGCGGCATTGGTGTGAAGGCGTATCCAGCCATCACTGGTTTGATAGTCGCCGGCAATGGCATCCCATAATCCGGGCAATTCCCAGCCATCGGGGCGGATTGTCATATCAAACCATTTCGAGGCCAAACGTTGATCAATTGTGACCGGGGCAAGATCATCGGTTTCAAGCCCGCGATAGCGCGCAATCATGGCAGCGGCCATGCCAATTGATGCGGTGGCAAGATCGGTCACGGCAAAAAACGATGGCAGGGCATCGGTGCCGGTGATTGTGATATCGGGCGGGGCCGTTATGCCGCCAGAATGATCAAGGGCGGTGGCAATCGGGGCGATGAACGGATTGGTCATGATGCGGCTCCTTTTTCAAACCCAAAGCGGGCAGGGGATGGGCAAGCATCATCCGGGACTGGACAAATCGTCAATCTTGATCAAGATAATCAATATGAAAAATAATGATGCGCCCCTTAACGAAACTGCGTTTTTTACGCTTTCGGCACAGGATGTTTGTGCGGCAACCGGCATTTCGCGGGCGACGCTTTATGCCTATGTCAGTCGCGGGATCGTGCGCGCCATTGCCCATCCCGGCGATGGCCGCAAAAGCCTGTATGACAGGCGCGACATGCGCAAAATCCTTTCGGGTAAAAAACGCGGCCGGTCGCGGCAATCGGTGGCGGCATCGACGATTGATTGGGGCGAACCCATTCTGGTGTCAAAGATCACCCGCATTGCCGATGGTCAGTTTTATTATCGCGGCAAAGACGCGGTGGTGCTTTCCGATGCCATGACATTGGAAGACGCTGCGCGCCATCTGGCCGGATTGCGGATTGATGCCGATCGGTGTGCCGCGCCGGATTTTACTCCGGCGAATCACGCGACGCCGTTTGACCGGATGATCGCGATGATGGCCGGGCAGGTGACTGGCCCAACGGCCGGGGACGGCCGCCCGGCGGCGGCAAAACTGATGCGGTTGGCGGCCTTGGCGGCGGCGGGTATTGGCGATGACGGTGAAAGCCCGATCCATGTGATATTGGCGCGGGCCTGGGGGGCGAAAAGCCGGTCGGATGCGCCGGAACTGTTGCGCCGGGCCTTGGTGTTATGTGCTGATCATGAACTGAATGCGTCGGCCTATGCGGTGCGGGTGGCGGCATCGGCGGGGGCGAGTTTACCAGCATCGTTGCTGGCGGGATTGGCGACATTATCAGGCACGCGGCACGGCGGATTAACCCCGCGATGCCGCAAATGGATGGATCAGGTGGCAAAGGGCAAAATTGATCCGGCTTTTGATCCGGTGGGGAACAACGTGCCGCCCGGCTTTGGTCATCCGCTGTATCCCGATGGGGATCCGCGCACACGCGCCATCATGCAATCCTGCGGGCAGACGGGGGATGCATTTTGGGCCAAGATCGCCGATCAGGTTGGCCAAGCCACCGGGCAGCATCCCAGCCTTGATTTCGGGCTGGCGTTGCTGGAACGCGAACTTGATTTACCCAAGGGGGCGGGGCTGGGCATTTTTGCGGTTGGCCGGATGGCGGGCTGGATCGCGCATTTGCTTGAACAGCGCCAAAGCGGCAAGATCATTCGGCCACGGGCGGCGAATGGGTGAGGGGCGCAAGATTGCGGTTTGGCGGTTTTTGTCCGGTGCCCGTTGCCGGTTGTGCTATGGACCCCCGCCGTTGCGGGCGTGACGGACGAGGAACGTCACCGGCATAGGTATTGTCTTTGCCGCGCGGTGGGAATCGGGTTGGCCGCAAGGCCAGTGTGATCAGGATGGTGTCATGACGCGGGCCAGAAGCGCCTGATTTGCATCATCGAATGTTACCCGGCCAAGCGCGACGTTGCCATCAAGGGCATTTTCGACGGCGGCAAAATCGCTATCGGAAAAGCCGCCACAGGTTTCAATAACCTCGATCCCGTTGCGGGCAAAGTTTTGGGCGGCAACGATCAGGGCGGCGATATTGGACGCGGCAAAGATATGTGTGGTGAAGCCATCACCGGGCAGGGTGGTTTGCGTGCCGCGCACCGGATATCCGTCGGCCTTGATCAGAAAAGCATAATTTTTGACGGACATTGCCATGATCCTTGTGCCTGTTCGTTAAAACAGACTTGCGCGGATGGGGCGATGGCGTCAATCCTGCGGTTCGTTTTACGGATCTATCACCGTGATACCTTTTGGTCCTGATCCCAATCAATGTTGTCTGATCCCGATGTCGCCTGATGATCCTGTTCTGATTTACCCTGATAAACGACACGACGGCATCCGGCCGCGCATGATCGCGTCTGAGATTTATCGCGGGTCGAGTTATGGGCCCAAACACCCCTTGTCGATCCCGCGCGTGTCGCTGGTGGTTGATATGGTTCATGCGTTGGGATGGGTGGATGATCAGACCTATTTGACCGGCCCCATCGCAACCCCCGCCCAATTGGCGCGGTTTCATGATCCCGATTATATCGCCGCCGTTGCACAGGCCGAACGCGATCAGGCCTTGCCGTCAGATATGATGGCCCAATACGGATTGGGCAAAAATGGCAATCCGATCTTTCCGGAAATTTTCCGGCGCCCGGCGACTGCGGCCGGATCATCTATTTTAGCAGCCCGGTTAATTGCGGATGGCGGGATCATCCATCATCCGGCCGGGGGCACGCATCATGGTTTGCGGGGCAAAGCATCGGGGTTTTGTTATTTCAATGATCCGGTTCTGGGCATTCTTGAATTGCTCGATTCGGGGCTGGATCGGGTGCTTTACCTTGATATTGATGCCCATCACGGCGATGGCGTGCAGATTGCGTTTGCCGATGATGACCGGGTTTTAACCGTTTCAATGCATCAGGAAGGATTATGGCCAAGGACCGGATTGATTGAAGATGTCGCGGGCGGCATGGCGCGGAACCTGCCAATGCCAAAGGGCATGCATGATGATGAAATGCGTTTTGTTCTTCAAGAGTATTTTTTGCCGATTGCACAAGAATTCGCGCCACAAGTCGTTGTTTTGCAATGTGGTTGTGATATATTAGAAAAAGATCCACAATCCGGGCAGATGCTGGGCAATCAGTCCATATGGGATGTTGTCGGGGCGGTGATCAAAATGGCGCCAAGGTGTCTTGTCCTTGGCGGCGGAGGATATAATCCATATGGGGTTGCGCGCTGTTGGTCCGGGGTGTGGGCGGTCATAAACGAAATCGAAATACCCCCTGTGTTACCTATCACAGCGGAAAATATCCTGCGGGACATAAAATGGTCGCATCGCCATGGAAGACAACCTGCCAATGAAGTGCTGACAACATTGGTGGACCCGTGGCGGGGCGGCGCGATCCGGGACGACGTTCGGACACGTGTTCGAAGACTGAGGGGGTATGGATTATGAAATCGATCATTCAGATGATTCTGGCGGTTTGTTTTATCAGCGCGGCGGTTGTTGCCGGGCTGAATGCAAAGGCATCAGGGTTTGAACGATCCCGTCTTTTGGTGGATGGCAAGGTTTTTAGCGTTGAATTGGCGGCAACGCCCGATGAACGGTCACGCGGTTTGATGTTCCGCACTGAAATGGCCCAGGATGCGGGGATGCTGTTTGATTTCGGAAGTGCGCATGACATTTCCATGTGGATGAAAAACACCTTCATCTCGCTTGATATGCTGTTTATTGACAAAAACGGCGTGATTGTCGGGATTGAAAAACGCACGGTGCCAAAATCCGAAACCATTATTCCAACACCAAGACCTGTGCGCTTTGTTTTGGAACTTAATGGGGGCGCGGCGGATCATTTCGGGCTTGAGGTTGGGGAAAAGGTTGAAGGACTGCCGCGTTAACCGCATGGGCGGGGATCGCTTTTTTCAATCTGCAATAGCAAGGCCGCGGATGATTTCTGCGGCCTTTGGTTTTTGATGTCGATTTTATTTCAAACCAGAGCAAAAAAGCTGCAATGGGCTCTTGCTCCCCCGGAATTATGGTGCTAAATCCACGTCCGTGTCGGGGAGTAGCGCAGTCTGGTAGCGTACCTGCTTTGGGAGCAGGGGGTCGCGAGTTCGAATCTCGCCTTCCCGACCATCTTTCCCTTTTGCATCACGGATACGTTTTCATGTGCTTGTAAAAGGTGTAAAAGATGAACTGACAGCGGGTGTTGAGAGAGCCCCGCATCGTTAATCATCTTATCTGCGTCAAGACGAGGGTCCCGATGAAGGTCCGTGTTTACAAGCCAGCCAAAAACGCCATGCAGTCCGGTCGCGCCGCGACCAAGCACTGGGTGATGGAATTTGAACCGGGTGCACGAAAAGTCGCTGATCAGCTTATGGGCTGGATCGGTTCGACCGATACCCGTGATCAGGTTCGCATGGAATTTGATACCCTTGAAGAAGCTCAGGCCTTTGCCGCCAAGCACAAACTGATTGCGGATATCGAACAGCCGAAATCACGTGTGCGCCGCGTTCAGGCCTATGCCGATAACTTCGCGTTCAAACGCGTAAGCTGATTTTCCGGCCATTGATGTGATGGTCGATGTACTCGGGGCGGTTTCCGCCCCGTTTGTCTGACAGAAGACGTTAAACACTGATATGATTTGCCGGGCAGGCGTCCAATGCCATTGCCCCGGGGCCTCAACCAGCCCCCATCGCGGTCCCTTAGCTCAACTGGATAGAGCAACAGACTTCTAATCTGTAGGTTGCAGGTTCAAGTCCTGCAGGGATCGCCATTTTTCAATTGTTATGGCTACTCGTAAGTAGAGTATATTTACGAGGATTATGGTGTTCTAATTGAGCTGGTTTTAATGATTTCTAGGCTCAGTTATGGCACCAAAAGAGATTAAGTCAAAAGCAAACCGAATTCGTGTGCTAGCAAGAAAATCTCCTAAGGCTAATGAAAAAGCCCAAGGTGTTTTTGATGTTTTTGTGGAAAAAGACCGTGATATTAACGGTGTTGGTATGGGGGTTTTGTCGGATGGCACTCCATATCTTAATCAAAGAGGTCTAGCCGCGCTTTGCGGTGTTCAAAATGCACATATTGGAACTATTAGTTCCCAGTGGGGTGATGAAAGAGAAAAACCAAGAATATCAATGATTAAAGATATTCTTGGGAAATCAGGATACGTATCAAAAAGCGCTCATATTGAGATAGTTCATAATGGAACTTCTCATTATTGTTATCCAGCTGAAATTTGTCTTGCTGTATTAGAGTATTATGCTTTTGATGCGGGAGAAAACCGTCAAGATGAAGCTCGAGATAATTTCAGAATTCTTGCAGGTTCTAAATTAAGAGAAATGATCTATAGCCAAGTAGGGTACGACCCTACTGGCAAACAACAGCGCAGCTTTGATAAATGGCACGAACGCATTGAGTTGAACTATCAATCAGCACCAAAAGGATTTTTCCATGTATTTAATGAAGCGCATACGATTATTTACGAATTGATAGTTGCTGGTGCTGATATTGGAGAAAATTTTGTTATTGATATATCTATTGGGCTACATTGGTCCAAGTTTTGGTCGAGTAACTCTTTTGAGTTGATCTACGGTGAGCGTGATAAATATCCTCATCGTTATCCCGATAGCCATCCTCAAGCAAAATCCAATCCACAGGAGTCTTGGTGCTACCCATTAGCTGCGCTTGGTGCCTATCGAGAGTGGCTCCAAGAACACTACATTGAAGGGGGGAAATTTAAAAAATACTTGGAAGCTAAATCTAAGAAAGGTGAGCTTCCTCCCTCTATAGCCCAGCTTGCTATATCCGCTGTCGTTCCACCACCAATAGAAGGGTAGGTTTGCAAAAAAGGGGGCCGTCCCCTTTCTCCAGCAAATGCGCATAATGTTTAATCCGGGTGCTCTGGCGGATATACCGTTTGCGGTTGCCAGTTGGCTTCGGCCTTTCGCCGTCCCATGCATCAACGGATGCCTGAAGGCTCACCCAAAAGAGGGGCGTGGTGCCAAGGAAACAAAAAGGGGACAGTCCCCTTTTCTCTTATACGTCCCCTTTTATCTCTTATGAGGCGGTCAAAGGGCGCGCCGTGCGGCGTTTTCCAGAAAGCCGGAAACGGCGCGTTTGCCGTATTTGGATTCGATTTGGTCAACCAGATTGCCGTCGAGGGTCAGGTTCATGCGGCGTTTTTTGCCGGGGACCGCGACCGTCACTGGAATCCGTCCGACTTCGGTCGCGTCCGGCTCGGCATTGTCGGGCAGGGCTTCGAAAGCGGTCGGGGCGGGGATGGCGTCGCCGTCTTCGTGCATACCGTCAATGTGAAGGGTCAGGGCTTCATCGGCCATCTTCATAAGGTCGGTCATATCGTCACCGACGGTCACGCAGCCGGGGAAATCGGGGAACATCGCCCCGTATCCTGCGTCCTGATCGTCTTGATAAACGATGGCCCAATAGGTCTGTTTCATCGTCTTGTTACCTTTGCGTTGGGTGGCGTCATGGGGGCTGAATCTGTTTATCGTAGCTTCACCCCGGATTGCTTCTCGATACTTCGGAGCGTTTTGATCGTCGTATCCTTTTTGGGATGCGGGATGGTAACGCGTCCGGGTTTTCTTGGGTGTTTGAATTGGTGGTGACTGCCTTTGATATTCACAAGATACCAGCCGTCCGCCTCAAGTGCCCTGATGATCGATCTGCTGTCCATGGCCCCCGTTTCCGTTGTTCATGATATTATTATGCGCATTTGCTGTATGGTTATCAAGAGTAAAATACAGCAAATGCGCATATGGAAAAGGGGGCTGTCCCCTTTTATTTAAGAGCAGAACCTTGTCGAACGGCAGGACCAAAAAGGCGCAGGCGAGGATCAGCAGATCGACGGCGAGTTGGAAGTAACCGGCTTTGATCCCGCTATATTCCTGTAAACATAGCGCCAAGGTTTTACCCGCGCCTCAGCCTTGAAGCTGGCGGTTATTTTTTGGGGCGGATGCGGTTGCGGATTTCGACAATGCGTTCCAGCGTTTGAAGCGGTCGTGTCGGATCGGTTGATGCCAGCCCCAGCATCATGGTTTCAAGACAGCACATCAGCGGCGCATGCAGGGCGACCTGATCGCTTTTTGACCGCGGCAGGATCAGGGATGCCTGGGCAATTTTGATCAGCGGGCTTTGATCCGATGTCACGATGGCAATCAAGGGAATGGAAAGTCTTTCGGCTTCGGCCAGGGTTGCGCTGGCTTCGCGATGAAGTCGGCCATGGCCCAGCATGACGAGCACATCGCCCTTTGCCATTTGGATCAGTTGTTCGGCCAGTGAAATGCCGGTGCGGGTCAGTTCATAGGCCGGATAGCCGCTGCGTGAAAATAACCGTGCGGCATAGGATGCAATGATGCCAGATGCCCCGATCCCGGAAACACCAATGCGGTTGGCCTTGGTTAAAAGGGTTACCGCATTTTGCATGCCTGAACGGTTGTGAGGTTCGGCCAGTTCGCGCAATGCATTGAGTTGGTCTTCGACCATGAAATCAATCGCGTTATTAACGTCACTTGCGATGTCGCTGGTGGTGGATGCCATTTTTGCGGTGGGCGAATTTGTCGCGATAAAGAAGCCTTCGATGGTGTCTTTGAGGTCGCGCAGGCCGGAAAAGCCCAAGGCCTGAACCGTGCGGATAACCGTGGCATCGGATGTATCGGTGATATGGGCGATTTCAAGGGCGGATTGCGACAGGGTGGCGCTTAGATTATCGCGAATATATTCGGCAACCGATTGCATGCTGGGCGACAGGCGATCTGCGCGTGCATTGATGCGTTCGGCAAAGCGATCAACAGGGTTTTCGACAAAGTTTTTGTGCACGGGCGATGTCCGGGGTCAGATGTGCGGCGATGGTTGGCGGCTTATTGCGGTGTCGGCGATGTCACGCGGATATGCGCAACAATATGTGATTTTACCAGATTGGCCGTCATTGCCAATGCTGCGTAAGAATTCGAAATCGCGATTTCGCGCGATATCAGGATAAAGCGGCCTTCTTGGCAGGCGCGCAAAAAGCGACAAAATCCGGGAAAAACGCCTTCCATGGCGTTGATTTCGGCCTTGGCGCCACCGGGTTTGTCATCGCGATAGGGATCGAAAATAAAGTCGGCATCCAGTTTGGGAAGGTATTCCGCACTGACTTCCATGCGACCGGCCGGTGGCATGTTTTCGATCAAATCGGGAAATTTGAACCCGGCATCGCGCAGCACACGGCCCAGCGAACGATAGGTGTGATAGATGTTGATCTTGCCGTTCAGGGGTTGAAAGACGCTTACAGTTATGGTCGCAGGGTCCATCGTATTTTTGATCGCATCGATACTGGCAAGGTAGCGCGCCTTTAGGAATTCAAGGCGGTTTTGCGTGCCGGTCAGCTCGGCAAGTTTTTGATAAATATGCGGCCCGCCCAGCCGTGCGGCATCTAGCGATACGGTGGGCGCAATCGATTGCAGCGGTTCAATCGCGCTGGCGCGACTGGGGGCTGTGATGATCAGATCAGGTGCCAGGGCGGTGATTGTTTCAAGGTCAATCTCGGTCGATCCGATATAGCGAATATCGGAATTATCAAAATCAACCCCGGTCAAAAGACGCGATGACCGCAGGTGCGGTTTGCCATCCAGCCCCATCCGTCCGTGACTGGCAATTGGAAAGATGCCCAGTTCGATCAGGGGGATGGTTACATCAACATCATAAAGCGACACAATGCGCTTTGGCGTGTCGGGCACGTCAACTTCGCGGCCCAGATCATCGACAAAGGGTTTGGCCTGTGCGTTGGACCAAAGAGCCGAGAGGGTCAAAATCGTTGTTATCATCATGATGACAGAACGGAAATTGGGCACGCTATTGCTC
>TARA_R110000868_G_scaffold126043_5_pt1 | contig 69005 bp, 67 predicted proteins | sample TARA_R110000868 | Tara Oceans TARA_R110000868 (sample SAMEA4397489) | marine metagenome | biome: Polar Biome; feature: [SRF] surface water layer (ENVO:00010504); material: water (ENVO:00002006), including particulate matter (ENVO:01000060) such as... | depth 5 m | reverse complement strand
GGCCCTGTGCGAGATCGGCAATATCTCCGAGCGCCGCACCTCCATCCTCGTCGACCCGAACATGAGCGCCCTGCCCGCCTTCCTGGTCAAGGAGAGCGGCCTCAACTCCGGCTTCATGATCGCCCAGGTCACCGCCGCCGCCCTGGTGGCCGAAAACCGCATGGTCGCCCATCCGTGCAGCGTCGACACCGTGCCGACCAGCGCCAACCAGGAAGACCACGTCTCCATGGCCACCCATGGCGCGCGTCGCCTGCTCGACATGGCCGAGAACAGCGCCGCCGTGGTCGGCATCGAACTGCTGGCCGCGGCCCAGGGCATCGAATTCCACCGCCCCCTGACCTCGTCGCCCGATCTGGAAAAGGTCTATGCCATCGTCCGCGAGGCGGCCGCCGCCTACGGCAGTGACCACTATTTCGCCCCCGACATCGCCCGGGCGACGGACGGGGTCCGGGCGGGACGCTACCGCGCCTTCGCGGCGGGCCTGTTGCCGTCGGCCTGACCGATTGATCGCTGTCGTCATCCGGGGGCGCGTAGCGAACCCCGGGACCCAGCGGCGCGCGACAGCGGGATCAGTCCGACTGCAGCGGTGCCCGTCGCAGCACCGCCAGACTGGACGAGCCGGTGCAGAAACAGACCGTGCGCAGCTGGCGGATCACGATCTGGAAATGCGCGACCACGGCCTCGGTCGAGACGGTGGCGGCGCTCAACACCCCGGCGGCCTGACCGACAATGTCGGCACCCAGCCGGATGGCCCGGGCCGCGTCGACGCCGTCGCGCACCCCGCCCGAACCGATGAGCAACGTCTGCGGACAGGCCGCCCGCACCGCGGCGATGGCCCGGGCCGTCGGGATACCCCAGTCGGCGAAGGCGGCGGCATGGGCCTTGTCGGCCGGATCCCGCGCCCGCTCACCCTCGATCAGGCCCCAGTTGGACCCGCCCGCCCCGGCCACATCCAGACCGGCGACGCCCATCTCGACCAGCCGCCGCGCCGTGGCCGCCGACAGACCGGCCCCCGTCTCCTTGACCAGTACCGGCGCGTCCAGCCGGCGGATCAACGCCCCCAGGGCCGCGCCCACGCCCCACCAGTCGCGGTCACCCTCGGGCTGACAGGCCTCCTGCAACGGGTTCAGGTGCACGATCAGGGCGTCGGCCCCGATCATGTCGATGACCCGCCGCGCCTCGTCGACGCCGAAGCCCCGCGTCAGCTGGGCCGCGCCGATATTGGCCAGGATCGGCGTGTCCGGGGCCCGTTGCCGCAGCCCCATGTCCAGCCCGGCCGCGCCGCCGCTTTCCAGCGCCGCCCGCTGCGAGCCGACGGCCAGGGCGATGCCCAGATGCTGCGCCGCCTCGGCCAGCCGCGCATTGATCGCCCCGGCCCGCGACGGCCCGCCGGTCATGGCACTGATCAGCAGCGGGGCCTGCAGCCGCCGCCCCAGCAGGTCGGCCCCCAGATCGATCTTGCCGTGATCCAGATCCGGCAGGGCCTCATGCACGAAACGCACGGCGTCGAAGCCGGCGTCATGCCGGTGACGCCCCTCGCCCGACAGGACAACGTCGAGATGCTGATCCTTCCGGTCAGGGTCGGCCCTGGTCAATCCGGTGCTCCGCCGGCGGTCATCGCGTTCGAAGCCCTCAGCGGTGCTCGGGCTGGCGGTCGACCGTCATCGCATAGGCACCGGTCTGCCCCTGGCCATAACTTCCGGCCCGGATGACATAGGTCCCGGCGGCGGGCGCGGTCCAGTCCAGCTTGGCGTGGGTGTCGGACAGGCCGTCGTCGTCGGACGTCAGCACCTCGAAGCCGCCGCCGTCCTGATCCTGGCCCAGCACCAGAAAGGCGTCGAACGCGTTGGAGACCATGGTGATCACCAGCTTGTCGCCTTCCTTCACATGCACCGCATAGGCGTCGAAATAGCTGCCGTCGTCCGCGGTCGCGTCGTTGTCGGTCAGCGTCCCGCGGGCGGTCGCGCCGATCAGGATGCTGCCGGGCATCGGCTCCGGTCCCCGGTCAATCAGTTCGATCGAATACAGACCCTTGGTGTCCGCCGCGTACGGGCGCGCCCGCACGACGTAGTAGCCGGTCTCCGTCAGGGTGAAATTCAGGCGCGAATCCGTGCCCTGGCCGAGGCCGTCGTCATCGGCGGCCGTGGCCGAAAACTCGCCCGACGCCGCGCCGATCTCCAGATAGGTGTCGAAATCCCCCGAGCGCATGATGACCTGCACCCTCTGTCCCACGCTGCCGCCGAAGCTGTAGGAATCATAGCCGCGGCCATCGGAATCGCGCGGATCCTCGTCGTCGATCGCGCCCTCGACGGTCGCCCCGAAGGCCAGCGGCTCGGGCGCGCGTTCCGGCTCGACCTCGCTGACGGACAGGGTGTAGGCCCCGGTCGAATCCGCGGCGAAGCCGCGCGCCTCGATCCGGTATTCGCCGTCCGTCGCCAACACGAAGGTCAGCCGCGAATCCGTGCCTTCGCCGCCGTCGTCGTTCGTCGCCAGACTGGTCATCGCGCCGCTGGTCCCGTCGATGCTGAACAGCTCCAGGAAGGTGTCGAAGGCCGACGAGGCCATCTCGACCTGGACCCTCTGCCCGGCCCGGCCGCTGAAGCGGTAGCTGTCCGCCGCCTGCCCGGCATCATTGGGGCCGTCGGTTGCCACCAGTTCCCCCTCGACAGTCTGGCCGACAGTGATGGGCTCGCCGGGGGTCGCGGCGGGGGCTTCCGACAGACTCAGCGCATAGGCACCGGCACCGTTCGCCCCCAGCGGCGTGACGCGCACCACATAGGTGTCGTTCCCGGGAGCGGTGAACACGAGATAGGAATCCAGCGCGCCGCCGCCGGGACCGTCGTCGTTCTCGGCAAGCTGGACGAATTCGCTCCCGTCCATCCGACCGACCCGGACCACGGGGTCGAAATCCTCCGAGCTCAGCCGGATCCCGACCCGGTCACCGGTCCGCGCCCGGAAGCTGAAGGCGTCGTAGACGGCACCGTCGTCTGTCTCCGGATCCCCGGACGTCAGTGTGCCCGTCCGGCTCTGGCCGACCCGGATCGCCGTCGGCCGCGGGGCCCGGGCCGCCGCCGGCCGCTCGCTGAGCCTCAGCGTATAGGCACCGCCCTCCAGCCCGAACAGCGAGCGCGCCCGCAACAGATAGTCGCCATCCCGGTCGGCGGTGAACCGCAGGCGGGAATCGGTGGTGCGCCCGAAGCCGTCGTCATCGCCGTAAAGCTCGTCATCGGCTCCATCCGCCTCATACACCGCCAGATAGGTGTCGAACGCTTCCGACTGCATGGTGATTTCCAGCCGCTGGCCGGCCCGGGCCGTGAACCGGTAGTCGTCATAGCGGTACTCACCGTCGGGTCCGACGGGGTCCGAATCATCCAGGGTTCCCGAGACCGAGGCCCCGACGCGGATCACCTCCTGCGCCAGGGTCGGACCCGCGACGACCATCAGGGCCAGCAGACTGACCGTGGCAATAGAGATTGAACGACGCATTGGAACCCCCTTGGTTTCTCTGTCGATCATAGACGCCGAACCGGGGGGGCTGTAAATCACGTCGCTCTTTACCGACTTGTGACAACAGGAGCGCCGCATGACGGCCCAGCCCGCCCGCGCGACCCTGATCGACGGCAAGGCCTTTGCCGCCGGCCTGGTGGATCGTGTCGCCGCCGCCACGACGCGCCTGATCGCCGACCGGGGGGTGAAGCCCGGCCTGGCCGTCGTCATCGTCGGCGAGGACCCGGCCAGCCAGGTCTATGTCCGCAACAAGGGTGAACGCACCCTGGCGGCCGGCATGCGCTCCGACACCCACCGCCTGCCGGACACCACCACCGAGGCCGAGCTCCTCGCCCTGGTCGCGACCCTGAACGCGGACACCGGGCTGCACGGTATTCTCGTGCAGCTGCCCTTGCCCGCCCACATCGACACCGCCGCGGTCCTGGACGCCATCGACCCCGACAAGGACGTCGACGGCTTCCATGTCGTCAACGCCGGCCGGCTCGCCGTCGGCCTGCCCGGACTGGTGCCGTGCACGCCGCTGGGCTGCCTGATGCTGCTGAAGAACGCGCTCGGCGACCTGTCCGGCCGCAATGCGGTGATCGTCGGCCGCTCCAACATCGTCGGCAAGCCGATGGCCCAGCTGCTGCTGGCCGAGAGCTGTACCGTCACCATCGCCCATTCCCGCACCCGCGACCTGCCGGCCCTGTGCCGCACAGCCGACATTCTGGTCGCCGCCGTCGGGCGGCCCGAGATGATCCGCGGCGACTGGATTCGTCCCGGCGCGACGGTCATCGACGTCGGTATCAACCGCCTGCCGTCGCGCGACCCGCTCAAGGCCGCGGAGGGCAAGACCCGGCTGGTGGGTGACGTCGCCTTCGACGAGGCGGTCACGGTCGCCGGTCACATCACGCCCGTGCCCGGCGGCGTCGGTCCGATGACCATCGCCTGCCTGCTGGCCAATACCTATACGGCCGCGTGCCGCGCCGCCGGCGTCACGCCGGAACCACTCGACGCTTGAAGCCCTGACCTCAAGGGCGGATAGTCGACGTTCATCGCACTCCCGACTGTCCATCCAGGAGACGTCCATGATCCGGTTTCCCCCGCGTGCAACCGCCATCGCCGCGGCCGTCATCATCCTGCCGACGGTGGCGGGGTGCGGCTACAACACCATTCCGACCCGGGAAGAGGCCGCCAAGGCGCGCTGGGCCGATGTTCAGTCCCAGTACCAGCGCCGGGCCGACCTGATCCCCAACCTCGTCTCGACGGTCCAGGGCGCGGCCATCCAGGAACGCACCACCCTGACCCAGGTCACCGAGGCCCGGGCGCGCGCCACCGCCGTGACCGTGACCCCCGAGACCCTGAACGACCCCGCCGCCTTCCAGCGCTACCAGGCGGCCCAGGGGGAACTGTCCCAGGCCCTGTCGCGCCTGCTGATGGTCGTCGAAAACTATCCGCAGCTTCAGGCCAACCAGAATTTCCTCGCCCTCCAGTCACAGCTGGAAGGCACCGAGAACCGCATCGCCATCGCCCGGCGCGACTACAATGCGGCGGTCCAGGCCTACAACACGTCGCTGCGGACCTTCCCGACCGTGATCTGGGCCAAGACCCTCCAGTCCGACGCCGAGCGGATGCAGCTGTTCAGCGCCGCGCCCCAGGCCCAGACCGCCCCGACCGTCAGCTTTGACGGACTCGCCCCGGCCGTCCCCGGCGGCGCGGCGCCCCCGGTCACCCCCGGAACCACCCCGGCGGCGACGCCCGCCCCGTGACCCGGGTCCGCCGGTCACCGGCAGAGCGTTCCGACGGCTGGGCCATGCCCGTCCTGATCACAGTGGTGCTGATCTGGCTGATCGCCGCCGTCCCGGCCTTCGCCGCCGGATCGCCGGCGTTTCCGGCCCTGTCCGGCCGGGTGGTGGACCAGGCCCGGCTGCTCAGCCCCGACCGCGAGGCGGAACTGGACGGGACCCTGGCCGCGCTCGAGCGGGACACCGGCAATCAGGTTGTGGTCGTCACCGTCAACAGTCTCGAAGGTCTGGAGATCGAGGACTACGGCTACCGGCTGGGTCGCGCCTGGGGTATCGGCCGGCGGGACAGCAACAATGGCGTCCTGCTGATCGTCGCCCCCGAGGAACGCAGGGTCAGGATCGAGGTCGGCTACGGACTGGAACCGGTCCTGACCGACGCCCTGTCGGCCCTGATCATCCAGAACCAGATCCTGCCGTCCTTCCGCACGGGCGGCTATGAGGCCGGGATCACCCGGGGCGTCGCCGCCATCGACACCCAGCTGCGGCTCGACCCGGTCGAGGCCCAGGCCGTGGCGGCCGAGGCTGCGGCACCCCGAAATGACTTGCCGGTCAGGACGATCCTGGTCATCGGCGTCGTCTTCCTGCTGCTGCTGTTCAGCCTGATCGGGGCCGCCTCGGCCGGGGGTCGCCGTCGGCGCGGCGGTGACGGCCTGACCCCGATCCTGATCTGGGCGGCCGCGGAAGCCCTGAAAGGCAGCGCCCGCGGCGGTCGGGGCGGCGGATTCGGCGGCGGCGGCGGCTTCAGTGGCGGTGGCGGCAGTTTCGGTGGCGGCGGGGCCTCGGGAGGATGGTGATGAAACTGACGGCCGATGATCATGCCCGAATCGCCCGCGCCATCGCCGAGGCCGAGACCCGGACCTCGGGCGAAATTTTCTGCGTCCTGGCGGGGCGGGTCTCCGCCTACCGGGACATCTCACTGGGTTGGGCCGCGGCCGCGGCCCTGATCCTGCCCCTGTCGCTGGTACCGCTCGGCTTCGACGCCACCTGGCTGCCCGGTTTCGGCAGTGGCTGGGAAGTCGCCCACCTCGCCGCGCGCGAGGTCACGGTCGGTCGCACCCTGTCCGCCTATGCGATGGTCCAGGCGGCGGTGTTCCTCGCCGTCTTCCTGCTGACCTCCATCCCGGTCGTGCGTCGCCTCGTGACGCCCCGTGCCATTCGTCGCGCCCGGGTCCGGCGGGTCGCCCTGAGTCAATTTCTTGCCCACGGCCTGCACATGACCGAGGGCCGCACCGGCGTGCTGATCTTCGCCGCCCTGTCGGACCACCAGGTCGAGGTCATCGCCGACCAGGGTATCCACGCCCGGGTCGACCGGGATGTCTGGGCCGGAGCGGTCGAGGTGCTCGTCCGCGGTTTGCGCTCGGACCGACCGGTCGAAGGCTTCGAGCAGGCGATCGGCCTGTGCGCGCAGGTCCTCGCCGAACAGTTCCCGCCCGGCTCACAGAACCCCAACCAGATCGCCGACCGGCTGGTCGTGATCTGAACATTCGCTACGCCGTTGCGGCGCTCCGTTCCCCACCGGACAGGGCCCGCCACTCGCCAAGGATCCCATGCCCCGCCTTCTGACCTACAATGTCCACCGCTGTGTCGGGGTGGATCGCCGACTCGATATCGATCGCATCGTCGGTGTCATCGCCGAGCATGATCCGGACATCGTCTGCCTGCAGGAGCTGGACGTCGGTCGCGCCCGGACCGGCTTCATCGACCAGGCCTGTGCCATCGCCGAAGGCCTGTCGATGTCCTTCCATTTCCACCCGGCGATGCAGGTCGAGGCGGAACTGTATGGCGACGCCATCCTGACCAGTCGGCCGGAGCGCCTGATCCGTTCGGCCAGCCTGCCGACGGTTCGCGGCATTCCGGGGCTGGAGCCGCGCGGGGCCCTGTGGTCGGTGATCGACATCGACGGCGTGCAGGTCAACATTCTCAACACCCACCTGGGTCTGGTCCCGCGCGAACAGCGCCTGCAGGCCCAGGCCCTGGCCGGTCCCGACTGGCTCGGCCATCCGGACTGCGCCGGGCCGACCATCCTGACCGGCGACTTCAACGCCACCTCCATGACCCGGCCCTATCAGCTGCTGGCGAATTGCCTGCCCGACGCCCAGCGTACCCTCGGCCTGAAGCCGTCGATCAAGACCTTCCCGTCCAGCTTTCCGGCAATCCGCATCGACCACTGCTTTGTCAGCTCCGACATCATCGTCCGGTCGATGTCGGCCCCGTTCTCGCCGCTGGCGCGGATGGCCTCTGACCACCTGCCCCTGATCATGGATTTCGACGTCAATCCGGAAGCGACTCGCCGTCTCGTTGCCTGAGGTCGCTCAGCCGGCCGTGGGCCTGCCGCTGGGACGGGTTGCGACGCTTCCACGGTCGCCAGGCGTCATCGGATGACGACGGATCGCCGAGCTGCCACTCGGCGATGAACCGTTCCACCACCGAGGGCGGGGCCGCCCCCAGCGGCTGCATGCGGCCGGTGTCGAAATTCCGGATCGCCGAGCCGGTCGACCCCATGACGGCCTCGGCCGCGGCGAATTCCTCCCCCGTCACCCCGATGAAGTGGCCGATACTGTGGTGGCGGATGCGGGCGATCGTCGCCTGCCCGGCCTCGGTGCCCGGCTCGGCGGCCACGTCACACTCCGTATCCAGACCCAGCGAGCGGTTGTTGAGATTGGTCGAACCGATCCGCAGCACCCGATCATCGATCACCGCGATCTTGGCGTGGATGATGATCCGCCCCCCCTCCGGCGTCACCGGGGCAAAGGCCGAGAATCGTCCGTGGGTGTCGGCGCTTTCGAGCCGGAACAGCACTTCGGACCGGGCCGTATCCATCGTCATCTGGTCGAACCAGCTCGGGCTCCCGCCGGTCGAGATCAACACCACCTCGGGACCGTCGGCCTCGGCCAGCCGCTCGGCCAGGGCCGCCGCGATCACCGGCGAGGTGAAATACTGGTTCTCCAGATAGATCAACCGCCGGGCCCGACGGATCATCTCCAGATACAGGGTCTCGTTCTCGCGCACCTCGTTGCGCCCGCGCCATCTGGGCTCGGTGCGGGCGATGGCCACCGGCGTGTCGACCAGATCCGCCACGACGCCGTCCGGCCAGGGGTCGTCGGACACCGTGTCAGGGACCGTCCGTTCCCAGGTGGCCCGGAACCAGCGCTCGCGCGCCAGATCGCCCAGCGCCCGGGCCGCGGCACCGTCCATCACGCACATCATCTCGTGCCGCGGAGCCGAAATCAGGCCGGACGGCTGGCACCGTCGGGGGTCGCCGTCGAGATGTTCCGACGTGTCCCAGCGGTCCGTCGAAATGTCGCCGCCCCCGCAGAAGGCGATGGCGTCATCGATGATCACCACCTTCTGGTGATGACACGCGCCGATCGGGCCCGGCGAATCCAGGCGAAACTCCACCATCCGCTTGCGGAACCAGCTCTGGGCCAGATGCGGATAGAATCCCTGCGAGGCGGCGATCAGCAGGGGCGATTTCCAGATCAGCAGCCGCACGTCCAGATACGGCCGCGACTTGACCAGCATCCGCAGCTGATGGCCGATTTCCGCCTGGCGGTCACCGTGCCGGGTTTCCGGATCCAGCCGCGTGCGCGGATCGAACTGCCAGCCGAGGACGACGATCGAACGCCTGGCCTTGTCCAGCGACGACTTCAGCGCATCGAAATAGGCCTCGTTTTCCATCAGGACGGCGAAGCGGTCCGCCGTTTCGACCCGCCAGCAGCCCCGTCCGGGATGCAGCAGCGTCTCTTCGTGACTGTCGGTCTCTTCGTGCATGACGCCAGCCTGACCGATTCGCATGACGTCCGGATGCGCGCCGCATCCAGGACGTTTGAACCGGTCATCCGTTCCACGGAGAGCGCGGCCTGGTCAACAAAACTCCGCCCTGCCGCGGACCGGCATTTGCCCGATCGGCCGTTTTGGCGCATAGAAACACCGTCGTTTCTGAACGGGGGAGATCGGCGATGCAGGCGCTGATCCAGATGATTGCCAGTTTCATCGCCATGTTGGCGGCTGCGGCCCTGTCCCAGTTCGGCGTCAACATGCATGCGCCCCGCCAGGCTGACCGTGAAATCCACCGGGTCACCGACTGTGACAACACCACCGCCACGGTGATCACGCCGGCCTCCGGAACCGATCGCGACTGTTGAACAATCGTCTGCGCGTCATCGGGAATCGCCCGGTCCGCCTTTGCTCCCCTCCGCTAAGCCGCTAGGGTTCCCGACGCTCGCGCGCCTCGGCCGCGAAGACGCCCCCGGGATCGAGATCGACGCTCCATGAAGCCTCCGAAACGTACGCCGCTGAACCTGACCGATCTTGAGCTGCCGGCTCCGGACGGCCCGCGTGTGACCGTCGACAAGGCGGCGGCGGATGCGATGGGCGATGCGGGTCCGACGGTCGATTCCAATGCCCAGCCGCAACGCCCCATGTCCGAGCGGCGACGGCGGCGACTGGCCGAGGAGAAGCGTCTGAGCGCGGAACGGGCCGCCGCGCCGCCGCCGGCCGTTGAGGCCGAGGTCGAGACCGCGCCGTCCACAACGGCCGAACTCGCAGAATCCGCCGACGCGCCCCCCGTCGCCTGGGATGCGCCGCCGCCCCCCTCGGCCCCGGCGTCGTCGGTGATGGCCTCCGACCTGCCCGCCCCGGCCAGCCGGTCGTCCTACATGATCGCCGGCGCCGGATCGGTGCTGTGGATCGGGGGCGTCGCCTCGATGCTGGCCTATGAGATCGGCTCGGGTGTGGTGGAACTGGAACCGCTCCGGCTGGCCATCTACGCCCTGATCGCCCTCGCCCCGACCGGCCTGGCCATCCTGCTGGCCCATGCCGTGCGTCAGGGGGCCGGCATCGCCGCCGAGACCCGCCGGGCCCGCGAACTGGCCCAGGCCCTGGTCGCCCCGACCGCCCTCGCCGCCCAGCAGGCCGGAGAGGTGCTCTCGACCCTGCGTCAGGACATCGACCAGGCCTCCCTGGCCACCGAACGCGCGCGCTCCGGGATGACCCTGCTGCGCGAGGCCCTGGCCGAGGAAACCACCCGTCTGAACGAGGCCGCCGAAACCGCCGGGCGCACCGCCCGCCGCCTCGCCGAACAGCTGGGCCGCGAGCGCGAGGGTATGCAGACCCTCGGCCTGCAGCTCGACACCCAGGCCGCCAGTGTCCTCGACGCGGTGGAACGCCAGTCACGCATGGTCATCGATGCCTCCGACCTGGCCCAGACCCAGCTGCGCGAGGCCGAGGCCGCCCTCGCCGCCCGCGCCGCCGACCTCGCCGCCGCCGCCGGCGAGGCCCAGGACGCCGCCCGCATCGCCGCCGATGACCTGGCCCGCCAGACCCTGCGTCTGGAGAATGCCGGCACCGGTGTGTCCGAACAGATCCAGTCGGTCGAGGCCGGCCTCGGCCAGCAGCGCGCCGCCCTGGTCACCGCCGCCTACGCCCTGCGCACGGACCAGGAGGACTTCTCCGCCCAGGTCGAGAGCCAGCGGGCCCAGCTGATCGAACAGCTGTCCGCCGCCCGCGCCGCCGCCGCTGATCTGGGCCAGACCTCCGCCAGCTCGACCGACGCCCTCAAGGAGCTGGTCGACGCAGCCACCGACCAGTTCCGCGCCCTGGTCGACATGTCCCAGCGCGAGGCCGACGGCTTCGACAACGCCACCAAGGTCGCGCTCGATCGCTTCGAGGCCATGGCCGCCGAAGCCCGTGACAACCTGGTCGAGGAAACCCGCCGGGCCCTGGCCGCCCTGCAGGCCACGGCCGAGGATTCCCGGCTCGCCGCCTCCGGGGCCGCCGATCAGGCCCAGGTCCGCGCCGACCGGCTGGGCGAGGCCCTGTTCGACGCCGCCCAGAAGGCCGACCAGGCCGCCGATGCCCGGATCGAAGGGGCCCGTCGTCTGGTCGGGGAGACCGCGGGTCTCGTCGATGAGGCCGGCGAGCGGGCGCTGGAACGCCTCGAGGCCACGGTCGAGCGGATGAACATGACCTTCTCCCGCATGGAGGACGCGATCGGCGAGCTGGACAATCGCGCCAGCGACCTGCCCGCCCAGGCCCAGCAGCGGATCGATGCCGTACGAGCCTCCGTCGAGGAAGGACTCGCCGCCCTGTCCGCTGCCTCGCGCAAGGCGGCCGAGGACACAGAGGCCCTCGATGCCGGCTTCCAGGAGCGGGTGCGCCGCAACTACGAAATGCTGACCGAGGCCGTGCGGCTGATGGGGGTCGTCTCCGGTGACACCCCCGCGCCCCGCCGTCGCGAGCCCCAGCCGGCCGAGGACGGGGCATCTGGCGACTCGCCCCGGACCCGGCCGCCGCGCACCGAGGAAGGCCGCGGCTTCGGTCTGCGCGGCCGCCTGAAGCTCGAGCCGGCCGGCAAGGCGCCGCCGCCCACACCGACGGATGACCGTCTGGACTGGAGCGATCTGGAAAACACCGACCAGGCCGAGGCCCCGCTGGATCTGGACACACCCGTCATGCCCGAAGCCCGGGGCAACGAGCAGACGGACGCCCAGCTCGAGGTCCTGACCGAACGGATCATCGCCGCGATCCGCCGCATGGGCGTCGACCCCAATGCCCTGCTGCCCCGCTCCCGGGTCGAGGAGTCCGGACAGGCCATCGCCGATCGCGATCCCGACCGGGCCCGTCAGATCGTGCGCCGGGTCGCCCCGGCTGCCGTGCGCAGCGTCTCGCGCCGCGTGCTCAGCGACGCGGACCTGCGCAACGATGCCGAACAATTCGTACACGGCTTCAGCCAGCGCCTGCGCGCGCGGACCGGCGACGGGGCCGCGGTCCTGGCCCTGCTGACCTCCGACGGCGGTCGCGCCTTCATGCTGCTGGATGCCGCCATCGGCGACCTCGGCTGACCCCGCCGAACCGCTCTCCGCAGGGAACGACCATCAATCGGCGCTTGACGCGCGCCGGGGGTTAAGGACACCGTTCCCCAGCCGTCATGTAAATGTCATGCGCAAGCAGGGTCCATGCTCGATATCCAGGCAGACGCCGCATCCGATCGCCGACCCGCCATCGTGATCTGTGCCTATGACGCCGGTGAAACCGGCTGGGATCCGGTCGAGGACCTGTCCGGCGTGGCGTGGAATCCGGCCGGGGCCCGCACCGTTGCGGTTGCCGCCGACGCCCCCGAGAACCTCGCCGTCAGCCTGCAGGAGCACCTCCGGGCGCGTGGCTGCCGGGCCCTGCTGCTGGTCGGCCGGACCGGTCATGGCGAGTCCTTCCGCGTGCAGATGCGGGCCGAAAACCGCGTGCTCAACGGCACCGATCGCCTCGACGACACCGGTCCCGGCGTGGCCCGGGCCACCGCCCCGGTGCTCGAAATCGTCGAAGCCCTGAATGAGGCCGGTCTGGCGGCGGTGGCCTCCTCGGAGTCCGAGGCCGACGCCGGCAGCTATCTGCTGTACCGCATTCTGTCCGGACTGCCCGACGGCATCGACAGCCCGGCCATCGGCCTGCTGCGGGCCCCGGCCAGCGCGTCCGACGCCGCGATGCAGCGCGCCGTCAAGGTCGCCGCCGCGACCATCGCCCTGCACCTGTCGCCCCTGCCCCGCGCCTACGGCACCTAGACCCGGCATGGGTCAGGTCGAACCGGCCGGGATCCGGCGGGCTCCGGGTCGCGGACCCTGGCCGTCCGCCTTTTCCAGCGACGTCCGCACCCAAAGGGATGCGATCGCCCCGGTCAGGGCCAGGCCGGTCATCGCCAGATAGCCGCCCGCACCGAAGGCATCGTACAGGGGGCCGGCCAGGGCCGTGGCCAGGCCGATCAGGACCCCCGCCGACAGCACCGAACTCAGGGTCTGGGCCGCCGTGTGGCTGCCGGGCGGACTCAGTCGCTCGACGATCTCGACCCCGGCCAGATAGGTGGCGGCGAAACTCAGGGCGTGCAGCGCCTGTAGCGGCCACAGCAGCCACAGCGGCGGGGCGAAGGCCATGGCGGTCCAGCGCACCGCCGCCGCCCCGGCCCCGATGACCAGCATCAGCCACGGCCCGATCCCGCGCCGCCGCCGCCACGGCTCGATCCACCACATGAAGCCGATCTCGACCACGACCGAAAAGGCCCACAGCAGGCCGGTCAGGCTCTCGGCCAGGCCCTGCGCCTTCCACAGGATGGCCGAAAACCCGTAGAAGAACGCGTGGGCCGCCTGCACCGCGCCGATGGCGAAAATGGCGGTCATGAAGGTCGGGTTGACCGCCAGCCGGCCCATGCCGCGAAACCGCTCGGCCCCGAGACTGGGACCGGCCTCGTCAACCGGTTCCGGCGGCAGGACGAAGGCCGCGACCGCCGCGATCAGCAGCGCCGCGACCACGATCCAGACGATCACCAGATCGACGCTGGCCCGCACCAGCAGGGCTCCCATCACCACATTGGCGACGACGAAGGCGACCGAACCGAATCCGCGCGGCACCGAAAAGGCAAAGCCGCCGTGCCGCGCCAGCCGCAGGCTCAGCACGTCGGTCAGCGGGATGATCCCCGCCGCCGCACCGGCCCCGACGAACCAGCAGGCCAGCCAGGCCCAGTAGCCGTCGACCAGCCCGGCGGCACCATAGCCCAGGGCCGCGGTCAGGCCGAGAACGGCGATCGGCGCGCGTCGGGTGGCGAAGCCGTCGGCCCACACGGCGATCAGCGGCCCGGTCAACACCCGGGCCAGCATCGGCACCGCCAGCAGGCCGCCGATCTGGGCCCCCGTCAGCCCCTGGGCACGAAACCACAGCCCGGCATAGGGCAGGCTCACCCCGGTGGCACCGAAGAGCAACACATACTGCAGGGCCATGCGGTGGGCGACGGTCATGACGGACCGATAGCAGACTCGGCCGGTCCCATGGGCTAGGCTTTTTCGGATGATCCGATCGCGATATCTGGTGGTGTTCGCGGCCCTGAACGGCGCGATGGCGGTGATGACCGGGGCCTTCGCGGCCCACGGTGCCGGACCGGCCGTGAAGACCCTGCTGACCACCGGGGCCCATTACCAGCTGGTTCACGCCGTCCTGGCCCTGGTCTGCGCGGTCTGGCCGGCCCGTGACCGGCTCGTCGGCGCGGCCGGCTGGCTGGCCGCGACCGGGGGCCTCGTCTTCGCCACCGCCCTGTCGCTGATCGCCCTCGGCGGCCTGTCGGTCATGGGGGTGATCGCGCCCGTCGGCGGTTTGTTAATGATTCTGGGTTGGATTTTGCTGGCTATCGCCGGTTCCCGCTCACAAACTCCCGGTATCTGACCTGCCAAGCTGAAAGTTTCTGTCCCGTATGGCTTTCTCCACGTCCGAAACACCCCGTCGCCAACTCTACCCGGAGATCGAGCCCTTCGCCTCGGGCTGGATGTCGACCGACGGCCCACACGAGATCTATTACGAGGAAAGCGGCAATCCGCAGGGTCTGCCGGTGCTGGTCCTGCACGGCGGTCCGGGCGGTTCGGTCAATCCGGGGATGCGGCGCTATTTCGATCCCGCCAAATATCGCATCGTCATGTTCGACCAGCGCGGCTGCGGCCAGAGCCGCCCCAATGCCTCGCTCGAGGACAATACCACCTGGACCCTGATCGCCGACATCGAGCGGCTGCGCGAGCGCTGCGGCATCGACAAATGGGTGGTGTTCGGTGGTTCCTGGGGCTCGACCCTGTCGCTGGCCTACGCCATCACCCATCCGGAACGGGTCCTCAGCCTGATCCTGCGCGGCATCTTCCTGCTGACCCGCAAGGAACTGCACTGGTTCTACCAGGACGGGGCCTCGATGATCTTCCCCGACGCCTGGGAACGGTTCCTGGCCCCGATCCCCGAAGACGAACGCCACGACCTGATGACCGCCTACTACAAGCGGCTGACCGGTGACGACCAGGCCGAGCGCGAACGCTGCGCCATCGCCTGGTCCAGCTGGGAGGGCGAGACGGTCAGCGTGCAGGGGCCGTCCAGCCGCCCCGACAAATTCGCCGACCCGACCTTCGCCGTGGCCTTCGCCCGCATCGAATGCTGGTATTTCGTCAACGGCGGCTTCTTCCCCGAGGAGGACTGGCTGATCCGGAACATCGGCCGCATCCGCCACATCCCGACCTGGATCGCCCAGGGCCGGTTCGACGTGGTCACGCCGATCTCCGGAGCCTGGGCCCTGCACCGGGCCTGGCCCGAGGCCCGGCTCGACATCGTGCCCGACGCCGGCCACGCCTCGACCGAGCCCGGCATCATCGACAGCCTGATCCGCGGCACCGACTGGGCCGCGACCCTCTAGCGTCCGCCGTCAGTCCGTGGGGTTGGTCTTCTCGACCAGTTCGCCCAGCTGGAATCCGATGCGCCGCGCCTCGCGCTCCTCCGGCTTCTTGACCGCGTTCAGCAGCACATTGATCTGGGTGTAGTGTTGCACCAGCCGCACCACCTTGCCGTCGGCATTGCGGCCCAGGAACAGGATCAGGTCCGGCTCCCAGAAGCCCAGGTCCTCGATCTGCATCGTCCCGTCGCCCGGCAGGCCGACCAGTCGCGCCCCGACCTCCTCGTCCTTGTCGATGCCCTTCTCGAAATCCTCGATCAGTTTCGACAGGCGGACGAAGGCCCATTCGGCCGGGCTCTTGCGCATCTTGACGCCGCGGGCCATCGCCGCGGCCCCCTCGGGGGCCATGACGCTGACGGGTTTGGGACAGGGGGCGAACATGGCCGGATCGGCCTTGGGGATGGGACTGCTCATGGCCACAGCCTAACGCCCGGCCCGGCCCACCGGAAGCCGCCGGATCAGATCAGCCCATGGCCCTTGGGCAGTTCGGCATAGCGGTGCACCCGCGTGGCCATCACCAGGCCGAAGCCGATCATCACCGTGGCCATCACCGTACCGCCGTAGCTGAGCAAGGGCATCGGCACGCCCACCACCGGGGCCAGCCCCATCACCATGGCACCGTTGATCAGCACATACAGGGCAAAGGTCGCCGTCAGGCCCGCCGCGCCCAGCCGGCCGAAATGGCTGTGCGACAGCGACGCAATCCGCAGGGCGATGACAATGATGGCGACATAGCAGGCCAGAACCGTGAACGAGCCGACGAAGCCGAACTCCTCCGACACCGCCGAGAAGATGAAGTCGGTATGTTTCTCGGGCAGGAATTCCAGCTGGCTCTGGCTGCCCAGGCCATAGCCCTTGCCCAGCAGCCCGCCCGAGCCCAGGGCGATCTTGGACTGGATGATGTGATAGCCGTTGCCGGACGGGTCCCCCTCGGGGTTCAGGAAGGTCAGGACCCGGTTGCGCTGATAGTCGTGCATGACGAACATCACGAACGGCACCGCCGCCGCCACGGCCGCGGCCCCGGCCGCGACAATGACCCGCCAGCTCAGCCCGGCCATGAACATGATGGCCGCACCGGTCAGGCCGATCAGCATGGCGCTGCCCAGGTCGGGCTGGTGGGCCACCAGCAGGAAGGGCGCGGCGATCATCCCGGTCGGGAAGATCAGTTTCCAGGAGAATTTGGCGTCCTGGGCCGAGGCCCCGTGGTACCAGCGCGCCAGGGCCAGGACGAGGCCGATCTTCATGATCTCGGACGGCTGGATCCGGGTGATGCCGATATCGAGCCAACGCGTCGCCCCCATGGCCGTGTAGCCGAACAGTTCGACCCCCACGAGCATGATCAGCGCCAGGAAATAGATCGGATAGGCGGCCCGGAACCACCATTTCAGATGGACCATGGACAGGATCAGCATCACCGCCAGCATCACACCGAAGCGGATCAGATGCTTGGCCGCCCACGGATCCCAGGACCCCTTGGCCACCGAAAACAGCATCGCGGCACCGATGCCGGAGACCACGACCAGCAGGCCGACGAAGCGCCAGTCAATCTGGGTCAGCTTGACCGACAGACGGTCGCGTTCACCCGGACGGGTCAGGGCCGAGGAGGTCATCGCGGCTCCGACAGATAGGGACGGGGGCCGGACGTGGCCGTTCGCGGGGCGCGGGCCGGGGCCGACGGACTGGGGGTCAGCACCTCGGCGGCCGCCTGTCCGGTGACCTCGCCGCCCGGCAGGGCGCCGGCCTCGCCTTCGTCCGCCTCGCCGGTGACGGCTTCGGGCGGTGCCGGGCGCTCGATCCGGGCGCGCATGTCCGGGTCCTTCAGCAGCACGGTCTTCATGATCTCCCGGGCCCGCGGGGCGGCGTCGGCGGAGCCGCCTGCCGGCGCGTGCTGGATGATCAGGGCGATGGCATAGCGCGGCGCGTCATGCGGCGCGAAGGCCACGAACAGGGCATGGTCCCGCCGGGTCCAGACCGCATCGCGCGGTCCGCGCGAGCCGGTGCCATAGTCGCGGGACTGGGCCGTGCCGGTCTTGCCGGCCATCTGGATGTCGCCGAGCCCCAGCTGGGACGCGCGATAGGCGGTGCCGGTCACATCATTGGCCACCGCCGCCATGCCGCCGCGGACGATGTTCAGATGCTCCTGGCTGAACGGCAGGTTGGGGGCCGCGGCCCCGGACGGTCGATCCGCGTCGCCGACGGACCGGACCAGCCGCGGCTGGATCGCCTTGCGGCCGTTGGCGATACGCGCCGTCATCACGGCCAGCTGCAGGGCGCTGACCGACAGGGCCCCCTGGCCGATCGCCACCGACAGGGTCTCGCCCGGATACCATTTGCCGGCGTCCGGATGGGTGGCCCCGGTACGACGGGCGTAGTCCGCCTTCCACTTCTGCGACGGGACCGTGCCGCTCGACTGGCCGGCGATGCCGATCTCATAGGTGTTGCCGAAGCCCAGATCCTCGGCCACCCGGGCGATCCGGTCGATGCCGGCCCGGTTGCACATGTGGTAGAAATAGGTGTCGCACGAGTTCTTGATGGCGTTGTGCATGTCCATCGCGCCGTGCCCGCCCCGCTTCCAGCAGCGGAAGGTGCGGTTGCCGTAGCGATAGCCGCCGGTGCAGACGACCCGCTCGGTCGGATTGACCCCGGCGTCCAGCAGGGCCAGGGCCGTCGTCATCTTGAACGTCGAACCCGGCGGGAAGGTGCCGTAGATGGCCTTGTCCAGCAGCGGCTTGCGCTCATAGTCCCGCAGGGCGCTGTAGATGTTGCCCGGCACCCCGCTGACGAACAGGTTGGCGTCGAACGACGGGGCCGAGACCATGCACAGGATGTCGCCGTTGCGGACATCCATCACCACACAGCCGCCGGACTCCTCGCCGTACACTTCCAGCGCCCGGTTCTGGACATCGGCGTCGAGGGTCAGCACGACATCCTTGCCCGGGGTCGCCGGCACAGACCCGCCGACGTCCTCACCGACCACCCGGCCACGGGCGTCGACCTCGACCCGGGTCCCGCCGGCCTGACCGCGCAGATCGAGGTCCAGCGCCTTTTCGACGCCCTGGCGACCGATGCGGAATCCCGGATTGTACAGCAGTTGCGGCGGGTCTTCGCCGCGGTCGCGAATGGCCTTGATGTCCCGGTCCGAGACCTTGGCCACATAGCCGACCACATGGGCGAACGATCCGCCGAACGGATAGTAGCGGGCCTCGTTCATGTCGGCCATCACACCGGGCAGCTCGTTGGCGTACAGGTTGACGCGGGCGAACTCTTCCCAGCTCAGGTCGCTCTTGACCGGCACCGGCGAAAACCGCGGCGCGGCGTTGACGTCGCGGATGATCGCCCGACGCCGCTCCAGCGTATCGGGCAGCAGCTGGCCCAGCAGGTCCAGGGTCTGGTCCAGGTCCTTGGTCTCGTCGCGCACCACCAGCACCCGGAAGCTGGGCCGGTTGCCGGCGATGACCACACCGTTGCGGTCGAGGATGCGCCCGCGCGGCGGCGGCACCAGCCGGAAGTTGAACTGGTTGTTGGAGGCCAGGGTCGCATATTGCTGCGCCTGCACCACCTGCAACTGGGCCAGACGTCCGGTCAGGGCGACGACCCCCAGGGTGGTCAGACCGCCCAGCACGAAGGTGCGGCGCAGGAAGGAGCCCTGGCGCTCGTTGACGTCGGAAAAGAAGATGGAGGGTTCGTGGCTCATCGGAACCGCACATCCCCGTCATCGAACCGCTCGATCATGATGTGCGCCAGCGGGAACACCAGCAGGGTGGGCACGATCTGGGCGATCGTCGCCAGCACGCTGGGCGCGGTCGGCGAGCCCAGGGTGACGATCACATAGGCCAGCACGAAGGCCAGCAGGGTGCAGGCCGTGTACCAGACGAACAGGACCCGGGTCTCCTGACCCAGCAGGAAGCTGCGCGACAGCAGCACCACGCCGTAGACGGCCGACAGGGCCAGCCCCCACATGCCGAACGGTCCGTGCCAGAAGGCATCGAGCCACAGGCCGAGGCCCAGCAGCACCAGCGGGGCCATGATGGACGGCCGGATCAGCGGCCAGGAAAAGGCCAGCACCATCGGCAGAACCGGTTCGGGCAGGGTCAGGCCGAACAATTTGGCCGGTGTGGCCAGGACGATCGTCGCGGCGATCGCGATCAGGGTCGGATACACGATCCATTGCAGGGGGCCGACGACCCGGACCGCCATCGACCGTCTCACTCGTCCGCTCCCGGTTCTGGGGCAGAGACGGTGGCCGGCGGCGTGGCCGGAGGCGGGGTCACCGGCTGATAGGGGCGTGGTCCGGGGGGCCGCGGCCGGGCCTGGGCGGGTGCCGGGGTTGAGGCCGCCGGCCGTGTCGGTGTCGGTGCCGGCGTCGGTGCGGCCGGTGTCGGTGTCGGCGTTGCACGGGCCGGGGTGCCGCCCCGGTTGCGCGCCGTCGCTTCCGCCGAGATCGCGGCACGGCGGGCAGCCGCATCGCTGATGGCGGCGGCCTGGGTCGCCGAGGGCGGCGGCGCTGCGGACAGGCCGGCCAGCGGCGGGGCGTTCAGGTCGTCCGATTCCAGCAGCTGGCCGAAGTCCTGGAACAGCATCACCCGGACATAGTCGATCGCGCCCCGGTCGCTGAACAGCTTGACCCGCCACGAGCCGTCGATGCCCTTGGCGGCCACGCCGATCGGCAGGCCGCGCGGAAAGCCGCCGCCGTCGCCCGAGGTCAGCACCCGATCCCCGACCTCGATCGAGCCGACACCGCGGACGAACTCCAGTCGCGGATTACCGCTGCCGTCGCCCTTGAGGATGGCGCGGGCATCGCTGCGGGCGATCAGCACCGGGGTCTGGCTGGCCACGTCGGTCAGGTGCAGCATCCGGCTGACGCGCGGCGAGGTCCCGATGATCCGGCCGACCAGCCCGTGTTCATTGATGACCGGATTTCCGACCCGGACGCCCTTGCCGCTGCCGACATCGAGCAGCCGGGCGCGGTTGAACGGTCCCCGCGATTCCGAAATCGACCGGGCCGTGGCCATCGGCACCGGTGGCTCGGTGCGCACGCCCAGCATCGCCTCATAGCGCGCATTGACGTTCCTCAGCGCGATGACCTGGTCGCGTTGCTGCTGGAAATCGGCCAGCTGCGCCTTGAGCCTGCGGTTCTCGGAGACAGCGAAGAAATAGCCGCCGACATAGTCACTCGCGGCCCCGGCCCAGCGCACCGGGGCGGCGAACACCCCGCCGACCGGTCCGGCCACGGCGTCGGCCGACGAGCGCACGGCCCCGTATCCGGCCTGGCCCTCGGTCGCCCGGTGATCATTCAGCAGCAGCAGAATCGAGGCCACGATTGCGGCCACGACAACAACTGCCGCGGTCCAGACCAGCGGCACCTTGAGATTTTCGAACGGTCCGTCGCGAAACGCCACGGCGCGCCTTCCAGCAAAGAGCAAGAATCAGCGGGACAGTCCCGCTGATCCACACAGGCTATCGCAAAATACGGACCGGTTGGGAACCGGCACGACATCAACGATGACAGGGATTTGAGGCGGTCCTCGAACCGCCCGGGTCAGAGCGCGGAGTCGAGGACGCCCTTCATCCAGCGCGGATGTTCCAGGACCCGGCCACAGCCGATGGCCACGCACGACAGCGGGTCGTCGGCCACGGACACCGGCAGGCCGGTGTGGTCGCGGATCTCGGCGTCCAGACCGCGCAGCAGCGCGCCGCCGCCGGTCAGCATGATGCCCTTGTCGGCGATGTCGGCGGCCAGTTCCGGCGGCGTGGCTTCCAGCGCGACCTTCACGGCCTCGATGATCTGGGTCACCGGCTCGGCCAGGGCCTCGGCGGCCTGGCGCTCGCTGATGCGAACCTCGCGCGGCACGCCCTGCATCAGGTCGCGGCCCTTGACCTCGATCGACAGGCCTTCGCCGTCGGCCGGGATCCGGGCGGTGCCGATGTCCTTCTTGATGCGCTCGGCGGTGGTCTCGCCGATCAGCAGATTATGGTTGCGGCGCATGTACGAGATGATCGCCTCGTCCATCTTGTCACCGCCGACGCGGACCGAGCGCGAGTAGACGATGCCCGACAGCGACAGCACGGCCACCTCGGTGGTGCCGCCGCCGATGTCGACGACCATCGAGCCGGTCGGCTCATGGATCGGCAGGCCGGCGCCGATGGCCGCGGCCATCGGCTCGTCGATCAGGCCGACGCGGCGGGCCGAGGCGTTGAGGCAGGAATCGTTGATGGCGCGGCGCTCGACGGCCGTGGCCCCCGACGGCACGCAGACGATGACCTTGGGGTTCACGAACCCCTTGCGGTTATGCACCTTGCGGATGAAATGCTTGATCATCTCCTCGGCGACCTCGAAGTCGGCGATGACCCCGTCGCGCATCGGACGGATGGCTTCCATGTGACCGGGGGTGCGGCCCAGCATCTGCTTGGCCTCGATGCCGACGGCATGAACGATCTTGCGGCCACCGACGTTTCTGAGCGCCACAACGGACGGCTCGTTCAGCACAATACCCTTGCCTTTCATATAGATAAGGGTGTTGGCGGTGCCGAGGTCGATGGCGATGTCGTTCGACATCATGCCGAAAAATGGTGAGAACATGGGCGCGGGATACCGTTTGGTTCAGGCCGGAAGGGCGATCGTCGTGTCAGTCCGCTTCAGCGACGCCCCACCGCACGCATCCCCATACGCACAACGTTTCTGACCGTCTTCGCCGAGCCGACTAGGCGCTCGTTTGCCCGCATGACGGGGGGATTACAAGCCCCGATAACAATCCCTGACCGGCCGGACGATGACGAAACCGGCATCGCCTCGGCTCAGACGGCCTCCAGACCCTCGGCCGCGAGCACCCGCTGGACCGCCGCCCGTTCCTGGGTCCGGTCGAGATGGGCGTTCAGCCCCGGAAACCGGGCCGAATCCAGCAGATCGGCGGCCCGCGCCCAGCGCTCGAACACCATCAGATAGCCGTCCGCCAGGGTATAGGCGTCCCCCATCACCCAGGGGCCGTCCAGCAACCGGTCCTCGATCAGCTGCATCCGGGTCAGCACGAGGTCGACCGCCTCGCCCCGGGCCTCGCCCTCCAGCGCGGGACGGCTGAACAGCAGCCTGCCCATGGCCGGATGCAGCGACGATCCCAGCCAGCCGTTGAAGGCGTTGAAACGCGCCATCCGGAACGGATCCCCCACCGGGGCCAGGTTCTGCTGCGGGCGGGTCTGGGCGATGAAGGTCAGGATGGCGGCGTTCTGGGTGATCACCCCGCGCTCGGTCTGCAGCGCCGGCGTCACCCCGGCCGGGTTGATCGCCAGATAGTCCGGGGTCCGCTGCTCGCCCGTCTTCAGGTCGATCGGGGTCGCCTCATAGGTCGCGCCGGATTCCTCCAGGGCGATATGCGAGGCCATGGCGCAGGCCCCGGGCGAGTAATACAGTTTCAGCATGACGGGCTCCGGCCGGGTTCGGTATGGCATCCCACATAGGCACCCGCGTGATCCGTAACAAGATTGGTGCCCGTTAGGCGTTCCGGTCCTCGCGCCGTTTCACCAGTTCGCGCACCCCCAGCATGATCGCCAGCCAGACCACGGCCACAACCGCCAGTATGGCCGAGGTCCAGATCCCGTCGCCGCTGACCGCGCTCATGAACGAGCCGCCGAAGAAGGCCACCAGCGCCGTCTTGGGCAGCACCCCCAGGGCGCATCCCGCCAGGAATCCGGTGAACGACGCCCGCGCCGCCCCGAACGCCATATTGACGACGATGAACGGCGCCGACGGCACATTGCGGATCATGAAGCTGGCATAGAAGGCGTTCTGGCCCACGAACCGCGTCATCCGTCCGGCCGTGCGGCCGCCGAACCGTTCGACCGCCCGCGCCGTCGGCCCGCGCCCCAGCCAGTAGGTCACCGCCGCCGACACCACCGTGGCGATCCAGCTGTAGGCGAAACCGAACCACGGCCCGAAGGCCACCACGCAGGCGGCGATCAGGATGAATTGCGGCACCCCGATAAAGGCCGCGACCACGAACACCGCCACCGTCGCCACCAGCCCCCAGGGACTGTCGCTGAACCCGTTGAGCCACAGCTCCAGCCGGTCCTCCGCCGCCAGTCCCAGCTGCGACTTGCCCACCGCGAACAGTGCCGCCACCGCCGCGAACAGGGCCAGGGTCACCAGCAGGGCGCGCCAGCGACGGCCTTCCATGTTGAGGATGAAATCGAGCAGCCGGGACATGGATGCGGATTAACACCCGGCACGGGTTTGGGCGAGCGGGGACCGCCTCCCGACGAATCCCGCCCGGGCGGCCCGGGCCGACCGGCCCCGGTCAGGCGACGCGGAACACCGGCGGCGGCAGGCCGAGCCGGGTATCCGTCATCGCCTCACCCCGGAAGAACCGGACCAGCAGCGCCTGTACCTCCGGATGGGACTCAAGGACATTGTGGCCGGCGTTGTCGACCACCACCGTGGCCTTGTGCCGGAACTGCGCCGCCACCTCGGCCTGCTCCTCCAGTGGGGTACGCCCGTCCAGCGTACCCTGGACCAGCAGGGCGGGCGTATCGATGCGCAGCGGCGCGCGGAATTCCTCGCCCAGGTCCATGTCCGGCACCGCCCCCAGCAGATGCGGCATCGGGAAGTTGAGCGCGTCACCCAGCACCGCCGTCCGCGCTTCCTGCTCGACCAGTCTCAGCCGCGCGGGCGAGATGCCCGACGCCAGGTCCATCGCCTCGGGCATGCCCGAGATCTCGACCAGCCCGCCCATCCGCATCAGGAACGGCCCGAGCACCGCCGTCTGGCCGGCGTCGAGCGCGAGATAGAGTCCCGGCAACATCGCCAGGGTCGACGGATTGGCGATCAGCCCGCCCGCCAGCATCTGGATGGCGAAACCGCCGATCTGCAGGTCCAGTGCCCCCCCCTGCACGGGAACGCCAAGCGACGCGGGGTCCGCCTCGAACCGGGCATGAACACGTCGCATCAGGGCCGGCAGGTCGGGCACGGCCGCGCGCGCCACCGGATCGGTGCCCAGCAGGATGTCGACCCGGTCCAGATAGGCGTCGAGCCGCGCGGGTCGCTTCACCGTCTGGTCCTGACCCTCAAGGCTGGCCAGCGCCACCCGGCCGACCCGGTCGCCGTGCCGCTTCAGCACCGACAGGGCCAGATGCGACCCGTAGCTGATGCCCCACAGGTCGATCGTCTCGACGCCCAGATGGCGGCGCAGGGCGTCGATATCGTCGGCGCTCTCGGCCGTGTTGTAGCCGCGCATGGCCACACCGGCCGCCGTCCAGTCCACCCAGGCCTTCTGGAATTCGTCGCGGACCCGGGCCGTGACTCCCGCCCGCGTCAGCACCGGCAGGGGCCCGGTCGGGGCCGGTCGCGGCGGAATATGGTTGGACAGGCCGGTGCCGCGCTGGTCGAAGGCGATCACGTCGGCGACCGCGCGCAGCGCCTCAAAGATCGGAAAGCGCGGTCCGGTCGCCGTCCCCGTCGCCGTGCCGCCCGGCCCCCCGGCCAGATAGACGATCGGCGGACCGGGCCGCGCCGCCGTCGACGGGAAGCGCACATAACTCAATCGGATCCGCCGCGAACCGGGGTCACGACGATCCTCGGGCACCTCGAAAAAGCCCTGCTCGGCGTCGGTCTCCTGATCGCGCCAGCCCTTGAAACGGATGGGACCGGCCTGCGCCTGGGCGAAGGCGGCGGACGGAACGGCGAGGCCCGCGGCGGCGAGAAGGGCGCGGCGGCTGAGGGATGCATGGGTCATGTCGGCCATCCCACCCGGGCCGACGCCGCCTGTCCGCCCGGTTTCGGTCAACGGCGTCCCGCATTCGGTGAACGGACGCGCGTCCCGGTCAACGGTGCCCTAGGGTGGTCCCATGTGGCGCACCCTGATCCTCGTCGGCCTGTTCATGGGTCTCGCGTCCCTCGCCCGGGCCGCCGAGCCGGCGTGGCAGACTTGCCGGGGTGCCCTGGGGCCGGACGGACCCGTGCTCAGTGACTGCCGGCCGCTGACCGGCGGGATCGATCCGCAGGGGCGTGAGCTGTGGATTCGGGCAACGGTCACCCCGCCGCCGGATGATCGGCCGCGGGCCCTGCATCTGTTCGGCATCGCCTCATCGCAGGCATGGCTCAACGGCCGAAGCCTCGGGGCCAACGGCCGGCCGGGTGCGACGGCGCAGAGCGAGGTCCCCGGCCATTACCAGGCCGCCCTGCCGATCGGGGAGACGGCGTGGCGGCCGGGTGCCAACGAGCTCGTCGTGCGTCTGTCGTCATTCCACGGTGGTCTGCGACTGGACCACCCGGTCGGAGCCGTGGTCGTCGCTCCCTGGCCCCTGCCCTCCCGCATCCCCCTGCTGGCGGTCACCCTTGTCGCCGCCGGTGCCCTGTTCGCCGCGGCCTTCGGTTTCGGGGTCATCCATGTCATGCGCCGGACCGGCTCCAGCCTGATCCTCGCCGCCATCGCCGCCGTGGCCGCACTGCAGGCCGTGGTCGAGAGCCTGCGCCCGCTGTTCGCCTACCCCTACCCACTGCACATCTGGCGCGTCGGGACCATCTGGCTGCTGGCCGCCGCCTTTGCCGTGTTGCTGGTCAGCTATGTCACCGGCCGGTTCATGCCGCGGGCGCGCCGGGGGATGATCGGGGTCGCCGTGATCGCGGGGGCCGCGACCGCCCTGCTGCCCGGGTTTGACCAGAAGACCGGCTGGGCCCTGCTGGCCGGCGTCGCCCTCGCGATCGTCGCGGCGGCCGTGGGCGTGCGGCGGCGTCAGCCCGGGGCGCGCCTGACCCTGGCCTGGCTGGCCCTGTTCATGGGGCTGGCGATCGCCTTCCCCGAATGGCTGGTGGACCTGTCCTATTTCCTGCTCGCCGCCAGCCTCGTCCTGCCCCTGCTGATGGTCGAGGTGGTCCGCCTCAGCCGCGAGGATCGGGGGCGCGAGGCCGCCCTGACCCGCGCCGCCGACCGGCCGAACCGGCTGACCGTGGCCTCCGCGCGCGGGGTGGAGCTGGTGCCGATCCCCGACATTCTCGCCGTGGTCGGGGCCGACGACTATGTCGAACTGCGGCTGATCGGCGGCCGCCGGCTGCTGCACACGGCCCGGCTCGAGCGGCTCGCGGACCAGTTGCCGCGGGGATTCCAGCGCATTCATCGCTCGGTGATCGTCAACCTCGCCCATGTCCAGCGGCTCGGCCGCGACGGGGATCGCTGGCGCGTGCAGATGCGGGAGGGGCCGCCCCTGCCCGTCAGCCGGTCCCGCCTGTCCGCCCTGCGCGAGGCCCTCGACGACGACGCGTCCGGTAGCTGACGGCCTGACGCCGGGCCGCGATTGCCGCATCGGCATTTGATCCGCCTTTCGCATCTGCGTAAGGATTGCGCCGCCGTCCCCCGGGAGCCTCCATGTCCAGCCTGCAGTCCACCGCCCTGTCCCGCGTCCAGCCCTCGGCCACGCTCGCCGTCACCGCCCGGGCCCGTGAGCTCAAGCGCGAGGGCCGCGACATCATCGGCCTCGGCGCGGGCGAGCCGGACTTCGATACCCCCGACAACGTCAAGGCCGCCGCCATCGCCGCCATCCAGCGCGGCGAGACCAAATATACCGACGTCGACGGCCTGCCCGAGCTGAAGGCGGCCATCGTCGCCAAATTCGCCCGTGAAAACGGCCTGACCTACACCCCGGCCCAGATCCACGTGGCCCCGGGCGGCAAGGCCGTGCTGTTCAACGCCCTGATGGCCACCCTGTCGCCCGGCGACGAGGTCATCGTCCCCGCCCCCTACTGGGTCAGCTATCCCGACATGGTCCTGCTGGCCGGCGGCGAACCGGTCGAGATCGTCGGGGTCGAGGCCGACGGCTTCAAGCTGCGCCCCGCCGTGCTGGAAGCCGCCATCACGCCGAAGACCAAATGGCTGATCCTCAACTCCCCCTCCAACCCGACCGGGGCCGCCTATACCCGGGCCGAGCTCGAAGCCCTGGCCGAGGTCCTGCGCCGCCATCCCCAGGTCTGGGTGATGACCGACGACATGTACGAACATCTGGTCTACGGCGATTTCGACTACACCACCTTCGCCCAGGTCGCGCCGGACCTCTACGACCGCACCCTGACCGTCAACGGCGTGTCCAAGGCCTATGCCATGACCGGCTGGCGCATCGGCTATGCCGGTGGGCCCAAGGCCCTGATCGACCTGATGCGCAAGGTCGCCGGCCAGACCACCTCCAACCCCGCCTCGATCAGCCAGTGGGCCGCCGTCGAGGCCCTGAACGGGCCGCAGGACTTCATCGCCGAGCGCGGCCGGGCCTTCGAAAAGCGCCGCGATCTGGTGGTCTCGATGCTCAACCAGGCCACCGGCCTCCGCTGCCCCACGCCCGAGGGGGCCTTCTATGTCTATCCGTCGATCGAGGGGCTGATCGGCAAGACCACCGACGGCGGCGTGGTCATCGACAGCGACGCCACCTTCACCACCGAACTGCTCAACGCCGAAGGCGTCGCCGTGGTCCAGGGCGCGGCCTTCGGCCTGTCGCCCTATTTCCGCATCAGCTACGCCACCAGCGACAGCGTGCTGGAGGAAGGCTGCCGCCGCATCCAGCGGTTTTGCGCCAGCCTGCGCTGATCGGCCCGGGTCGGAGACCGGAGCACTATCCGACGCCGGCCCTTCGCAGCACGGGCCTGAGGCTGGTCTCGGCCTTGCGGAAGTCCGTCCATGGGTCGGCTGTCTCCAGCAACGCCCTGCAGGTCCACATATTGAAGGCTGACGGATCCAGGCCCGCCCGCACCTGCCTCCACGACAGGGGCGTGGCGATCCCGGCACCGGGTCGTGCCCTGGGCGACCACGGGGCCACCGCCGTCGCCGTCCGGCCGTTGCGCAGATAGTCGAGGAAGATTTTCCCGCCCCGCGCCTTCTTGGCCAGGGTGATGGTGAACCGGTCGGGATCCTCGTCCCGGATCGCCCCTGATACGGCCCGGGCGAAGGCCTTCGCCTGGTCCCAGCTGACCCGGCAGCGGGCATCGCTGCGGATCGGCACCACGACGTGCAGGCCCTTGCCCCCCGTCGTCTTGACGAACGGTGTCAGGCCCAGCGCCTCCAGCTTCGTCTTCACCGTCTTCGCGGCGGCGATCACATCGCCGAAATCCAGCCCCACGTCGGGATCGAGGTCGAAGGTGATCTGCTCGGGCGTCTCGGGATCGCCGGGCCGGCAGCCCCACGGATGCAGCTCCAGCCCGCCCGCCTGGGCAAGGGCCACCAGCCCGCCGGTGTCGGCGACGGCGACATAGGGCGCGCGCGCCTTCACGTCGATCCGCTGCAGTCGCGGATGCGACCCCGTCAAGGCGTAACGCTGGAAGAAGATCTTGCCGGCGATGCCGTTCGGAGCCCGGACGATCGAGACCGGTCGACCGGCAACATGGGCCAGAAGGCGCGGTGACACCGCCTCATAGTACCGTGCCAGATCAGCCTTGGTCAGTGCCGGACGGCCGTCGCGGGCCGGCCACAGAACCTTGTCGGGATGGGTGATCGTCACACCCGCGACCACGACCCGGCCCGGCTTCACGCCGGCCCCGCGCCGGACCTGAACATAGCGGCTTCACCGTGCATGCTGTCACCGGGTCCTGGTACCGTCCGCATACTGCACCGCGCGCGTTCAGGATTACAGGGTCATGCCCGGGCCGGCTCCCGCAGGCCATCCGGCCGATCGTCACGCCGCCCGCGACACCGCGAAATCGGCCAGCTGTTCCAGCGCCGCGCGCCACTCTCCCGCCGGCAGCACCGCCAGTGCCGCCTGCGCCAGGTCGGCATAGTCCCCGGCCAGGTCCAGCGTTGCCCCGATCGCGCCCGCGCCGATCACCAGTTCCCGCGCCCGGGTGAAATCGGCCTCGGACCGGTCGCCGCCGTTGATGGTCCGGTCCCAGAAGGCGTCCTCGGTGCCCTTGGTCCGCGCCGCCGCCAGCAGCAGCGGCAGGGTCACCTTGCCCTCGCGGAAGTCGTCGCCGGCGTTCTTGCCCAGGGCTTCCGACGTGCCGCCATAGTCCAGCGCGTCGTCGGCCAGCTGGAAGGCCAGCCCCAGGTTCAGCCCATAGGCCCGCAGCGCCGCGATCTCGGCCTCCCCGGCCCCGCAGCCCACGGCCCCGGCCTCGGCGGCGGCGGCGAACAGCTCGGCGGTCTTGGCCGAGATGATCTGCAGATAGGTGTCATGGTCCAGGTTCAGGTCGTGGGCCCGCGTCAGCTGCAGCACCTCGCCCTCGGAGATCACGCTGGATGCCTTGGCCAGGATGCCCAGCGCCCGCATCTGGCCGGTCTCGACCATCAGTTCGAAAGCCCGGGCGAACAGGAAGTCGCCGACCAGCACGCTGGACGGCGCGCCCCAGATCAGATGCGCCGCCACCTTGCCGCGCCGCATGTCCGAGGCGTCGACGACATCGTCGTGCAACAGGGTGGCTGTGTGAATGAACTCGACCGCCGCCGCCAGCTTGCGCGGGGCGTCGATGTCGCCCCTGGCCCCGGCCGCGCGCGCCGCGGCCACGGTCAGCATCGGCCGCAGCCGCTTGCCCCCGGCCGCCACCAGATGATCGGCCAGCAGCGGAATGACCGGCACCTGGCTCTGCATCCGTTCGATGATCAGGGCGTCGACCGTCGCCATGTCGGCAGCCGCCAGTCGAACCAGAAGCTCAACGTCACCCTTCGAGCGGGGAGCGGCGGCGGTGACTGCGTCCAACGGAGAACTCTTCAAAGCGGGCGAACACGGGGGAATCGCGCCTGAAATCCAGCCGCAGCCTTGCCCCGCGGCGATGCGGCGCACAATGATGATCGCACATTAAAGGGTCAAGCCGCGTGACCGTCGCACCAACAGACACCGCCATCACCGAGACGGTCGAGAACGCCCTGCTGGGCGGACGGGTGCGGCTGCGCCAACCCGCCCGCGGCTATCGCGCCGGCATGGACGCCGCCCTGCTGGCCGCCGCCGTGCCCGCCACGCCCGGCCAGACCGTATTCGAGGCCGGTTGCGGGGCCGGGGCCGTGCTGACCCAGATCGCCGCCCGCTGTCCCGGCACCCGCCTGACCGGGCTGGAGCGTGACCCCGCCGCCGCCGCCCTGGCCCGCGACAACGCCGCCCTGAACAACATCAATGACCGCACCACCATCCTGACCGGCGACGTCGCCGCCGGCTTCCGCGCCCTCGAGGCCGCCCCGGCCGACTGGGCCATCGCCAACCCGCCCTTCTTCGACGACCCCGCCGCCCTGCGCGCCCCCGCCCCCGGCAAGGCGGGCGCCTGGATGGCCGACGACGGCCTCGCCGCCTGGACCCGTTTCCTGCTCAAGGCCGTGCGCGAGAACGGCCGCATCGTGATGATCCATCGCGCCGACCGCCTGGCCGACATCCTGGCCTTGCTGGGCGCGGGGGCCGGCGCCTTCGCCATCCGCCCGGTCCAGCCCTTCGCCGACGAACCCGCCAAACGCGTGCTGGTGCTGGCCATCAAGACCGGCAAGGCCCCCCTGCGCCTGCTGCCCGCCCTGGTCCTGCACGACCGCACCGGGGCCAAACACACACCCGAGGCCGAGGCCATCCTCAGGGGCGAGGCGGCGCTGGGGTGGTGAGAGCGCGTCCCGTCGTGCAGGGTCGGGGTCGCGGCTGAGCCGGCCCCGCAACCGCCGGGTCCGGCCTGTGTGCCGGCGCGGCGGGCGTCGATCATCGACGGGGGAACAATGACGACCATCGGACTGAAGACGGGGCTCGTGGCGCTGGCCCTGGGTGTTGCCGGCTGCGGCCATCTGCCGGCGGCCACCGTGCCCGCGACCGCGACCATGCCGCCGCTCGCGGCGGCGGTGACGCAGACCCTCGACCGGCGGGTCGACGCGGTGATGCAGGTCTATGCCCCGGTCGGCCTGTCCGTGGCCATCCTGCGCGGCGATCAGCTGGTCTACACCCGCCATGCGGGGGTCGAGCGGCTCGGCGGCACGACGCCGGCGAACGGCGACACCCTCTATTCCGTCTTCTCCATGTCCAAGCTGTTCTTCCTGATCGAGACGGTCCGCGCCGAGGCCCGCGGCGAGCTGGATTTCAACGCCCCCATCGCCACCTATGTCGCCGACCTGCCCGGGGCCTGGCGCGGCCTGACCGTCCGGCAGCTGCTCTCTCACGTGTCCGGCCTGCCGGAATACTACTCCCACCCCGATGTGCCGCCGACCGTCGCGGCCGCGTTCGGCCGGGTGCGCGACGCCGACTTCATCGCGGAGCCCGGCAGCCGCTCGCGCTACAACCAGACCAATTTCCTGCTCGTCAAACTGGCGCTGGAACAGGCGTCGGGCCGCGCCTATGCCGATCTGGTCGCCGACGACCAGTTTGCGCCGCTGGGCCTCGACCGGATGCGCTATGGCGGTCACGCCCTGGCCGAGGCGGGCACCATCGTCAGCTATCGGCCCGACGCCGCCACCGGCGATCTGGCCCCGGAGCTCTATCCCACCTATCCGCCCTATGTCTGGTCGTCGGTCGGCCTGAACGCCAGCCTGTCGGATCTGGCGGTCTGGGCCGGGGCCCTGGTGCGCGGCGATCTGGTCCCGCGCCGCACCCTGCTCGATCACTGGCAGCCCCTGCCGCTGTCGAACGGCCGGCCGGGGGCCTATGCGGACGGCTGGGAATATTCGGATCTCGGCGACTTCATCACCGTCGGCCACGGCGGCGGCAATCGCGTCAACTTCATGCACGGGTTCCGCAAGTCGGACCCGTCCGACACCGTCACGGTCATCTACCTCGACAACGGCGGCCCGCGCGAGATCCCGACCCGCCGGATCACCACGGTGCTGGCCGACGCCCTGATTCCCGGCTTCGCCAGCCCGACCCAGCTGCTGTTCGAGGACCTGGTCACTGACCATGCCGCACAGGGCTGGCCGGCGGCGCTGGCCCGGCTGGACGCCCATATCGCGGACCGGAGCCTGTCTCCGGCCGAGGCGGAGGGACTCCTGAACACCGTCGGCTACACCCTGTCCGCGACCTTCGGCCCCGAGGCGGCGCTGGACGCCTTCCGTCTCAATGTCGCGCGCCACCCGCAATCCGCCAATCCGCACGACAGCCTGGCCGAGACCCTGCTGACGCTCGGTGACCATGCCGGCGCGCTCGAACACTACCGCCACGCCCTGGCCCTGAACCCCGACGACACCCGCGTCGCCACCCTCGTCGCCGGGCTTGAACGGCGGGCAAGCACGGGCGGCGGCGGGGACTGATCGCCCCCGTCAGCCTCGGGCCTGTCCCGCGGACCCGGTTCACCGCCGCACGCCCCGGATGCAGAATTGACAACAACCGGCCCGGGACGGTCCCTGGTTCGTCTCTGGCGTCGCCGCTGGGCTCGCTACAGGGTTGTTTTCGGCGCACGCCCCTGCGGGTGGCGACGTGATCATCCCCAGTTCGTGGGTCAGGACGACGCACTGGGCTGGACAATTGCCGCCTGAGCCAGAACAACGGACCTTCCATTCAAGGAGGAACACCATGCGTATCGCCATTCTCGCCGTCACCGCCGTCGCCGCCCTGACCCTGGCGGCCTGCTCGCCGCAGACCGAAGACAATGCCGCCGCCACCGCTGACGCCGCCGGCGACACCGTGGCCTCGGCCGCCGACGACACGGCCGCCAACGTCGACGCCGCCGCTGACGGTGCCGCCGAGGCCACCAATGAAGCGGCCGAAAACGTCGACGCCGCCGTCGTCACGCCCGCCGAACAGTAAACCGCGACCCATGGATCGTGAGACGCGCCCGAAGTCCGCTTCGGGCGCGTTTTGCGTTGTCCGGGGCGTCGGCGTGCGCCGGGACCGCCACATCCTTTCCAAAAATCCGCGCATCGCCGCTCCTCCTTCCCCTGCCAATTCATAGCCCTACCCTCTCCGCCCCTCTAAAAACCCGCCCTGGTCCAGCCGCGTGCCAGACTCCCGCCATCCCCGCCGGTGGGGAGGGCGTCGGATCCAGTGCCCGCACGGCGGCGGGGCTGTGGTCGAGCGATGAAGCCCGGGGGCGGAACCCTCCGGGGGTCCCTCGGACGGCGCGGGATGCCGTTCGCTGCTCGCCGCGGGCCCGAGGGCGGAGCGATCCCGGCACGACCGGCACCTCCGTCCCGACCCCCGGGCCCGGCAACGGGAACGGGACGGTCCGGCAAGGTCCGAACAGGGCCGCCAGCCGGAGGGCGCGTGGAAAACGGCTGCGCGGGGCGTCATCCTCGTCGAAACGGTTTTTATCCTTTGCTCCGGGCGAGGCCCGGCAGCCCCGCACCCTCCCCGCCCCGGCGTCGCCACGCGCCGCCGGTCGCCGCCGCACGTCCGGCGTCCAATGCCAATGTTCAGGAGGTCTCCATGCGCCCGCGTTCCCCCGGCCCCCGTCGCCGCGACCGCCTGTTCGCCCGCGCCCTGCAACGCGCCCGGCTCGAGATGCTGATGCGCGGTGAGGCCGAACCCTACGGCCCGCGCGAAACCCTGTTCGTCGCCGCCCTCAGGGCCGGCGACCGGCCCGACCCGGAGGAGTTCATCCTGTCCGCCACCCTGCTGCTGGCCGAGGCCATGGCCCTGCGGGATGCGCGCGACGGAGACGGTTATGACGCCGACCTTCTCGACGACGACCAGACCGGCTAGACACCCCCCATGTCCCTGCGCCCCCTGTTCGTCACCCAGGTCTATGAAGCCAGCCTCGCCGGCGAGCCGGGGTTCGACACCTTCAATGTCGAACTGGCCGACGCCTGCCGCAGCCTGGCCGAGGATGACGGGGCCGGCCGCGCCTGGTGCCGCGAGCACGGCTATCGCGGCTACACCTCCTACGGCTCACTTAACGACCTGCCGCAGCGGATGCCCGAGTTCGCCGACCTGAAGCGGCTGCTGGACCGCCACGCCCTGCACTATGCAAAGGCGCTGAATTTCGACCTGGCGCGCAAGCCGAAACTCGACAATCTCTGGGTCAATATCCTCAAGCCCGGCGGCAGCCATTCCGGCCACATCCATCCGCACGCCTATCTGTCCGGTACCGTCTATGTCGAGGTGCCCGACCGTGCCTCGGCCCTGAAGCTGGAAGACCCGCGCCTGGCCATGATGATGGCCCGCCCCGCCGTCACCGCCGACGCCCCGCTGGCCGAGAAACCCTTCGTCTATCTGGCCCCCGCCGCCGGCACCGTGCTGATGTGGGAAAGCTGGCTGCGCCACGAGGTCCCGCCCAATGCCGCGAAATCGGAGCGGATCTCGATCAGCTTCAACTACGCCTGAGGCGGGTCAGATCGCGATGAAGGCAGACACGGCCCATCGCGCCGCCTTGCGGTCAGCGGGCGAAAGTTGCCCGATCTGTCGCGCGATCAGGCGATTATCGATGGTGAACAGCTTGAGCCGAAGCAGAGATGGCGTCTTCAGACCGGCAGCGGCCAGGTCAGCCAGAGGCGTGTCATCGGCGCGGATTCCGCCCGAGGCCGTCGTGATCATCGCCAGCAGCGTGGTTCCCCCGGCCGCATTGGCTGCGCGGGCGGACAGGACCACGGCCGGGCGTGGCTTGGCGACCGGCAGGTCGCTGAACGGAAACGGCACGACGACAACGTCGCCCGCCTCACAGATCGTCATAGGCCGCGGCGTCTTCGGCCGTTTCCCATTCGGACAGACCCCGCTCCAGACTGCGCAGATAGGCCATGTCCATCGGCTCGACTCGGGTAACGACCACGCCGTCCGGCCCGATCCGGTAGGCCAGGGTGTCGCCCGGCCCGACCTTCAGCGCCTTGCGCACCTCGGCCGGAACCGTGGTCTGCGACTTCGAGGTGATCCTGGCGAAATGCACGGTCATGGCCCTTATCTTACCGCCTTACCGTAAGGAGAACCAGTCAGCACCGCCATCAAACCGCCCTTCCCGCTCCCTATGATTTGCCCAAACCCGGCGTGGCGGCTACATCCCGCGCCTAACTCCCCCCACCGATCAGACGACAGGGCGCACCGCACCTCATGGCGCAGCAATATATTTTCCAGATGCAGGGTCTCACCAAGACCTTCCCCGGCGGCAAAAAGATCTTCGAAAACATCTGGCTGAGCTTCTATGCCGACGCCAAGATCGGCGTCGTCGGCGTCAACGGCTCGGGCAAATCCACCCTGCTGAAGATCATGGCCGGCCTCGACAAGGAATTCACCGGCGAGGCCAAGGCCGCCGATGGCATCAAGCGCGGCTACCTCGAGCAGGAGCCCCACCTCGACGACACCAAGACCGTCTGGGAAAATGCCATCGCCTGGTGCGAGGAAAAGCAGCTGGTCGACCGCTTCAACGCCGTCGCCATGGAGCTGGGTGAAAACTACACTGACGAGCTGATGGAGGAGATGACCGCCCTCCAGGAGAAGATCGACGCCGGCGACCTGTGGGACATCGACAGCCGCGTCGAAATGGCCATGGACGCCCTGCGCTGCCCGCCCAACGACTGGTCGGTCGAGAACCTGTCCGGCGGTGAGAAGCGCCGTATCGCCCTGGCCCGCCTGCTGCTGTCCAAGCCCGACATGCTGCTGCTCGACGAACCGACCAACCACCTCGACGCCGAGTCCGTGGCCTGGCTGCAGCACCACCTCGAGGCCTTCCCCGGCTGCGTCATCCTGGTGACCCACGACCGTTACTTCCTCGATCTGGTGACCAAATGGACACTGGAACTCGATCGCGGCAAGGGCATCCCCTACGAGGGCAACTACTCCAGCTGGCTGGAGCAGAAGACCAAGCGCGTCGTCCAGGAGCAGTCGGAATCCGAAGCCCGCCAGCGCGCCCTGACCCGCGAACTGGAATGGGTCCGCTCGGGCGCCAAGGCCCGTCAGGCCAAGTCCAAGGCCCGTCTGGCCGCCTATGAGCGCATGGTCTCCGAACAGGAAGGCCAGCGCGGGGCCCAGACCCACGCCGTCATCCAGATCCCGCCCGGCCCGCGTCTGGGCAATGTGGTGCTGGAGGTCGAGGGGCTGAAGAAATCCTATGGCGACAAGCTGCTGTTCGACAACCTGACCTTCAAACTGCCGCCCAACGGCATCGTCGGCGTCATCGGCCCCAACGGCGCCGGCAAGTCGACCATGTTCCGCCTGATCACCGGCCAGGAGACGCCGGACGGCGGCACCATCAAGGTCGGCGAGACGGTCAAACTGGCCTATGTCGACCAGTCGCGGGACTCGCTCGACCCCAACAAGACCATCTGGGAAGAGATCTCGGGCGGCACTGACGTGATGATGGTCGGCAAGCGCGAGATCAACACCCGCGCCTATGTCGGCAGCTTCAACTTCAAGGGCGGCGACCAGCAGAAGAAGGTCGGCCAGCTGTCCGGCGGTGAGCGCAACCGCGTCCACCTGGCCAAGACCCTGGCCACCGGCGGCAATCTGATCCTGCTCGACGAACCGACCAACGACCTCGACATCGAAACCCTGCAGAACCTCGAGGAGGCGCTGGAGGAGTTCGCCGGCTGCGCCGTGGTCATCTCCCACGACCGCTGGTTCCTCGACCGTCTGGCCACCCACATCCTCGCCTTCGAGGGTGACAGCCACGTCGAATGGTTCGAGGGCAATTTCGAAGCCTATGAAGAGGACAAGAAGCGCCGCCTCGGCACCGACGCCCTGATCCCCCACCGGATCAAATTCCAGAAGTTCGCGCGCTAGACCGGCTGGCCCGGCTGATTGTCCCGCCCGGGACGGTCAGCCGGACCCCGGCCGTTCCGGTGTCCGAAATCTGATTTGCTAGCAGGCCCCGGGGCGGGTGTAGGATCGTCTCATGACCCACCGCCCCGCCATCCTGATCATGCAGCGGCACCTGGCACCGCTGACCGCCTTCCTCGAGGCGACCTATACGGTTTACCGCTTCTGGGAAGGCCCGCCGGTCGAGGCCCGCGACGACATCCGCGCCATGATCGTGGCCGGCGAATATCCGATCGACAAACATCTGATCGAAAGCCTGCCCAACCTCGAACTTCTGGCCTGTTTCACCTCGGGCTATGACGGCATCGATATCGACTGGTGCCGCGCCCGCGGCCTGCCGGTCACCCACGCCCCCGGCGTCAACCACGAGGACGTCGCCGACCATGCCCTGGGCCTGATCCTCGCCGCCCGCCGCCAGATTGCCGCCGGTGACCGGCAGATGCGCGCCGGCGGCTGGACTGTCGACGTCCGCACCATCACCCCCTCCCTGCACGGCCAGCGCGTCGGCATCGTCGGTCTCGGCCGGATCGGCGCGGCCCTGGCCCGCCGGGCCGAGGCCCTGCGGATGAGTGTCCGGTGGTGGAGCCCGCGCGACCGGACCACCGACTGGCCCCGCGCCGACTCCCTGCTCGAGCTGGCCCGTGACAGTGACATCCTGGTCGTGGCCTGCCGGGCCGATGACGCCAATATCGGCCTGATCTCACGTGAGGTCATCGACACCCTCGGCCCCGACGGGCTGCTGGTCAATGTCGCCCGCGGCCAGCTGGTCGACGAAACCGCCCTGATCGCCGCCCTGCGCGAGGGTCGGCTCGGCCAGGCGGCGCTGGATGTGTTCGAGGACGAACCGACCGACGCCGCCCGCTGGGCCGATGTGCCCAATACCGTCCTGACCCCCCACACGGCCGGGGCCACGACCGAGGCGGTCCAGGGCATGCTGATGCTGCTGATGCAGAACCTGCAGGCCGCCTTTGCCGGCCAGCCCCTGGTATCCCCCGTCGTGGATCCTTCGCCCGGGTCCTGAGGCGACGCGGGCATTGCCTTGGACAATCATATAAGGATATCTTTATGTGATTATCGTAAGTAGGCCCAATGTCCCTCACCGCCGACCAGACCGTCGATATGCTGCGCGCCGCCGGCGAGCCGAGCCGCCTGCGCATCCTGTCGCTGCTGGCCGGCGAGGAGCTGTCGGTGATGGAGCTTTCGGGCATCCTCGACCAGAGCCAGCCGCGGGTGTCCCGCCACCTGAAACTGATGACCGACGCCGGCCTGATCGAACGCTTCCCCGACGGAGCCCGTGTCTTCTACCGGGTGTCCTCCGACAGTGACGCCCGCCGCCTGGTCACAACCGTTCTGAATCTGTTGGAAGACGAGGCCGGCGAATGCGACCGCGCCCGCCTGGGTGACGTTCATCGCGAACGCGAGGCCGACGCGGCCGCCTATTTCGAGCGCGTCGCCCCCCAGTGGGACCACCTCCGGTCGCTCTATGTGTCCGAAGGTGCGGTCGAGGCCGCGATCGAGAAAGCCGCCGGTCCCGGTCCGTTCGAGCGGATGGTTGACCTCGGCACCGGCTCGGGACGGATGCTGACCCTGCTGGGCAGGAAGGCCGCCATGTCCGTCGGTCTCGACCTGAGCCAGAGCATGCTCAACATCGCCCGCAGCAATGTCGCCCAGGCGGACCTGGACAAGGTCGAACTCCGGCACGGCGACATCTTCGCCACCCGCCTGCCACCACAGAGCGCCGACCTGGTCGTCGTGCACCAGGTGCTCCACTATCTGGTCGATCCGGTCGCGGCCGTGACCGAGGCCGCCCGTCTGGTCGCCCCCGGCGGCAAGCTGCTGATCATCGACTTCGCCCCGCACGAGATGGAAGCGCTGCGCGAGCAGCACCAGCATCGCCGTCTCGGCTTCACCGACGAGGAGATCCGGGCCTGGATCACCGCGGCCGGACTGAAACCGGCATCCGTCATTGCCCTGCCGCCAGAGACCGCGGGCCTGACCGTAACCATCTGGACCGCCGTGCGCCCCGTCGTGACCAAGAGGATATCTGCCTGATGGCGACCCTGGCTGAAGCCCGCGCCCTGTTGCTGTCCCCGCTGGGACCGGTGGCCCGCGCCGGTCAGAACGGCAATCCGGTCCGGGTGTCGTTCGAATTCTTCCCGCCCAAGTCGGATGAGGCCGAAGCGACGCTGTGGAAGGCCGTGCGCCGGCTGGAGCCGCTCAATCCGGCCTTCGTGTCGGTCACCTACGGAGCCGGTGGCTCGACCCGGGAACGCACCCACCGCACGGTCCAGCGCATGATCACCGAGACCCGCCTGCGTCCGGCCGCCCACCTGACCTGTGTCGAGGCCAGCCGGGCCGAGGTCGATGAGGTGATCGAGAGCTACAAGGCCATCGGCGTCGACCATATCGTCGCCCTGCGCGGCGACCCGCCGGGCGGCCACGAGAGCGCCGGCGGTATCGGCGGGGCCTATCAACCGCGCGCCGACGGCTATGCCAATGCCACCGAACTGAGCCGCGCCATCAGCGCCGTCGGCGGATTCGAGATCACCGTCGGGGCCTATCCCGAGAAACACCCCGAAAGCCCGTCGATCGATCACGACATCGATGTGCTCAAGGCCAAGATCGACGCCGGGGCGACCCGGGCCGTCAGCCAGTTCTTCTTCGACATCGACGCCTTCCTGCGCTTCCGCGACCGGATCCGATCGGCCGGGATCACCATCCCCCTGATCCCCGGCATCATGCCCGTGTCCAATTTCGCGGCCCTGCAGCGGATGAGCGCCAGTTGCGGCACCGCCGTCCCGGCCTGGCTGGCCACCCATTTCGACGGCCTCGACAATGACCCCGAGACCCGCAAGCTGCTGGCCGCCTCGGTCGCCGCCGAAACCTGCGCCCGCCTGCAGGAAGAAGACTTCGCCGACTTCCATTTCTACACCCTGAACCGGGCCGATCTGGTTTACGCCATCTGCCGGGTGCTGGGTGTGCGTGAAGCACAATCCTCCCCCGCCGGGGGAGGTGTCGGCGAAGCCGACGGAGGGGGCCGCCCCCTCCACCACCCTTCGGGCGGCCCCCCTCCTGCGATGGGGGAGGAACACCCATGACCCGCCAGGACAGAATCGCCGCCCTCCACGCGGCCGCAAAGGACCGCATCCTCGTCCTCGACGGGGCCTGGGGCGTCATGATCCAGCGCCAGGAGCTGTCCGAGGAGGATTTCCGCGGCACGCGCTTCGCGGCCCACAACGGCCAGATGAAGGGCAACAACGACATCCTGTGCCTGACCCGGCCCGACGTCATCGCCGACCTGCACGACCGGTATTTCGCCGCCGGGGCCGATATCTCCGAGACCAACACCTTCTCGGGCACGACCATCGCCCAGGACGACTACGGGCTGGACGTTCAGTCCGTGACGGACATCAATTTCGAAGGCGCGAAACTGGCCCGCGCCGCCGCCGACCGCTGGACGGCGAAGGAGCCACACAAGCCGCGCTTTGCCGCCGGCTCGATCGGGCCGCTGACCAAGATGCTGTCGATGTCGTCGGACGTGAACGATCCCGGTGCCCGCAGCGTCACCTTCGACCAGGTCTACGCCGCCTATCGCCAGCAGGTGCAGGCCCTGAACGCGGGTGGCGTCGACCTGTATCTGATCGAGACCATCACCGACACGCTGAACTGCAAGGCCGCGATCAAGGCCATCAGGGACCTCGAGGACGAGGGGATGGAGGCCCTGCCGATCTGGATCTCGGGCACCATCACCGACCGCTCGGGCCGTACCCTGTCGGGCCAGACGGCCGAGGCCTTCTGGAACAGCGTGCGCCACGCCAAACCCTTCGCCGTCGGCTTCAACTGCGCGCTGGGGGCCGATCTGATGCGACCGTTCATCGCCGAACTGAGCCGCGTCGCCGACACCCTGGTCGCGGCCTATCCCAACGCCGGCCTGCCCAACGCCATGGGCCAGTACGACGAGGAACCGCACCAGACCGCCCATTTCCTCGAGGAATGGGCGGCGTCCGGTCTGGTCAACATCGTCGGCGGTTGCTGCGGCACCACGCCGGACCACATCCGCCACACGGCCGAGGCGGTGGCGAAACTGCCGACGCGGGTGATCCCGGACCGTCCGGTGGCCATGCGCCTGTCAGGGCTGGAACCGTTCGAGCTGGTGACGTGATGGCGCCCCTCTCCCGCTCATCCCGGCGAATGCCGGGACCCGGTTCTTTGGGCGATGACCCGCATCCGGATCACGCCGCAATCAATCCCACGCGCAGTGCCCCACGAAAGCACTGGGTCCCGGCTTTCGCCGGGATGAGCGGAGTAAAATAGTGCGTCCCACCTTCATCAACGTCGGCGAGCGGACCAACGTCACCGGCTCGGCCAAATTCAAGAAGCTGATTATCGACGGCGACTATCCGGCCGCCCTGTCGGTGGCGCGCCAGCAGGTCGAGGCCGGGGCCCAGATCATCGACATCAACATGGACGAGGGCCTGCTCGACTCGCAGGCCGCCATGGTCACCTTCCTCAACCTGATCGCGGCCGAGCCGGACATCGCCCGGGTGCCGGTGATGATCGACAGCTCCAAATGGGAGGTGATCGAGGCGGGCCTGAAATGCGTCCAGGGCAAGCCGATCGTCAATTCGATCAGCATGAAGGCGGGCGAGGCCGAGTTCCGGCAGCAGGCGGTCAAATGCCTGCGCTACGGGGCCGCCGTGGTGGTCATGGCCTTCGACGAACAGGGCCAGGCCGACACCGCCGCGCGCAAGATCGAGATCTGCACCCGCGCCTACAACATCCTGGTGAACGAGGTCGGCTTCCCGCCCGAGGACATCATCTTCGACCCCAATATCTTCGCGGTGGCGACGGGGATCGAGGAACACGACAACTATGCCGTCGACTTCATCGAGGCGACCAAGGCGATCAAGGCCACCCTGCCCTTTGCCCGGGTCTCGGGCGGGGTGTCGAACGTCAGCTTCAGCTTCCGTGGCAATGAGCCGGTGCGCCGGGCGATCCACAGTGTCTTCCTGTACCATGCCATCCAGGCGGGCCTGGACATGGGCATCGTCAATGCCGGCGACCTGCCGGTCTATGATGATATCGACCCGCTGCTGCGCGAGGCGGTCGAGGATGTGATCCTGAACCGGCCCCAGCGCACCAATGTCTCCAACACCGAACGGCTGGTCGACCTCGCTCCCACCTACAAGGGCGACAAGGGCGCGGCCCGGGTCGTCGACCTGAAGTGGCGCGAGGCCCCGGTCGGCAAGCGTATCGAGCACGCCCTGGTTCACGGCATCACCGACTGGATCGTCGAGGACACCGAAGAGGCGCGGCTGGGCTCCGAGCGGCCCCTGCACGTGATCGAGGGCCCGCTGATGGACGGGATGAATGTCGTCGGCGACCTGTTCGGCGCGGGCAAGATGTTCCTGCCGCAGGTGGTCAAATCGGCCCGGGTGATGAAACAGGCGGTGGCCCACCTCGAGCCCTTCATGGAGGCTGAAAAGGCCGGCAAGCCGCGCGAACAGGCGGGCCGGATCCTGATGGCCACGGTCAAGGGCGACGTCCACGATATCGGCAAGAATATCGTCGGCGTCGTGCTGCAATGTAACAATTACGAGGTCATCGACCTGGGCGTCATGGTCCCGGCGGACCGGATTCTGGACGCCGCCATCGAGCACAGGGTCGACATCGTCGGCCTGTCCGGCCTGATCACCCCGTCGCTGGACGAGATGATGTTCGTGGCCCGCGAGATGGAGCGGCGAGGCTTCACCATCCCCCTGCTGATCGGCGGGGCCACCACCAGCCGCACCCATACGGCAGTCAAGATCGAACCCGGCTACAAGGCCGGGTCCACGACCTATGTCATCGACGCCAGCCGGGCCGTCGGCGTGGTCTCCGGCCTGCTGTCAAAGGACGAGCGGGCGAGGAACGAGGCCCTGACCCGCGACGAATACGTCCGTATCCGCGAGCAATATGCCCGGGGACAGGAGGTCAAGGCCCGCGCCACCCTGCCCGCCGCCCGCGCCAACCGCTTTCGGCCGGACCCGGCCACGCCCCTGCCCGGCGCACCGTCCTTCCTCGGCGTGCGCGCCTTCGACCGCTGGGACCTGCAGGACCTGGCCGACCACATCGACTGGACCCCCTTCTTCGCCAGCTGGGAGCTGATCGGCCGCTATCCGATGATCCTCGAGGACGAGATCGTCGGCACCGCCGCCACCGACCTGTTCCGCGACGCCCAGGCCATGCTGAAACGGATCATCGCCGAAGAATGGTTCACGGCCCGCGGCGTGGTCGGCTTCTGGCCCGCCAATGCGGTCGGCGACGACATCGCCGTCTATGCCGACGAGTCCCGGACCGACGAGATCGCCCGCTTCCACACCCTGCGCCAGCAGATCAGGAAGTCGAACGGCAAGCCCAATCTGGCCATGTCGGACTTCGTCGCCGAGGCCGGCCAGGACTATATCGGGGCCTTCGCCGTCACCGCCGGCCATGGCGAGTTGGAGGTCGCCAGACGCTTCAAGGACGCCGGCGACGACTATTCGTCGATTCTGGCGACGTCACTGGCCGACCGGCTGGCCGAGGCCTTCGCCGAGGCCCTGCACAAAAAGGTCCGCACCGAACTGTGGGGCCACGCCCCCGACGAGGCGCTCAGCGTCGACGACCTGATTGCCGAGAACTATCAGGGCATTCGCCCCGCACCCGGCTATCCGGCCCAGCCTGACCACACCGAAAAGGCCACCCTGTTCCGGCTGCTGCAGGCCGGGGACAACGCGGGCATGGCCCTGACCGAGAGCTTCGCCATGACGCCCCCGGCCTCGGTCTCGGGCCTCTATTTCGGCCATGCCGAGAGCCACTATTTCGGCGTCGGCAAGATCGATCGCGACCAGGTCGAGGATTATGCCCGGCGCAAGGGCTGGGACCTGGCGACGGCCGAACGCTGGCTGTCACCGATCCTCAACTACGACCCCGGAGACTGAGGGGTTTTTCCTTCCCCCGCCCGGAACAGGAGCGTGCTCCCCCCTCCACCCGCCTTCGGAGGGAGGAGGAGGCAAGCGATCAGTTCGGGTCCAGACCCACGTCTTCCGGAGTGGCGGGCGCGGTGGTGACACCGTCGCGAATACGGCGCGCGGCATGTTCACACCGGCCCGGCAGGCCGAAGAACAGCCCGAAGGCCTGGCTGCGCACCGCCTCGTCCTGCGCCATCAACGGGGCCCAGCGCGATGTGGCCTCGGCGGCGGCCTCGCGGGCTGCCGCCCGGGTGGCGGCGGTCTGGCGCGGTTCGGCGGTTCTCAGCGCGGCCCGGAAGTCCGCGGCCTCAAGCTTGCCCAGCCGGATGATGTCCAGATCCAGCGGATCGGCGTCGGTCAGGCTCTCGCCGAGGACGACATGACCGGTCACCAGGGCGTCACACCAGGCCACCAGGGGATAGTCGGCACTCGGGGCCCCGCGCGGCATCGGATTGGCATAGGCCACGGCCTCGCGGTGGCGCTGGGAGTCTGACGACTCGGACGCCGGCGCGGTCACGATCGGCCCGTCCTGCGGCAGTCCGTGAAGCGCGGCGATGGCGGCGATGACGGCAAGAGTACTCATAAATCAACCTTCAATAACGGCGGCTACGCGATGGCGGCCCGTCTAAACGCCTCAACGGTCTGATGGCTGCCGATGGCTTTTTTCGGGACAGCGCCGGTCACAGCAGGGCCGACCGGACAAGAAAAAGGGCGGCGGGGTTTCCCCCGCCGCCCCCAGTCTTGAGCTCTAGATCGAGACCTAGAAACGGACCCGTGCGTTCAGGGAGAACGTACGACCCAGGACACGATAGACCTGCGGGTCGGTGTTACCCTGCGAGAAGATACCGTTCAGAGTCTGCGGTGCCTTTTCGTCAAACACGTTACCGACGAAGGCCGACAGGGCGACGCTGTCGGTCACGTTCCAACGAGCGGACATGTCGACGTACGAAGCGGCCGGCTGGTAAGGCGTGATCGTGAAGCCGAAGCCCGGATCATCAGCCAGCTCGGGCAGGTAGCTCCAGCGCGTCATGAACGTCCAGTCGTTGATATCGTAGAAGGCGGTCAGGACGTTCTTGAAGTCGAACGTCGCGCCACCGATACCGGCACTGGTCGTTCCAACGAACTCGTTGCCGTTGAACGTGAACGAGTCCACGAAGCTGGCCAGTTCGTTGATCCGCAGACGACCGGCCAGGCCGACGTCAGCCAGATCGATCGAGTATTCCATGGCGATGTCGACACCGTTGGTGGCGAACGTACCCTGGTTACCGCGCGAGGTGTTCACGAAGTCGATCTGACCATTGGCCGGATCGCGGACGACGCGGGCGCAGGAAGCAGCCACGTTGTTCGTGTAGCAGTCGTTGATGAAGAACTGGGCACCGAACGACGCGATAACGTCGGTGATTTCGATGTCGTAGTAATCCACCGTGGCGCTCAGACGACCGATCGGCAGGAAGTCAGGCTGGAACACGAAACCAGCCGTGAAGGTCTGGGCGTTTTCCGGCTCCAGGTTCGGGTTACCGAACGAGAAGGCCTCAACCTGCGAGTTGTTGGCCGCGAAGGTTGCCCAGGTTGCCGGTGCGATAGCACCCCCGGTTTGAGCCGAGCAGAAGGCTGCGGCGGGGCCGGTGGCACCAGCGCAGGGGTCGATGTAGGACGGGAAGCCCTGGTCACCGTTCTGGAACAGTTCGAACACCGACGGAGCACGAGTGGCTTCGTTGAACACGGCGCGGAAACGGAGCGACGGGATCGGGGCGAATTCCAGACCGACTTTGCTGGTCCAGACTTTACCGATCGACGAGTAGTCCGAGTAACGCAGGCCGAGCTCGAGGCCCAGGTAGCTGGCGTAGGTCATGTCGGCGAGCAGCGGCACCGAGATTTCGGTGTAGAGCTCTTGAACGTTGACCGAACCGGCCTGGTCCTGGGTGGCGTTGAAGCCGAAGATGTTGCCGGTACGCTGCTCGTTGTCGACGCGGAACTCAGCGTCGGTTTCACGATATTCGAAGCCGAACACCGAAGCGACCGGGCCCGCGGGAAGCGAGAACAGGTTACCGCGGGTGAAACCGGCGATGCGCGTCTCTTCCACGTCCGTGGCGGAGAAGGTGTTGACGCGGATGAACGACTGCATCGGAGCGGTCAGAGTGCCCGGTCCGAAGATGTCGAGCGGCACGCAACCCGGCAGGGCGTTGACGCCGAGCGGAGCACCGGTAGCCACGGTCTGGCAACCGGCCAGGCCTTGAGCCAGAGCGGTCGCGTTGACCGAGTTGGCACCACGGCTGTCGAACTTGTTCGAGCCGTACGAAGCGGTCAAGCTCCAGTCCCAGGCCGGCGAGAACTCGCCTTCCAGGGTGGTCAGCAGGTAGAACGAGTTGTTCTCGTTGTACGCGTTACGCGTGCCGACTTCGTTCATACGACGGTTCATCGTGAACGCACCCAGCGGGTTCGGACGCGAGGCCAGGGCGACAGCCAGATCGGGGTGGCTGGCGTTGATCAGGGCCTGCATGGCCGGCGTCATCGACACGGTCAGACCGGTCGCGGGCGTCGGGGCCAGCTGAACTTCCGAGGTGCTGTTGACAAAGTTCAGGTGAACCTTGGCGCGCAGCGTGTCGGAGAAGTCGTAGGTGCCGATGGTGGTGAAGTTAACGCGCTCGGCCGGGATGATCAGGAAGTTGTCCGGCGCATAGTTGTAACGCGAGGATCCAGCAGCACGATCCGGCACGCCGCAGGAGTTACCCGTGCCGTTGCGGGGCTCGAGCGAACCGGCGTCGTTGAACGACAGGTTCCGCTCACCGGCACCGTAGGCGATGTTCGGCGTGGCCGGGTTACAGTCGTGATCGTAGCTGGCGAACTGACCGGCGGTCAGTGCGTTGGCGTTCAGGACAGCCGGGTTGAACGCGTTCGCGGTCGAGTTGGCGATCCAGCCCCACGACGGCGTAGCCGAACCACCGGAGAACAGCACACCACCACCGGCGGCGCGGGCAGCCTGGGCTTCAGCAGCCGTGTCGCAGACATAGGCTTCTTCGAAGTCAGGACGGTTCGAGCAGAGGGCAGCCGAGGTGCGCGAGAAGTCGAACTCGCTCTGGCTGACCGAACCACGGCTGTAGTAGGCGCCGTAGGCCGTCATGTTGCCGCGACCGTTGGCGAAATTGCCACCGAACAGGCCGTTGACTTCAACTTCCGGCGCGTGACCTTCCCACGAGGAACCGTAGGTCACCGACATTTCGGCACCCTCGTAGTTTTCCTTGAGGATGAAGTTGACCACGCCCGAGATGGCGTCCGAGCCGTAAACGGCCGAGGCACCACCGGTGACCACTTCAACGCGCTGGACCAGCGAGGCGGGGATGGTGTTCAGGTCGACCGTACCCGTGGTCGAGGACCCGGGGATGCGCTCGCCGTTGACCAGCACCAGGTTGCGGTTGGCGCCGAGGCCACGCAGGTCGATGGTAGCAAAGTCTTCGCCGCCCGAGTTGTTGGACGTGCGCATGTTGCCCGGAACGACCTGGGGCAGTTCGTTGAGAAGCGACTCGACCGTAAGGGTCTGGGTCAGCTCGAGCTGCTCCTGACCAACGGTGGTGACCGGGCTGATCGCGGTGAAGTCCTGACGGACGATGCGCGAACCGGTTACAACGACTTCGTCAACCTGGGTAGCGGCCGGCTGCGTCTGCGCCATAACAGGCGCGGCGAAGGCGACAAGACCGCCGATGATAGTGGTAGCCAGCAATTGCTGGCGGATGGTGTGGGCTTTCAAAGCTTGTTCCTCCTGGGTTCGACATCGGGACCATTGGGACCCAGAGAGCCGAAGTGACGGACATGATAGTCAATGGCTGTGGCGACAGATTACACCCCAGTTGGCTCAAACTATCCGCTTCGCCCCCATTTAGGCCACCGCAATTACACATTGTTCAGAAACTTGCCCCCGCACTGTCGTATTCCGGCCACGTTCGCTCACGGGGCGATCTCTGGTGAGCATGATCGTGTTCATGCATAAGGAAGGGGCGCATCCGTCCGCGCGTCACCGAGCGCCCCGAGCCATGACCCGATCGACCCCCGCCGTCCTGTCCGCCCTCGCGATCCTGTCCCTGTCCGCGACCGCTGTAACCGCCGCCCCGCCTGCCCAGGCCACCGGCGGCCAGCCCACGTTGGGCCGGGCGGATGTACTGGCCCGGCTGGTCGCCTGCCGCGCCATGGCCGACACCTCAGCCCGCCTCGCCTGCTATGATGTGGCCACCGCCGCGCTGGACGCCGCCGAGCGTCAGGGCGACGTCGTTGTGGTCGATCGCAACCAGATCAGCACGGCGCGTCGGGAAAATTTTGGCTTCAGCCTGCCGTCGCTTCCGAACCTGTTCGAGCGCAACGGCCAGCCCGAATCGGTGACGTCCATCGATTCGACTCTGGTCAGCGCCACCGAGAACTGGGAAGGCCGCTGGACCTTCACCCTGGCCGACGGCAGCGTCTGGCAGCAGATCGACACGGCCTATGTCAGCTTCCGCAATCGCGGCACGCCACCGGTGACGGTACGCAGCGCCGCCCTGGGCAGTTTCCTTCTGGTCGTCGGGGACAGCCGCGCGGTCCGCGTGCGCCGACAATAGGCCCCTCGCCGCCCGCCGCCCCCGTCATCAGGCATCAGCGCTGGATCATCACCCGCGTCGCATAGGGCACAGGCTCGGGCGTGCACGAGGCCACGACCAGTTGCGCCGCCATGAGACAGAAAAGGGCGACAGCGACCGGCTGGAGCCGATTCGAGACAGCCAAAGCGATGGAAACAGCCATTACGCGCACTCCGCAGAAGGTTTACGAAGTCCTAACGCAAGCTCCGGGCCGGACCCGGGGCGGGGCCCGGGCGAAGTGATCCCCTTTATCCGCGATTTCCCGGTCCGCTACGGCGAGGCCGAAGCGGTGTCACCGCTGATCCGGCGCGTTACGGCCCGCAATCCGGGGCCGTTCACCTTCACCGGCACCGGCACCTATATCGTCGGTCGGGACCACCCGGGCGCCACCGTGGCGGTGATCGATCCCGGCCCGGCCGATGACCTTCACCTCGCCGCCCTGCTGGGGGCCCTGAACGGCCGGACCGTCAGCCACATCCTGGTGACCCACACCCACCGCGATCATGCGCCCCTCGCCCGCCCCCTCGCGACAGCGACCGGGGCCGTGATCCTGGCCGCGCCCCCCCTCACCCGCCCGCACGACACGGCGGTGGCGATCGACGAGGACGATGACGACGACTTCCGCCCCGACCGGATCCTGGCCGACGGCGAGATCGTGGCCGGCGACGGCTGGACGCTGGAGACCCTGGCCACCCCCGGCCACGCCTCAAACCATCTGGCCTTCGTCCTGCGCGAGGAAAACGCCCTGTTCAGTGGGGATCATGTGATGGGCTGGTCGACCACGGTCGTGGCCCCGCCGGACGGCGACATGGTCGCCTATATGCAGAGCCTGGACGCGGTCATTGCCCGCGACTTCACCACCCTGTGGCCGACCCATGGCGCGCCGGTCACCGATCCGGGTCCCTTCCTTCGCGCCTACCGCGACCACCGGCTGGCCCGCGAGGCCCAGATCCTGGCCCGACTCGACGCCGGAGACCGGACCATCGCGACGATGGTCCCCCGACTCTATGCGGCGGTGGACGACCGGCTGTGGCCGGCGGCCAGCCTGTCGGTGCTGGCCCATCTGATCAAGCTGGTGGCCGAAGGCCGGGTCGTGGCCGAACCGGCGGCGACCCTGGGCGCGACCTACCGTCCGGGCTGAAGCCCGTCGACGATCCGGTGCGCCAGCCGGCAGGCGGCGTCACCCTGGGCCCGGCCGTCGCGAGCCGTAACCCGCACGTCCGTGCGACCCGGACGGATTCGGACCACGGCGTCATGACGCAGGCCGAACCAGAACCCCTCATGCAGGCCTTCGGACTGGAACAGACCCGCCTTCTGGACGGTGAAGCCGGCGGCTTCCAGCGCCGCGGTGGCCGTCTCCGACGCGACCTGGGTCGGCACGGCCGTCAGGTCCGGGCAGGCCGCCGGTGAGTCCGGCGCGTTCAGGGCGGCGCGCAGCCCGGCGGTTTCGGCACTGAATCCGGGGGCATCAGCGGGTGCCGTGGTCGCGTCCAGCGGGGCCGGCACCGTCAGCTGCGCCTGCTGACGAACGAACAGGCCCACGGTCGCCAGCGCGATTAACAGGCTCACAATCGCCATGAGGCCGCGGCGGCGCAGATCGCGCAAGGCCAGGACAACGGCCAGGACCGCGGCGGCCAGACCGGCCAGGGCCAGCCAGCGGCCAATCTGCAGGGTCAGCAGGTCACGGCCGATCTCGACCGACCACAGGCCGAACCGCGTTCCCATCACCGCGACGAAGACCAGCATCGGCGCGGCCAGCACGGTCAGGACCAGCCAGCGCATGCCGATGCCGCCGCGTGACCGGGTGGATTTCCCTGACGGGGTCATGAGGGTCGCTCCTTGCGGAATTCAGTCCACGACGGGCAGACGATAGTCCTTCATCTGCTCGCGCAGGCCCTTCTTGTCGATCTTGCCGGTGGCTCCCAGCGGAATGTCGTCAACGAAGACCACGTCATCGGGCGTCCACCATTTGGCGATCTTGCCGGACAGGAAGTCGAGGTGTTCCTGCTTGTCCTGGCTCTCGCCGGGCTTGAGCTTGATCAGCAGGACCGGACGCTCGTCCCATTTGGGATGGGCCGCACCGATCACGGCAGCCAGCTCGACCTTGGGATGACCGACGGCGATGTTCTCGATCTCGATCGAGCTGATCCACTCGCCGCCGGACTTGATCACATCCTTGGCGCGGTCGGTGATCTGCATGAAGCCCTGCTCGTCGATGGTCGAGACGTCGCCGGTGTCGAAGAAGCCCTCGTCGTCGAGAATGCTGCCACCCTCGTCCCTGAAATAGGCCCCGGCGATGGTCGGGCCCTTGATCATCAGCCGGCCGTAGCTGTGGCCGTCGTGCGGGATCTCCTTGCCGTCATAGTCCTTGAGCTTGAGCTCGACGCCCAGCGGCGGCGTGCCCTGTTTGACGCGCCATTTCAGCTGCTCCTCATACGGCAGAGCGGCCAGTTCGGGCGGCAGGTTCGACAGGGTGCCGATCGGCGAGGTCTCGGTCATGCCCCAGCCCTGCAGCACCTCGATGCCGAACTCGTCATGGAAGGCGCGGATCAGGCTCTCGGGCACGGCCGAGCCACCGATCAGCACCCGCTTGACCGTCGGAATCTGCAGCTTGTTGTCACGCAGGTGGGCCAGCAGTCCCTGCCAGACGGTGGGCACGGCGGCCGAGAAGGTCACCCCTTCGCTGACGATCAGCTCATAGATGGACTCGCCGTCCATCTTGGCCCCGGGCAGCACCAGCTTGGATCCGGCCGCCGGGCCGCCGAAGGCGATGCCCCAGGCATTGGCGTGGAACATCGGCACCACCGGCAGGATCACCTCGCTCGGCGTGGCCCCCAGCACCGTGGTCTGAAGACCGAGCAGCGTATGGATGAAGTTCGAGCGGTGCGAATACAGCACCCCCTTGGGATTGCCGGTCGTGCCGGAGGTGTAGCACAGGCCGCAGGCGGTCTGTTCGTCGAACCCGCCCCAGGTCACATCTTCCGAGGCCTCGGACAACACCTGCTCATAGCATTCGGCGGCGGGCAATTTGGTCGCCGGCATCGTCCATTCGTCGGTCATGACGATGACCTTCTCGACGCTGGGACAGTGCGGCAGGATCGCCTCGAGCAGGGGCACGAAGGTCAGGTCGACGAAGATCATCCGGTCTTCGGCGTGATTGATGATGTAGATCAGCTGTTCCGGGAAAAGACGCGGGTTCAGGGTGTGGCAAACGGCCCCGATGCCCATGATGCCGTACCAGGCCTCCATGTGCCGGCCGGTGTTCCAGGCCAGGGTGGCGATGCGGTCGCCGGGCTTGACCCCCCAGGCCAGCAGGGCGCTCGAGACCCGCCGGGCCCGGCCGTGCATTTCGGCATAGGTGGTGCGGACGATCGGCCCCTCGACCGAGCGGGAGACCACCTCGCGATGGCCATGCCAGTTCTTCGCATGATCGATGATCTTGTCGACCGTCAGCGGCCAGTCCTGCATCAATCCAAGCATCGCGATCCCTCGTCTGTGCCTGCTCAACGGGGCACTTGGGCACACGCTACCGAGGTGATCGGCGATAAGCAACGTGACCCGACGTCAGCGGGGGCCGGTTCGGGATGGCCTTCCCCCGCCCCCGCTCCTAGAACGGCCGGGCTTGTACGGCGGAGGCACGACATGAGTATTCTGATCGCCATCACCGGAGGGTCCGGTTCGGGCAAGAGCACCCTGGCGGAAGCGCTGGTGTCGGCGCTGCCGGACGGGGTCGCCGTGCTGCTGCGCGAGGACTCCTACTATCGCGACGCGGCGGTTCTGCCCGATTTCGACGCGGCGACGTTCGACTTCGACGATGTCGCCGCCCGGGATCACGACCTGATGATCGCCGACCTTGCGGCGCTCAAGGCCGGGCAGGATATCGTCGCCCCTCTCTATTCCTTCATTCATCACGGCCGCGACCCGGGCGGCGAGGCGGTGCGCGCCGCCGAGGTGGTGGTCGTCGAGGGCACCCATGTGCTGTGCACCCCGGCCCTGTCAGCCCTGTTCGACATCCGGGTCTTCGTCGACACGCCCGCCGACATCCGCTTCATCCGCCGCCTGCTGCGCGACCAGGTCGAGCGTGGCCGCACAGCGGATTCGGTGATCGCCCAGTATCTGGCCACGGTCCGGCCCGGGCATGAACGACTGACCGAACCGTCCCGGGTCAACGCCGATTTCGTGGTCGCGGACTCGACCGCGGCGGTGCGTCTCGAGGATCCCCAGGCCGTCGTGCGGCTGGCCGCCCCGGTGCTCGCCCACCCCCTGCTGGCCCCGTGGCGCGCACGCTGAGGCAGTATTACTACCGATCAGGACCGGGTTGCCGGGTGGAAGACTAGGCGTCAGTGTACCGGCAATCAGAAGATCCTGCATGCTCATGACGAACCCGGCCGTTTCGACCCCATCCCCGGCGGACCCACGACGCGACGCGATTGTCCGTCATGCCCGGCGCCAGTTCACCAGCGTCGGCTACGCCGCCACCCGGATCGAACCGATCGCCCGCGAGGCCAATGTCTCGACCGCGACCCTCTACAACTATTTCGCCGGCAAGGCCGAGTTGTTCGAGGCGGTCATCGACGACGCGGCCGTCGACTTCATTCAGCAGATGAAATTCGTGCAATCGGCCTCCGGATCGGCGCGGGAGCAACTGACCCTGTTTGCCCAGGCCTACGGGGATTTCATGGCCGATCCCTTTGTTCGCTCGATCTTTCGCCTGGTCATGGCCGAACGGCCCCGCTTTCAGGAGATCGCGGCCCACTTCTTCGAAGTCGGCCGGAAGAGTTTCGGGGCTGACCTGATCGAGGCGCTGAAAACGATGACCCGCACCGGGCAGCTGAAGATCGACAACCCGTCCTGGGCCGCCGGCCAGCTGATGGGGATGATGGAGCACCCGGTCTTCTTCGTGCCGCTGGTTACCGGGGATGCGGTCAGGATTCGCCGCTCGGTCACCGACATTGCCAACGATGCCGTCGAAACGTTTCTGACCCGCTACGGCATCCCCGGGGTGTCAGGGCCAGAGACGGGTCCGGGTCCAGCCCTGACGGTCGCGCTCGAAGCTTAGCCGGTCATGCAGGCGGAACGGTCGGTCCCGCCAGAACTCCAGGCTTTCCGGTACAAGTCGCCAGCCGGTCCAGTGCGCGGGACGGGGCACATCCTCCCCCTCGAATCGCGCCGTCTCCCGCGCCACCGCGGCCTCCAGTGTCGCGCGATCCTGCAACGGGCGTGACTGATCCGACACCCACGCCCCGACGCGGCTCTCGCGGAGCCGGCTGGCGAAATAGGCATCGGCCTCGGCGGCGCTGACCGGTCCGATGCGCCCCCGTACGCGCACCTGTCGGCGCAGCGACTTCCAGTGGAACAGCAGGGCCGCCACCGGTTGCCCCGCCAGCTGCTCGCCCTTGGCGCTCTCGGTGTTGGAATAGAAGGTGAAGCCGCGCGCATCGACATCCTTCAGCAGGACGATCCGGCAGTCCGGCAGTCCGTTGGCGTCCACGGTCGCCAGGGCCATGGCATTGGCGTCGTTCGGTTCGCTGCCCCGCGCGTCGGTCAGCCAGTCGACGAACAGGCCGACCGGGTCATCGCGGTCGAAGATCGACTCGTCACCGTTCGCGGCGAGGGCCGCGGCGTAACGGGCCTCAAACTCCTCACGGGTCGGGCTGGGCGGGATCACAGGTGCGGTCATGCCGCTGACATAGCGCCGTTGGTCGGCACAGCGAAAGGGCACGTGACAGCGGGTCGCGGTTAACCGCCCGTTGACGCTGTTCAGGGCCTTTGGAAACCATGCGCGCCCGTTCCCAGACCGAGGTCACCTCGACCCGCGAGGCTTACGCCCTGCTGGGGCTGCACGGCGCGGTGGAGGCCGATGCCCTGACCCGCGCCTTCCGGCAGGCGGTCAAGGCGGCACGACCCGACCAGCCCGGCGGCGACGCCGACCGCTTTCGCCGCATTATCGCTGCGTGGCGGCTGATCCAGCAGGATGGCACCTGGCGTCCGGCACTCGCGGCACCCGCGACCCGCCCGGCGGCCCGGCCGGTGATCGGCCTGACCCCGTTGCAGGCCCTGAACGGCGGCCGTGTCCGGGTCAGCGTGGCCGAACGCACGCTGCGCGTTGCCGTACCACCCGGTCTCCGCAGCGGCGAACATCTGCGCCTGCGCCAGGCGGGCAAGGACGGCGGCGACCTGTACCTGTCCGTGCTGATCCGCCCCACCGACGGCCTGTCGGTCCTCGGCGACGACCTGTTCATGACCTGGTCCGTATCACCGCGGGTGCTGGAGGACGGGGGCCGGGTCGAGATCGACACCCATGCCGGCACCCGCCAGGCCTGGGTGGTCTCCGATATGCAGGCCCCGGTCCGCCTGCGCCTGCGCAATCTCGGCCTGCCCGGTCGTGGTGCCCGCAAGCCCGGCCATCTGTTCGTGACCCTGATGCCCGTCGCGGACTGTCCGTCCTCGGCCGAGGATCTGCTGGCCCGCTTCACCCGCGTCTGGACGGCGGACCGTCTGGCGGCCTAAGCCGGAGGTGACATGTCCCACAACAGCTTCGGCCATCTGTTTCGCGTGACCACCTGGGGCGAAAGCCACGGGCCGGCCATCGGTTGCGTCATCGACGGCTGCCCGCCGCTGATCCCCCTGAGCGAGGCCGATCTCCAGCCCTGGCTGGACCGTCGCAAGCCCGGCGGCAGCCGCTTCGTCACCCAGCGCAACGAGAGCGACACCGCCCGTATCCTGTCGGGGGTGTTTGACGACGGGAACGGCCCGGTCACAACCGGCACACCCATAGCCGTCCAGATCGACAATGAAGACGCCCGCTCGAAGGACTATGGCGAGATTGCCCGCGCCTTCCGTCCCGGCCACGCCGACTTCACCTACCAGGCCAAATACGGCGTGCGCGACCATCGCGGCGGGGGCCGGTCGTCGGCGCGCGAGACGGCGATGCGGGTGGCGGCCGGGGCGGTGGCCCGCAAGGTGCTGGGCGACGGCGTGCGGATCCGCGCCGGGGTCGTACAGCTGGGTCCGCACCACATCGCGCCCGAGGCCGTGGATTTTGACGCCGTTTACGACAACGCCCTGTTCGCCGCCTCGGCCGACGTCGTGCCGGCCTGGGAAGCCTACCTTGACAGTATCCGCAAGGCCGGGTCGTCGATCGGGGCGGTGGTGGCGCTCGAGGTCACCGGCCTGCCCGCCGGCTGGGGCGCACCGGTCTATGGCAAGCTGGACGCCGAACTGGCGGCGGCCCTGATGTCGATCAATGCGGCCAAGGGCGTCGATATCGGCGCGGGCTTCGACTCGGCCGAACTGACCGGCGAACAGAACGCCGACGAAATGCGAATGGGCGACGACGGCTGGCCGGTCTTCCTGTCCAACCATGCCGGCGGTGTGCTGGGCGGCATCTCGACCGGCCAGCCGCTGACGGCGCGGGTGGCGTTCAAGCCGACCTCCTCGATCCTGACCCCGCGCCGGACCCTCACCCGCGACGGCACCGAGACCGACCTGCGCACGAAAGGCCGTCACGACCCCTGCGTCGCCCTGCGCGGCGTGCCCGTGGTCGAGGCCATGGCCGCCTGCGTGCTGGCGGACGCGATGCTGCGCCACCGGGCGCAGGTAGGCTGACCCCTTTTAGTCACCGATACTGTTACCTATATGGTTGGCGAACCGACGCCGGGTGCTGTTACGCCGACGTCGCAGGGAGACCACATCATGATTGACGTCCGCCCCTTCGCCAGCCTCGGCGGTGCCGACCACGGCTGGCTCAATGCCAAACACCATTTCTCTTTCGCCAACTATCATGACCCCAAACGCATGAGCTGGGGCCGGCTGCGCGTGTGGAACGACGACGAGATCGCCGCCCGGTCCGGCTTTCCGCCCCATCCCCATTCGGACATGGAGATCATCACCTATGTCCGCACCGGGGCCATCACCCATGAGGACTCCTTGGGCAACAAGGGCCGCACCGGGGCCGGCGACGTCCAGGTGATGAGCGCGGGCACCGGCGTGCGTCACTCCGAGGCCAATCTGGAGGACGAAACCACCACCCTGTTCCAGATCTGGATCGAGACCGACAAACCGGGGGCCAAGCCGTCCTGGGGCATGAGGCCCTTCCCGAAATCACACCGTTCCGGCCAGTTCCAGGTCCTGGCCTCGGGCGACCCGGCCGACGAGGCCCTGACCATCAACGCCGACGCCCGGGTGCTGGGCGCGACCCTGACCGCGGGCGAGACCCTGCGCTACAGCCTGGCCGAGGGCCGCCGGGCCTATCTGGTGCCCGCCGTCGGCACGGTCGCGGTCAACGGCGTGACCCTGAACGCCCGCGACGGCGCGGCCATCAAGGACGAGGCCGAGATCGTCATCACCGCCGACAGCGACGCCGAACTGGTGATGGTCGACAGCCGCTAGGATCAAGGTCAGGCTCTGTTCATGCTTTCATGATCAGTACGGGGTACCCCGGAGAGCCCACCATGACCCGATCGATCCCCCGTCTCGCCACCCTGTCCGCCGTCCTGGCCGGATCCCTGCTGCTGCAGGGCTGCCTGGTCGGGGCGGTCGTGGGCGGCACCGCGGCGGTGATCGGCGGCACGGCCAAGGTCGCCGGATCGGTGGTCGGGGCCGGCTTCGACGCCGTCACCACCTCGGACGAGGAAACCAAGGCCAAGCGGGAACGCGACCAGCGCGACTATGAGCGCGAACAGCGTCGCTGCGAACAGCGCCGCGCCAGCGGGCGAAGCTGCTGAAGTCCTAAAGCGTCAGTGTACACCGCTCGTGGATCGTCGGGCGGGCCACCGTAATCCGGCTCAGCCCCGGCCAGTCCGGCTTCAACTGGGCCACGAACCACAGACACAGGTTCTCGAGGCTGGGCAGCTCCAGTCCCGCCTTCTCGTTCAGCATGCCGTGATCCAGCTCCCCGGCGGCGGCCTTCAGGGCCCGGTCCAGCGCGCCCAGATCGGCGACCCAGCCATGCTCGGCGTCCAGCGTCGCCGAACGCACCGTCGCCTCAACGGTGAACGAGTGTCCGTGGACGCGGCGATAGATGCTGCCCTCGGGTTCATTGGGGAAGTGGTGGGCGGCGTCGAACGTCGCCTGTTTGGTGATCTCGAACATCGTCATGTCTAGCGGACGCCAATGTATTTGTGGGTCTGGACGCTGAGGCGCCATTGGGGGTGGGTCAGGCAGTAGTCGAGGGCGGCAGCGGTATTGGCCGCCTGATCAGGGCCGTCCATCGGCTGCAACCAGAACCGTTCGAAATCCAGGTGTTCGAACCGGTCCGGCATGGCCGTGGCCTGGGGGAAGACCAGTTTCAGCTCCTGGCCCGTGGTCTGGACCACCGGGGCCTCGGCCTTGGGACTGACGCAGACCCAGTCGATCCCGGCTGGCGCGGCGATCGTGCCGTTGGTCTCGACCGCGATGTCAAAGCCGCGCGCGTGCAGGGCGTCAATCAGGGCCGGATCCAGCTGCAGCAACGGTTCGCCGCCGGTGCAGACCACCAGTTTCGGATCACCCGCCCGCCCGCGCCACAGCGCCGCGACATGGTCGGCCATCGCCTCGGCCGTGCGGAATTTGCCGCCGCCGTCGCCGTCGGTGCCGACGAAATCCGTGTCGCAGAAGCTGCAGACGGCACCGGCCCGGTCGCGTTCCAGCCCGCTCCACAGATTGCAGCCGGCGAAGCGCAGGAAGACAGCCGGACGCCCGGCCTGTCCGCCCTCGCCCTGCACCGTCAGGAAGGTCTCCTTCACCGCATAGGTCATGTGGCGAGCCACTGGTCATAGCCGGCCGCGCGCAGCGCGCAGGCCGGGCAGCTGCCGCAGCCATAGCCCCACGGATGACGTTGGATGCGGTCGCCCAGATAGCAGCTGTGGCTGTCCTCCAGGATCAGGTCGACCAGCAGCTGGCCACCGATCCGGTCGGCCAGGGCCCAGGTCTCGGCCTTGGTCAGGGCCATCAGTGGCGTCTCGATCACCACCGGCCGGTCCAGCCCCAGGCTCAGCGCCGTGGCCATGGCGTCGATGGTGTCGCGGCGGCAGTCGGGATAGCCCGAGAAGTCCGTCTCGCACATGCCGCCGACCAGCAATTCCAACCCGCGCCGGTCGGCCAGGGCCGCGGCGCAGGTCAGGAACACCAGGTTGCGGCCGGGCACGAAGGTGGTCGGCAGGCCGCGCGCATCCATCGCGATGGCCCGGTCGGTGGTCAGGGCGCTCTCGGCGATACGACCGTAGCCGGTCAGGTCGACGACATGGTCCGGCCCCAGCCGGTCGGCCCACTGCGGCAGGGCCCGGGTCATCGACTCGCGCACCACCAGACGGGCCTGCATCTCGACCGCATGGCGCTGGCCATAGTCAAAACCCACGGTCTCGACCCGGTCATACCGCGCCAGCGCCCAGGCCAGGCAGGTGGCGCTGTCCTGCCCGCCCGAGAACAGGACGAGGGCGGAGGCGGCAGTATCGGCGTGGAAATCGCTCATGACGACCCTGCGGTCGGCCGTCGGCCGCGCGCATGCAAAAAGGGATGGGACTGTGAAGATCGGGCGGCCTTCTACACCAGCCCGTCGCCGGGTGCAAAAGCCGCAGCCGGCCAGGCAATCCAGGGTAGTCGGCGGGCGCGAGTGATTAACCGTTCCGCAAATGGTTCGCGGCTAGGGTCTGAGGGTTGCATTGGAGTACGGCGCGTATGCCGACCATCGAAACCCTGACTCGGCGCACCGAACCGGTGGGTCCGGAAACGCCGGGAAGCGCGATTTTCGCGCGATTCCAGCAGGAGCCCGACACCCTGGGCATTCCCGTGGTCGAGGACGGTCGCCCGCTCGGTCTGGTCGAGCGTGACGCCTTCCTGCTCAAATTCGCCGCCCCTCTGGCACACGCGCATTTCGCCGACCGTCCCGTCACCTTGCTGATGGACTCCGAACCGGCCGTGGTCGAGGCCGGGGTACGTATCGACGCCTTTTCCCAGGCCCTGCTGAGCAGCGGTCCGGGGGCCTTGATGCGCAGTTTCATCGTCACCCGGAACGGCGTCTATCAGGGGACCGGCACCGCCGTGGCCCTGATCCAGGCAGCCAACGCCCGTCAGGGTCGACGGATCGAGGCCCTGACCGAGGAGGCGCGGGCGCTGGCCGACAGCAACGCCCAGGGTCTGGCCACGGCCCATTCGCTGAGCCAGTTCATGTCGGTACTGAACCGGGAGCTGCGCACCCCGATGAACGGCGTCCTCGCCGTCGCCGAACTGCTGCGACGCCTGCCCCTGCCGGGCGAGGCCCGCTCGCACGTGGGCACCATCGTCGAGTCGTCCCAGACCCTGCTGCAGGTGCTCCAGGACGCCGTCGACGTGGCCCGGGCCGAGGCCGGCGAACTGGAACTGAACCTTCAGCCGACGCCGCTCCAGGCCCTGATGGACGGCGTCCAGACCGACTGGGCCCCGCGCGCCGCCGAAGACAGCGTCACCCTGATGACCAGCTATGAGGGCGACACCGAACTGGGAGCCCTGATCGACGGCCCCCGCCTGAGGCAGGTGCTGGACAATCTGATCAGCAACTCCCTCAAATTCGCCCGCAACGGCGTGGTCGAGGCCAGCTTGAAAGCCACGGCCCGGGGCGACCGGATCCATCTGGCGGCACGGGTGCGCGACGACGGCCCCGGGATCGACGCCGCCGTGATCGAGTCCCTGTTCGACCCCTTTGTCCAGGGGGCGGGTCTGAACGGGGCCGGTCTGGGCCTGTCTGTCAGCAACCGCATTATCGGGGCCATGGGCGGCAGCCTGCGGGCGGAAAACAACGCCGGCCGCGGCGCGACCTTCACCTTCGACCTGGAGGTCCAGCGCACCGAAATAGAGGCGAACACGGATTCCAATGTCACCGGCCTGTCGAATTTCGAGTTCGAACGGACGCCGCACATCCTGATCGTCGATGACAATGCCACCAACCGCGTGGTCGCCCAGGCCCTGTGCGAGATGTTCGGCTGCACGTCCGAGACTGTCGAGGACGGGCTGGAGGCGCTGGAGGCCGTTCAGGAACGGGCGTACGACCTGATCCTGATGGACATCAAGATGCCCCGGATGGACGGGGTCCAGGCGACCTCGGCCATCCGGGCCCTGACCGGGCCCGCCCGGGACATTCCGATCGTCGCCCTGACCGCCAATGCCGATCCGGACGATGCCCGGTCCTATCTGGCGGCCGGCATGTGCGGCGTGGTCGAGAAGCCGATCAAGCCCGAGCGGCTGCGCCGGGCGATCAACGGGGCGCTGAACGCGGATGCGGCCGCCGCCGACGAGGCCGACGCCGCCGACCGCTCGGTGGCCTGACACCCGAACCGGGTCCCGCCTGCGTCACGATCCGGCTCGACGACAGCGGAGGTGACACCTATTCAGGTTGCGGGCGACCGCCGCCCGATTGCACAAGACACCCATGACGGACCGATTCCTCACCGACCTCCTGCCCCAGCTCGCTGGAGGAGCCGCCCATACCCATGCCCTCGGCTTTGTCTTCGAGGCCCTGGAAGGCGACCGCGTCCGGATTCGTGTGCCCTATCGCGCCGACCTGGTGGGCAATCCCGGGACCGGCGTCCTCGCCGGCGGCCTGGTCACCACCCTGCTGGATCACGTTGGCGGTCTGGCCGTCTGGGTCGCCATAGGCGAATTCAAGCCGATCGCGACCCTTGACCTGCGGGTCGACTATATGCGGGCCGCCGAGGCCGGTCGCGACCTGATCGCCGAGGCCCGCTGCTTCCAGATGACCCGCTCCATCGCCTTCGTCCGGGCCTGGGCCTTCGAGGACAGTCCGGACAGTCCCGTGGCCGCCTCCCAGGCCGCCTATGTCGTCGAGTCGGCCGGCGGACGCCCGGTCGGGGCCAATCTGCGATCCGGAGGCACCCCCACATGACCGACCTGCTGGATACCCTCCCCTATGCCCGGTTCCTCGGGCTGCAGAGCCGGCTGACCGGCGACGACCTGATCGTGGTCATGCCGTTCGCGGACCACCTCGTCGGCAACCCGATGCTGCCGGCGCTGCACGGTGGCTCCACGGCCGCCCTGCTGGAAATGACGGCTGTGGCCCAGGTCGCGCTGCGCTATCCGCGCCTCCAGCTGCCGCGGCCGATCAATGTCACCGTCGCCTACCTGCGGTCCGGCCGGCCGGTCGACGTGCAGGCCCGGGCCCGGATCAACAAGGCCGGACGTCGCGTCGCCCATGTGCTGGCCGAGGCGTGGCAGGGCGATGAATCCCAGCCGATCGCCAGCCTGACCGCGCACTTCCTGCTGGACGAGGAAGACAACCTCTAGATGGTAGACAGCACCCGTTAGGATGGCTTTTCTGCCCTGACACCCGTCAGGAGAGCAGCCCCATGTCCCGACAGTCCATCAGCGAGACGATCAGCCGCCGCCTTCACGCCAGCGAATCCGCCCTCGATGCCGCCCTGCATGAAACGACGCGACTGGCGGCCCTTCTGCCGCGGGCGCGGGCCCACGCCGGGCTGTCGGCCGTGTCCGGCCAGCGGGCGTTTGACGGGACGGCCGCAGCGATTGCGGCCCTGGCAGAGGCGCGGGCCCATCTGGTCCGCACCCACGTGACGCTTGCCTCGCTTGCCCGACAGCTCGGCCTCGACACCGTCGCAGCCGGCCCGCTCGACAAGCCCGACGACCGCCCGCCGGTCGGAGGAAACATTCTCGCCCTGCCGAAATCGCCTCGTCGCCCGGAGGTTAACAAAACACTACCGCGCAACACCGGCGTGTGTTAAGAATCCCTTTACCAGTAATCTCTTGTGAGGGGCTTTTTCGTGAACAAAGATCAAATCATCGCCAGCGTCGCCGGCGAACTTCATGCAACCGAGGCTGCGCTGGACTCGGCGATTGTCCAGACCACCACCCTCGTTCAGTCGATGATCGGTGCCCGCACCGCCCTGTCCGTGTCGCCGATCGCAGGTGCGACGGCCCAGGCCAAGGCCATGGAAACGCTCGCCGCGCTCAGCGCCGCGCGCGAGGCGATCGTCGCCTGCCACGACGAGCTCCAGAAGGACCATCGTCGGATGGGCTGGGGCACCTATGCGGCCGGTACGGTCGACAAGCCCGGCATGCCTCTGGCCGCCGCGCCCGAAATGCCGGTCGAGCGTCTGCGCGCCGTCTGAATTCGACGTAATAATCATGGCCGGGCATTCCTGTCTGTGCCGATTCAATGCAATGTCGCCCTCATGCCGTTCGGCGTGGGGGCGATGTCGTGCCTGAGACGATTTATGGTCAGATCGGCGCCGTGTTCATGGTCGCCACCTGTGCCTTCGCCCTGCTGAAGGGCGATGAGCCCGAGCGCATTGCTGGCGGTGTGTTTGCCCTAACCTGGTTCGCCACACTTCTGATACAGGTCGACGGTGACCTCTACAGTGTCCAATGGGGCATCTTCTATCTGGACATGGTCCTGCTGGCCGTCTTTGCCGCACTGGTATGGAAGTCTCGCCGCGCCTGGCCGGTCTGGGCCAGCGCCTTCCAGCTGCTGACCGTGATGGGTCACATCATGAACATGACCGATATGCGTCCGCCCATTGCCGCCTTCTATGCGGTCATCAATCTGGCGGCATACGGCATCATGGCCTGTCTGGCCGTCGGCACCTTCTGGGCCTGGCAGGACCGCCGCGCCGCCGGGCTGGAATAGGTGGATATTCCTAACGCGCCACGCTAGGCTTGACCCGGCCCGGCCGTTCGGGCCGTCGGAAGGCCTGTCATGTCCCTGTCCCACGCCCGGATCTGGTCGGCGATCGACAGCCTCGCGCGGCGCGAGGGGCTCAGTGTCTCGGCCCTGGCCCGCCGCGCCGGGCTGGATGCCACCAGCTTCAACCCCTCCAAACGCTTCGGCCCCGGCGATCCACCGCGGCCGCGCTGGCCCTCGACCGAGAGCCTGACCCGGATTCTGGAGGCCACCGGCCTGTCGCTGTCGGGATTCGCCGCCCTGGCGGGGGATGCGCCGCCGCCCCGCGCCGCCATACCGCTGCTCGGACTGGCCCAGGCGGGCGAGGAGGGCTTTTTCGACGACGCGGGCCTGCCGACCGGTGACGGCTGGGACCAGACCGACCTGCCCCAGGCCCGCGACAGCCTGCTGGGCCTGCGCATCAGCGGCGATTCCATGGTGCCCCTGTATCGCGAGGGCGACCGCATCATCGTCGACCGCGAGGCCGGCGATGTGCGCAAGGGCGACCGGGTCGTGGTGCGCACCACGGGCGGCGAGACCCTGGCCAAGGCCCTGGGCGCGATCAGCACCGACACCGTCACCCTGACCTCGATCAACCCCGCCTATCCGCCGCGCACCCTGCCGCGCCGCGACATCCTCTGGATGGGTCGCATCCTCTGGGTCAGCCAGTAACCCCGGCCACGGTCACAGGGCTCCGCCCTGTCGACCCGACGCGGCCTCGCGCTGCGCCCCCGCTCAAGCAGTGAGCGACCGCGTCGCGCGCGTTAGCGCCCGACAAGCAGAGGCGCTCAAGCAGTGAGCCGCCGCGCGGCGAGCGATGGCGCCACAACAGAAACCCCGCTCGAGCAGTGAGCGACCGCGTCGCGAGCGATAGCGCCCAAAGAGAAAGACCGCCCCTTGCGGAGCGGCCTTCTTCAGTCCGGGAGGTTTGGCCCTAGTTGGCGGCGACGTAGTGGGCACTGACCCATCCGCCGTTCGACAACTGGACCCATTCGCCTTGCGACGAACTGGCCTGGAAGCTCTGGCCGGCTCTCAGGCTGCCGACCTGGCGATAGCTGGTACCGGGACCCGAGCGAACCCGCAGGTTCGAGGTGGCCCGGTAGCCGCTGCCGGCGTACTGGCCGCCGGCCTGCCCGTTGGCCTGGGCGTTGGCCCGGGCGCGCTGCTGGTTGCAGCCGATATAGGAACCCGCGGCGGCACCGGCCCCGGCCCCGACCACGGCCCCGAGGGTCCGCTCGTTGCTCGAGACCTGGCTGCCGGCGAGGCCGCCGATCACGGCCCCGATCGCGGCCCCGGCCTGCTGACGGCCGCCGGGGGCGTCGCAGTTGGTGATGCCGTTGGCCTGGGCCTGGGCGGCCATGGGGGCGGCGGAGATGAGGGCGGCCACGGCGGCGGCGGTCATCGTGAATTTGGTCAGGTTCGACATGGTCACTCCAGTCATCGAAAGAGATCGATGGGCTGGTAATGCGCCAGCCGACCTGAAGGCTCCCCGCGCCAGGTCGTTGTTTTCAGTTCATCTTCGTGAACGGGTCAGCCGGCCAGCTCTCCCGCCGCCCCGGCCTCGATCAGGGCGATGGTCTGGGGCAGGCCATAGATGGCGGCGAACGAGCCGAAGCGCGGCCCCTGGGACGCGCCCAGCAGCACCTCGTACAGCGCCCCGAACCAGCCGCGCAGCGGCTCGAAGGCGTGTTCCTTGCCCACGGCATAGACCTCGCCCTGGATCAGCTCGCCGTCGGTGGTCCCGGCCGGCAGGGCCTTCAGCCGCGCCGCCAGATCCAGCAGCGCCGCCTTCTCCCTGTCGTCCGGCAGCCGGTACGACTTGGCCGGCTTCACGAAGTCCTCGTAGTAGTTGAGGGCATGACCCATCAGCCGGTCCAGCAGCGGCTCGGACTCGGGCGTGGCCTCGGGCAGATAGTTGACGAAATAGGCCCAGAGCTGGTCCTTGGTCGAGGCGTTGGCGACCCCGACCAGATTCAGCAGCAGGGCGAACGACACCGGCGAGGTATGGCTGGGCGGCGCGCCCGCATGGATCGACCAGACGGCATTGTCGATCTGCTTGGCCGGCTCCTGGGTCTTCCAGGCCTCGATCGCCGCCAGATAGTCGTCGATGGCCCGCGGAATGACGTTGAAATGCAGGCTCTTGGCCGACTTCGGCGACTGGAACATGTACCAGCTCAGGCTTTCCGGCGTGCCGTAGCGCAGCCATTCGTCCATGGTCAGACCATTGCCCTTGGACTTGGAGATCTTCCTGCCCTCGACGTCGAGGAACAGTTCGAAGTTGAAGCCCTCGGGCGGCACCCCGCCCATGACCCGGCACAGCTTGGACGACTCGCGCACGCTCTCGATCAGGTCCTTGCCCGACATTTCGTAGTCGACGTCCAGCGCGGTCCAGCGCATGGCCCAGTCGGGCTTCCACTGCAGCTTCACATGGCCCCCGGTGACCCGCACCTCGGTGCGGTTGCCCGGCTCACCCGCCGGATCCTCGAAGGTGATGGTGCCGCGCGCGACATCCCGCGCCAGCGTCGGCACCTGCAGCACATGGCCGGTGATGGGACTGATCGGCAGGAAGGGCGAATAGGTCTCGCGCCGTTCCGGGCCCAGGGTCGGCAGCATGATGGCCTGGGCCGCGTCGAAGCGCGCCAGCAGGGTCAGCAGCGTCTGGTCGAACCGGCCCGAGCGGTATTCCTCGGTCGACGACAGGAATTCGTAATCGAAGCCGAAGCCGTCGAGGAAGGCGCGCAGCCGGGCGTTGTTGTGGGCCCCGAAACTGTCGTGCGTCCCGAATGGATCGCGCACCGCCGTCAGCGGCTTGTGCAGGTCCTCGGCCAGCATCTCCGGATGGGGGATACCCTCGGGCACCTTGCGCAGCCCGTCCATGTCGTCGCTGAAGGCGATCAGCCGCGTCGGCCAGTGGTCGCCGGTCAGGGCGCGGAAGGCGTTGCGCACCATGGTCGTGCGCGCCACCTCGCCGAAGGTGCCCATATGCGGCAGGCCCGACGGGCCATAGCCGGTCTCCAGGATCACCGGACGGCGCAGGGCCTCGAACGTCGCCAGCGCCTCGTCGGCCTTGCCGCGGCCGATCAGGGTCGCGGCCAGGTCCCGCTCGGCGTCCGACAGCCGCTTCTTCAGCACATGGGCCAGAAGGTTGCGGGCCTGTTCGAAGGGCCAGGACCTGGCCTCACGGGCGAGGGTTTCGAGGTTGTTCAGCATGGGCATGGGTTTGGCGCGTCAGGGGCGGCGGGTCAACGCCTCGCGCCCGGGACTCCGTCCACGGCGACCAGGGGATTGGCACCCACCGCTTCCCGCCAGCCGCTGCCGCCCCATTGGGCCACCTTGGTCAGCAGCTCGATCATGTCGACCGGCTTGGCGATACAGTCGTCCATCCCGGCCTCGAAATAGCCGCGCACCTGTTCGTCCAGCGTATTGGCGGTCAGGGCGATGATCGGTGTCGCCCCGACCTGTCCGTCGAGCGCGCGAATGCCGCGCGCCGCCGCAACCCCGTCCATCACCGGCATCTGGATATCCATCAGGATGATGTCCCAGTCGCCCGCCGCCGCCGCGACCACGCCCAGGGCCCCGTCATCGGCCGTCTCGCAGACGATGCCCTGGGTCGCCAGCATGGCCTTGACCAGGGTGCGGTTGCTCTGGTTGTCGTCGACATAGAGGACGCGCAGCCCCGGCCCCGCCATCGCCGACTCGACGGCCGGTGCGGTCGCCTCGCCCGCGCCCGCCTCCACCGGATGAACCATCCCGGCGTCCGGCTCGGCGATCATGCGATTGACCACCGTCAGCAGGTCCTGGCCGGCCTCGTGAATGCGCCGCGCCTGGTCGGTTCGGCTGACCTCCAGTCCGGCCTCGACCAGCAGGCCCGAGAAGCCGATCACCGCGTTCAGCGGTGTGCGCAGCTCGTGCGACATGTCGGTCAGGAAGCGCTGACGGGCCTCGGCCATCGCCGCCTTCTGTTCGGCCGCACTGCGGGCCATCTCGGCCTCGACGCGGGCGGTGACATTCTGCTCGTTCAGCAACACGCCCGCGGCCCCGGTGACCGGATCGATGACCGGTCGCGCGTCCATATGGTGCCAGCGCCGTCCGTCGCCCGCCACGACCGGATAGATCCCGGCCATGCCCTGGCCGGCGACGGCGGCGGCGAACATCGCCTCACCCTCGGTCGGGTCGGCGAAGCGGGCCGCGAATGCAACGTCCTCCGATCCATAGGCCGCGTAGGCGGCCGGATTGGCGAACAATCGGCCCCCGGCCCGGTCAAACAGGGTGATGATCGCCGAGGTGTGTCGCAGGGCCTCGACCGCGCGGCGCTCGCCCGCGTCGACCTCGGTCGGGGAGGCCTCGAACAGCAGGACCTCGCGGCCGTCGTCCATGGCGAAGGCAGAGATCGAGGCCTGGACCGTGACCGGCTGCCCGTTCGGATAGAAGGTCCAGCGCTCGCTGACCTCGCCGCCGTCGGCGGTCAGGGCCACCAGCCGGTCTGTCCGCACCTTCACGGCCGGCGACAGCACGGAAAAGTCCCGGGCCAGCAGCTCTTCCAGGGACTCCGCCCCCCAAAGCGCCAGCGCCGGGGGATTGGCGTAGACGCCGCGCGAGCTGTGAGGATCATACAGCCAGACCGGCCGCCGCAGGCGGTCCCAGGTCTGTGCGAACGGCGGGGCCGGAGAAGCGGACATTCCTCCACCCTAGCGGGCCATCCCTGAACCGGGATTTAACCCCGGCGACAGGGCTGCGCGTCAGAAATACGGGTCTTTCGTCAGCCTCTGGGAAATCCACCAGATGTTTCCGCCCGGGTCGGCGACCCCGCCCTGTCGATCCCCGTAGGGCATGTCCCCGACATCCATGATGCGTGTCGCGCCGCAGCCAAGCGCCCTGGCCATCGCGACGTCGGCGTCATCGACATACAGGTAGAAGGCCGCCCGGCTCGCGGGAAACCGGGGCGACGCTTCGCTGACCATAAGCGTGGTGCCGGAAATCCGGACCTGCGCATTGGCGATGCGGCCATTCGGTGCCTCGCTGCGCCCCAGTTCCTCACCGCCGAAGGCGAGAGCGAGAAATTCGAGATAGGCTGCGGCGTCATCGGCAAAAATGTACGGCGTCACCGCGCCAAAGCCGGCAGGAATATTCATCGACCCACTCCCAAACCACCGTAGCTGAACGGCATCACGCTACTGCGCGGGGCGTCCAGGCTGCAAATCTGCACGCGACCTTGACCACACCCTGTCCCCGTGGCCTTTGCCCGGCCACATGAAGACCGCCGATTTCGACTTTGACCTGCCCGATGACCGCATCGCCCTGCGTCCGGCCGAGCCGCGCGATTCCGCGCGCCTGCTGGTGGTGCGCGACGGGGCGCTGGGTGACCACGTCATCCGCGACCTGCCCGACTTCCTGCGCCCCGGCGATGCCCTGGTGTTCAACGACACCCGGGTGATCCCGGCCCGGCTGTCCGGCGTGCGCCAGCGGATCGGGCCCGGGGGCGAAACCCTGACCGTGACCGTCGAGGCCACCCTGCACCACCGCGACGCCCCCGACGTCTGGTCGGCCTTCATGAAGCCGGGCAAGCGGCTCAAGGCCGGCGACCGGGTGCAATTTACGTCTCCCTTCCCCCTTGATGGGGGAAGGGTTGGGGGTGACAGTGCA
>TARA_R110000868_G_scaffold179802_4_pt1 | contig 69017 bp, 67 predicted proteins | sample TARA_R110000868 | Tara Oceans TARA_R110000868 (sample SAMEA4397489) | marine metagenome | biome: Polar Biome; feature: [SRF] surface water layer (ENVO:00010504); material: water (ENVO:00002006), including particulate matter (ENVO:01000060) such as... | depth 5 m | reverse complement strand
CAGCTTACAGCTTACAGCTTACAGCTTACAGCTTACAGCTTGGTTAATGCGTTAACCGCGACACTTTAACCACATCAGAAATCTGCCGTATACGTTTCATTATTCTTGCTAGGTGTATACGCGAATGTACACTCACCACCACGTTGACTATGCTCATGCGTGGGTCTTCATCTTCTATACTAATTTTTTCTATATTGGCGTCGATGCCATTTATACGGTTGGCTAACACGGCAATAATGCCACGGCTTTTAATCAGCTCTACTTTTAACTCAGCAGAAAATTCGCCTTCGACTTCTTCGGCCCATTGCAGCGGTACTGAACGCTCGGGGTTGTTGCGAAACTCATTGCTGTTATGGCAGTTGTCGGTGTGCACTACAATGCCGCGCTCGGCGCTAATAAAGCCTATGATGGCATCGCCGGGTAGGGGGTAGCAGCAGCGAGCAAAATTCACTCTAAAGCCTTCGGTGCCATTGAGGGTGAGAGATTGTTGGGCGGGTTGTTTGCTGCTGTCGTTGTCGCGCATAAGTTGGTGCGCGGTTAAAAATGAAGAGCGTTTGCCTAAACCTATGTCGGTTAATACACCGTCTATGCTGTCGTGACCGGTGTTACCCAGTAGGTGCAAAACTTGTGATTCGCTTAACGTGTTAATGCTGGAGTTCATGCCAGTGAGGGCCTCATCCAGTAAGCGGCGACCTAGGCTGACAGATTCTATCGCGCGCTGATTTTTTAACAGGTGGCGTATATTTGAGCGCGCCTTGCTGGTGACCACAAAGTTTAACCACGCCGGGTTAGCTTGAGGTGTGTGCGCCGTCATAATGTCTACGGTTTGGCCACTTTGCAGCGGCTCTGACAGCGGCGCTAAGCGGCGATTAATACGACAAGCTATACACTTATTGCCCACATCAGTATGCACCGCGTAGGCAAAATCTACCGCAGTGGCACCCTGCGGCAATTCCATAATTTTACCCTTGGGAGTGAATACATAAACTTCGTCGGGGAATAAATCGAGTTTGACGCTTTCTATAAACTCTAAAGAATCGCCCGCGCGCTGTTGCAGCTCTAATAAACCTTGCAGCCACTGTCGTGCTCGGGTGTGGCTGCCGTTCACGGGTTCGCCATCATTGGTTTTGTACAGCCAATGGGCAGCGATGCCGAAGTTGGCCATCTCTTCCATTTCGTGAGTGCGAATTTGAATTTCTATGGGCACGCCGTGCAGACCAAATAGCACCGTGTGCAAGGATTGATAGCCGTTGGCTTTGGGTATGGCAATGTAATCTTTAAACTGGCCGGGCACGGGTTTGTATAAACTGTGTATGCAGCCCAATACCCGGTAGCAAGTGTCTACGTCGTCTACTAAGATGCGGAAGGCGTAGATGTCCATGATTTCAGAGAAGGATTTTTTCTTACTCTCCATCTTTTTATAAATGCTATAGAGGTGCTTTTCTCTACCGCTAACTGCGGCGTTGTGGCCTTCGCGGACTAGGCAGTGCTCTATGGACTCTTTGATTCTTTCGATTAATTCTTTGCGGTGGCCGCGAGCCTGTAACACCGCGGCATGTATGCGCGTAGAGCGCATAGGATGCAGGGTGGCAAAACCTAGGTCTTCAAACTCTACCCGTATATTGTGCATGCCTAGGCGCTGGGCGATGGGGGCGTACATGTCTAGGGTTTCGCGGGCAATGCGGCGGCGTTTTTCGGGTTTGAGCACACCGAGGGTGCGCATATTGTGTAGCCGGTCGGCTAGCTTAACTAAAATAACCCGTATGTCTTTGGCCATGGCCAAAGCCATTTTTTGAAAGTTCTCGGCCTGTGCCTCGGCCTTGGATTGAAACTCCATTTGGGTCAGCTTGCTGACGCCATCCACGAGGTTGGCAACGGTGCCGCCAAATTGTTCTTCTAGGGATTTTTTGGAAATGGCGGTGTCTTCGATGACATCGTGCAGCATCGCGGCTATTAAGCTTTGATGGTCCATGTGCATATCGGCGAGTATGCCGGCTACAGCCAAGGGGTGGGTGACGTAGGGTTCGCCACTACGGCGGCGCTGCCCTTCATGGGCTTGCTCGGCGTAAAAGTAGGCGCGTTGGATCTGATTAACTTGTGCTGAGGTGAGGTAAGTCTGGAGAGTGGTGCTTAGCTCTTCAATAGAGGACACATCTTGATGTTCGTGTCCTGCAGGAAAGAAGCTGTATTGTTGCATGACACTCTCCGGGTAATACTAAGCCTGTGGCTGTTCTTCCTCGGACGACGCAACGGCTATTTCAAATTCAGCCTCTGGGTCTATCTTTTTGGGATTCATGATTTCGGCAGGGGTAATTTTTTCGCCGGCAATTTCGCGTAGCGCTATGACAGTTGGTTTATCGCCGTCCACGCTGACTAGTGGCTCTTTGCCACCGGTGGCAAGTGCGCGGGCGCGTTTGCTGGCAACCATAACGAGTTCAAAGCGATTGTCGACTTTATCTAAACAATCTTCAACGGTAATACGAGCCATCGAGGTATCCTACTTTTCAGCCCCAGTGCAGGGCGGTTTAACATGAGTGTGGCACAGGCTGGGTTAATGCTAATAACGCCCAGCCCAGCTAGCCGCGTAGTGTATCAAATATGTTCAGGTGATAATAGCGTTAGCGGCCGCTAGTTGTGACTATAAGCGTAGTTACAAGCGTAGTTACTGTCTGACTTAACTAACTTAGCAGCTGTTGCAGTAATTGGGGGTGCAGGCGCTGTTGTTGCTGTCTGCTGAGGCGGTGGCAGCGGAAGATGGCCTTGAGGTCATCTAGGGCGCTGTTGAAGTCGTCATTGATCACCAAAAAATGGGCTTCGGCATAGTGTGACATTTCGCTTACCGCTTCATTCATGCGCTGCTCTATCACGCTTTCATCATCTTGGCCGCGTTGGGTGAGGCGCTCACGCAGGGCTTGCTGCGAGGGGGGCAGTATAAAGACGGAGACGGTTTCGGGCATAAGTTGACCAATTTGATGGGCACCCTGCCAATCTATTTCCAAAATGACGTCTTTGCCTTGGACTAAAGTTTCTTGTACCCAGTGCTTAGAGGTGCCGTAGTGGTTGCCGAACACCTCGGCGTGTTCTAAAAACGCCTGCTCAGCCAGCATGGCCTCGAATTGTGGGTGTGTGCAAAAGTGGTAGTTCACGCCATCGTGTTCGCCGGGGCGTATGGCGCGGGTGGTGTGTGAAACGGAGACGCAGATATTGCTGTCGGCTTCTATCAAGGCCTGTACTAGGCTGGTTTTACCGGCACCTGAGGGCGCGGAGATAGTGTAAAGCTTACCGGTGGGCATGGCAGTAATCCTGTGTCTCTATAGTGGGTGGGTATAGGGCTTATTGGGCTAAGCGGTTAGCTTACTCGATATTTTGAATTTGCTCGCGCATTTGTTCGATTAGCACTTTTAATTCAACGGCGGCCTGAGTGCTGTCGCTGACGATGGCTTTGGATGAAAGCGTATTGGCTTCGCGGTTGAGCTCTTGCATTAAAAAGTCTAGCCGGCGACCGCAGGCGCCACCTTTTTTGAGCACCCGGCGTACTTCGTTCACGTGGGTCACTAGGCGGTCTAATTCTTCGTCTACGTCGGCTTTTTGCGCTAATAAGACGATTTCTTGTTCAACCCGCTCGGGTTGGAGGTCGGCGGCCAGTTCGGCCATGCGCTCTTGTATTTTGCTTTTTTGTGCCGCCAGTATTTGTGGCATTTGCTCGCGTACCGCAGCAGTAATTTCGGCTATGGCGTCTAAGCGTTGCACAATAATTTGTTTGAGTTCGGCCCCTTCGCGCGCACGGCTTTCGTTAAGCTGACTTAAGGCGGCATCAAAGGCGACCAGTGCTTGTTGCTGAATTAACTCGCTGTCTATATCTGAGGCTTCTAATACGCCGGGCCATTGCATGAGTTGCAGGGCGTCTAGTGGCGCCGGTTGTTGTAGTTGCTGCTGTATGGACTCGCTGGCGCCAATTACCTGTGCCAGTAAGTCTTGGTTAATGTTGAGCTGCTCGTTGGCGCTATGGTTTTGTAGCTGAAAGCGCAGGCCGCACTCTACTTTGCCGCGGCTTAACTGTTTGCGCAGTTTGTCACGCATGGCGGGCTCTAGTGCGCGCATGGTATCCGGCAGTTTTAAGCTGGGCTCTAAATAGCGGTGGTTGACGGAGCGTAGCTCCCAAACCAGTGTGCCCCAATCTTGTTGGCTGCTGTGGCGGGCAAAAGCGGTCATGCTGCGTATCATGTGATGGCCTTGAAGATAATGGCAAAGGACAGGCATTCTAGCCTGTCGTTTCCTTGCTGGAAAGTACATGGCTGGAAAGTGCATTGTGGGCCATCGCGCTGGTGGCGGGCTTAGTGTGTATAATGGCGGCTTTTCTGTTACTAACTTTATGCTTGGATGTAATCATGATTAGACCCAGTGGCCGCGCTGTCGACCAATTGCGCGATGTTTCTATTACCCGTAACTTTACCTGCCATGCCGAAGGCTCGGTGCTGGTGTGTTTTGGTAATACCAAAGTAATTTGCACCGCGTCTATAGAAAGCCGCGTGCCACCGTTTATGCGCGGTGAAGGCCGGGGCTGGATAACCGCCGAATACGGCATGCTGCCTCGCTCTACCGGTAGCCGCATGGGCCGTGAAGCCGCCAGAGGCAAACAGGGTGGCCGCACCGTAGAAATACAGCGTCTTATTGGCCGTTCATTGCGTGCCGCGGTAGATCTAGAAGCCTTAGGTGAAAACAGCATCACCATCGATTGCGATGTCATCCAAGCCGATGGCGGTACTCGCACTGCGTCAATTACCGGTGCCTGCGTAGCTATGGCCGACGCTATTGCAGTGATGCAAGAGCGCGGCATGATTACGGGCAATCCGCTGAAGCAAATGATTGCAGCCATTTCGGTAGGGGTATACCAAGGCCAAGCAGTATTGGACCTAGACTATCCAGAAGACTCCAATGCCGAAACCGACATGAACGTTATCATGGGCGACAACGGCGGCTTTATAGAAGTGCAGGGTACTGCCGAAGGCGAAACCTACAGCCGCGATGAGCTCAATCAAATGCTAGATTTGGCGGGTAAAGGCATTAACGAGCTTATCGCCATGCAGAAAGAAGCTCTGGCGAAGTAGAGCCTGTGGCTCTACAGCGGTAAGCTACAAGCTGTAAGAAATAGGTAGTCTTAATAAAAAAAGCCCTCATCGAGGGCTTTTTTTATCTTGCGGCTTAAAGCTTGCCGCTAATGTAAGCCAGCTACGCTGGCTTACATTTCAAAGTCAAAATCCATAATAATCGGCGCATGGCTGGAAAATATCTGGTTTTTATAAATCGCGCCATACTCTATCACCGGCTGTAAGCCGCTGGATACCACCTGATAATCTACCCGCCAGCCATCCTTACTGTTGCGGTCGCCATTGGGCCACCAGGTGAATTCATCGTTGTCGTCATTGATTTCACGGAAGGCGTCGACATAGCCCATATTGTTGAATAGCTGGTCCATCCACTGTTGTTCTTCGGGTAGGAAGCCTGAGCAATTTAAGTTTTGGCTGGCGTTCTCTACGTCTCTATCGCGGTGCGCCATATTCCAGTTACCGCAAATCACAAACTCGCGGCGTTTGTTGCGTATCTTAGTTAAGTGGGCTTGGAATAATTCAAAAAAGTGCTTTTTGTGATGCTGCGCTTTGGCATCTTGCTGGTAGGCACTGGGGGCTAAGAGGCAGCCTATGCTGATATTTTGGAAATCCGCCTGTATGTAGCGACCCTCCATATCAAAGTCCATAAAGCCTAAGCCGGTCATGATGGCCTTGGGCATGTCGCGGCAATAAATAGCAACGCCGTTAGAGTTAGGCTCTACCGCATCGAAAAAATAAGGGTTATAGCCCTGCGGGAAAAAGATCTCGTCGTGCAGGTCGTATTCCTGCGCTTGCAGGTTTTGCACACAAATAAAATCGGCGTCTTGGTCTAATAGCCAGTCGTAAAAGCCCGCCTGGGCGGCTTCACGGATACCGTCAGCACAAAAACTAATAATTCTCATAGTCGTCTCAAATCTATGCACGTGTGCAGTTTACAGGGGTGTTATGCGCACAGCGGCTATGTTATGTATTTATTGTGTGTTATTAAACCACAAAATCTATCGCATAAGGCCTTACACTAATGATCGCCTAGTGATCGATTAACATATGTAACCATTACCGATAGGGAAATTAAAATTAGTTGCGCAAAGGCGGGGTTGCTATAATTATCAGCGCCCGGCAGCTAATGTAGCAAGAGTGTAGAACTTGTTGGCCTCGAAGGCTAGTAGCCCGGTTATTTTTTTAAATGCTATAGGATGTGTATGCACGCGTATCAACAACAGTTTATAGAGCTCGCCATAGGCCAAAAGGCCTTGTGTTTCGGCGAGTTCACCTTGAAGTCAGGGCGTATTAGCCCTTATTTTTTTAATGCCGGGTTATTTTGCAGTGGTGCTGCGCTGGCGTTGTTGGGGCGTTGCTATGCCAATGCCATCGTCGAATCTGGGGTAGAGTTTGATGTCATCCTAGGTCCGGCCTATAAGGGTATACCCCTAGCTGCAGTGACTGCCTGTGCCTTGGCCGACCATCATGGTCGCGATGTACCTTATGTGTATAATCGCAAAGAAGCCAAAGATCACGGCGAGGGCGGCGTGTTAGTGGGCGCCCCCTTAACCGGCAAGGTACTGATTATTGACGATGTAATTACCGCGGGTACTGCTGTGCGCGAGGTGATGACTATGATAGAAGCTGCCGGAGCCGAGCCTGCGGCCGTGGTGATAGGCCTCAATAGGCAGGAACGCGGCAAGGGTGCGCTATCAGCCATACAAGAGGTAGAGGCTGACTATAAAATACCGGTGATCAGCATTATTAATTTACAGCACGTTATCAATTTTTTACGTGAGAAGGGCAGTGCTGTTGAGCTGGAGCAAGTGCAGTCGTATTATCAGCAATACGGTGTATAGGGAATAATCATCAAACAGGATGGGATTAAACGGGTGGCGAACTTACAAACATTATTGCTAGGTGTTCTTTTATACAGTTGCTGTGTGGGGGCTTATGCCGCAGATACTGGCAGCGAGAAGAGCTACTACCGCTACGTTAATGAAAAAGGCGTGCAGGTTATTGTTGATTACCTGCCGCCAGAAGCGGCCCCTCTAGGGTATGACGTTATTACGGTGGGTGGCCAATTGATCAAGCGGGTGCCTCGCCAGCTGACGGGTAAGGAGTTGCTGGACAAAAATAATGTGCTTACCCAGGAGCGTATGCGTGAAGAAGAGCAGCGGCGTTTAGACGAATGGGACAAATCCCTAATGCTGCGTTATAGCAGCATAGAAGATATCGAGGCTGCCCGTGAGCGCGCCATACAAAGCGTCAAGGTGCGGGTGAGCATTTTAAAGTCGAATCGCTCTTCGGTGAAATCTGAAATCGAGCGAGAGCAAGCAAGGGCCGCCGATATAGAGCGCGGTAGTCGTGAAGTACCTCAGCCTTTGCTAGAGAAAATCAATGTCTTACACGATGAGATTAAAGATATAGAAGACTCTATCTCGGCGCGCGAAAACGAAGTGGAAACCATAGCCTCGCGTTTTGCCAGGGATATCGATAGATTCAAAACGCTGCAAGACCGCATCCATATACGCAGCCAAGCGCGACCTAAAGCGACGAAGAGAAGTTATTACTAAACGTGGGTTGCCTTGCTGCAGCTAAACCTTTCGCCGCTAACCATCTGTTGCGGCTGCTCATTCCTAGCGGCGGCTACTAATTAGCTGCTAACCAAGGATTCTTTCATTAAACCGTTAACCAATACTGGCCATTGTAGTTGCCAGTTTTCGGTGGGTGGGCGTTGAAATTCACTGCGTACAAATTGACTAATGCGGCCTTCGGCAGCGCTCAATAATAGGTTGGCGGCGATATTTACCGGTAGAGTGGTGCGTGCCCCTTCGCGGATTTCCGCTTCACGTAAAATCTGCTTAAGTTGGGTTTCTAGGCGGTCGTAAAACTGCGCTACGCGATTGCGTAAGCGCTCAGTTTCGCCGGCTAAGGCGTCGCCGGTTAAAATGCGGCACAAGCCGGGGTTGCGCTCACTAAAGCCTAGCAGCAGGGTGAGTATCAGTTCGCAGCGCGCTAAGGCTTGCGGTTCATCATTTAAGATTAGGCTGACGCGGCTAAATATGGTTTCTTCAATAAACTCAATTAAGCCCTCAAACATTTTAGATTTGCTGGGGAAGTGGCGATAAAGTGCAGCTTCAGAAACCCCCACCTCTTTCGCCAGCTTGGCGGTAGTGATGCGTTCGCCCGGGCTAATTTCTAGCATGTGAGCGAGGGATTCTAAAATTTGTTGGCGGCGTGATGTTTTTTTAGTCATGACCAATTATTCTGTATTGGTTGAGCAGCCATCCTAACTACTCGTAGCTCGGGCTGCAATAAAAAAAGTGTGGGCAATACAAATAAATAACAATAAAACTTAGCGGTTTAAGCCGGCGTGAAATAACGCCGTACGCTTTTAGTTTTTATTGGTAATTAAAGTACCCACGCCTACATCGGTAAAAATTTCTAATAGCAGCGCATGGGGCACGCGACCATCTATAATATGGGCGCTGTTAACACCGGCTTTTACGGCGCTGAGGGCGCAGGCTATTTTAGGTAGCATACCGCCATATATAGTGCCGTCGGCAATTAAACTATCAACCTGTGGTGTAGATAAGCCCGTCAGTACTTCGCCTTGCTTGTTCATTAAGCCGGCGATATTGGTGAGCAGCATTAATTTTTCGGCCTTTAAAACTTCAGCCATCTTGCCCGCCACTAAGTCGGCATTGATATTGTAGGAGCGGCCGTCTTCGCCTACGCCTATAGGCGCAATGACCGGTATGAAGTCGCTGTCAATTAAGGTGTCTAAAATGCCGGTGTTAATTTTTTCGACTTCGCCCACGTGGCCTATATCAATGATTTCAGGCGCCGTCATGTCGGGTGTTTGGTGATTAACGGTCATTTTTTTGGCTTGTATTAAACGACCATCCTTACCGGTAATGCCTACCGCTTTACCACCTATAGTGTTGAGTAGGTTAACAATTTCTTTGTTGACTGCGCCTCCCAAAACCATTTCTACCACGTCCATGGTTTGGCTATCGGTAACGCGCATGCCGTCGACAAAATGGGACTCTATGTTGAGGCGTTTCAGCAGTGAGCCTATTTGCGGGCCGCCGCCGTGTACTACCACGGGGTTCATGCCTACCAATTTCATTAAGACAATGTCGCGGGCAAATTGTTGTTTGAGGTTGTCGTCTACCATGGCGTTGCCGCCAAATTTCACAACGATGGTTTTGCCGGTAAATTGTTGGATATAGGGTAGCGCTTCGGTTAGCACATTGGCGATATTGGTGGCGGCGTCTCTAGAGAGCGACATGGTGGTCCTTAACAAGTAAAAGGCGCTATTGTAGCGCGGGCGTTGTGGCTCTGCGAGAGGTGGTGTTAACAGCGCCTAAAAATAAACCGGCGCTAGTTAAAAATCAAACTGCAGGCTGCTATCTATATTGCTCAGCTGCTGTTTAAAAATAGTTTGGATATCGCTTAGAGTTTGCTGATCGTTGGCCTCAAAGCGCAGCACCAACATGGGGGTGGTATTCGAGGCGCGTACCAAGCCCCAGCCATCATTAAAATCAACTCTAACCCCATCTAGGGTGGAGACTTTGCCATCACCAAACTGACCCTGTTGAATGAGCTGTTCAATAATGCTGAACTTGCGCTGCTCGTCGCTGGCCACTTTCAATTCGGGGGTGGCTACGGTAACGGGGAAGACACTGAGTTGGGCGTCTAGGTCGGGGTCGGTAGTGCTTAAAATTTCGATTAAGCGTGCCGCCGCATACATGCCGTCGTCAAAACCAAACCAGCGCTCTTTAAAGAAAATGTGGCCGCTAAATTCGCCGCCCAGTAAGGCGCCGGTTTCTAGCATTTTTTCTTTCATAAAGGAGTGGCCGGTTTTCCACATAATGGGGCGGCCGCCGTAGTTGCTGATTAAGCTGTTGAGGCTGCGGGTGCATTTAACATCAAAAATAACATCGGCACCGGGGTTGCGGGAGACGACATCCTGCGCCAGCAGCATTAATAAGCGGTCGGCGGGCACGATATTACCTTCGGCGGTTACTACCCCTAGGCGGTCGCCGTCGCCATCAAAGGCTATGCCTAAGTCGGCACCCTCTGTACGTACTTTGACGATTAAATCTGCGAGGTTGGCCGCTACCGTAGGGTCGGGATGGTGATTGGGAAAGTCGCCATCGATGTCGCAGTAAAGGGGAATAACTTCACAGCCCAGCTCTTCAAACAAGCGCGGGGCGATGTTGCCTGTGACACCATTGCCGGCATCAATCACAATTTTGAGCGGCTGGGCGATAGCGACATCGTTAATAATATAATCGATGTACTCGTCTTCTATCACTTCGCTGCTATAGCTGCCCTTGCCGCTGTGTAGCTTGTTGGTGACGATGCGTTCGCGCAGGGCGCTAATGGCTTTGTCGGATAAGGTGTGGCCAGCAATAACAATTTTAAGGCCGTTGTATTCAGCGGGGTTGTGGCTGCCGGTGATCATCACGCCGCTTTGGGTGTCTAGTTGATGAGTGGCAAAGTACAGTAGCGGGCTGGGCACCATGCCTATGTCTATGACATCGCAACCACTGGCCAATATACCTTTGCTCAGCGCGTCGCGTATACGGGGTGAGCTGTGGCGGCCATCGGCGGCAACCAGTAGCGATTGCTGGCCTTGGTCGAGGGCTTCACTGCCTATGGCTAGGCCTATGGCGTAGCAGTGTTCGTCGGTGAGTTCTTGGTCAGCAATGCCGCGTATATCGTAGGCTCTAAAAATGGTGTCGGGGATATCTTGCGGCAGCGCAGGTACTGAGCTGCTGTCGGCATCACCTTGGCCTAGTTCGGCGGCTATGGCGGCTACCGGGTTAATATTTGCGGTGTCGTTTTGTTGCTTGCTGGCGGCCTGCTTTCTTTTGATTTGTGCCTCTAGTTTTTTTAGGTCCTCAAGCAATTGTTGCGCGGTATCATCAAACCCCGGCAAGCTAAAAGGCCCTTTGCTGCGAGCGGATAATAGCGCCAAGTTATCCGCCAGCGCTTTGCTTAGGCTGCTGAGGGTGAGCGCTGTAGCGGCCAGTATGGCCACGAGGCAGATGGCCAGCAGTATCCAGATTAGCGGTGAGGCGGGGCTGTGGTTGGCCATTAGTTGTGCTGACGGGGTAAAGCTGATCTGCCAGTGGTTAACGGCGGTGCTGCGGGTAACGGTGGGCGCGTTACTGGCGGCATCACCGATTTTTGCTAGGGTGGTATTGCTAGCCAAGGTTTGCACTAAGCTGGTTTGCCCCAGATTACTGTCTAGTTGGCTTAATATCTGGTGTAGCAGGGTGTTGTTGTAACTAATCAGTAAGGCACCTGCGGCGTGTTTTTTATCTTTGCCTTGAATGGCTTCAGCCAGTGAAAAAAGTGGCAGCTTATCGCTGCGATAAGACTCGATGACGATTTTTTCATCGTTGCTTACTCGCCGCAGCATATCCAACTCAATATTATTGCGTAGAGAGGCCTGTTGTTTATCTAGCCCGGCTATACCCAATGTTCCCAGAGGGATGATTTTGGCGCTAATGGCTAGCGGGAAGCTGCGCTGTAGTTCAATTTGAAAGGTGACCAAGCGAGCGGAGTCGCCGTTTTCTAGCGCGGCAAGTAATTGTGGGTTGGTAGCCAGTTGATGGCTGCGCAGCTGGATAGTGTCTATGGCTTGGTTGAGTAAAAAAACTTGGTTGTCGGCTAAGCGGTTGGCTAGGGCGTCTAGCTGTTCGCGCTGGCTATTGGGCTGTTCAATTAAGGCCAAATATAAAAAGCTGCCGCACACGGCTAGTAGGCTGATTAAAGCGCAGCGTACTAAATTGGTTTTAATCGCATTGGCGGGCTTAGCGGCGGGGCTGTTGTTATTATTTTTTTGCTTAACCATATCTATCCATAAGGGCAATAGCCCGTTGCAAAAAGCTGTCACTTACGTGTGCTAAATAATGGGAGTTGTTGGCTCCCTTGTCCAGTTTATATCGTCTTAACGCTTACTTGGCGCTTAACAGTTTGCTTGCTTAAAGTGCTGGGCAATATGGACGATAGCGGCACGGGCTAATTGTGTTTTGCTGGCCAGCGCTAAGGGCTGCTGGCCATGTTGAGTAATGAGGGTGGCGGCATTGTTATCGCTGTTAAAGCCGATGGCGCTATTGGCGACATCGTTGGCGATAATCATATCCAGATTTTTTCGGGCCAGCTTTTGTTGGGCGTGGGCCAGCAGGTTTTCGGTTTCGGCGGCAAAGCCTACGCAAAAAGGACGCGGCTGGTGCTGGGCAACGGCGCTAATAATGTCGGGGTTGCGCACCAGGCTGATGGTCATGCTGTCGTCATTTTTTTTGATTTTTTGCTCGGCTACGGAAGCGGGCCGGTAGTCGGCAACGGCAGCGCAGCCTATAAAAATATCGCATTGCGCTAGTTGCTCGTTGACCGCATGCAGCATTTGCTCGGCGCTTTGTACATTGATGCGTTGGCAACGCTCGGGGGTGGCTAGGTGTACGGGGCCTGCGATTAGGGTGACGCTGGCGCCGGCGTCTATGGCGGCCTGCGCTAGAGCAAAGCCCATCTTGCCGGAGCTGTGATTGCTGATGAAGCGCACGGGGTCTATAGCTTCTATCGTGGGCCCGGCAGTGATCACCAGTTTAACGCCGTCTAGGCTGCCGCTAGCAAATTGCTGGGCGGCCAGTTCGGCAATGTGGTCGGGCTCTATCATGCGACCGGGGCCTACATCGCCGCAGGCTTGCTCGCCGTCGCCGGGGCCAAAAATGGCGACCTGCTGGGCGATTAGCGTGCTTAGGTTTTGCTGGGTGGCGGCATCGCGCCACATGGCTTGGTTCATGGCTGGGGCGATGGCAATGGGGGCATCGGTGGCCAAGCATAGGGTGGTGAGTAAATCGTTGGCCTGGCCGGTGGCTAGCCTGGCCATAAAGTCGGCGGTGGCGGGGGCAACTAAAACTAAGTCTGCCCAGCGGGCTAAGGCGATATGGCCCATGGCGGCTTCGGCCTCTGGGTCTAGCAGGCTGGTGTGTACTGGGTTGCCCGATAAGGCCTGTAGCGTTAGCGGGGTGATAAATTCCTGTGCCGCTGGGGTCATCACCACTTGCACTTCGGCGCCATGCTCTTTGAGGCGGCGTATCAACTCGGCGGATTTATACGCGGCTATGCCGCCGGTCACGCCTAATAGGATGTGCTTATTGTTTAATTGCTGCATGGGCTATGGGTCGACCAGTAATCAATAAAGGAGTAAATTAAGCGCTACATAATAACAGCGAATTGTAAGTAACTGTGCAGGGGATTGCACGAATAAAGCCTAAACAAGGAGTGGTGATGGCAATTACAGACTGGCCCGCGGCAGAGAGGCCCCGAGAAAAACTGTTGGCAAAAGGCGCTGCGGCCTTATCGGACGCAGAATTACTGGCCATATTCTTACGTACCGGCACTAAGGGCATGAGTGCTGTCGATTTGGCGCGCGATTTATTAGCGTCCTTTGGCGGCTTGCGGCCGCTGCTCAATACCGATTTGACTCAGTTCTGTGCCGCCAAGGGTTTGGGGGTCGCCAAATATACCCAGTTGCAGGCGGTGCTGGAGATGTCGCGCCGCCACTTGGGTGAGCAGCTGCGCCGCTCCAGCGCCCTTACCAGCCCACAATTAACCCGTGAATATTTGCGCGCCTGCCTCAGGGATGAATGCCGCGAGGTGTTTGCCTGCCTATTGCTGGATAGCCAGCACCGGGTTATCCACTACGAGCCGCTGTTTTATGGCACCATCGATGCCGCTTCCGTTTATCCGCGAGAAGTCGTTAAACTGGCGTTAAAGCATAACGCCGCGGCGCTAATTTTGGCCCATAATCACCCCAGCGGCATAGCCGAGCCTAGCCAAGCCGACCAGCGTATTACCCAACGTTTATGTGAGGCTTTGGCGACGGTGGAGATACGCGTTTTGGACCATATTGTGGTGGGTGATGGCGAGGCCTTATCGTTTGCTGAGCGCGGCTTATTGTGAGGCTAATCTGGGGTAAATACGTGTTTTTGGGTGAAATATAGACTAAATTGGCTAAATTCACTCCATTCAGTTGATATGGCATAGCTGTTCTGGTATAAAGTCGCGCTCTGTTCGGGGTGGTCTACATAGAGATCACATGCAGTCTCCATAAAGTGCTCTTTGAGCCTTGAAAGACCTTGTAGCTTGCCCGGCTCACCAGTTTTAATTTGCTATCTGAAAGGGGCGCTCAGCTCATGTCTAAAGTATGTCAAGTTACCGGCAAACGTCCGATAACAGGAAACAATGTTTCCCACGCAAAAAACCGCACTAAGCGTCGTTTTTTACCTAACTTACACCAGCACCGTTTCTGGGTTGAGTCTGAAAAACGCTTTGTTTCATTACGTGTTACCAGTAAAGGTATGCGTATTATCGATAAAAAGGGTATAGATGTCGTATTAACTGACATTCGTGCTCGTGGCGAAAAAGTTTAAGGAGCTAGATTATGGCTAAGAAAGGTGCACGCGACCTAATCCGTCTGGTTTCAACTGCCGGTACTGGTCACTTTTACACGACTGACAAAAACAAGCGCAACACTCCTGATAAGATGTTGTTCAAAAAGTATGATCCTGTGGTTCGTAAACACGTTGAGTACAAAGAAGCGAAAATTAAGTAATTAATCTCGCTGCTTAAAAACCCAGCCCTGTGCTGGGTTTTTTTATATCTAAAATTAAGCGCTAGGCGCTTAACAGTGGCAAGTTATAAGCTGCAAGCTGTAAGAGTGAAAAATTTGCCGGTGGATGGAACCAAGTTGGAAGAGGGGCGTCAGAGTATGCAGAACGGAAATATTTATTGTTTTTGATCTGAACTCCCTGAATCGTGCCCACCCCCTAAGGGCACACTTTAGACCCGGCGCGTTAATTGTGACCGGGTTTTTTTATGGGTAAAGTTAAGCGCTGGGCGCTTAACAGTGGCAAGCGATAAGCCGTAAGCTACAAGATGGCAAATTCTTTGGGGGTGGATGGAACCAAGTTGGAAGAGGGGCGTCAGAGTAAGCAGAACGGAAATATTTATTGTTTTTGATCTGATCTCCCTGAATCGTGTCCACCCCTAAGGGCACACTTTAGACCCGGCGCGTTAATTGTGACCGGGTTTTTTTATATCTAAAATTAAGCGCTAGGCGCTTAACAGCGACAGGTTATAAGCTGTAAGCGGCAAGAGGAAATAATTTAGCGGGAATGGAACTAGTGTTGAATAGGGGCGTCATAGTAAGCATGAGGATGCTAAGCATTCCCCATCCAGGTCTCCAAAGTGTCTCGATCCCCTATGTTTAGACACTGTTTTATGCCCAGCACGGTTTTCGTCGCTGGGCTTTTTTTTGTTTTAAGAAGAGCGCTTTGGCGCTCTTCAGCGTCAAGCGGTAAGCTTCAAGATGTAAGAAAAACCTCGCTATAGTTGCGTGGAAGCGCTGGGCTCAAGGCTATGAGGCAGCGATCATAATCTTGTAGCTTGTAGCTTGTAGCTAGGAACTAGCGTCTTTCAACTGTGGCTGGGCTGGGCCCAGCCACTCCCCCAACTTCGCTCTTAGCTCTGGCAGCCCGGTGCGCTTTAGCGACGAGAATAGTTGCACGGAGATTAGTGGTTCGGCTCCAAACTCGTTGCGCACCTTTAGCAAGGTGGATTTGGCGGGGCCGTTTTTAAGCTTGTCGCTTTTGGTGAGTAGTATATGCACCGGCATTTGGCAGCTTTGCGCCCACGTTATCATCATGCGGTCAAATTCCTGCAGCGGGTGGCGGCTGTCCATTAATAAAATTAAGCCTTTTAGTGATTGCCGCTCGCGTAGGTATTGCTCCAGGTGGCGCTGCCAGGTTTCTTTGACGGCTAGTGGCACCTTGGCATATCCGTAGCCGGGTAAGTCGACTAAGCGCTGGCTGTCGCTGAGCCTAAAAAAGTTAATCAATTGGGTGCGCCCAGGCGTTTTACTGATGCGGGCCATCTTTTTATTTTCGGTCAGGGTATTAATAGAGCTGGATTTACCGGCATTAGATCGGCCGGCAAAGGCAACCTCTACCCCTATGTCGGGCGGGCAGTCAGCCAATTTGGGGGCGCTGGTGAAAAATTCGGCAACTCGAAAGTTAAGAGCTTTGCTACTAGGTTCGCTGGTCACACGTTGGCCTTAGGCTGAGTATTGCTAGTGGTCTATGGGGTTAAGCCGTCAACAGTATAGCTGCTGGCGCAGGCTTATTCGTTAAAGCATGTTGTGCGGGGATGGCGGTTTGAGTCTACTCTTGTGTATAATGCTGCCGTTTTCTAACATAAGTACGCACTGCACGTGCATTATCGTAGCCTATATAGGATGGATGCAATGAAAAAACTACTTTTAGTTGTTCTTTTGCCGTTTGTTGCTGTCATGGCGCAAGCCTCAGAGCAAGCCGTAAGTAAGTATTACGCTAAAACCTGCGCGATATGTCATACCTCTGGTGTGGCCAATGCGCCTAAAACCGGAGTGGCCAGTGATTGGGCGCCGCGTTTAGAAAAAGGAATGGACGCAATGGTGCACAGCGTACAAAACGGCTTAAATGCCATGCCACCGAAAGGCATGTGTATGAGTTGCAGTGCTGATGACTTTAAAGCATTAATCGAATATATGTCGTCGGCTAAATAACCTCGGCCTAATAACAACAAGTCGTTTTTGATAATGGCTGCTATTTGAAGATTGGATTGATTATGAAAAAACTATTAGTAGGGGCTTTAGTTTCTTTCGGTTTGGCGAGCTGGGCCTATGCTGGCGGCGACGCTACTGCCGGGGAAGGCAAAGCTGCAGCCTGTGTTGCTTGTCATGGCCAAGGTGGCAACAGTACGGTTCCCAGCTTCCCTAAGCTAGCCAGTCAAAACGAGCGCTACTTAGTTAAACAGTTACAAGATATACAGTGTGGTGCCTTATCAGCTGATGAGCAAAAAGCGCGTAAATGTGCCGGCCGCAATATTGTCCAAATGGCAGGCCAGCTGGATAATTTTAATGACCAAGACTTAGCTGATCTCGCCGCTTATTACGCCGCGCAGCCAGCATCAGGTGGCCAAGCGAAAGCTGAGCTAGTGAGCAAGGGTGCAGAAATTTACGCCGCGGGTATACGTGCTAAAGGTGTTGCCGCCTGCGCTGGCTGCCACTCACCTACCGGTAAAGGCAATGCGCCTGCGGGTTTCCCGCGTTTATCGGGTCAGCATGCTGACTATGTTGCTGCGCAGTTAAAGGCTTTCCGTGCCGCCGCCGATGGCGACCACAGTGGCCGCAGCAATGATGGCGACACGCAAATGATGCGCGACAATGCTTACCCGCTTAGCGACAGTGAAATTGAAGCGGTAGCCAGTTATATTTCTGGCTTGTATTAATAGCCCTCATAATGACTCTAGCAATATGCGCTTGGGTCATGTAAAAAAGGCAGCTAAGGCTGCCTTTTTTGTTGCTTGCACTTAACGCTAAGACACTTTAAATCCGCGCTAGGAGCTCTTATACAGGAACTCTATAGCTAAGTTTGGTGTCTTACCGACCCAGTATACTTATACCGATAATATGATTTAGTTTGGAGAAGAATATGAGCTCAACGAGACGACTGGCATCCCTGGTGATCAGCGCCCTAATGTTAATGATAGCGACCACGGCCTTTGCCCAGCAGCAGTATGAGGCGGGCGTACACTACACGGTGCTGGATACCCCTGTGCGCACCCGTGATGCCAGTAAGATAGAAGTGGTAGAAGTGTTTTGGTATGGCTGCGGCCACTGCTATAACTTTGAGCCTATTATTCATGCCTGGGAAGAGAGCAAGGCCGACGACGTAGACTTTTATCGCTCACCGGCTATGTGGGGCGGCTCTATGAAGTTGCACGCGCAGGCTTATTATGCGGCGCAAGCGCTAAAGGTGCTGGATACCCTGCACACACCTCTATTTGTGACCTTGAATGTAGAGCGTAAGCGCTTGAATACGCCAGCAGCTGTGGCCGATTTGTTTGCCGATTATGGCGTCGATCGCGATCAAGCCTTAAAAACCTTAGGGTCATTTGGGGTGCTAAGCCAAGTGCGCCAAGCTGATGCCCGTGCTCGCAGCTATAAAATTAGCGGCACTCCGGAAGTTGTGGTAAATGGCAAATATCGTGTTAGCGGTAAGATGGCTGGTGGCCAACAGCAAATGATAACCGTAATGAATTATTTAATTGCTAAAGAGCGCGCAGCTATGGCAGCGGCCAGCTAAACGCCTTTTAAATAGTAGTTCGTCACAATACCCACTAAAGCCGAGATCATTCTCGGCTTTTTTATGGGGGCTATTTCTAGGCTATACTTGCCAGTAATTTTTTAAATAGAGATTTATGCCGTGCCTACCCAATCCAATAATAATGCCGGCAAGAGCTGGAAAGACAAATACCTAGATAGCCTCGATCAACAGGAGCGCCAAGATAAGCAGTTTAAAACTTTATTGAGCTTGCTTAATCAGGCCACCTTGCGCATTAGCATGATTGCCGATGGTATGGACAAGGGTTTGGATAAACAGCTGTTAGGTATGCGCGGCTTATTACAAGCCAAAAGCGTATCCGCCAAAGAATTAAAAACCGTAGTTGAGGCTTTAGGCGGGCAAGTAAAACGCATGGATGCCATTAAAACCGATAGAGGCCGGCAAGTGGCCTTGGCTTTTACCGCGTTAGTGGCACAGCTGCAGCAACTAAAACCCGATAGCGATAATAATAAAGCGCTGAAGGCTTTTCAGAAAGTGGCCAAAGCGCGCAGTGCCGATTTGCCCTTTCAGCCCTTATTGTTAAAAGAATTTAGTGAACTGCAGCAGCGGGTACTCGCCGATAACGCAAATGCTGCACCTAGCCAGTCGTGGTGGCAGCGTTTACGAGGTGGGAGCGGTGAGTCGTCGGCCGAGCCGGTGCAGCCTGAGTCCGTGGCGCATGAGGCTGATGGCAGCGCTGAGCCGGCCTTAGGCTCAGGCGGTTCAGGTGTGGGCTCGGCGGCAGTGTCTGGCTCAGAGCAGGCGTTATCGCTGTCGGTTGCCGCGGCCGATGAAGTGGTACCGGATCTACCTCGTGTGGGGGTGGATAAAAGCCAGTCGCTAGAGCCGGGCTTTTCACGGATTAATACGGCGGTGTGCGAAATCTTGATGGAGCTGTTACAGCAAATAGAGCCGCCGCCCATGGCTGTGGCAAACCATGAAAAGGCCATGCAGCAAATAGAGCAGGGCTTAAATTGGTATGAGCTAGTCGCTGTGCTTGAGCAGATAAGCATAGTGATAGTGTCGGCTTTTGATAGAGACCAGCAGGCTTTCGAAAGTTTTTTACAGCAGCTAAATGATAGGTTGAGCTCGGCTTATGACATTATTAGTAGCTCGCAGCGGTCACAGGGTGATAGCGAGCACGCCCAGAAATTGCTACAGGCGTCTATGCGTGTACAAGTGGCGGCCATGCAAAGTAGCGTGGTCAATGTTAACGACCTAGAGCAATTAAAGTTAGAGGTCAGCGACCGCTTGGATAAAGTGTTGTCGGTGATGAATAAACATCAGAGCGGCGAGCAAACCCGCGAACAAGATGTATCCTCGCAACTCGACGCCTTGGTTGAGCAAGTTAAAAGCATGGAGCTGCAATCACAGCAGGCGCAGCAGCAAATAGAAGAGCAGCGTCAGCGCGCGTTGCGGGATGTGCTCACCCAGCTGCCTAACCGTGAAGCGTACAATCTGCACCTAGAGCAGGAGTTTGAACGCTGGCGGCGCTATCAGCGGCCGCTGACTCTGGTGATGTGCGATATCGATCACTTCAAAGCCATTAACGATAGCTACGGTCACCAAGCGGGCGATAAAGTATTACGTATTATTGCCCGCAGTATTGCCAGCCGCCTACGCAAAAGCGATTTTATTGCCCGTATTGGAGGTGAAGAGTTTGTGGTGTTAATGCCAGAAACGAATCAGCAGGCAGCGTATACCGTAATTGATACAGTAAGAGAGGCGATAGCGCAGTGTCCCTTCCATTTTCAAGAGCAGCCAGTCACCATCACCCTCTCCTTTGGCATAACCGAGTTTAGCGATGACGACGATTCCGATGCGGTATTTGCTCGCGCCGATAAGGCGCTGTATCAGGCGAAGAGCCAAGGCAGAAACCGGGTGATAGTCGCCCCGTAAAATCATAAGACTTAAGCTGGCTCGCGTTGCTGGGTCCGTAATCGCAAGGCGTAGCTCATAAAAAAGCACACCCTACTGCTGCGGCTGGACGTGGCCATAAAGCGGGAAGCGGGTGATATGCCCAGCACGCATCCTCTGCCGGTAGTGGGGGAGTGTCATACGAGCTGCGGGTTTAGAGTATTACGGAGTAGGGTTATAGTTGCAGCCTGCTAGCGATGGGGTTGCCCAAGGTATGGCTGGCTATGGGGGGTAAAACAGGCGTTGCCTAAGGGTCTGACCATCAAGCCCAAAACTAGGGGCTGTAGCCTCCTATTTACGCAAAGTAGTGGTCGGCGCGTCATGGCCGTTTAGTCTGGTGCCGTTTCAATTCGTCAAAAGCCGCGCGGCATTATCTATACCAACAGAGCAAGCAGCTGCGACGATACGGTATAAGCTTATAAAAAAGCGATCATAGATTAACCCCATTTCAACTAGCAAGCAGCCGCTAACCCCCTTATAATACTGCCCTTTTCGGAAGTGAATGCGCTTTTTGGCGCACAACAGAAAGGTTCGTGATGAGCAGTAAATATAATTTAACCCACTTGAAGCAATTAGAAGCGGAGAGCATACACATCATTCGTGAGGTGGCTGCGGAATTCGATAACCCTGTCATGCTCTACTCGGTGGGGAAAGATTCGGCAGTCATGATGCACCTAGCCATGAAAGCCTTCCATCCCGGCAAGCCCCCCTTCCCCCTAATGCACATAGATACCACCTGGAAATTCAAAGAGATGATTGAATTTCGTGACCAGCGTATTAAAGACCTAGGCTGGGATTTGCTGGTGCATATCAACCAGGAAGGTGTGGATATGGGCATTAGCCCCTTCGTGCACGGCAGTGCCAAGCATACCGATATCATGAAAACAGCGGGCTTAAAGCAAGCGCTAGATAAATATGGCTTTGATGCCGCCTTTGGTGGCGCGCGTCGCGATGAAGAAAAGTCTAGAGCCAAAGAGCGCGTGTATTCTTTCCGTGATAAAAAACATCGCTGGGATCCAAAAAACCAGCGCCCAGAGTTATGGGATACCTACAATGGCAAAGTCGACAAGGGCGAAAGCATACGTGTGTTCCCACTGTCTAACTGGACTGAGCTAGATATATGGCAGTACATACATTTGGAAAGCATTCCCATAGTGCCGCTGTACTTTGCCGCTAAGCGCCCGGTAGTTGAACGCGACGGTGTATTAATAATGGTAGACGACGAACGCATGCCTATAGAAGAAGGCGAAGTAGTTGAGGAAAAAATGGTGCGCTTTAGAACACTAGGCTGCTACCCGCTAACCGGCGCGGTAGAGTCAGAAGCCACCACCATGACCGACATCATCCAAGAAATGCTGCTCACCAAAACCTCAGAGCGCCAAGGCCGCGTCATAGACAGCGACAGCTCCGGCTCCATGGAAAAGAAAAAGCAGGAAGGTTATTTCTAAATCTTTGATTTAGAAATAAGCGGCAAGCGGTAAGTTTCAAGCTGTAAGAAAATCAACAAAACACAAGGATGTGTGATGAATTTTGAAAAACTGGATGTTTGGAAGCGATCGCTAATTTTGTCGTCGTCCTTGTACAAGGCGTTTGCTGGTCATAATGATTTTGGCTTTAGAGATCAAATAACAAGATCGGGGCTTTCAATTCCCAGCAATATTGCAGAGGGTATGGAAAGAGATACCAGCCCTGATAAAGCGCGCTTCCTAACCATGGCAAAAGCGTCATGTGCGGAATTAAGGACGCAGCTATTAATAGCGAAAGAGATAGGCTACTTAAACCAGCACGACGCACAAAACTGGATCGCGGAATCATACGAGATATCCCGAATGCTAGCAGGCTTAATTAAACGCGTTAAGCCATAAAATTGAATATGAACTACTTGAAGCTTATAGCTTATCGCTTGTAGCTTCGTTCCAAAGGAACGATTTAATGAGTCACCAATCAGATTTAATCGAACAAGATATTAACGCTTACCTTAAGCAGCATGAAAACAAAGAAATGATGCGCTTTTTAACCTGCGGCAGCGTGGACGACGGTAAAAGCACCTTAATCGGCCGCTTGCTACACGATTCAAAAATGATCTATGAAGATCAAATGGCAGCGATTACCAGTGACAACCAAAAGCATGGCACCACCGGTGAAAAAATTGACTTAGCTTTATTGGTCGATGGCCTGCAGGCCGAGCGTGAACAAGGCATTACTATCGATGTAGCCTACCGTTATTTTTCTACCGAAAAGCGCAAATTTATTATTGCTGATACGCCGGGGCATGAGCAATACACCCGTAACATGGTTACCGGTGCCTCTACCTGTGACTTGGCCATTATTTTGATTGATGCCCGCTACGGTGTGCAAACGCAAACTCGTCGCCATAGCTACATCGCTTCTTTGTTGGGCATTAAGCATATTGTGGTAGCGATTAATAAAATGGACTTGTTGGATTTTGACGAGGCCACCTTTGAAAAAATCAAAGCCGACTACATAGAGTTTGCCAAAGACCTTAACGAGCAAGCGATACAGTTTGTGCCTCTGTCAGCCTTAGATGGCGACAATGTGGTCGATCGCAGCGAGCGCTCGCCTTGGTATACCGGCCAAACGCTAATGGAAATTTTAGACACGGTAGCCGTCGCAGAAGATAAAAATATCACAGATTTTCGTTTCCCTGTGCAATACGTCAATCGTCCGCATTTAGATTTTCGCGGCTTTTGCGGTACGGTAGCCTCAGGTATTGTTAAAAAAGGCGAAGCCATAAAAGTTTTACCTTCCGGTAAAACCAGCACGGTAAAAGACATCGTGACCTATGACGGCTCTTTAGAGGAAGCTTTTATTGGCCAGTCGGTAACCTTGACCTTAGACGATGAAATCGATGTTAGCCGTGGCGATGTGCTCGTTAAAGCCGACGATAATTTACAAACCAGTAACTGCTTTAAAACCCACTTAGTGTGGATGGCCGAAGCCGCCATGCAGCCAGGCAAAGAATATTTATTTAAATTCGCTAGTAAAGTCACCGCGGGCGTTATCGATCATGTGGATTATAAAATCGATGTTAATACTCAGGCCCATGAGCCAGTAGAGACCTTGCAGCTAAATGATATAGCAGTAGTGGATGTGCAGCTGTCCCAAGCGGTAGTCGCCGAAAAATACCATAAAAACCGCGCCACCGGCGCTTTTATTGTTATCGACAGGCTAAGCAATATCACTGTAGGCGCGGGCATGGTTGAGCAAGTGCTAGCGCAAAAAGGTAAGGCGCTAGCCGGCACTAATTTCTCAGCATTTGAAGTAGAGCTTAATGCCTTGGTGCGAAAGCACTTTCCACACTGGGATGCCAAAGACCTTAGCCAATTATTAAAATAGTAGAGATACTGTTTTAATAGCCATTAACTAAACGTAGATAATAAAAATATTATGGAATGGCAGCAATGGACAATGGTGCTTCTTTTTGGTGGCACCATTGCAGGTCTTATAAAATTTCAAAAAGCGCCGCAGCGTGTATTCGGCGCTGCCTGCCTTATATGCTTGGCACTGTCGTTTGTGAGTGTGGGCGACTTACTGGCTAATGCGGTTAACCCGGGCTTAGTCACTTTGCTGTTGCTGATTATCAGCGCCTTTGCTTTAGAGCGCACCAGCGCCATACATAAACTAACAGCAAAGCTAATTAATGGCTCTGTCACAAAGTCCTATATACGGACTTTTTTGGTCACTATATTCTCCTCGGCCTTAATCAATAATACGGCAGTAATTGCTGCCTTATTAGGGCCTATACGGGCCAACAAATTAATAAACCCCTCCCGTATTTTGTTACCACTGTCTTATGCCGCCATTATGGGCGGTACCTTAACCTTGGTGGGTACCTCAACCAACTTAATTGTTAACAGTTTGCTGATAGACCAAACCGGTGTGGGCTTTGCGTTTTTTGACTTCACCTTGATAGGCTTGTCAGTTTTGTTGCCCTGTGTGTTGGTGATGATGCTGACATTAAAAAACTTACCCAATAATCAGGTGGCGCAGCAAAAAGTACAAAGTTATTTTTTAGAGGCAGAGATAGACGCGGGCTCGCAATTAATTGGTAAAAGCATAGAGGCCAATGGCCTAAGAAACCTAGATAGTCTGTTTTTGGTTGAGGTGATACGCGCAGATAAGGTGATCAGTGCAGTGACTCCCGATTTCGTATTGCAGGGTGGCGATAAGCTGATCTTCTCGGGTGATGTCAGCAGCGTGCTGCGCTTAAAGCAATTTGATGGCTTAAGCTTATTTGCCGACGAAGATGGTTTGTTGGGCGAGAACCTAACCGAGGCTATTGTTAAACAAGAGTCGGCCATCATAGGGCAAACTTTAAAAGAGGCGGGTTTTAGGGCGCGCTTTGATGCGGCGGTAATAGCCATACGCCGAGAGGGGCAAAGTTTATCGGGTAAGCTGGGTAATATACGCATACAGGGCGGTGACTTTTTAGTGATGGCCGCAGGTCGCGACTTTATTTCGCGGCCCAATATCACCAAAAACTTTTTTATACTCAGCGGTATTTCCCCCAAAAACTTTATCAGTGGTTGGCGTGAGCGCTTAGTGATATGGGGTTTTATCGCGGCACTGGTAATATCGATAGTTGCCGGCGTTAGCTTAATTAAAGCCTTACTGTTTTATCTAGCTGCCATTGTCGTGAGTAACTCTTTTAGCATTAATGAAATACAGCGCCGCCTGCCCTTAGATTTGCTGCTCATAGTTATTAGCGCCCTAACCATAGCCAAAGCTTTGGATAACACCGGCGTATCCGCCTTAGTAGCGAGCGGTGTGCACGATGTATTATTAGATGTACATATCTATTGGGCTTTTATCGCCATCTATCTATTTACGGTTTTTCTAACCGAACTCATCACCAATAATGCCGCAGCGGCATTAAGCTTCCCCATAGCCTATAGTGTAGCTATCGGTTTAGGCGTTAGCCCCACCCCTTTTATTATGATTGTCGCTTTCGGAGCCAGCGCTAGCTTTATTAGCCCCTACGGCTATCAAACCAACTTAATGGTGTTTAACGCCGGCAATTATAGGCTGGCAGAATTTGTAAAATTTGGTCTGCCGGTGTCGGTGGTGTACAGCGCTATGGTGCTGTGGGTCACGCCGTTGGTGTATCCTTTTTGAGAATAGCGTTACACGCTCTTCAGCGGCAAGCTTGAAGCTGTAAGAGGCAAGAAAAAAGCAAAAAAAAGTTGAATGTTGTTAGCTGAAAAACAAAAAATATTATGTAGCTTGTAGCTTGTAGCTTGTAGCTTGTAGCTTGTAGCTTAATTTTTAGGAGAAAAATTAAATGCTAATCCCCGTTATTATGGCCGGCGGTTCCGGCACGCGGTTATGGCCTTTGTCCCGTGCCTTATACCCTAAACAGTTTTTGTCCTTACATGGCGAGCACAGCATGCTGCAGGCAACGGTTAAGCGTTTGTCGGGTATAGAAACAGCCGCACCGTTAACCATCTGCAATGAAGAGCATCGTTTTATAGTGGCCGAACAACTGCGCGCTATTAATGAACTCGGGCCTATTATCCTAGAGCCAGAAGGCCGCAATACAGCACCTGCGATTGCTTTGGCGGCTGAAGTGGCGCAGCAACAGCACGCAGATAATGATCCGCTATTACTAGTGCTGGCCGCCGATCATATTATAGAAGACGAAGCGGCGTTTATTAGTGCTGTGCAAAAAGCTGTCCCTCTAGCCGAGCAAGGTAAAATGGTAACCTTTGGCATAGTGCCTAACAGTGCGCATACAGGCTATGGTTATATCAAACGTGGTAACGAAAAAGAAAATTGTTTTAGCGTCGACAGCTTTGTAGAAAAGCCCGACCAAATTACCGCCCAGCAATACGTCGATAGTGGCGAGTATTATTGGAATAGCGGCATGTTTTTGTTTAAGGCCAGTCGCTATTTATCCGAGCTGCAACAGCATCGCCCCGATATCGCACAAGCCTGTGCGGCTTCACTGCAAGCGACTACCCATGATTTAGATTTTATCCGCGTCAATAAAGCAGAGTTTCTCGCCTGCTCAGAAGATTCTATCGATTATGCCGTGATGGAAAAAACCACAGAAGCGGTAGTGGTGCCTTTAGATGCAGGCTGGAACGATATAGGCGCATGGTCAGCACTATGGGAGGTGGGCGATAAAGATAGCAATGGCAACGTGGTAAAAGGCGACGTCATTCTAGAAGACAGCCGCAACTGCTTAATACAAGGCGGCGAACGTCTGGTCACTACTATAGGCTTAGATAACATCGTCATAGTTGATACTAAAGATGCACTATTAGTCGCAACTAAAGATAAGGTACAAGAAGTTAAAATAATAGTTAACAAGCTAAAAGCGCAAGAACGCAGCGAAGCAACTATCCATAGGCAAGTTTATCGCCCCTGGGGTAAATACGATTCAGTCGATGCAGGTCATCGCCACCAAGTTAAGCGTATCACCGTTAACCCCGGTGCCAAGCTTAGCGTACAAATGCACCACCATCGCGCCGAGCATTGGGTAGTGGTATCGGGCACGGCTAAAGTGACCAGGGGTGATAAAACCTTTTTAGTGTCAGAGAATGAGTCTACCTATATAGCCATAGGTGAAGTGCACGCTTTGGAAAACCCCGGCAAGCTACCCTTAGAGTTAATCGAGGTGCAGTCAGGGTCGTATTTAGGGGAAGATGATATTGTGCGTTTAGAGGATAACTATGGCCGAGTTAAATAACTTTGGAGAGCATTGGCTAGTGTAATGTCTTGTTGGTTATGAGCCTGTTATGAATTTGGGCTCACGCTTGTCGATATTTTTTAGCTGCAAGCTGCAAGCTACAAGCTTTAAGAAAAAGAGAAAAAGATTTGATTTGGGTAAGGTGTTGGACGCAAAATTTTTTGTCGCTTGTCGCTTGTCGCTTGTCGCTTGTCGCTTGTCGCTTAAAGCTTTCCGCTGCGAGCCACCGCTCGCATATCAAAATACTTCCTGCCGTTTTTTCCTGATAAGTTTGCTGGCACTTTTAACGGGTGATCTATTTTATTCCACGCGGTGATTTTTTGGCCTTGGTTGAGCTGGGGGAAGTGTAGCTTAGGGTTAGCGGTTAGGCCCAAAAACGCCAGTAGCTGTTGGGGCGCTGCACTGTCGGCGAGGTTGAGGTTTAATAAATCCTGCGGCCTCCCCCTAAAATAATTAACAAGCTGTTGCTGGTGTTGCTGATAGCAGTGGCTTAGGTGTTGCTGGCTATTGATTTGATCCTGTTCGAAAGGGGCAAAAACCTGTTTAAAACACCGTTTTAACACGGGGTTAAAACCGCCACTGTCATTGCGAATGTTTTTAATCATACGGTTAAGTAGCTGCTGTATAGACGGCAGCCACAGGGTTAAGTCGCGTTCTAGGTAGATAAACTTCGAACCGGGATAGCGTTGATCCAAAAACGGATAATCACAATAAGCGGGAGTATCAGCCACCACCACGGCCTGTTCTATGGCAGCTTGGGTGAAAGCGGTATGCGCCACGCTATAACCCAGCGCTAGCAGGGTGGCGCAGAGGCTAGTAGTGCCGGTACGGGGGAGGCCGATGATGAAGATTTTCATAAGGCTCTTCGAGCAGTTGCAAGTTATAAGCGGCAAGATTAAAGATTAAAGCGGCAAGCTACAAGCTGTAAGAAAAGGCAGTAATCTTACCTCTTGAAGCTTGCAGCGAAGCGTGCTGGTTTTAGTTCTTGCTCTTCATGCTTTTTAGAGTACTATTAATAGTATTGTTAGTTGTACGGTAAAGATGATGAAGATATTAACAGCGAATGATTTAAAGACTAAGGGTGTTTCAGCCGTTGATTCCTGTATGGAGGTACAGGAAGAGGTGGTGATATCAGTGCGAGGCAAGGATAAATACGTGGTGATAGGGGTAGAAAAATACGCTAAGTTGCGTGAGTATGAGTTGGAAATTGCCTTGCAGGAAGCAAGAGCCGATGCTGACGCTGGTCGAGTGGTGGTGGAGTCGGTCGATGATCATATGAAACGGATGTCAGATGACTTATAGAATAATTTATCCAGAGAGTTATTTAAGGCGCGCTAAGAAATTTTTAAAAAAGCACCCAGAGGTGCATGGCCAATACCAAAAAACCTTACAGTTGCTGGAGCTCAACCCCTATCACCCCTCTTTAAGGCTACACAGCTTGCATGGCCGCTTGAAAGGCCTTTCATCAGTTTCAATTAATATCAGCTATCGCGTTGTGCTTGAGTTTCAGATTAGTGAGGATGGGATTCTGTTGGTAGATATTGGTAGTCATGATCAGGTGTATTAAAAAAGCTATAAGCTATAAGCGGCAAGCTACAAGAAAAGGCAGTAATCTTGCCTCTTGAAGCTTACCGCTTGCAGCTGACCTATGAGACTAGCGGCACAGCCGTTAGCCTCATAGGTCTATAAACAAACACCTCCGCCCACACACACAATATCGTGCTAATAATCGCCGCCGCAAAGGCAAACGCATATACATAAAAATAGCTGCCATCTATCACCATATGGCCTGCAATAGCGGGGCCTATGGCTGAACCTAGTAGCTGGCAGGTGGGAATTAGCGGGGTGAGGCGGCCGCTGGTGTCGCCTTCTGAGATTAAGCTCATTTGAAAGGGCAGTACAAAATTCCAGGCCCCGGCAAATAGCAACATGCCCAAGCCAAAGTTAAAGGCTGAGTGAGCGTATAGCATCAGCAGTAAGCCGGCGATGAGAGCAATGGTGGCGGCCATAATGGGGATGATGCGGCCGTAGCGGTCGCCCATAAACGAGGCTAGGTAGGCGCCGGCGGAGCTGATAATCAGCGAGATGCCAAAAGCCTCGCCCATGGCGGCGTAGCTGAGGCCATTGGTCTGGCCTACTCTGTCTAAAAAGGCCCACACCCCGGTTTCACCCAAAAAGTAGATAAACATGCCAGCAACGCCCAGCACAACCCCTAACAGGGAGCCTGTTAACACGGGAGAGTGAGTGCTCGCTTGCTTGCTGGGTTTGTCATAGCCACGGCAACCTCTGGAGGGGAAGAATGGCACTAGCAGCAAGGTGACGGCTACCATGGCGCCAAACAGCAGCATAATGCCGCCAAAACCCCACTGCGGGGTGATAAATATGGGCATAAAATACGCGGCTAAACCCGCCAGCAATACCTGCGTGCCCACACCATAGCCAAAGTTGCGGTCGGGGGTGTCGGTGTCGCCAAAATAGGTGAGCACGCAAGAGACGATGGCGCCATTGGCAAAGCCCACCCCAAAAAAGGCCAGCTTTAAGGTGTCGTAACTGACAAATGAGGCAATGGCATAGCAAGCCAGCACCGTCAGCGATGAAATCGCCACCACCCAGCGCCAGTTAACACGGCGCACCCAAAAAATAGAGCTAATCCCCACCGCTACCGCGCCAAACATATAGCTGGAGCCTAAATAGCCTATTTGCACATCGTTTAAGCCCATGCCATCGGCGGCGGCCCCTAACACAACGGGCAGGGTGTTATAGATCAGGTAGGCCACCGATAAAAAGAATACCGCCACCCAAACACTGCGGCGATTATTCAGTGTGCTGTTATCGATAGCTGACGGTGTGTTCATGCCTGTTGCTCACGTTATTGTTGTTATTTTACTGTTATTGCTGCCGTTCCAGCCTACTGGTAAGTAGGCTGGCCGCAAAGCAAACAGTCTATTTCTATTGGCTGTGGTGCTAGGTTGCTTATATTTGTTGCGACTATTGATTAGAGCCTATTGTTTAAGGGCTATGGTTTAAAGACTATCCCATATACCTGTATGATTGTTCAACTAATAATCTCTAAATCGTGGCTTTGGTATAAAAACGTACTTTCTTTAATTACATTAACTTATTGATAAAAAATAACTTTTTTGTTTATTAAGAGCAGTTAAGCGTTTTTGTTACCAATCCGTACATTCTAATAACAAAATTCTTATTGAACAATCATATAGTTTCTGAAATGATACACACATTGCAACTAGCCCCCTATGCTGTGAGGGGTAATCGCAAATCAATCGACAACGAATGGAGGCCTTATGGGCTTTACAGTAGCAACCAATAACGGCGTAAGACGTATCACGCTTGATCGCCCTGAGCACTACAACGCGCTAAGCGTGCCCGTGCTAAATGCACTGGCTGAGTGTATAGACGAGTCAGCCAGTAATGCCGACGTGCGTTGCGTGGTGATTAGCGGTAGCGGCCGCGGCTTTTGCGCCGGCGCCGATGTGGCTGAATGGGCCGAGGCTGAAGCTAATGGCACCCTAGAGACTTACGGTTGGACCGAAGCGGCCCACGCCATGATGGCCAAGCTCTACGCACTGCCTAAGCCGGTTATTGCCGAGGTCAACGGTGCCGCTGTGGGTGCCGGTGTTGATTTGGCACTGTGCTGTGATTTTCGTTACGCCTCTAGCAAGGCCAAATTTAAAGCAGGCTATACCACCATGGCTTACAGCCCTGATGCGGGTAGCAGCTGGCACTTGCCGCGCTTAATTGGTCTAGAAAAAGCCAAGCAATTTTTATTCTTTGATAAGGCTTGGCCCGCTGCTCAAGCGTTAGCCGCAGGTTTAGTGACTGAGGTGCATGATCCTGAGTCCTTAACTGCTGCCGTTGATGCCGTCGCCGCCACCCTAGCCGCAGGCCCCACTTTTGCCTATGGCCAAACCAAAGTTTTATTAGAGCAAAGCAGTCGCAATAGCTTGGTTGAACAACTAAGCCAAGAGCAAGCGGCGGGCCTATTATGTGGCCGTAGCAAAGATGCCGACGAGGCCTTAAAAGCGTCTATAGAAAAACGTAGCCCTGAGTTCACTGGGCAATAGATAGCGTCATAAACCGCACAAAGTAAATAATTGTAAGCAGCTATAGGTATAACGCGATGGACTTTCGATTAACTGAAGAACAAGAAATGCTGGTATCAACCGTAAAAGCATTTGTTGAAAAAGAATTGCTGCCCCATGAAGAAGCGGTAGACCGTGCCGACGAAGTACCCGCTGAATTAGCGGCACAAATTCGTGAAAAAGCCTTAGACGCAGGCCTATACGCCTTTAATATCCCCGAATCCGGTGGTGGCTTAGGTTTGGATCATGTCTCGCAAGCGTTAATCGAGCGTGAGCTATCCAAATGTGGCTGGGCCTTACATGTAAACGTTGGCCGCCCCTCCAATATTTTAATGGCCTGTAAAGGCGATCAAATCGAAGAGTACTTAGCTCCCTGTGTAGCTGGCGAAAAAACCGATTGTTTTGCGCTCACCGAACCTGGTGCTGGCTCTGATGCGGCCTCTATACAAACCAAGGCCGTAAAAAAAGGCGACAACTACGTTATCAATGGCGCTAAGCATTTTATCAGCCATGCCGGTAGTGCCGACTTTTCTATCGTGTTTGCCGTTACCGGCACCTATGAATACAAAGGCCGCCAGAAAAACGAAGTCACCGCCTTTTTAGTCGACAACGACAACCCCGGCATGACTATACGTCGTGGCCCTAAAGGGGTAAGTAACCGCGGTTATCACACCTACGAATTATTTTTTGATGACTGCATCGTGCACCAATCAAAAGTGTTGGGTGAAGTGGCCAAGGGCTGGGAAGTGGCCAACCAATGGCTAACCGCTGGCCGGGTGATGGTTGCCGCTAACTGCGTAGGTCAATCCATGCGTGCATTAGAGGCTTCGCTTGGCTGGGCTGCTGACCGCAAGCAATTTGGTAAGGCCATAGGCTTAAACCAAGGGGTGTCATTTAAGTTGGCCGATATGGCCACCCAAATTCGCGCCGCTGATTTAATGACATTACACGCCGCGCAAAAAATGGATCTAGGCACCTTAACCGATGCCGATGCTGGCATGGCCAAGTTATTTGCCAGTGAAGCCTTGGGCCGCATCGTCGACGAAGCGGTACAAATTTACGGCGGTATGGGCCTAATGGATGAAACGCCCGTTGAAAGAATGTGGCGCAATGCGCGTATAGAGCGCATCTGGGAAGGTACCTCAGAAATACAGCGTCATATTATTTCTAAGGAGCTATTAGCTCCGTATTGGTAGGCCTTTGCTAGTAAGGTGTGTTGCGGTGAATTGGTAGTGGCCTAATTGTTGTAGCCATGAAAAAATAGCCGCATCGAAAACTACCCGTGGAACAATGATGGCAAAGCTCAGCGATAGCCCTAAAAAACCAAAGTTTGTGCGTGAAGAGCCAGAGGTCAGGCGCAAACTATTAATCGAGGCCACCCTGCGTTGCCTGGCTAAGTATGGTAATAGCGGCACCACTGTAGAGGTTATCTGCAAGGCCGCGAAGGTATCACGCGGCTTGCTCAATCATCATTTTAACGGCAAGAGCGATATTATTGTTCAAGCCTACGAGTACATGTCAGACAAATTAGACAACAGTACTCGGGGCCTAATTGAAGAAATCGGTAGCGAGCCACAGGCTCAGCTAGAGGCCATGATCAAAGCGGCCTTTAGCCCACCTACCTTTACCAAAGAAGACTTATCTATTTGGATTAGCCTTTGGAATCTCGCGCAAGTCGATCCACAAATAAATGGTTTAAATAAGCGTCACTACAACAAATACCGTCGCAGCATTGCCCACCTTATAGACGCAGTGGCCGACGAAAACAAAATCAGCATTAACAGCTCACGCGCCGCGTTGAGTTTAACTGCGTTAATGGATGGTTTGTGGTTGGAGTGGTGCTTGGATCCAGACGCGTTTGTGCCGCAAGAAGGCGAAGCCGCGTGTTTAGACTTTATTAAACGCCTCTTTACCTAGGCTTAAAAAAAGACGTACCGGTTAAGCGCCGCACACTATTTTTTAAGATCCGCCGTAAAGATATGACTAAAAAATAGTGTTTGGAGTTGTGCATTATGGCCAACAAAGAAAATATGCGTCGCTTATTAGACCCAAAAACCATCGCCTTCGTAGGCGGTAGTGCTATGGCCGATGCGGTTATACGCTGTAAAAAAGGTGGCTTCGCCGGTGAGATTTGGTTGGTTAACCCCGTTAAAGACGAAATCAACGGCGTTAAGTGTTACCCCTCTGTAAAAGATTTACCCAGCGCCCCTGATGCCACATTTATCGGCACCAAGCGCGACACCACTATTCCCGTAGTAAAAGAACTTAATGACATCGGCGCAGGCGGCGCAGTGTGTTACGCCTCTGGTTTTGCTGAGATGGATAAAGATGGCGAAAAGGAAGGCGAGCTTAAACAGCAAGAGTTGTTAACCGCTGCCGGTGACTTAGCTATTCTGGGTCCCAACTGCTACGGCCTGTTAGATTACTTACATGGCTCTGCATTATGGCCCGTTGCCCACGGCGGCAACATGGTAGAGCAGGGCATGGCTATCATTACCCAAAGCGGTAACTTTGCCTACAATATCTCCATGATCGATAGGTCTTTACCTATTGCCTATATGGTTAGCGTAGGCAACCAAGCGCAAGTTGATGTTGCCGCGTTAATTGATGCCTTTTTAGAAGAGCCTCGCGTTACCGCCATAGGCCTGCATTTGGAAGGCTTAAAAAATGTGCCTAACTTTGCAGCCGCAGCCATGCGTGCCTTAGAAAAAGGCGTGCCCATAGTGGCTTTAAAAACAGGGACTTCTGCAATGGGCGCCGAGATGGCGCTAAGCCATACCAGCTCACTGGCAGGTTCCGACGATTTGTATAATGCCCTGTTTGAGCGTGTAGGCATTGCCCGGGTTACTGGCCCCGTTTCTTTTATTGAAACCTTAAAAATATTTGCCTGCGGTGCAGTGCCTAAAGGTAATCGCCTAGTGGCCTTGGCCAGTTCTGGTGGCGATGCTGGCTTAATTGCCGATTACAGCGATAACCAAGGCATAGCTCTACCAAAACTATCAGCAGGCGTTACAAAAAATATTGCCGAGTTATTACCGGCCTATGCCAATGTCGCTAACCCCTTAGATTTTACTACCGCTATTTGGGGCGATAGGGACGCGTTAACACAGTGTATGGATAATTTATTTAGTGATGGCTATGACTTTTGTTTGCTGCCACTAGATTTCCCCGGTGAAGCCTCGGGTGAGAACCCGCAGTGCGAATTAATCGCCGATGTATTTCAAGCGTGCTGTAAAAAACACAATGTGCCTGGCGCTATCGCATCGGTGTTCCCTGAATTAATGCAAGAAAAAACCCGCCAGCATTTACACAGCATAGGCGTGCCAGCCTTACAGGGTTTAGAAGATGCAGTCACCGCCATAGGTAAAGTTATGGCCTATAGCCAGCGTCGCCAAGATATATTGAACCGTAAGGATGAATCTACCCAAGCACTATGCCCTGCCGATGAATTAAACGGTGAGGCCATCGCTATGGACGAATGGGATTCAAAACAATGGTTACAACAATATGGCCTACCCGTTCCGGCTGCCAAACTGGTTAACGCTGATGAGGCTGAGCAAGCTGCCGCAGAACTAGGCTGTCCGGTGGTGGTGAAAATGGTGAGTAAAGACCTGCCCCATAAAACCGAAGCCGGTGCGGTAAAAGTGAATATCAAAACCCCCGCTGAAGCCGCAGCTGTTGCCCAAGAGATGGTAGCCAGACTTAGCAAAAGCCATCCACAGCTAGACACCAGCCGCATACTGATAGAAGAAATGTCAGCAGCGCCGGTTACTGAATTAATTGTTGGCATTAAGCGCGAGCAAGGATTTGGCTTGTCACTGGTGATAGGTGCCGGTGGTATTTTGGTAGAGCTAATGAAAGAAAGCGTTAGCTTACTGCTGCCCACTAGCCGCGACGCGGTGCGCGATGCCATTAAGCAATTAAAAGTGTACAAACTCATCGAAGGCTTCCGCGGTAAAGAATCTGGCGATTTAGAAGCAACCGTCGATGCCGTTATGGCTGTTGCCAACTTCGCCGTAGCCAACGCCGATAAAGTGATAGAGCTAGATGTGAATCCGCTGATGGTGTTACCGCAGGGCCAGGGGGCGGTGGCGGTGGATGCTTTAATTTCGCATGCGAAATTAAATAGTCTCTAGTAGGTAGTCGCTAGTCGCTAGGAAAAACGCGTTAGATTGTCATTCCGGGCTAGACCCGGAATCCACTTTAAGCTTGCCACTTGCGGCTTAAAGCTCAGCCCAAAGGGCTGAAAAACACCAACAAGCCGGCACCAAGAATGCTTTTTCTTAAAGCTTGCCGCTTGAAACTTAAAGCTCAGCCCTAAGGGCTGATGAAAAGGGAAAAACCATGAGCGAATTTGAGCAGTACGACACTAACAAAATCGTAGAGGATGATAAAAATCATTTTTTACACCCCTGGCAGTATTTTGATGCTTTCAAAAAAGACGGCGCGCTACCCATAGCTAAAGCCGAGGGTGCTTATATCTACGATACCGAGGGCAATAAATTTTTAGATGCCATAGGCGGTATGTGGTGTACCAACATAGGTCTGGGCCGTGAAGATATGGTTGAAGCTATCGCCGATCAAGTACGCCAAATGGCTTATGCTAATCCCATGGTTGATATGACCAATATTCCCGCAGGCCAGTTAGCTAAAAAATTAGCCGAGCTTGCACCGGGTGATTTGAATCGAGTGTTTTTCTCTTGTGGTGGTTCTACCGCGATTGATACCGCTTTTCGTTTAATCCACTTTTATCAAAACTGCCGTGGCCTGCATGACAAAAAACACATCATTGCCCGCGAAGAGGCTTACCATGGTTCTACCTATGCAGCTATGTCTATAGGTGGCAAAAACGCCGACCATATAAAAGAGTTTGATTACATTACCGACACTATTCATCACATCTCTTGCCCGTACTACTACCGTGCGCCAGTAGGTATGAGCGAAGAGCAATACACCGATTCTTTAGTGAAAGAATTTGAAGACAAAATTGCTGAGCTGGGCGGTGCCGGTAAAGTGGCTGCGTTTTTTGCCGAGCCTATCATGGGGTCAGGCGGTGTTATCGTGCCACCTAAAGGTTATATACGCAGAATGTGGGAAACCTGTAAGGCTAACGATATTCTTTATGTATCTGATGAAGTGGTAACCGCCTTCGGTCGCTTAGGTGAATGGTTTGCTTCGGAATCCGTATTTGGCATACAGCCTGATATTATTACGTCAGCGAAAGGTTTAACGTCAGGCTACCAACCTTTGGGTGCTACAATTTTTTCTGATGGCATTTGGGATGTGATTAGTGAGAGCGGCAAAGGCCGTTACTTTGCCCACGGCTTCACCTACTCAGGTCACCCGGTTGCCTGTAGAGCGGCACTGAAAAATATTGAAATTATAGAAGATGAAAAAATACTAGAGCATGTACGCGAGGTAGGCCCTTATTTTCAACAGCAGTTGGAAACCTTGCTTGATTTACCTATAGTCGGTGAAGTGCGTGGCAAAAACTTTATGATTTGCATAGAGAACGTTGCCAATAAAGAAACCAAAGAACTGTTCCCCGAAGAGTTGGATATAGGCCGCTGGATTACCGATCAAGCTGCCAAGCGCGGTGTATTGGTGCGCCCTATAGGCCACTTGAACGTATTGTCGCCACCGGTAGTATTAACGAAAGAGCAGGTAGACCATATTGTTGCCACCTTGCGTGAAAGTATTGAAGCGGTCATGGTAGAGCTAGAGCAAGCAGGTCATTGGAATAACCTAGCTAAAAGCGCATAGCGCTTTTGCAAGCGGCAAGCTACAAGAGGTAAGAAAAAAGTCTCTAGTGAATAGTCGCTGGTCGCTAGGAAAATACGTTAGATCGTCATTCCGGGCTAGGCCCGGAATCCACGGATTTGAAAGAGTAAGATGGATGCCGGATCGAGTCCGGCATGACAGGTTCGGTGTCGATATAACACACAGATCGCTGTCATTCCGGGCTAGACCCGGAATCTACGGATTTGAAAGAGAAAGATGGATGCCGGATCAAGTCCGGCATGACGAAAAGCTTATAGATTTAAAGTTGATTTAATTGACGAGATTATTGAAATGTCATTACCCGAAGTATTAAAAGATCGTTTATCGCTGCCCTTAATTGCGGCACCTATGTTTTTAGCCTCAGGGCCAGAGCTAGTCGTTGAGTGTTGTAAGGCCGGGGTGGTAGGCACCTTCCCTGCGCTGAACCCGCGCACGACTGAGCAACTGGACCAGTGGCTAAACGACATCGATAAACAATTAGCACAGTTTGAGCAAGAGACAGGCCAAAAGCCTGCTCCTTACGGCGTGAACCTGATTGTACATAAATCAAACCCGCGCCTGCTTGATGATTTAGCGATTATCGAGAAGCACCAAGTAAAACTCATCATTACCTCACTCAGTTGTAATGCTGAAGTGATAGATCGCATCCACGCCTATGGCGGGATTGTGTTTCACGATGTGGTGAATGTGCGCTTCGCGAAAAAAGCCGCGTCTATGAATGTTGATGGCTTGGTTGCCGTGTGTGGCGGTGCCGGTGGCCATGCGGGCCATTGGAATCCGCTCACCTTAATCGGTGAGCTACGTGAGTTTTTTGATAAAACCATATTGTTGGCCGGCTGTGTGTCGCGCGGTAGCGATATTGCCGCCGCACAAATGATGGGTGCCGATTTAGCTTATGCGGGTACGCGGTTTTTGGCCACTAAAGAGTGTCGTGTAACGGATGACTACAAAGATATGATAGTGCGCGCTACCGCCGCGGACATCGTGTATACCCCTGCTATATCAGGTGTGCCAGCCTCCTTTATGCGTGAGAGCGTAGCTGATGCCGGTTATGACCCCGATGATTTAACCCCAGCAGCCGAGATAGACTTTGGTGCCGAAATGGTAGGCGATGAAAAAACCGGCAAGAAAAAGGCCTGGAAGGATATTTGGTCCGCAGGCCAAGGCGTGGGAGGCATACACGATGTGCCCACTACCGCGGAGTTGATTAGCCGCCTAAAAGCAGAATATCAGCAGGCTCATGCCGCGCAGGCGGAAAAGTTTAAGGCTTTTAGTTAGCGCAAGCAGGCTATGACAATGGCATACATAGATGGGGCAAGCTTTAGGGCTGGCCCCATTTTTTATAGGACTTAATAATCTAAAGAATATGGTGCTCTGCCCATTATGGTTTATAGCAATATTATGGCTTTTTCTTGCGGTTCCGTAATACTGTAGCTGTATGATGTTGTTTATTTAACCGGCGATGTTTATCTATGCAGCTATTAATGAAAACGTCTATAGGCGGGTGCATAAGGGGTGGGTGTTACGGTGTTCTATTACTATTGCTGGCCACTACGGCTAAGGCAGAGTTAAGTGATGGCAATGAGCCAGATAGTAATATTATCATCCAGGTTCGCTCTGAAAATTGGCATGGCTATAGTGAAGCTGGTGATGGCTATCTATTTCAACTATTACGTGCCGCCTTTGAGCCGCTAGGCTATCAATTAAAATTTAAGTTCTGCCCTTGGATGCGCTGTGTACAAGATGTAGTCGAGTCACGTGCCGATATTATTACCAGTGTATATGGCGATGAGCCTTTTATAGGCTCGTATATAACTATCAATCGTCATCCGGTATACATAGAAAGAATAGCGGTGGCTTTTAAGGCGCAGAGTGTACATCAGTGGCAGGGGCAACAGTCCTTGGCAGGCAAGACCTTGGGCATGATACGCGGCTATGATTTACAGCAGCAGTTAGACGTAGCAGTAAAACTTACAGAAGTCTCAACCAATCAACAGTTATGGCGCTTACTGTTGGCAGATAGAATCGATTTTATTATCGATGGTATTACGCCTTTGCGTGAAGACAATACACGTTTTAGCCAGTATTCCAATCAGTTTCGTATAGAGCCTATTTATCAAAATATTTCGCACTTCGGCTTCAGTGTTAGCGTTGAAGGCCAGCGATTGCAGCAGTTGTTTGATCAGCAATTATTAAAATTGTACCAAAGCGGTAAGGTACAGGCGCTGCAAAAGCAGCATGGGATAGATTGGCTAACGAGCTTAGAATTAAAAGAATAAAAGCACATAGTCAGCTTATTAAAAAAGTAACGATAAACATTTGAGAATAAAAAATTAGGGAAAATGTCTCATCAGCAGACCAAGGCGTAAGCGAAAAAGTTTAAGACTTTTAGTTAGCGTAAACGTGGCGTAATAACGGATGCACATAGATGGGGCTTGCTTGAAAGCGAGCCCCACATTTATAGGTAACAATAATAAAAAGGCAGTGTTTACAGTTAAAAGATAATCGTTGACAGAAGATTGATAAGGTAAAAAATCTTACCTCTTACCTCTTACCTCTTACCTCTTACCTCTCTTTTTAAAGCACCCCATAAGCCAGCATGGCATCGGCGACTTTAATAAAACCACCAATATTTGCACCTTTCACATAATTAATATGATCACCCTCACGGCCATATAATACGCACGTGTCATGAATCTTTTTCATAATCTCTCGCAATTGTTTGTTGAGATCAACTTCAGCCCAAGAAATACGTGCGCTGTTTTGGCTCATTTCTAAACCGCTCATCGCCACGCCGCCGGCATTGGCTGCTTTACTGGGGGCGAAGGCGACGCCTGCGGCTAAAAATACAGCAACCCCGGCTTCTTCAGTGGGCATGTTGGCACCTTCGGAAACGGCAATGCAGCCATTTTTTACCAGTGCTTCAGCATCTTCTTTGTTGAGTTCGTTTTGGGTGGCGCAGGGCAGGGCAACATCACAGGGAACTTCCCAAGGCGCTTTACCTTCAACAAATTTAACCCCGTATTCTTTTGCGTATTCAGAAATTCTGCCGCGGCGAACATTTTTTAATTCGAGAATATAATTGAGTTTTTCTTCGGTTAAACCATCGGGGTCATAAATATAGCCGGAAGAGTCAGATAGGGTGACGACCTTTGCGCCTAATGCCATTAATTTTTTAGCGGCAAATGTTGCGACATTGCCCGAGCCAGAAATGACGGCGGTTTTTCCTTCTAGTGTGGTACCTTTTTCTTTCAGCATGTCTTCAAGAAAATAAACCGCACCATAGCCGGTGGCTTCCATTCTTACCAAACTGCCGCCATAGGAAAGGCCTTTGCCCGTTAGCACACCAGTAAATTCGTTGGTTAACCGTTTGTGTTGGCCAAATAAATAACCAATCTCACGTGCGCCTACGCCTATGTCACCTGCCGGTACATCGGTATTTTGGCCTATGTGGCGTGATAACTGGGTCATAAACGCTTGGCAAAAACGCATCACTTCCCTATCAGACTTACCCTTGGAGTTAAAATCGGAACCGCCTTTACCGCCACCCATGGGCAGGCCGGTGAGGCTGTTTTTAAAGGTTTGCTCAAAGGCTAAAAATTTCAGTGTGCTTAAGGTGACATCAGGGTGAAAGCGCAAGCCGCCTTTATAAGGGCCTATGGCATTATTGCACTGCACTCTATAGCCACGGTTGACTCGCACATTACCCTCATCATCTTCCCAGCAAACGCGAAACGTAACGATACGGTCAGGTTCCGTCATGCGTTCGAGAATATGGGGGATTCGGTAATGGGGTTTATCGTGGATATAGGGAATAATAGTGGCAGCCACTTCATGTACCGCTTGGTGGAAATCTTCTTCTCCGGGGTTTCTGCGTATCAAGCCGTTCATAAAACGTTCTAATTCTTGGTCGCTGCTTAAACTTTCGTCATAACTCATAGGTGGTTTCTCTTTATTATCGTTCTTATAGAAGCGAATGTTGTATAAGATATTGGTATTAAAGAGCATAGGTAATATCAGCAGGTTGCCAAGTAAATGAGTAAAATTAAGTAGATTGAATCGCCCTACTTACTAGCTGCTACGTTATATATGTATGCCCCTCTACCAGCCAATAGCCAACTTCCCAGCGAGCGTAATTTAGCCAAGTCCTATCTGTGGGCGAAAGCCTCCTTAATGGCGGCCAACAATGCTGATGAGCAGCAGCTAGCCGGGAAGTTATTAGCCAAAATTCTCAGAATCATGCCTCAAATGTGGGTAGACAGTTTAGATAAAAAAGTAAATCAACACTTACCGCAGTTAGGTTCGCGCTAATCAAAATAAAAAAATTAGTCTATTAAACAATGGCTTAGCTATTTCTTGTCAGAAAACATCACTGCTGTCCAGAGGCCAAAAACCACCACTCTTGGAGTATTGTTATCTGTTGACAACAATCTATGCTTACTGCCATCTATCGTAGGAGAAGAAATGTGACGTCCCAACATACCGATGACTTAGCTATAGCACAGCAGTTTTTAACAGATAATCCCGATATTGAAACCATAGAGGTGATGGTAACCGACCTCAATGGCAGCTTTAGGGGCAAATGGTTAACCCGAGATAATTTAGAAAAAGTATTCAAGGGTGATGTAAAGCTTGCCCTTACCACTGTCTCTCCCGATGTGTGGGGCAGAGATGTAGGCTCACTGTGTGATAAGACCGGTGATGGCGATGGCGTTTGTCTACCTATAGTCAGCACCTTAAAGCGACTGCCTTGGCTAGAGCGCCCCACCGCCCAAATGTTTATGCAGCTCACCGGCGATGACGGCCAGCCTTGGGGTTACGACCCCCGTGTTGTGTTACAAAACGTCTACAAGCGCTACCAAGCCTTAGGCCTGCGCCCGGTAACCGCTCCCGAATTAGAGTTTCACCTCTTCTTAGAAAAACGCGATGACATGGGTGTACCACAACTGCCCGATACTCGCATTAATGGCAAAAGCCATATGGCGGGCCAGCTTTACGGCATTGATGTGATGCAAGAGCAGTCTGCGTTGATGCACGATATACGCGATGCTGCCAAAGAGATGGATCTGCCCTTAGATGGCCTGTTAAAAGAACTAGCCCCCGCCCAGTACGAACTTAATCTCAACCATATTGATAACCCCTTGCACGCTGCTGATAATGCGCAAATGCTCAAGCGCGTTATTAAAGGCGTGGCGCAAAAACATGGCTACATCGCTACCTTTATGGCCAAACCTTTTGGCGATATGGATGGCAATGGCATGCATATCCATTGCAGCGTATTAGATAACGACGGTAACAATATCTTTGACGACGGCACCGAAGCAGGTACTGATACTTTGCGCCACGCTATCGCCGGTCTGGCGCAAACTATGTCAGATACTATGTTGATTTTTGCGCCGCACTTTAACTCCTACCGTCGCTTTAAAGTGGGCAGCCATATTCCTAAGGCACCTACCTGGGGTTATGAAAACCGTGACGTTGCTATGCGCGTACCCAGCGGCTCGCCGAAAGCGCGTCGCATTGAATACCGCGTAGGCGGTGCCGACTTAAACCCCTACTTAGCACAAGCGGCTTTGTTATCGGGTATTTTATACGGCATAGAAAACAAGTTAGAGGCCGATGCGCCGCTAAACGATAGTGTTAACAAGCCTGAAGCTTCACTGCCACGCAGCTGGCGCGATGCCTTAGAGCTATTTGAAGCGTCTGCCTATGTGAAGGAGCATTTAGGTGCGCCTTTCCAAGAAGCCTTTAGTGCGGTTAAGCATGCTGAGCAGGAAGAGTTTGAAGGTCGCGTTAGCGCCTTTGAATACGATACCTATTTAGTCGGTGCATAACGCTCTGCAATAGTTGATCGCAACATAGATCGCAACATTAATTGTAACAACGCCGATGTGATGTCGGCTTTTTTTCGCCTGCATTTTTTAGGGAAATATTATGAAACCCATACTCATCATCCGCACCGGTTCTTCTTATGATGATTTACCTGCCCTGTGCGCTAGGCGCGGTGACGAAGTGCAATGGTTTTGCGATGCCATGGGTTGCACGGTGGAGCAGGTAGTCACTGCCAAAGTGTATCAAGGTGAATCCTTGCCAGCGGTTGATAGTGTGCGGGCAGTGATCGTCACCGGCTCGGTAGATATGGTGTCGGCGCAGCTACCCTGGAGCGAAGCCAGCGCGCAGTGGTTAGCGCAGGCGGTAGCGGAAAATGTGCCGGTGCTAGGCGTGTGTTTCGGCCATCAATTATTAGCCCATGCCTTGGGCGGTGTGGTGGCTGCCAACCCTAACGGTGCCGAATACGGCACGGTTACTGTGCAGCAAAATAACAACGCTTGCGACGATGTTTTACTCAGCCAGTTACCCCAGCAATTACAGATGCAAGCGGCGCATGCTGAATCGGTATTGGCTTTGCCGGTAGGCGCGATTTGTTTGGCGGCTAATGCTCACGATGCCAATCATATTTTTCGCCACGGTCAGCACGCCTGGGGTGTGCAGTTTCACCCTGAATACGACGTAGAAATTATGCAGGATATTTACGACGAAGAAGGCGAGCATTTACAGGAAGTCGGTTTGGATGTAGCAAAGCTACGTGCCACTACTGAAGATTCTAGCCATGGCCAGCAGTTACTAAAAGCCTTTTATGATTATGTAAGTCAGTAAAATCAGGCCTTATTAGCCGTCGCTTAGTTCGCCTTGTACATTTTTTTTCATGGCGAGTTTTACCTCGGTTATAGGCATGTTTTGAGACAATAAAAAATGTAGCTTAGTGATAGTGGCTTCTAAGGTCATATCATAGCCACTAAGCACGCCGGCATCGGCCAGTGCTTTACCGGTAGCATAAACGGCCATATTGACACTGCCCTGTAAGCACTGGCTTAAATTAATAATAATCACACCACGCTGGTTGGCAGCAGCAAGCGCGTCAATAAACTTTGCGTGTTGTGGGGCATTACCGGCACCATAACTTTGCAGTATTAATGCTTTTATTGGTTGTTGTAGCGCCGCATCAAGTAGCTCTGTGCTAACGCCAGGATAGAGCGTAAAAATACTAATAGGCTGCGGACTAATATTCGCAACGCTGAGTGTATTCGTTGCTGTTAATGATTTTTGTTGGTGCTCTGGGAGCGGCAGCATAGCACTGTCGGTTTCTAACAGCGGCGGATAATTAGGTGAGGCAAAGGCATCAACATCTTCGGTATGCACCTTAGTGCTGCGGTTACCGCGCAATAATTTTTTATTAAAAAATACACAGACTTCTGGCGCCGGATACTTCGCAGCGAGATACAGGGCATGTGATAAATTACTGGGGCCATCCGAATGTGGCTGTGCCAAGGGAATTTGCGAACCGGTGATAATCACCGGCTTGGCTAAACCCTGCAACACAAACGACAGCGCCGAGGCGGTGTAAGCCATAGTATCGGTGCCATGCAAAATCACAAAGCCATCATAGGCCTGGTAATTAGCGGCGATGTCATCAGCAATAATCTGCCAATCGGCAGGCGCGGCATTGGCCGAGTCAATTAAGGGATCATATTCTTTAATAACAAACTCAGGCATCGCCTCATGGTAAAACTCAGGCAAGGTTTTGATGTGGCTGGTTAAAAAGCCCGCTACCGGCGCAAAACCCTGCGCCGTTTGTTGCATGCCTATAGTGCCGCCCGTGTAGGCGACATAGATGGAGGGTTTGGTCATAAGTAAGCTTATTGAGTTGTTAAAGTAATGATGGGTAGATTAGGGGTTGGCTTATGTTTCTGCAATGGTGGGTTTTGTTGGTGCTGAGAGAGACAGGATTGATTCACCCTAAAGGGCCGCCTTTAGAAAACAGGCGTTGTCTCTGTTTACTGCGTAAACTCCGTCACGAACGACAGGTCAGCGTGGCCCGCGTAGCGCTTTGGCCATCTCTCCGTCAGACAAGCCAATACTAAAAAGCCCGGCTCTTCACTCTAGGTAGGGGGTTTTGTTTGTGCTGAAGGAGACAGGATTGATGTTTGCAGCTTTAGGCTGCAAACACCCCTGCGGGGCAACCTTCGGTTGTTAGCATACCCCGCGTAGCGTTTTGGGTACCCATTTATGTCGTGGACATAAATGGTCGAACGACAGGTCAGCGTGGCCCGCGTAGCGCTTTGGCCTTCTTGCCGTCGAGCAAGCCAATACTAAAAAGCCCGGCGCTAGGCCGGGCTTTTTAGTATTGGCGCGCCCGACAGGATTCGAACCTGTGACCAACGGCTTCGGAAGCCGCTACTCTATCCAGCTGAGCTACGGGCGCATAACTCGTATAAATTTTGTTGTTCAGTTTAAGCCGTTGGCTGCCAACGGTTTAATGTTATTAGCTTAAGGCTAATAACACCCCTTCGGGGCGTCGTCGTTTCACTCCTCGTTGCCAATGCATGCATTGGGTCGGAAGCCGCTACTCTATCCAGCGGTACCCGTTCCGGGCATAAAAGCTCCAAGCGGGCGTATAAAAGGGTGTTTAAAATATGAGCAGCTAGGCCGGTGTTGTGGCTGTAGGTGCTTTTTGGAAAGGGGAATTATACAGATTCGCCTTTAATTGACACGGCTTTCTTGCGGATTTTGTGGATAAGCGGGCTTAGGGTTTCCGCAGGCCTGATAACTGGCTATAATCGCGGGCTATTACAAGGCTGGGTTATGGGCCATTTATTGATTTTAGAGGGCGTCGATAGTGAACAACATTAAGAATAACGCGATAATTAAGTTGAGCTTATTGGTATTGGCTTCAGTATTGAGCCTTTCTGCATATGCAATATCAGAGAAGAACCTAGAGGCGATCAAAGAACGCACGGCACCTGTGGCCAAAGTTTGCCTAGAAGGCGATGACAGCTGTGGTTCAGTGGTGGCTGCAGTAGCTAGTGGCCCTCAGTCGGCGGAAGATGTGTATAACGGTAGCTGCATGGCTTGTCATGCTACTGGCGCTGCCGGTGCACCTAAGCTGGGTGATACCGCTGCTTGGGCACCGCGTATAGCGAAAGGCTTAGACACCTTGCACAACCACGCGCTAAACGGCTTTAACGGTATGCCACCTAAGGGCTTGTGCATGAGCTGCTCGGATGACGAAATTAAAGCGACTGTTGATTATATTGTTGAGAATAGTAAATAGAGAAGTCGCTAGTCTCTAGAAGCTAGTCGATAGAAAAACCGCGCTTTAGTCGCGGTTTTTTTGTGCCCGCTTTTCTAGCGACTAAAGACTAGGAGCTAGAGGCTGATTTAAAACGTCTTCTCCGCATGGGCGCTTATCGACCAGCTATCGACATGCTCACCGGAGGTGAGGGTTTTGGCGATGTCTATGTGTATCACGTTTTGGCCGCTGGAGCGTATGGAGGCCAGGCGTATGCCAAAGCCTATACTGGCTAGGGTGCCTTTTTGTTCGTTGTTGCTGATGATGTTTTCTGTGCCCGAGGCGCGGCCGGCGTCGATAAAGCCTACCCACGCTACCCGCACTAAACGGTATAGCTCTATGTTGGGGTAATGGCGGGCTTCTACGGTGGTTTGCCAGCGATTATTGCCGTGTTGGTATTGTGACGGATAGCCTCGCACGGAGGGTTCTGCTGCGGGTATATAATCCAGCTCGCTATCATCACCTTTGCTGCCGCCCAAGGTGACGGGTTGATCAATGTAGTTATTACCGCTAATGGTAATTTCGGTTTTAAGATAAAGTTTGTTGGCGGGGCTCCAGTTGTAAAAATACTCAAAGCCGGCCGATGTTTTGTAGTAGTCATCAGTGGCTACGCCAAAGTCTGTGGTGGCGCTGAGTGAGCCAAACCACAAATGTTTACCGGATAAAATACCTTTGCTGGTAGAGGCCCTGAGGTGGCCGGCGTAGTCTTTATCGCTGCGGCCATTGTCGGCTTCTAGGCCAATGCGTAGCGAGTGTTTCCAGCCTAGGTGGTGATCTTCTTTGGCGTTGATGAAGTGCACATCGGAGATAACTTCATAGTCATCTTCTATAGATTGAATTTGTAACCAAGGATAAATAAAGCGGCGGTTATTAGGCACGGCCAAACTCACTTCGTCGCCGTCCATTACTGACCCGAAGGTTTCTTCATTAGCGCTAATGCCCAGTGTCCAGCGATGAGTCCAGCCATCCACTTTGCCCTGCGACCAGCCATAGCCTGTTTCAAATAGCTTTTTAGTGGCAATAAAGACGTTTTCTTCATCGCCATTTTGGTCTATGTGCGAATCTTGTTTGCTGTGGTCGCTAGTAAAATAATAACTATCGGTAGTGTTTAAAGTGTAAAAGGGTTTGCCCCAGCCTATGCCGTAGCGATGGCCGTCATCATTATCAAAAGCGGCTAAGGAAAGAGTGCTGTGTTGAATACTGGTAATGGGGGCATCTAACTTAATACCGTAGCCGGTACGATCCTTGTCGGAAAAATAACGAAAGTTACCTTGTATGCCCAAGCCCAGCAGGTTGTCATCTTTCAGGCCGTAGGAGTATTTATTTTCACCACCCGAGCGGCTGAAATTAATTTTGGGGTAGAGGGTCCAGTGATCCCACGTGGTGACATCAACATTGCCGTTAGGCTGGTGGTTACAGTCTCGTTCAAAGCGAACATTGGCATCGCGTAAATAATCTAATTGTCGCAGCAGGCGTTCGCTTTCTTCTATATCGGATAGTGTGACGGTATCGCCTTCATCAAAACTGAGATGATTTTTAATGATATGAGGCTTGGTTTTTATGTGCAGATTGTTGGCAAGATAATGCAACCAAATAGCCTGATCGTCTTCTTCAAAAATAGGCTGGTTTTGAATGGTAATCTGTTTAATGTTTACGCTGTCGGGTGCTGTGGTTTGGCCCATGTCTGAGCCTGTGGCTGTGTTCAGAGGCTGAGGCTCGCAGTCTGGGTGATCGGCATTAGCGCTTAAAGGGCTTAGCGCTAATGCACATATAAGCGAATAGAAAGGGGATGGTCTTACGGCCATTTAATTGCTCTGCTCAGGGATTATCAAGGATCTAGCGCCTTGCACTACACTGCTGTTATTTAAGCATAGAAGATAGCGGCTGGGTTAGCCCTCTTTATCGGCTAATACATTCTAGCCTGAATGTTAATCGACAAATAAGTTCTTAAGGCTAGCCAGGGTCTGTTTGCCGCGCTCTTTAGCGATGCTAGCGTCTTGCTCGGGGCCGCCCTCCCACACCACGTCGTCATAGGGTAGTTCATCCAAAAAGCGGCTGGGGGCGCAGTCTAGCATTTCACCAAATTGCTTACGTTTGGCGCACAGGGTTAAGGTGAGGCTGCGCTTGGCGCGGGTAATGCCCACATAGCAGAGGCGGCGCTCTTCTTCGACGTTATCTTCTTCTATGCTGCTGCGGTGGGGCAGTAACTCTTCTTCCATGCCTATGATGTAAACATGGGGAAACTCTAGGCCTTTGGAGGCGTGCAGGGTCATTAGCTGCACCTTGCCGCTGGCTTCGTCCTCTTCTTCTTGGCGCTCCATTAAATCCCGCAATACCAGTTTGCTGATGGCGGTTTCTATGTTGTTATCGTCTTCGTCTATTTTGGCGAGGGTGTTTTCTAAGGATGTAATGAGAATATTGACGTTGCCATAGCGTTTCTCGGCGGTGGCACCGCTGGCGCTGTTTTGGTGTAGCCAGGCTTCGTAATCTACATCGGTGAGCATTTCCCGTATCGCGCTTACCGGTTGCTCGCCTTGGCAGTTTTCCCTGACCTTATCAAACCAGTAGGTAAACTCCCTAAGCCGCTTAACACCGGCATCCCCCACTTGCTGCTCTAAGCCCTGCTCGTTACAGGCGGCATACATACTGATGTCGTGCTGGGTGGAGTAGGTGCCTAGGCCTTCTAAGGTGGCTGCACCAATTTTGCGGCGCGGGGTGTTGATCACGCGCAAAAAGGCGTTGTCGTCGTCGGTATTAATAATCAGTTTTAAATAGGCCATAATGTCTTTGATTTCATGACGCGAAAAAAACGAGGTGCCGCCGGTGAGGTTATAAGGTACTTGGTGATGCTGTAGTTTTAGCTCCAGCAGCCGCGACTGGTGGTTGCCGCGGTAGAGTATGGCGTAGTCGCAAAACTCGGTGTTGTTGCGCAGCTTGTGGTCCAGTATTTCAAGCACGACGCGCTCGCACTCTACTTCTTCATTGCGGCAGCGCAGTATGCGTATGGGGTCGCCATAGCCCAAATCACTCCACAAGCTTTTATCAAACACATGGGGGTTGTGGGCAATAACTTGGTTAGCCGCCTTTAAGATGCGGGCGGTAGAGCGGTAGTTTTGCTCCAGCTTAATGATTTTGAGTTGCGGGTAGTCGGTTTGCAGCTGCACCATGTTTTCGGGGCGGGCACCGCGCCAGGCGTAAATCGATTGGTCGTCATCGCCCACCACGGTGAGTTTGCCACGGTCGCCGACGATGAGTTTAACCAGTAGGTATTGAGTGATGTTGGTGTCTTGGTATTCATCCACTAGCATATAGCGGATTTTGCGCTGCCATTTTTCCAACACCTCTGGCTGGCCCAAAAACAACTGCACCGGTACCAGTATCAAATCGTCAAAGTCTAGGGCGTTATAGGCTTTTAGGGCACGTTGGTAATGCTCGTAGGCGGTGGCGCAGAGTATATCGGTGGGGCCGTCGGCTAGTGCTATGGCTTGGGCCGGGCTAACCATGTCATTTTTCCAATTGGAAATACGGTGTTGCACCGTGTCGGCCTGGTCGCTGTCGCCGCCGTGCTGTTGTATTAGCAGGTCTTTAATGAGTGCTTGCGCGTCTTGCTGGTCAAAAATAGAAAAGCCCGACTTATAACCCAGTAGCTTATGCTCTTTGCGTATGATGGTGAGGCCTAGATTGTGAAAGGTAGAGACGGTAAGGCCGCGGCCAGCTGGGCCTTTAATAAGCTGGCCCACCCGCGCTTTCATCTCTCTAGAGGCCTTGTTGGTAAAGGTAACGGCGGCAATATTGGTCGCTTTGTAGTTACAGTGGTTGATTAGGTAGGCAATTTTGCGGGTGATTACACTGGTTTTGCCGCTGCCGGCACCGGCCAATACCAATAACGGGCCGTCAATATAGTCTACCGCTTCGCGCTGTCGGGGGTTGAGTTTAGACACAGAAAAAAAACGAACTCTAATGATGAATAGCGGCGCATTGTAGCAGTTGGCTAGCGTAAAGGCTTGAGGGCTGTGCATTATGGGGTGCGAACGGTATTAATTATCAAAAAGAACTAGAATTTTTGTTAAAAGACGGCTATAACTACTTGAATTATTTATAATTAAAATTAAACAAGAACTAAGAAGTATCTAGGACCCAAGGATTGGAACCGTCAAAGGTAGAAGTATGAGAGATGCCTCAGTACGGATTTTATTAGCCGGCGGCACACAAAGCCAATATCAGCTGCTTATCGAGCAACTGCAAAACATAAAGCGACAGCCCTATCTGCTGACCTGGTTTGAAGACTACGACCACGCCGAGCGTGAACTTGCGGCTGAGTCTTATGATTTAGCATTGATTGATTGCCAGGGCGACTCCGAGCGCGCGCTGTATTTATTAACATCTATACAGCAAAGTGCTGTTTTGCCTTGCATCACCCTGTTTGAACACAGCGATAGTGAACTATCGGTGCTGGCTCAAGATTTAGGCGCGGTGGACTGTCTTTGCGCCGATAATTTACATATCGCCATACTAGAGCGCTCTTTTCGCTATGCGCTGGACCGCAGTGTTGTTGACCAAAAGCTTTCCCAATCCCATCTTTACGACCCGCTAACGGGTATTTCCAATCGGCAAATGTTCCGCAAAACCCTGGACGCTGCCATAGAAACCGCCAAAGCCCAGCAGACCAAACTGGGCTTATTGCTTATTAATCTGGACGGTTTTAAACGTATCAACCAAGCCTATAGCATGGATACCGCCGATGAAATGGTGCGTACCATGGCGCGGCGCTTATCTCGCTGTGTGCGCAAAAGTGATCGCTTAGCACGTATGGGCGGTGACGAGTTTGCCTTGATTTTGGATGACTGCCGTAATGTGGAAGATGTCGCCTTAGTGGCGCAAAAGGTGATAGACGTCTTGTCGGCCCCTTATATGATTGAGGGCGCACCGGTTATTATTAGTTGCAGCATAGGCGTGACCATGTACCCGGAATCGGGTGAGAGCGTAGACGGCCTACTTAAGCGCGCCAACATGGCGATGATGGAAGCCAAGTCAGAGCGCGGCAGCCAATACCATTTTTACAGCGAAGAAACCCAAGTAGGTGCTTTGCAGCGGGTCAATTTAGAAAAAGATTTACGCGTGGCCCTGCGCGCCAATCAATTTGAAATGTATTACCAGCCACGGGTTGATTTACGCAGCGGCGAAACCGTAGGCATGGAAGGCTTGATACGCTGGCATCACCCCAAACGGGGCTTGGTGTCGCCGGCAGAGTTTATCCCCCTTGCCGAAGAGTGTGGTCTTATCATCCCCATAGGCTATTGGGTGATACAGCAGGCCTGTAAAGACATGAAGTATTTTGATAGCACGGGTAAAACCGATTTACACGTGGCGATTAACTTATCCTTTAAGCAACTGCAAGATGATATGTTTGTGCAGACAGCGGCACGTATTATTAAAGACAGCGCTGTGGATGCCCACCGTTTAGAATTTGAATTAACCGAAACGGCTATCATGTCTAACTTTCAGCAAACCTATGAAGGCATGATGGCACTGAGCCAATTAGGCATTACCTTTTCGCTAGATGATTTTGGTACCGGTTTTTCATCATTTGCTCACATTCAACGCCTGCCTATTTCGGCGCTTAAAATTGATCGTAGCTTTGTTAGCAACGTGATCAGCGATTTCGGCGACGCCGAAATTGTTAAAGCCATGATTAACTTGGCTCATAGTCTAAAAATAAACGTGATAGCCGAGGGTGCCGAAACCCTAGAGCAAATACAGTTTTTATGGGAGAACAATTGCGAGCAAGTGCAGGGTTATTATTTTAGCCCGGCAGTCAGCGCCAAGGACTTTTGCGCTATAGTCGATCAACGAATGACGGTTACGGCATAATTTTAGCTACAAGCTACAAGCTACAAGTCCGCAAGTGGAACTTCATTATGGATGAGCCGCAAGAATTTCATATACCCATCACTACGCCTAGCCTTGCAGTTGCGGTATTAGCATCTCACTCTGGATATTCAAAACAAGTCATTAAAACATTTATGCAGCAGGGTGCGGTGTGGTTAAGCCGTGGCAAGCATACTCGACGTTTACGGCGAGCTAAGGCTGCGCTGCATAGTGGTGATCAATTACATGCCTATATCAATCCCGACGTACTGGCCGCCAGCGTGCCGGCAGCGCAGCTAATAGCCGACGAAGGCGCATACAGTATTTGGCATAAACCCTATGGTATGTTGTCGCAGGGTTCTAAATGGGGCGACCATTGCACCATTAGCCGCTGGGCAGAAACCCAATTACAACCTGAGCGGCCAGCTTTTATTGTGCATAGGTTAGATAGGGCCACCAGCGGTTTAATAATTATTGCCCATAGCAAAACCATGGCGCAACAACTCTCCAGCCTGTTTGCTCAGCGAAAAATAGAAAAAAAATATCAGGCGATAGTGGCGGGGGATTTTAGTGCCCAGCCGCAACCGTTAACCGTGAATTTGGCGTTGAATGGTAAAGCAGCTTGCAGTCATTTTTATCACTTGGCTTATGACAGTGAAAAAAACCATTCACTGCTAGACGTAAAAATAGAAAGCGGCCGCAAACACCAAATACGTCAACACTTGGCGAGCGTAGGTTTTCCTATAGTAGGCGATAGATTGTATGGCCAGTTGCCGGAAGGCCAAAGTCACAGTAATGATTTACAGTTGTGCGCCTATTATTTAGCCTTTAACTGCCCAGTGAGTGGCGAAGCGAAACACTATAGGCTCAGTGACGAGGTATTATTGTCGCTATAAACGCTTGCCGTAGTAAAAAATTAATAGACCAGCTTTAACACTATATAAGGTGATAAGTTAAAAATAAAAATGGTGAGCTTATAAAGGCCCATTAATTGATAGTGAATTTCATCAAAGCGTTGTTCGCTAAGCGTAAACCAGCGACCGTGTACGCGTCGCAATAGATCTTTGCCACAACAGATCATCAAAAACCAAATGAATAAAACGCTATAGTTCAGTAAGCAGCTATATAGCAGCAACTGGCTGGCTTGTTCTATGCTCATGGTTTCTCCTAACATGGTTAAGGTATAAAAAATTAATTTATCGGCCAGCCTAGTATTTAATAATAGGTTAAGCTTGGTTTCGTGGCTTTATGGATGCCGGGTCGTAGCCCGGTATAACGGAAGCGCATTCTAGCGGGTTAGGGTCGTGCTGGTCATACCGGTTTCTAGCCGGTATCTATATAACTGAACGATAACACTAAGCGATAACAAATCAGTTATGTTTGTCGCCGAACATATTACTATTTACCGTAAATAGACTCCGGCGTTCGCCGGAGTGACGCTGATCTTTTTTGTCATGCCGCCACAAGCTTGGAGTGGTATCCATGCACTAATAAGTTAACACAGCTTGCCCTCTATACCCTATTGCTTCGGCTAAGTGGCTGCTATCAATGTTTTTACAGTCGGCTAAATCTGCAATGGTACGTGCGACTTTTATAATGCGGTAATAAGCGCGGGGGGATAGTTGTAACTTTTTACTAGCGGTATTGAGCAGTTGCTGGCCTTGCTCATCTAGCGGGCAGTGCTGTTCTAACTCTTTATTCGTTAACTGGGCATTGGTTTTTTGCTGTCTTTGTAACTGTGCGTTTCTGGCCGCTAACACTCTTAAGCTGACAGTCGCTGAATTTTCGGCGGCGTTGTGGTCATAGTGCGCAAGCAACTCTGGGGCTATACGGTTTACGCTCACCTGTATATCGATGCGATCTAATAAAGGGCCAGAAATTTTCTCGCGGTAGCGGTGTATGCGCTCGGGGGTGCAGCGGCACAACCGTTCGCCATCGCCAAAATAACCGCAGGGGCAGGGGTTCATCGCCGCTACCAATTGAAAACGGGCAGGAAAGCACACTTGGTGATTGGCGCGGCTAATCATAATTTCGCCAGACTCCAACGGTTCGCGCAACACCTCCAGCACATTGCGCTGAAATTCCGGCAGCTCATCCAAAAATAAAACACCATTATGCGCCAATGAAATTTCTCCGGGTTTGGGATTACTGCCGCCGCCCACTAACGCTACCGCTGAGGCGCTGTGGTGGGGGTTGCGAAAAGGCCGTTGCAGATATAAGTGCAACGCTTTGTGCTGTTGGCTAACGGAATAGAGATTGGCTACTTCCAGCATTTCGCTTTGGCTTAGCGGCGGCAGTATACCTGGCAGGCGGCTGGCTAACATGGTTTTGCCTGTGCCGGGTGGCCCGTTAAATAAAATATTATGTTGGCCTGCGGCGGCAATTTCTAACGCGCGGCGCGCCTGTTGCTGGCCTTTAATATCACTGAGGTCGGGGTAGTTAATGGGCGGTAATTGTTGCACAGAGCGCACATGGGGGCTGAGTTGTTCGCGCTGGTGCAAGTGCGCGCATAGCTGCAATAAATTACTGGCGCTAAATACTGTGCTTTGTTCAGCCAGTGCGGCTTCGTCGGCATTGGCGGCGGGCACCACGATGGCGCGTTGAGATTTTTGGCTTTGCATGGCTGCGGCCAATGCGCCGGTAACGCCGCGCAAGTCGCCGGTTAAGGCTAACTCGCCGATAAACTCGGTGCTTTCTAGTGACTCTATAGGCACTTGCCCCGAAGCCGCTAAAATCCCCAGTGCTATAGGTAAATCAAAACGGCCGCCTTCTTTAGGTAAATCAGCGGGGGCTAAATTAATAGTGATGCGGCGGGCGGGAAATTCAAAATGCGAATTGATAATGGCGCTGCGCACGCGATCTTTGGATTCTTTAACCGCCGCCTCAGGCAAGCCGACGATATTCAAGGCCGGTAAGCCGTTGGATAAATGGGTTTCTACGCTAACGAGGGGGGCTTCTATGCCGCGTTTGGCACGGGTATAAACTATGGCGAGTGACATCATACATCCTTGTTGAGTCTGGCCGCTGAGTCGTTCAGCGCCGCTTATGCAGTGTGTTTATTGTTGTTGGTTGAGCTGTTCTAGTTGCCGCTCTAGTTGTTCTAATTTTTCACGGGTGCGGGCCAACACGGCAGTTTGGGCCTCAAACTCTTCGCGGCTAACTAGGTCTAGCTTGCTAAAGCTGCTACTGGCTAGGGCACGTAAATTCTTTTCCAACTCTTTGCCCGTGGCATCGCTGGGTAAAAATTGTTTGGCTTGGGCAATAAATCGTTCTATGCGGTCGTTCATCATCAATATCGTTTAGTAAAAAGCGTAGAGGCGATTGTATTGCTTATTGCGGTACTTGGCTATATTGCAAAGGGTTAGGCTTTTCGTTGCTACATGTTGGGTCGGCCAGCACTAACTTGGTGCTTAATTCTACTAAGAAAGGTTTATGTATAGTGCGAGAAAGCCCCAAGGCGTTGAATTATAGGGCTTTTAATTTTTTGGTACGACTACTGCAATAGTCAGTGCAATAGCCAAATATCAATAACAAAAAGGGTAGATGAATGAAAAAAATAAATACCAACACTGCAGGGGCGCTAGTAGCACTGCCATTGTTATGGGCCGCAGCATTACCGGCGCTGGCGCAAGGGCAGCTATCGGCCAATATCGGTTATGCCTCGGAATACTATTACCGCGGTATTTTTCAAAACGAATCATCCGCCAGTGCTGGGGTAGATTATACGCTTAGCGATCTGAATATTAGCGACAGCCTACCGGGTACATTACAGGGCGGTGTTTGGTCCGCCGATGTCGGCGATGGGCTGGAGGTCGATGTCTATGGCAGTTATGCCGTGGCCGTGGATGCCTTTGAGTTTAGCGTGGGCTTTACCAACTATTACTACACCGGCGAATTCGACGACACCTATGAGGAAATTAACCTAGGTGCCAGCTGGGGGCCGGTGAGCATCATGCACAGCATAGGCGATTATCAAAACTTTACGGCCCCCGTGCAAGATTACACCTTCACTGAAGCTACTTACCAACATAGCTCGGGCGCCTATGCAAAATACGCCAGCTACGGTGACGACTTTGATGGCGAGTATGTAGAGCTAGGTTATGGCGCTCAAATTAGCGAAATAGACTTAGCTATTATGCTGATTGTTAATAGCAAAGAGTTATCCGACCAAACCAATAGCCGCGGCAATGCCACTCAAGGTGAAGCGCTTATTTTTACTATAGGTAAAAGTTTCGACTTTTAATCAACTTATCACATGCCTATAAGCCGGTGGAGGGCTTAAGCTATGGAAAACTCGATTTTTGAACTGCAGTACGCTTTAGATACGTTTTATTTTTTAATCTGTGGCGCATTGGTCATGTGGATGGCGGCAGGCTTTGCCATGTTAGAGGCGGGCTTGGTGCGCTCTAAAAACACCACTGAAATTTTAACCAAAAACATTGCCCTGTATGCCATCGCCTGCGTCCTGTATATGGCGGTGGGTTACGAGCTTATGTATGACAAAGGCTTGGGCATGTTTCTTAGCGGCATAGTCGGTGATGGCGTGAGCGACGTTGCCGCTGCCGATAAAGCCAGCTACGCCCCCTCGGCGGATTTTTTCTTTCAGGTGGTGTTTGTGGCTACCGCTATGTCTATAGTGTCGGGCGCAGTGGCTGAGCGCATGAAGCTGTGGGCGTTCTTATTGTTTGCGGTAGTGCTCACCGGTTTTATTTACCCTATAGAAGGCTCGTGGACCTGGGGCGGCAAGTCAGTTCTGGGTTTATACAATCTGGGCGATTTAGGCTTTTCTGATTTTGCCGGCTCGGGCATTGTCCATATGGCCGGTGCGGCTGCCGCTTTAGCGGGGGTGTTATTACTAGGCCCCCGCAAAGGTAAATACAACGCTCAGGGGCTAGTGGTGGCCATACCCGGCGCCAACCTGCCTATGGCAACGCTGGGCACCTTTATTTTATGGCTGGGCTGGTTTGGCTTTAACGGCGGCTCGGTATTGGCCACCGCCAGCGTTAATGCGGCCAACAGCGTAGCCGTGGTGTTTATGAATACCAATATGGCGGCGGCCGGAGGTTTAATCGGAGCGTTGCTAACCGCTAGGGTACTATTTGGCAAAGCCGATTTAACCATGGTGCTAAACGGTGTGTTAGCCGGCCTAGTGGTGATTACCGCTGAGCCTTCTACGCCCAGCCCGCTACAGGCCACCTTGTTTGGTTTGGTTGCTGGGGTGCTGGTGGTGTTGAGTATTATCGGCCTCGATAAACTAAAAATTGATGACCCCGTAGGTGCGATCTCAGTGCACGGCGTGGTGGGCCTGCTGGGCTTATTAATTGTGCCGCTTACTAATGATAGCTCGACCATACTGGGCCAAGTGGTAGGAGCGCTTACCATCTTTACTTGGGTGTTTGTGAGCAGCCTTATTGTTTGGGGCCTGATCAAACTGGTTATGGGTATACGAGTGAGTGAAGAGGAGGAGTACCAAGGGGGTGACTTAGCCGAGTGCGGTATGGAAGCCTACCCCGAGTTTATTAGCCAATAGCAGCGGCCTTATAGCAGGTGTTTTTGTGGCGGGCTGTTGCTGTTAAAGCCCGCGTTAAAGCGTAAAGCTTGCTATGATTAGGCCATTATTTTCAACTAAGCGTACATCGAGTACTTAGAGGACTTTTTACATGAAATTGGTAACCGCTGTGATCAAGCCGTTCAAACTGGATGATGTCAGGGAATCCTTATCGGAGATAGGCGTGCAAGGCATTACCGTCACCGAGGTTAAGGGTTTTGGTAGGCAAAAAGGCCATACCGAGTTATATCGTGGTGCTGAGTATGTGGTCGATTTTTTGCCCAAGGTTAAATTAGAAACCGTGGTCGCCGACGATAGGGTAGAGCAGGTGATAGAGGCCATTACTAATGCCGCCAACACCGGCAAGATAGGCGATGGCAAAATATTTGTGTCACCCATAGAGCAAATCATACGTATACGCACCGGTGAAACTGGCGCCGAGGCGGTGTAACGCTCGTCTACGATCAAAACCGTCAAAAGCCCGTCAGCTCTCGCTTGCGGGCTTTTTTGTGGCTGCTCAAATAGTGCTTTTTTACCTGTTTGGCGCTTTAGCTATTTTAGCTTTGGCCGATGTATAACTCACTGGTGTGAGAAGCCAGTAAAAAGGAAGTAATGTCAGCGCAAGCTGATAGAGCAAATCAAACTATGCAAATCCCGAAAATGCATGGCGTCTGAACGCCACTAGGCTATATATATTTCTCTGCGCACTAGCCGTGTTGCCAGCAGCAATAATGTAACTAGGCATAAATAGGGGTGACAAGTTTGAGCCGTACAGTATTAACGAGAGAGGGTTTGTGGGTATGGCTAAGAAGTCGCCTTCAATATCGAAGAAGCCTGCCGTACATAGGGCAGTGGAGGACGCATTAGATATGTCTTCTGTACAAAGCATAGATGATAGTCCCGAGTCTCATACCGTTGCTGCCAAAGAGCGGGTGAGGGATCAGCTAGGCGACGCCGTAGCGAATTTTTTGGCCCAGGGTGGCAAGGTGCAGCAAATAGAGCCGCATGTCACCGCTGCGCCGCCGAAAAAGCCGCTAAGTCGCTATGGCGATAGGCCTATATAAGGCAGTCGCTAGTTGAGAGTCTCTAGTCACTAGATGAAGAGTTCCTAGTTGATAGTCGCTAAGTAGCAAGGCCGGCCCTTAGGGGGCTGGCCTTTTTTTTGAGCTCCCTCTAGAGACTATCAACTAGGAACTCTTCATCTAGTGACTAGGGACTGGAATCTAGAGACTATCAACTAGGTACTAGCGACTTGTTTCCCCATATATTTTATTAAGGGATCACTAGGGCTATTGGTGTTGGCTAGCGACAGTGAATCGATAAACAAATAAAACAATTCCGATAGCGTACTTACATCCAATTTTTGATACATATTCTTGCGGTGCAGCTTTACTGTTTCACTGGAAATGCCCAGCCGTTGCGCCGCCGACTTACCCGAGTGGCCGCGCAATAGCATTTGTAACACTTGCTGCTCGCGGGGTGATAACAGCGAGCTGCCAAAATGTTTAAGCGCGTGTTGCAGGGTGTTATTAAGGTACTGCTCGCCAACTGGGCGGGTTGATTGCGCGTGGCTAAGCTGCCAGTGCTGCTTAATTAGGGCCGGTATTACCGTGTGTAGGCTGTTTAAATAGCGCAGCACACTTTTGGGAAACTTGTGGCTGGTATCGGCTGGGGTAAGAGAAAAATGGATGTATTCCTGCTCCCCCAGCGTTACCAAATAACAAAGCTCATCGGCTAACAGCGAGGGCAAATAGTAATGTTTATAATATTCTGTCTTCTTAAAATTATCGGGGGCTATATCGCGCAGGCGGTAGGCGCCATCGGCTAAGCCGTCCAGCTGGGCTTGGTAATAGGGATCAAAAATATACGGGCCATCAATATAAGCCTGCACCTCTAACTGGTAAGTGTTTTCGGTTTTGCAGTCGTTATACAGGCATTGGGGCTTGGAGTTGGCGGGGTAATACAAAATCACCACATGGCCACCACAGCGCGGTAAGGCTACAAAACTTTGGCTCAAGGCGCTAAAAAAATCCGCGCCGCCCTGTTGGGCTATAGCGTGGCCTAATAGTGCTAGGCTGTTGGCATATTCTTGCATGGGCTGTTATCGCTGCGATGTAGGGTGGTTAGTAGCGTTGAGCTAGGGTAGTGGTGATTATAGGGCTATAGCGCAGAGGGTGGAATTTTTAATTGCGGAGGCTGTTGGTTTTGTATGCATCACGATTACTGCTTATGCCTTGGTTAAGCTACCTTTTTTAAGTACGCGTTTGGTAGGTGCAGGGTGACTTTTTAGTTCGGCTGCCGGGCGAATAAGGCGTTGAACTAAATTGATGAAACAATTGGGGCATATATTGTCTGAAATATTCTTCAAGCAATTTTGGCGAATGTGCATTCAAAAGCACAGGCAACGGCTTGATTGCTATTGCCCGCTGTTTTCGATTCATCTGAGGCCGCGAGGTAAAGCATACCTGCGTATTTGACTGCTAAAGGCTTGGCCATAAGTTTATTGACGTAAGCTTTTATCTATAACAAATAGCAGCAGGGGGATTTCAGATGTAACTCTTAACCCTGTTACTGCTTACAAGGTATTTGTCAAGCGCTGAGTTTTTTTATGAAACCCTACAATGCAGGCGCTGGCGTTTGTGATTTTCGCTCCGGGTTAACAAAAGGCTTGTTAACTATTGTAGCGTTAACGATTTGGTTAGCTATCATTACCTCTAGCTCTCTACCTATTTCAGATAAGGTAGCTTTAATAGTTGCCAAGGCAATATTTTTTTCCAAGCTTACTGAATACAGGCCTGAGGTTACAAAGCCTATTGCTATGCCATTCAACATCACCTTGTTGCCGTGTTCGGCAGGGGTTGTATCTTCAATTTCTAGGCCTACGTTATGCCACATAAAACCATTTTCACTTTCTGCTAATAAAGCTGCTCGCCCTATAAAATCAGGTTTTTTGAAATCAACCAAAAAGCCTAAATCCAGTTCAAAGGGGCTACGGTTAAAATCATGGCTGGTATTGGCTATTGGATCTATAGGCTCAAATTCAAAACCACCCTCAGGTATAATTAAACCGGCTTCCAGGCGTGCATTGCATAAAGTGTCTAGGCCACAAGGGGTAATGCCGGCCTGCACTAAACCATTCCACAGGCTCTCGGCCTGGCTATAGTCCAGCCATAATTCATAACCTAAATCGCCAAAAAATCCGGTGCGCGATATACGTATGGTGCCTGCTATCGATTCATAATTATCAAAGCGAAAAGGTTTTAGTTTTTCTAAACCCTGCACGCCTAGCGCTTGAATCATAGTTAAAGATTTTTTTCCCTGTACGGTTAAGGCGGCCAGCTCTAGAGTAATGTCACTAACTTGCAAATCCATGCCGGCTGCCAACTGTTCAAAATAGGCTTGCCTATTGCTGCCGGGCATTAAAATATATTCATCGTCTGCTATACGAAAAGCGGTGCCGTCATCAATCACCTTACCCTGCTCATTACACCAGCAGGTATAAGTCACCCTGCCTACGTCAATATCCATCTGCCGTGTAGTCATTTTATTCATATAAGCTAGAGCATCAGGGCCTTTAATCCGATATTTCACTACCGGCGTCATATCAAACATAACGGCATTACTACGTACGGCTTTTAGCTCTTTATCTAAATCTGTTATCTTCAGCGCTGTAGCAAACCCTCCCCAGTTATCCCACTCTACCTCGGCGCTATAGCTATTATGTAAATCATAGAATGGGGATAGTTTTAATGGGGCTGGCATAACACTTCCTTTTAGTGGCAGATGATAGTGGTGTAACTATCAAAGAGTTGCCACTCTAGCAGTTCAATTGACAAATAGTCAGGCTAAGCGGCGGTATAAAAAGAGTGTTTCCAAAAAAGCATAGACGCTGCTATCTAAAGCAGGCTGCATGCAGTGCTTTGGGCCTCATGCAAGAAAAATGGAGGGGTGAACGGTGTTTTATTTAATCTCTTCTATTTCTTGCCTTCTCTTGTCATCCGCGTTCTTTAGCATTAGTTCTACGTTTTTTGCAGATTCAAGTGCTTTAAGCTGATGCTCTGGTATTACTCCTTCTGCTTCTTCAGTTTTACTACAGCCTGTCATAAGGGTGACGAGTGCAAAGATGGCGGTGTATTTCAAGGTATTCATGTATTTATCCTTTGTATGGCGTGGTAGGTCATATCAGTTAATTGTCGCTGCCCCGTTGTTCTCTTGGTTAATGTAGTTTGTGGTAGGAGGGCCGTCACCAACAAAAAACAATGGTAGACCCTGCTTACTGCTTTAAAATGTGTTCGGTTGATATCGGCATTTTTTAAGATGCTGTAATGCAATAGGCTCTTCTACCAAGCCAAAGCCATACCTAAATGTGATATTTGCTGACGTCATCGCGCCGCTGCCGGTTGATATGGCCGACATTCCATCGACATCAGAGTCGGAAAAAAAACCAACAAAATGTGTTTCATTTGAATTTACATTCAGAGAAAAAACTCTTTCTTTTTTTAAAAATGGAGGGTCGCCTAATAAATAATTAAAATTTTGTTTGATAATATAGGATCCTGGGTTTAGCTCTACGTTAGTGAACCCTTGATTTTTTAGTTGTATTACTTCTTTGTTGTTAATTGTAATCTTGACGCGTCTAACTGAGGCGGTAAAAGCGGCAGGTCTGTATATATAAATTAGCGCTTTTCCTTCATCGGGTTTATTTTTTTCCGTGAATAGAGGCCCAGTTGCGTTGCATCCACATAAAAATAAAGAGAGGGCTATATATTTAAATGTATTCATAATTACTCATGTAACAGTTTATTAAGATCATCAGATTGACATGGTCGAATAAGCATATTTTTCAAAAAACCCCTTAACTAGTATCAATCATTCACTCTATATTTCAACAACATAAAAGCCGAAATAATTACATTATAACAACAGGCTTACCTCTCACCACTCTCTATCCGAGCCACCGCCGCCAATACCTCAGCCAACCCATTCACCTCATGCGCCTTATGCCCTTGCGGCAAAGCCTCATCCCCCCAATTCAACCAAATCGCATGGCAGCCTGCATCTAGCGCGCCTTGCACGTCGTGCTCTATGTGGTCGCCTATGTGCACTAACTCATGGGGTTGGCATTGGCTATGTTGTAGGGCTGCGTGAAATAGATCGGGGGCGGGTTTGCTGGCGTTGAGTTGTTCGGCGCTGTAGGCGAAATCAAAATAGTGGCCTATGGGTAGCTTGCGTATATCGGCGTTGCCGTTGGTGAGCACGCCTAATTGGTAGCGGGTTTTTAGTTGTTGCAGTAGCGGCTCGGCCTCGGCAAAAATGTCTAGCTGATGGCGGGCTTTAATAAATACGGCAAAGGCTTGCTCGGCTAAGTCTTTAGATTCTGCGGCGGGGTAGCCTACTTCGACTAAAGCTTCAGCTATGGCGATGCGGCGTGACTCGCTAATTTGGTGGGCCAGTTCCGGCCTGTTGTTATGCACTTGCATGCGCCATTGCGTGAGTGCTTGTTGGTCAAAGCGCTGGCCAATATTAGGGGCGTTTTGCAATAGCCATGCGTAGGTTTGTTGCTCGGCTTTAATGAGCATGGGCTTAACCTGCCAGAGGGTATCGTCTAAATCGAAGGTAATGGTTTTAATGGTGGTCATATTATTGATTACCGTCGCTGCTGTTGCTGAATTATTGGTTGAGTTGATAATAAAAGTATTTATTGAGTTACTGGCAGAGCTATTTACTGCTTTTTTTACTGCGGTTGGCACGCGGGTGGGCGGCGTCATACACCTTGGCTAGGTGTTGAAAATCTAAATGAGTATACACCTGGGTGGTGGAGATATTGGCGTGGCCTAGCAGTTCTTGCACGGCGCGTAGGTCGCCGCTGGATTCCAGCATATGGCTGGCAAAGGAGTGACGCAGCATATGCGGGTTGACGTTTTGGTTCATGCCCTGCACTAGGCTGTGTTTTTTTAGCCGTAGTTGTATGGCGCGCTGGCCTAGGCGTTGGCCTTTGTTGCCTATAAACAGCGCGTTGTCTGCCGGGGTAACTTGTTCGCGCACTGCCAGCCAAGCTTGCAGTGCGGTAATGGCATAGCGGCCTATGGGCAGGCTGCGGCTTTTATTACCTTTACCGGTGACGGTGAGCAGGGCATCGCCCCAGTCTATATCGTGAATATTAATGCCCACCAATTCGGATAGCCGCAAACCCGAGGAGTAAAACAATTCTAAAATGGCGCAGTCGCGCAGCCCTATCCAATCGTCAGTGTCTATGTTGAGTAGTTGCCCCACGCTGTCGGCGTCTAGGGCTTTGGGCAGTTTTTTGGCGGACTTGGGTGCGGATATACCCAGTGCGGGGTTGTGTTGGCTGCCTTTGCGATTGCGGTATTTATAAAAGCTGCGCAGTGATGATAGCCCGCGCTGTAGGCTGCGGCCGCTGGCCCCTTGCCGAAACTGCGCCGCTACCCACTGCCGCACATGGGCGCTAAGGGCTAGTTCGGCGTGGGCGATGTTGATGCTGTTGCAGTACTGGGCGAATTTTTCTAGGTCGCGGCGGTAGCTGCTAAGGGTGTGGGGCGAGAGCCGGCGCACGGTGTTTAGCTCATCGATAAACTCATCGATTTGCTGTTGCCAATCATCGCGGCTCATGGGCTTAGTTTAAGCTGAGGTAGCGGGGCAGTATGCGGTTAAGCACTTCGGCGATGTAGCCTAAAAACAAGGTACCCATGCTGGAGCGAAAATAGTGCGAGTCTTTGCTGCCTATGGCAATGACGCCCAGCGGGTGGCCAAAGCTTAACGGCACCACTGCGGCGGAGCCTACGTCTCTATGTTGGTTGGGGAATAAAAACGCCAGCTCTTCGGGGCGCAATACGCCGCAGGTGGCCTTGTTGCTTTTTAGTAGGCCGGGTATGGCGTGAAAGGCGTCATCCAAGGGCACTATGCGTGAGGCACTGTTGCGATGAGTTTGCGGGTCGGCAAACAAAATCAGGCTGGCATAGTCCATGGCGAATTCGTTTTTTAAGCCGCGGGTAAGGGTGTTGACTATGCTGTCTAGGCTTTTGGCTTCTAGCAGGGCTAGCACTATGGCTTTGGTTTTTTCAAACAGGCGGTCGTTGTTGCGGGCATTGTCTAGCAGGCTGTTAAGGCGGCTGCGTATATCCATATTGCGCTCGCGCAACAGGCTTACTTGCCGCTCTAGCAGCGATACGGCCTCACCGCTGGAGTGCGTTAGCTCAATTTCGCACAGCAAGTCGTCACGTTTTAGAAAAAAGCCGGGGTGGTTTTTTAGGTATAGCGCCACTTGCTCTTCAGTGACTTCAATATCGTTATTATGCTTACTCACGCAAAGTTCCTGTTATGGGTGATGAGGTTATTGCTGCCGGTTTATAAATGACCTAGCTATAGCTGATTGATTTATAGCGGGGCTATTTATAATTGACTGACTTATAGTTGAATCGTCCCTTCAAATACGGTGGTGGCAGGCCCCGTCATCATAACGGGATGGCCCGGGCCGCGCCACTCTATCAGTAATTGGCCGCCGGGTAGCTCTACAGTAACGCTTTGGTCTAGCAGGCCTTGCTCTTGGCCGGCCACTACCGCAGCGCAGGCGCCGGTGCCGCAGGCTAGGGTTTCACCTACGCCGCGCTCAAACACCCGCAGTTTTATATGGCGACGGTCCACCACCTGCATAAAGCCTATGTTGGCTTTTTGCGGAAAGCGTGGGTGTGCCTCTAGCTGTGGCCCTAGTTGCGCAACCGGGGCGCTGTTTACGTTCTCGACGACTAATACGCCGTGGGGGTTGCCCATAGAAACGGCGCCCAGGCTGTAGTTTTGGCCGGCCTGCTCTAGGGCGTAGCTGGCGGCTTGGCTGTCGGCAGTAAAGGGGATATCGCTAGGGTTTAGTACGGGCTTGCCCATGTTAACGCGCACTTGTTGGTCGGCGGTAACCGCCAGCTCTATCACGCCGCTGCTGGTTTCCACTTTGATTTTACTTTTGCCGGTGAGCTTTTTATCCAGCACAAATTGGGCAAAGCAGCGCGCGCCATTGCCGCATTGCTCTACTTCGCTGCCATCGCAGTTGTAGATGCGGTAGCAAAAGTCTACTTCGGGATTGCGGGGCGGCTCTACCACTAAGATTTGATCGCAGCCTATGCCAAAGTGGCGGTCGGCGATATGCAGTAGGTCTTTTTGGCGCAGGCGGTAACGCTGGGTGATAAGGTCTATCACCACGAAGTCGTTACCTAGGCCGTGCATTTTGGTAAAGCGTAACAGCATGGCTGTATCCAGAGCGGCGTGGTGGCATAGTTGCCTACCCAACGACTCGTTAAGGCGCCCGTTTAGTAGCTGTGCATACCTGCGCATAGCTAGGGGAGGCGCATTGTTAATCTGTAATGCCTGCCGGTATGGATTAGCCTGTTGTTAAGGGCTAGCCGGGCAGTACGGCTTCACCTAGCATCAGGTCGGCGATGGTTTCGCGGGCGCGTATCACGTGGCAGTTGTCGCCATCGACCATGATTTCTGCGGCGCGACCTCGGCTATTGTAATTGGAACTCATGGTAAAGCCATAGGCGCCAGCGCCAGCTACGGCTAATAAGTCGCCCTGTTCTAGTATTAGTTCGCGGTCTTTACCTAAAAAATCGCCAGTTTCGCATACTGGGCCAACAATATCGTAGATTCGCGACTCGCCTGCGGCTCTGGGGGTAACGGGGAGTATGTTCATCCACGCTTGGTACAGGGCTGGGCGTATCATGTCGTTCATGGCGGCATCGATAATGGCAAAGTTTTTATGCGGGTTGCACTTGAGGTATTCCACCTTGGTTAGCAACACCCCGGCATTGGCGGCGATAGAGCGGCCGGGCTCAAAGGCTAGGGTAAGTTTTCTGTCGCCTAGGCGGTCTAGCACGGCCGCTACGTATTCGGCTGGCTCTGGTGGTGTTTCATCGTGGTAACGAACGCCTAAGCCGCCGCCTAAATCTAGGTGCTTAATGGTAATGCCTTGCTCGGCTAGCTGGTCGATTAAGGCCAGTAGTATGTCTAGGGCATCTAAAAAGGGGCTGATGTCGGTGAGCTGCGAGCCTATGTGGCAGTCCACGCCTATTACCTCTATGTGGCTAAGGCTGTTGGCGTGTTGGTACACTTTAGGCGCGCGGGCGATATCGATGCCGAATTTGTTATCTTTTAAGCCGGTAGAAATATAGGGATGGGTTTTGGCATCGACATTGGGGTTGAGGCGCAGCGACACGCGTGCGGGCATATTCAGCTCAGCAGCCACTTGGTTAATGGCCTCTAGCTCGTCTTCTGACTCTACGTTAAAGCAGTGTATGCCGGCCTTGAGGGCGTGAGCGATATCGGCCTTGGTTTTAGCGACGCCGGAATAGACGGTTTTGCTGGCGGCGCCACCGGCGGCTAATACCCGCTCTAGCTCGCCTATAGAGACTATGTCAAAACCCGAACCCAAGCGCGCCAGCACATTTAACACCGCGATATTGGAGTTGGCTTTAACGGCGTAGCAAATTAAGTGCTCGCGGCCTTGTAGTGCGTTTTGATAAGATAAAAAGCGCTCTTCAAGATGGCGACGTGAATACACGTACGTGGGGGTGCCATAGGTTTCAGCTATTTGCGTGAGGGCCACTTGCTCAGCAAATAACTCATTGTCTTGATATAGAAAAGCGTCCATAAGATGAAACCTATAAAAGGGTAGAAATAAAAAAAGGGATTAGTTAGCGTTAGTGTCGCTAGCCGCTACTGGCGCATCAGGCTGTTGATTACCCGACTGATTGGCTGATTGATTAGCTGACTGATTACCTGGTTGGATGTCTGCCTGATTGCTTTGCTCCGGCATTTCATCGGTGGGCAGAAATAAAGGCCCTTTTTGGCCGCAGCCAGCTAATAGCAGTAATAAGCTAATCAATATGAAAGGTGCAGGCAGGCGCATAATAAAATCCAGGCAAATGAGCCGCGATTATACCGTTGCCCAGCACGGTAGCAAAGGCTTGATCTAAGCTTTGCTAGAGTTAACCATAGCAACGAACGATAAATACAGATAAAGGAGTACGGGGTGCAGATTGATACAGTGGTAAAAACCTTGGCGATGGCATCGACCATAGCCGTGAGTGGCACAAGCTATGGGGCTAGCTTGGACCAGCCCTTTCTCAGCGCCAATCGTAACCCCTTGGTGCAAATACACGGCCTGCCCGATGCTCAGAGCGCCAAGCTGACTCGCAGCGGTTACTGGCAGGGGGCCATAACCGCTGAGGTTAGTAATACCTTTGCTGCCGAGAGCCGAGGCGACGAGGCGATTATTTTAGACGGCGAGACCTATCGCTCTAACCTCAACTGGAAATACGGCGTAGCTCAAGGCTGGGAGTTGGGCCTAACCGTACCGGTGATTAGTCACCAAGGCGGTGGTGTAGATGGATTTATAGAAGATTGGCACGATGCCTTTGGTTTTCCCGATGGTGACAGGGTGGATTACCCCAAAGATCAGCTGCGCTATGTGTACCAAAATGGCGAGAAGGTATTACTGGATATGCAGGATAACGGTGAGGGTTTGGGTGATGTGAGCCTAGCCGTGGCTTACCAATTGGCCAAAAGCGCGCGACGCAGCTGGGCTGTGCGCGCCGGGTATAAATTTGCCACGGGCGATGTTGATAAGCTGCGCGGCTCTGATGCGGCCGATAGTTATATAAGCTTGCATCTAACGGATCGCACATTAAAAGACGATTACGGTATTAACTTTCACCTCAGCGGTGGCCTGTTAAATTTGGGCGATGGTGAGGTATTGGCCCAGCAGCAAGAGGATCAGGTGTGGTTTGGCTCCACCACGGTAAGCTGGGATTTTGGTGATAACTTCACGGTTAAAACCCAGTTGGATTTTCACAGTGCTTTTTATGACAGCGCCTTAAAGCAAATCGGCAAATCATCGGTGCAGTGGTTGCTGGGCGGCAGCTATAAAATTACCGAGAAATTGATTTTTGATTTTTCCCTCAGCGAAGACATAGTGGTAGAAACCGCGCCCGATGTGGTGTTTATGTTTGGCTTAAGAATGGGTGAGTGGAGGTAACTAAGCCATGTGGAAGTACATACGCATTTTATTACCCTTAATTGTACTGGGCTTTATCGTGCCCATGATTATGCCCGGCCAAAACGGCAAGCCTATTATGTCCCCCCGTGATTGGTTACCCGATGAAAAAACCCTAGAGAAAATTACCGAAAGTGTTAGCAAGGTCGCCAACACCAGCAGCGAAATAGCAGGCGGCAGGCCGGTTTTTCAGAGCACTAAAAAACAGTTGTATAAATGGCAGGATAAAGAGGGCAATTGGCAATTTACCGATAATTATAATCAGATACCTGACTATGCCTTGTCGCAACTGCAGGCCCAAGATATGCCTAGCACTGTTAATAGCATGGTAGCGCCGACTATAGTGGAGGCAACAGATACTGCTGAGACAAAAGCTGCGGGCAGTAATTTATTGAAGCCCGACGGTTCGGTAGATATAAGCAAAGCACCTGAGCTAATGACAGAAGCGAAAAAAGTGCGAGCGCAATTAGAGGCGCGTAATAAAGTATTGGAGAAATTGTAGCGGAGTCGCTAGTCGCTAGTTATTAGTCGCTAGAAAAAGTAAAAGTAGTTGACAGTAGGTTAGCTGCAGGCAGCGATT
>TARA_R110000868_G_scaffold306734_3_pt1 | contig 69277 bp, 63 predicted proteins | sample TARA_R110000868 | Tara Oceans TARA_R110000868 (sample SAMEA4397489) | marine metagenome | biome: Polar Biome; feature: [SRF] surface water layer (ENVO:00010504); material: water (ENVO:00002006), including particulate matter (ENVO:01000060) such as... | depth 5 m | reverse complement strand
TTCTAGTTCTTCATATAGTCCTGAATTGACAGAAGTCCCAACGGTTCCTTCAAATTTAGCAAACTCTAACTCATCTGGGTCTTGGCTTGTTGACGATTCACAAGCAACAACAAAAATTAATATGGTTGTGAGTAACGTAAAAAAACGGATTCGTTTATTCATGATTCTGCTTAATAATGATTCGGTAGTGAAACTACCTTAGATTTATTTCGTGTTGCTTTAGGGCTTCACCCCTCTTATTCTATGATATAATAAATTAACCTAATTCTTATGAAAAAGTCATTATTTTTAATGCTTTGCTCGCTTATCTCTTTGTCTGGGTTTTCCCAAAATAGTGCCGAAGATGTGCAAACCATTACCTTAGAAAATGGAATGAAAATTCTTGTTCTGGAAGATCACTCTATTCCCAACGCAAACATGTATTTATTCTGGAAAGTAGGTTCTAGAAATGAATATCCTGGAATAACAGGCCTTTCTCACTTTTTTGAGCATATGATGTTCAATGGTGCAAAAAAATACGGACCTAAGGAATTCGATCCCGTTATGGAAGCAAATGGTGGGTCTAATAATGCATATACAACAAGCGATTTAACCGTTTACACCGACTGGTTTCCAAGTAGTGCCGTAGAAATAATTTTTGACCTCGAAGCTGATCGGATTGGTCATTTATCTATAGATCCTGATATGGTTGAAAGTGAACGCGGTGTAGTGCTTTCAGAAAGAAGAACCGGTCTCGAAAACAGTAATTATAGAGCTATTAGCGCACAGGTTGATGCCGCTGCTTATTTTGCTCATCCATATAAATGGCCCGTTATTGGATATGAATCTGATATTAAAGCTTGGACAAAAGAGGATTTAGAAGAGTACTTCAGAACGTATTACGCTCCCAACAATGCGCTTGTAGTTATCGCTGGGGATGTAACACTTGAAAGCATCGAAGCTTTAGCAATGGAATATTTCGAGCCAATTCCCGCTCAAAAACCTCCAAGAGAAGTGCGAACTGTTGAGCCTCCCCAACAAGGCGAAAAAAGAGTTTATGTTGAAAAACAAGTTTCAAGTCCAAACCTTATGATTGCTTGGCATGCACCAGAAACTAGTCATGAAGATTATTATGCTCTTGATATCCTTTCAAATATTCTTACTTCTGGAAACTCCGCACGATTAAATAGGTCGCTTATTTTTGAAAACCAACTTGCGGTAGGAGTGTATGCCTTATACAGCACTTCTTTAGACCCAACGCTCTTTAAGATTTATGCTATTGCTGGAGGCGGTGTTACTGCAGAGACTGTAGAGGAAGCTATTTATGAGCAACTAAATGACATTATAGAAAACGGGATAACGGAAGAAGAGCTTCAAAAAGTCAAAAATCAAAAACTGATGGAGTTTTACGGTCAAATAGAAACTATTAACGGAAAGGCTAATAATATTGGAACGTATGAGCTTTATTTTGGTGATTATAAAAAGCTCTTTACTGCACCCGATGATTATCAAAAAGTTAGTGTGGAAGACATACAGCGAGTTGTAGAATCTTATTTTACTAAAAAGAACAGAACTGTTGGAATTCTTCAGTCACCAGAAACAACTGAAAATGAGGCGCAATAATGAAGACATCTATTAAAATATCCACTTTGTTAATTTTTGCCGTTTCAGCATTAATACATTCTTCTTCAGTTAGCGCTCAAGATTCATTTACCCTTCCCGAATACGAGAAGTTTACCCTCGAAAATGGAGTAACGGTTTATTTAATGGAACAGCATGAAGTTCCAGTAATAAGTGTCTCTGTAGCTTTTTCTGAAGCTGCTGCAATTAATGATGGCTCTAGCCCTGGGCTTGCTAACATGACCGCCAGTGCTCTTCTTTTTGGGACTGAGAATTACACAAAATCCGAAATTGAAGAACAGGTCGATTATCTTGGGGCAAGTATATTCACCCTTGCGGGAAAAGAATATGCTGCACTTGTTTCTAGGTTTGCCTCAAAGGATACGGATGTAATGTTAAATATCATCCAAGAACTAATTACATCACCAAAATTTGATGAAGAAGAACTTGAAAATGCAAAGCAACGAGCCATTCTCGGACTTGCTCAAAGCAAAGAAAGTCCAGGATCTGTGATCTCCGATTACTTTAACGGTTTTCTGTATGGAGATCACCCATACTCAAACCCTGTAAATGGCACTAAAAGTGGACTTGAAAGTATTGGTCGCGAAGAAGTAGTAGCATTCTACGAATCAATGTACCGAACAGATAAAACGGCGATTGTAGTAGTTGGTGACTTTGAAACTAAAGAAATGAAATCCACTATCGAAAATGCCTTTAAAGGATGGCAAACATCTTCTTCAGCTAAAACCCCAACGCTAAATACTCCTAAGTTTGGATTTAATTCTCCTCGAGTTTTATTGGTAAATAAAGATAATGCAACAGAGACGACCTTCTATATTGGTGGAAAAGGCGTTCCAAGAAGCAATCCTGATTATGTAGCATTGACAGTGTTGAATACGGTATTAGGCGGTCGTTTCACTTCTTGGCTAAATGATGCTCTTCGAATTAATTCGGGGCTAACATATGGAGCTAGAAGTCGATTTGTAAACCAACGGTATTCAGGCACTTTTCAAATTTCTACCTTTACCGCAAACGAAACCACCGAACCCGCTATTGATTTGGCGCTTGCTGTATATGACAGTTTACATACTACTGGGATAAATAAGGAAACTCTCGAATCTGCTAAGAATTATGTAAAAGGAGGATTCCCTCCCGATTATGAAACCACTGGAAGCTTGGCTCAATTGTTAATCTCCATGTATATCTATGAGTTTGATGAATCATTCATAAATACCTTTCAAAAGAATGTAGATCAGCTTGATGTTGCAAAAGCAAAAATGTTAATCGAGAAATATTTCCCAAAAGAAAACTTACAGTTTGTACTAATTGGTAAAGCTGAAGCAATAAAAGATATTGCAGCGAAGTATGGAACCGTATCTAACAAAGAGATTTTAGACGAAGGCTTTTAGTCTCTGCTTCTTTTAAAAATTTAAACCCTTACTAGCACAAAGTTGGTGAGGGTTTTTTATTATTGGGGATGAATTATTATTTAGACACTCCCACCCTTTCAATAGAAGTCACCGAAACTGGAATTGAGCTTTGCTCCATCAAGTCTAAAGCCTCTGGAAAAGAATATATGTGGCAGGCTGATCCTGAGATTTGGGGAAGTCATGCGCCGGTTTTGTTTCCAATTATTGGGGCTTTAAAGAATGGATCGACTTTTTATAATAGTGAGGAGTATAAAATCCCGAAACACGGATTGGTTCGGCATTCGAACAAAGTTCGATTGATCGAACAAACTGAAGACACCTTAAAATTCAGATTAAAATGGGATGAAGAATCTTTAAAAATCTATCCCTTTAAATTTGAGCTGGAAGTCAGTTATTCCATAATTGGAAGTACCATTCAGGTAACTCATTTTATTACTAATCATGGTGAAAATACCATGTTATATTCGGTTGGTGGTCATCCCGCTTTTAATTGTCCCTTTCATGAAGGAGAATCTTATGAAGATTACTTCTTAGCGTTTGAAGAACCTGAAACTGATCACACTTGGTTATTAGATTCGAAAGGTCTCACAACTGGCGAAACAAAGCCAATACTTGAAAATACGCGTGAACTTCCTCTTCATAAAAATCTGTTTAACAACGACGCTCTGATCTTCAAAAATTTAAGCTCTAGAAAAGTAAGCTTAAAGAGTAGAAAATCTGGAGAGGTACTCTCCGTACATATTAATGACTTCGATTACCTAGGAATTTGGGCAAAACCGAACGCACCATTTGTTTGCATCGAACCCTGGTTGGGTATTACAGATTCTGCGAATTCGAATCAAAATATTGAAACTAAAGAGGGACTTCTAACACTGGAGCCACATCAATCGGAATGGAAAACGTATTCTATTAACATTGCTCTATAAGAAAATTATATTTTTTGTTAGGTCAATTTTCTTTATCTCTACCAATCGATTCAACTAACATAATTTCATGAAAAAGCTAGTCCTTCTATCTCTTGTATCTCTTCTCTCAATTTCTACCTATTCTCAAACATCCAATCTTAAGGATATTATTAATAGTAGAGCTGATGCTTTAGAAGATCAGGTCATTGAATGGCGCAGGTATTTCCATGAAAACCCAGAATTATCCAATCGTGAATTCAATACTGCCAAAAAAGTAGCTTCACATCTTGAATCTTTAGGGCTCGAAGTTCAAACTGAAGTCGCCCACACAGGAGTTGTGGCCATTTTAAAAGGCGGAAAACCAGGCCCTGTTGTTGCTCTAAGAGCAGATATGGATGCACTACCAGTAATTGAACGAACAGATGTTCCTTTTAAATCAACAGTAATGGGAGAATATCGGGGAAATGAGGTTGGTGTAATGCATGCCTGTGGTCATGATACACACGTAGCCATTTTAATGGGTGTAGCTCAGATATTAACAGAGATGAAAACAGATCTTGAAGGAACTGTAAAATTCATCTTTCAACCTGCTGAAGAGGGTGCACCTTCAGGTGAAGAAGGCGGTGCAAAGTTAATGGTTAAAGAAGGAGTTCTTAAAAACCCAGATGTTGATGCTATTTTTGGACTTCATATTTCTGATGATACTCCTGTAGGTGTGCTAGAATATCGTTCCGAAGGGATTATGGCCGCCGTTAATAGTTATTCTATTCAAGTGAAAGGGAAGCAAGCACATGGCTCGGCTCCTTGGACAGGTATCGATCCTATTGTAACTTCTGCTCAAATTATCAATAATATTCAAACTATTGTTAGTCGTAGTCTTCCTCTAACAACTCAAGCTGCTGTTGTAACTGTTGGGATTATTCGTGGAGGAGTAAGAAATAATATTATTCCTGAAGAAGTATATATGGAAGGAACTATTCGAACACTTGACGCAGACATGCGAGCAACTCTTTTTGAGCGACTTGAAACCATTGTAACCAATACCGCAGAAAGTAACGGAGCAGAAGCAATACTCACCATAAATGAAGGATACCCAATTACCTACAACGACCCTGAACTTACGGCAATGATGCTCCCAACACTGGAACAAAGCGCCGGGAAAGAAAATGTTGAATACATAAATGCTATTACTGGTGCTGAAGATTTTTCCTTTTTTCAAGAAGAGGTTCCTGGTTTATACTTCTTCCTTGGAGGATTGCCGGAAGGAGGAACTGCTTGGGGGCATCATACACCTGACTTTTATGTATCTGAAGATGGTTTGAAACTTGGGGTTAGAACAATGGCGAATCTTGTAGTCGATTATTTTGATAAAGCCTCAGACATGTAATAAATAATGACTGAAAACGAAATCCGAGCTACTTACCCAGATGCAGAAGCTTTGTATTCGCTTTTAGAAAGCAAGAAAATCGAGCTAGTAGCTCTTCCTCTAACCAAAAAACTGGACTCTATTTCATTTCGGGAAATTGAGTTCATCTGTCACGAATACTCTTGCATAATTCCAGTTGACGATGAATATAATGATGCATCGCTTGGAAATACAGCTCTCCTACTTCAACTTATTCTTTTTTCAATTGAGGAATACGAAGACTGTGACGACTTCTTAGTTTGGAGCACCGCCTTTGGCTTAAACGCCTCTGATTCTTTTTCCTTAGATTTATATAAACAAACTGGAGAAGTAGCACCTAAAATAAGGGCTATTATAGGTGCTAATTTTAATGGGGTTTCAGATTTCGACTGGCAACTAAATGCTGGAACCGCACAGGCACTTAGAGGGTTATCAACTTGAATATTCTCCTTATAAGCTATTTCTTGATCTTTTTTATATTAAGAACTCTTGTTTGAACTTTAATAAAGCTAAATAATGACTGAAAAAGATAGTAGTTCTTCAAAAAAATCTGGTAGTGGCTGTGGGGGTTGTCTTGGCGGATTCCTTTTAGTTTTTGTTTCAGCAGTAATATTTATGATGGTTACCGATGAAAGTGATTTTTCGCTTATGCCTGGGGAAGCAAATATGTCGGTTTCTGCGCTTCAACAAACATTTGATGAAATTGATCGAATCCTTCCTGACTCGTTAGTTATAACAGATGAGCTTGATCCATACGATCATTACAGCCAAGCAGAATCGTTTGGAAATATATTTTATGGATTGAATCCAGTTATAATGACTGCCTTAAGAGCAGATACTTCCAAAAAATATAGATTTCAGTATTTAGCCAGAGTAGATCATGTTGATGCAAATGAGTTTATTATTCGTGATTTCTTAGTAGATAGTATTTGGCTTTATGTGCCCGTCGATTTTAGCTCAAGGAATCCCTTTCAAGATAATTAACCTTAGAATTTCCAATCACTCAACTTATCTTTCTATATGAAATATCCTACAACTTGGAAAGAATACGAACTTATCGACTTTGGAAATGGTCGCAAACTCGAGCGATTTGGTGATACAAGAACAGATCGACCAGAACCTTCAGCTACTTCATCGTCTGCTCTCTCTAAAGATGAATGGAAAAAGGCTCACCTACACTTTACTGAGAATAAAAATCAAAAAGGAAGTTGGAATAAAAAAATTGAAGATTTTGAAATTAAGTATCCCTTTTCTGTTCAACCTATTACATTCAAATTAAGTCAGGGTACTTTTAAACACCTTGGCGTTTTCCCCGAGCAAGCGGACAATTGGGAGTTTATTAGCCAACGATGTAAGGAGTTTTCTAACAAAGGAATTACTCCGAAAATCCTAAACCTATTCGCTTATACAGGGGGTGCTTCACTTGCTGCTAATTTATCGGGAGCAGAAGTCACCCACGTTGATTCCTCAAAAAGCGTGGTAACTTGGGCTCGCCAAAATGCTGATTTAAATAGCATTGATACCATTCGTTGGATTGTAGAAGATGCTCGTAAATTTGTAGAAAAGTCTGTTCGGCGAGGGGATCAATATCACGGCATTATTATGGATCCACCTATTTTTGGTTTAGCCCCTAAGGGCAAACCATGGAAATTGAACCAAGATCTACCAGATTTAATTGAGAATACACAGAAGATACTAGATCCACTCGATCGCTTTTTTATCCTGAATACCTATTCTCCACAACTTCCTTTAAATAATCTAAAAAAAATGCTTTCAAAAGTCCGCGGTTTCCCGAATCACTTTGAAAGCACAACACTTGGTTTAACCAGCTCTACTGGTAAAGAATTAGAGCTGGGGAATTTGGTTCGGTTTTAGACTTTAATTGTTCATTTGCTTCTCTTTTAATTCATTCCATTTCTGAAGTTCTCTTTTCTTCAGTTCTAGGACTTCTTCTTCAGTCATATTCTCATGTTTGATTTTATGACCGTCTGGAGTTAACTCATTAACCAATCTCTCTATCGATCGTTTTGTACCTATTGCTGAATTCTCGTCGAACCCAACTTCAATTTCTACATACTTAATACCATCAGCTCCTACTTTTACTTGAGCATTACCTTTGGCATTGCTGTTCTCATGTAAAAAGGTATTGATACGTGCTGCTACTTTGGCGTCTGATATTTTATCATTCACTTTAAATTCCAGTTTATGAAGAGCCGACTCAATTAAAGTACGTTTAACAGTTTCTTCGATTGGAAAAATCTCTATGGATCGGAATTCAAAAACTCCCGATAAAGCTGCTTTCTTGGCTTCGGCAACTTTATAATTAGCCTCTGGCAATACCATAACTACTTCAGTGAACTCTTGAGCATTATCTTTTCCTACCTCTTCGTGTAGTACTCTATGCACGCTTATTTGAGAAGGGTCAAGTTCTGGGATGGTGGCAAATTTGAACTTTAGATTCATGGCATCAGGGGAAGCCATTCCTTTAATCATATATCCGATTTCTTCTTCTTGCTGAACGGGTACGGTACAAGCAATTAAAATCATCGTTGCTAGAACGAATGATGCGGCAATTTTATAGATGTTCTTCATGGTCTTTGGTTTTTTATGGTTTTGATCTAACCATTCACCCAAGTTCTCGAAAGATACTTCATGTTCTTCTTTTTTAAGTTGATTGAACGCTTCCGGCAGGTTCATACTATCACCCAATGGATTTGATTTCGTTGATAACTTTGTTGGTTTCATGGTAGATGTCTTTGGTTATTCGTTGAGGTGCTTGCTTAATAGATTTCCGACTTGTATCGGCTTCCTTTTCAAGCGATACCATGAATTCCTCTAGCTTTTTTCTTGTACGACTTAACCTCGATTTAACCGTTGATTCGCTCCCTTCTTTTTGGATTTTAGTGATCTCTCTAATTGAGAATCCACCTATTTCAAAAAGTAAGAGTGCTGCGCGTTCTTTTTTTCCAATTCTGGATAGCGCACCAATTAATATTTGATTCGATTCAAAATAATCATCTTCAAATACTTGAAATGCATGCTTTCCTTCCTCAGAATTAAGCGACACAAACTTGCTCCAAAACGGTTTCCGAACGGCATCGTAAAAACATCGTGTCAAAATCTGAAAGAACCAACTCCTGAACTTGCTTTCATCTCTGAGAGAACTAATATTCTCAAGAGCTTTTAACAAGGCCTGCTGTATCACATCTTCAGCTTCCACTTTAGATGAGCCCGAACATAATGCTCGGCAGTAATTGACCGCATCACTATAATGGGGTTTCAATAAGTCAGTAAATTCATTTTTCGACAACAAATCGTTCTATTGGAATTCATGTTTGCGCGCTAACAACTATATGACGTAGAAAAGCATGTGAAAGTCGCAGTACATTTAATAAGTTTTCTAAACTCTTCTCTCTATTTATTTATTTATTTTTGAATCCTTTTTCGGGTTTACTCATCTATATGAATAAACCCTAGTCAAGTTCTTTCACTAAATACACTGTACTTTCTAAAAATTGAACATGCAAATTAAAAGCATACTAAGCCTTCTAACTCTTTTACTCACACAATCATTACTAGCTCAAAATTCTTTTATTGCAACTATTATCGATCATGAGGAAAAGACCCCACTTATCGGAGTAACCGTTTTCTTTCCAACGCTTAATATTGGAAATACCACTAACGCTTCTGGGGAGATTATTATCACTAACATACCTGATGGTACTTATACTATAGAAATTCGCTATTTGGGGTATGAAACCATGACTATTTCAAGAGCTTTTCCACTAGTTGAAACTCAACAAAACACTTTTTTTGAGCTTCATCCAGATCACGAAGAAATGGAGGAAATAACCGTAAGCTCAACTAGAAGCAGCAGAACTATTCAAGACATTCCTACTCGAGTAGAATTTATTGCTGGAGAGGAACTTTCTGAAAAGGGAAATATGAAGCCGGGCGATATCAGAATGTTATTAAATGAAAGTACGGGAATCCAGACTCAACAAACTTCTGCTACCAGTTATAATTCAAGTATTCGTATTCAGGGATTGGATGGAAAATATACTCAGTTACTTAGAGATGGCCTCCCGTTATACTCTGGTTTTTCTGGCGGATTGAGCCTCATGCAAATTACCCCCTTGGATTTAAAACAGGTGGAAGTAATCAAAGGCGCTTCTTCTACATTATACGGCGGTGGCGCAATTGCGGGATTAGTCAACTTGATATCTAAATCACCCATTGATGATCCCGAATTGAGTTTTATGGCAAATGCTACTTCTGCTTTTGGGTTGGATGTTAGTGGATTTTACTCTGTTAAAAATAAAAAAATCGGAACAACTATTTTTACTTCATATAATAATGGGGTTGCTTATGATCCCTCTGGAATTGGTCTAACTGCTATTCCAGAGTTTGAACGTTTTACTTTTAACCCAAAAGTGTTTGTTTATTTATCTAACGAAACAACGATTAATGTGGGTTTAAATTTAATTTTAGAAGATAGACTTGGTGGAAATATAGATTTTATTGAAGGTAGAGAGATAGATGATCCATACTTTGAAAAAAACCAGACTGAACGAGTTTCAACTCAATTTCAGCTAACTCATCAATTCCATGAAAAGACTTCACTCACTTTAAAAAATAGTCTCAACTTTTATGATCGTTCTGTTGAAATACCCGATTATCTATTTTCTGGAAATCAAACTTCTTCTTTTAGTGAGGCAAGTATAACCCTGTTAGAAGAAAGCACCGAATGGATTGCTGGACTTAATCTTTGGACGGATTCTTTCGTTCAAAATGAAGGAGATAATGATTTAGGGTTTTTAGAATCTGTAGTAGGGGTTTTCGTACAAAATATATGGAATATTCAACCCCTGTGGACTTTAGAAACTGGATTTCGGCTAGATTACCACAATGAATATGGCGCTTTTGCCCTGCCCAGAGTTTCCGTTTTATATGAACCTTCTACAGAATTAACTTTTAGGTTGGGTGGCGGTCTTGGTTATAAATCGCCAACTGCCTTTACTGAAGATACAGAGCGCCTTCAGTTTCAAAAAATTCAACCAATAAATCCGAACAACTTTAATGCAGAGCGATCTTTTGGAGGAAATTTTGATGTAAACTACCAATTGGCTTTAAGCAACGAACTTTCCATATCAACTAATGTGCTATTATTCTATACACAAATTCAGAATCCACTTGTATTAACTAGGTCGGGACCTCAATTTGAATTTATTCAACCAACTGGTTTTGTAGATACTAAAGGTGTTGAAGTAAATATGAAATGGAGTTATGATCATTTTAAACTTTTTATCGGATACACACACGCGAATGTGCTAAATCATTATAATGATCGTGTAACTGAATTACCGTTAGTAGCAAAACATCGCCTTAACAATGTTCTTATGTACGAAAAACACGGGGAGTTCTGGATCGGATTGGAAGCCTATTACTTTAGTCCGCAAAAGTTAAGCGATGGAAGTTCGGGGAAATCTTACTGGATTACTGGGCTTATGACTGAAAAAGTGCTTAACGAAACCTTATCTATTTTTCTGAACTTTGAAAACTTTCTGGATACACGTCAAACAAAATTTGATACCATATATACTGGCAGTATAAACAACCCAGATTTCCGTGATATCTATGCGCCGGTTGATGGCTTTGTGATAAATGGCGGGTTTAAATTGACTTTCTAGATATACTAATATGCTAACTTATATTAATGCTTAAGCCAATTCCATTTCATTCGATTTCTTTTTTATCTGGAACTCTAGCAGAATTTTCGTGCCCAGTTCATTTGGTTCTATCGAAATTTCTGCCCCAATATCTTTTGCTCTTTTCTTCATATTACCCATACCTGAACTAGTACCTTCTCCTTTTGTTTCCCTAAAGGTTCCATTATCTACTATTGAGAGTAGAAATCGTCCTTCTTTTTCTATCCCACTTATTTCCAATGAACTTGCCCCCGAATGTTTTAATGTATTTTGAGTGGCTTCCTGTACAATCCTAAAAATATTTAGCGATTGTGTTGGGGTTAAATGCACTTCTTTAAGCTCTTTCAAATCTATATTAATCGTTAATTCAGAAATACTTTCAACGGTACTTAGATAGCTTTGAACATGTTCAACAAATGAATCTGAAGTATTCTCGTCCGATTTTAATGCCCAAATTGTATCTCTTAATTGGCCAATTGATGACTTTGCTTCTTCTTTAAGCGAAGTAAGGACTTTTTCCGATTCCTGCTTTTTCTCTGCTTTTTCATAACGCTCAAATAAATCTATCCCTGATATAATATTCACTAACTGAGCCCCCACATTATCATGCAAATCGCGAGATATTCGTTCTCTTTCAGCTTGAATTTCTTTCTCCACCTCAAGTTGTTCCACTTTATAGGAAAGCTCTTTTTCCTTCACTTTACTCTGCCAAAGGAAACCGGCTACAATTAATACTACTAACACACCGCCCATTCCAGATTGTAGAACTCTATTTTTTTGGATGGTGATTTCCTGCATCGCTTTTTCAGTTTCAAGTACAGCAATTTGCTTCTCTTTCTTTTCACTTTCATAAAGCGTTTCAAGCTCTGCAATGGCTTCCAAATTTTCTTTGTTGATCAGTGAGTCTTTTGCCGTTTGGAAATCTGCTTGTGCTATATATGCTTCTTCAAATCGATTTAGGTTAAATAATGCCAGAGACTTCGTTTTCGTTATATCCATTTTCATGAATAGGTCTTCACTTTCTTCAGCTATTGAAATACCTTCATTGGCAAACTTAACAGCACTTCTGTCCTGCTCTAAGTTCACATATACTCTTGAAAGATTACTTATTGCTTCTAATAATACTCTTTTGTTCCCTAGTTCTTTTCCAGCTGTATATGCTTCTTCATAGTAAGGGAGCGATTCTCTATAATTCTCTTTATTGAATAGAATTGTGCCGATGTTTATTTGATTGTTTGCAACACCCAGCATATTCCCTGTTTCTTTATGAAGTCGACTGGCTTCTTCTAAGAAAGGGATGGCTTCTAAATCTCTATCAGAAGCACTTAAAACTGCTCCTAGATTCTGGTTGGCGCTGGCAATTTCAAAAATATCATCAGCTTTTTTGGCATAATCAAGATACTTCTCCATAAACTCTACTGATTCATCAAGCCTATTCTGATAATAGTAAACCGATCCAATCATATTGTAGACTATCGCCATTCCTTTGTAATCTTCAACTTCATCAAAATATCGAGCGGCTTCTAGTGAGTATTCTATTGTTTTCTCAAATTCACCTAAATCCCTGTAGCTCACTCCAATATTTAAGGTGTTTTTTGCTTTTTCTAGCGTGTTTCCAAGCTCTCCATTAATTTCAGCGGCTTCAGTGTAGTGGAAAATTGAACTGTCTTGATTCGAGGTTCTGTAGTAATACACTCCAAGAAATTTATTCGCATCCGCTTCATACTGTCTATTTCCAGTTTTCTTAGAAATTCTCAGCAGTTTTCGCGCACTATCTGGTATTGCTTGCCAGTTAGTTGCGTAATTCTTTTGAATAAATTCAGTTAATAGATCTGATTGTATCTTTTCTGTTGTTTGAGAGGATACTATACTACTTGCAAAACATAGAAGTAATACTCCGCCCATTACTATTTTTACTGTATTTTTCATGCCAAAAAATTAAAGCTATTCCGGTTTTGAACTTGGATTAAAATAATAAAACTCAACACAATTACATGTAACAAGCCTTATTTAAATCTTTTTTTAACGAGTTCTATACACTTCAAGAAGTTTACTAAATCGAAAATTTTATCATTTTTTGTTGTTCCAAAACTACATATCACTAAATTTTCAGTCTAGCTTACTAACATTCTTTGAAAATGTGACTTGGGAGCGTATAGCTTTTCCTATTATATTTGAAATATCTTTTCGGGTACCATTTTGATTTATCACTAAAACCCATAAAATGAGATCATATAATTCTACTTTTTTTCTATTTCTAAAAAAAGCAAAACACTACTTTTGTATTGCTCTTCTTGCGGGCTTATTACTAGGCTGTAGTGATAAGACGCCGTCAAGCCCAGAAGTTACTCTTAATAAGATTATGCCTTTAGGCGCGTCTAGAGTTCAAGGAGCATCACCAATATTCGAAAGTTATAGGTACGAACTTTGGAAATTGTTGGTGAATGGCGGTTGGGAGTTTGATTTTATTGGAACACGAATGGATAATTTTCAATATGAAATCTATTCAAGCCTTACTTTCGATAATAACCATGAAGGAAGGAGTGGTTGGACTTCGACTCAGATTCTAAACGGAATTAGTGATTGGTTAAATGAGGCGGGATCTCCTGATATCGTTCTTTTTAGTTCTCCTGGTGGAAATGACATAATAAATAGTACTTCTACCTACCCAGAAGTTCTCGCTAATATTAATGAGATTATCGACATCATTCAAGAATCTAATCCTGATGTAACGATCATTATTGAGCTACTAGCTCCAGGTAAAACTTTTTTTATGACGGATGAGCTTACTATAGCTTTTAATGATATTCATCGAGATGTACTGACTATTGCGGCCGAACAAACTACAGCTACTTCCTTAGTTGCAACCGTAGATATGTATACTGGTTTTGACGATTCCCATTTAGCAGATGTGATTCATTACAATGAAAAAGGAGCCTTATTTATTGCAACTCGTTACTACGATGTTCTTGATGATATTTTGGAGTGATTCGTACTTCTCTTACCCATTAATATTGCGTTGATCTGTGCTATTTATATCGTTTTTAGTAGAATTCATCACTTTCAAAAAATTCGCCAATCCAATTCTAAAATTTTGAAACATATTCTTTTTTGAGCAGTATTAGTTTCAACTTTTTAGAATTGAAACGATTATGAAACTACTTACTCGATCTGAAGAATATATTTTGCTGGCCGTATGGAAATTGCAAGACGACGCCTACAGTATCCCTATTCAGCAAAAACTAAATGAAATAACTGGAAAAGAATGGTCACTCGGTGGAATATATATGCCGCTCGAACGACTTGAAAAGCGTGGACAGCTCATGTCTATGTTATCTGAATCTACTCCTGAGCGGGGCGGTCGCCATAAGAGAATCTACAAGCTTACACCTTCAGGAAAAAAAGCTCTGAGACAAATTTATGAAGTGCAGCAAACCATCTGGGATGGAATTCCTCAACTTATGTTTGGGATGAGCTAGAATGAATAATCGACCACCCAAACTAGCTGAGAAAATACTTGGCAAACTACTCTACGACGATGTCTGGAAAACTACGCTTGGAGACTTCGAGGAGTACTATTTCTATCTGGTGGAAAAAGAGGGTAAAAAAATTGCCACTAAATGGTATTGGCAACAGGTCTTGAAATATGCTCCATCAAAAATTATTCATAAAATTTATTGGTCTATTGGGATGTTTAAAAACTATATAAAGGTTGCTTTTCGAACTTTGAGAAAGCAAAAGAGTTATTCATTTATAAACATTTTTGGGCTGGCTATTGGACTATCTTGCTTTGTTCTGATTGGATTATTTATTCAATATGAACTCAGTTATGATACTTTTCATGAGTACAGCGATCGCACGTATCGTGTAATTTCTGAAAATCCTGGAAATAGCTATTTGGGTTTAGATGGTTCTTCGGTAACACCCGTACCAATGGCGGCAACCATGAAGCAAGATTATCCTGAAGTTGAGTATGCTAGTTATTTTGGGAACTCGAAATCTCTATTAATTAATGGCGAACATTCTTTTCTCGAATCTGGAGTTGCCGCCGATGGCGACTTCTTTAACATATTTAGTTATCAATGGTATAAAGGAAATGCTGAAACGGCACTAACTGATCCAAATTCAATTATTTTAACCAGTACATTAGCTACCAAACTTTTTGGGGATGAAAATCCAATTGGACAAAGTATTGATCAAGTATATTCAAATGGAAATAGTATCACTAAGACTATCACTGGAGTCATTGCAGATCCCCCAGAGTATTCTCATTTCGATTTCCAATATGTGGTCAATAATCAATCTTCCCCATATTATGAGTACAATGTAAAAGTGTGGAGTAACACCGGTGTCTATACTTTTCTTACGTTAAGAGAGGGAGTTTCTGCACAATCATTTTCGGAAAAACTTTCAGATTTTGCAGATACTTATATTTTGACAAGTAGATACTACAAAAGTAATCCTGACAAATCACCAATTCATGCTCTACAATCTTTGGAGGATATTCATCTTAAATCGAGTCAGCTAAATTATAACCCCTTTGCTCCGAGTGATATAAAATTCGTTTATATGTTTGCGATAATCGCGGTTATCATTTTGCTGATTGCATGCGTGAACTACATGAATTTATCAACTGCTAGGTCATTAACTCGAGCAAAAGAAGTTGGCGTGAGAAAAGCAATTGGAGCTATCCGATCAAACTTAATGATGCAATTTATATCTGAGGCGATTGTAATTTCCCTATTGAGTGTTCTTGTAGCCACTTTAATTATTGTTGGATTTTTACCCATTTTTAGTGACCTGGTTGACCGAGAGCTTACTCCTCACATATTTTTGAGCTGGGGGTTTTGGGGATTTATAATTGCAACTAGTTTCTTGGTTGGAATTTTATCCGGAAGTTATCCTGCTTTTTTCATGTCTAAATTAAAACCAGCTCTTATTCTTAAAAGTCAGGTTAAAGGAGGAAGGGGTAATACTTTCTTTAGAAATTCTTTGGTTGTTGTACAATTTACTATCACCATTGTATTGGTAATTAGTTCAATCGTCGTTTTACAGCAACTCGATTATATTCGAACAACAGACACCGGTCTTGAACGAGACCAAATTATATCAATCTCTAGTACTGATCCTGAGCTTTGGGATAGCTACAAAACGTTGGAGCAAGAACTGCTTAAAAACCCTTCCATCGAGAGTATTAGCACGGCACAACATCAACCAACTGCTGTGACGAGTAGAACTACCTTAACTGAATGGGATGAATTAGATATTGAAAAAGAACTACAAATTTATATTTCACCTGTTGGCTTTAATTTTATAGAGTTGTTTGGGATTGAGATTATTGCAGGGCGTTCTTTTAGTGAAGAACTTTACAATGAAAATTCTGCAGATTTTCTACTTAATGAAGCGGCTCTAAAAGAACTTGGTTGGACTGCTCAAGAAGCTATTGGAAAACCGTTTAAGGCATGGGGAAATGAAGGTACCATTGTTGGTGTAGTTAAAGATTTTAACTTCCTTTCGCTTTACCAAGATATTGCCCCATTAACACTTATGTTGAATCCGATAAATAATCAACGGTATGTTTTAGCTAAACTTTCATCAGGTGATATGGAGGAAACAATTGCTTCTATACAAACTATCTTCAAAGAATTCTCTCCAACTTTTCCATTTTCTTATTCTTTTTTGGATGATAATTATACCAATCTATATGCCTCTGATTTGAGGCTAGGAAAAATCTTTAACTATTTTACACTTCTAGCACTAATTATTGCCTGTCTAGGATTATTCGGGTTAGCAACATTTGTAACTCAACAAAGAACAAAAGAAATTGGGATTCGAAAAGTATTAGGGGCTACTTTATTCCAAATTATAGCATTACTAAATAAAGACTTTTTGAAATTAGTTGGCATCAGTTTTTTAATTGCAACCCCCATCGGCTGGTATTTAGCACAAAATTGGCTTGAAGACTTTGCTTTTAAAATCTCCATTAGTCCACTTGTTTTCTTTGCGGCTGGTAGTATCACTTTTGGAATTGCTTTACTTACCATAAGTTATAAGTCTTTAAAAACCGCAAACGCTAATCCTATAGATAGTTTACAGAGTGAATAATTTTAAATCATTCTAACTCAAATTAAGCAGTTTCAAAAGATTCTTTCTCAAAGGTTTAATACTATCAATAGTTACTAATTTAATAAACCAGTTATGATAAAGCTTAATATCTCAATCCTTCTGTTATTTCTTTTTTTATCTCCAACCCAAGTCCACGCTCAGTCAAAACAAGAATTACAACAAAAATCTAATTCTTGTTTTAAGGAGGGAAACTATAAATGCGCTGAAAAAGAACTAAAAAAATTAATTGAAAAAGATAAAAATAGTAATAGCACTGCAAGGTATTATTCAGATCTTGGCACAATTCAAAGGAGGTTAGGTAAAAATAAAGATGCTATTAAGTCTTATGATAAAGCTATTAAATTAGACGATAGTCGTGCTATCTTTTTTACTAATAGAGCTACTTTGCATATGCAGTTACAAAATTTTGAGCAAGGAAATTCAGATTTTGAATCGGCTATTAAGTTGGAACCCGATAACTGGGAAATAGCTTCTGATTATGCAACCTTTAAAAAAAGACAGGGCCTTCTAAAAGAGGCGCTTGATGACTTTAAAGCCCTTATCCAAAATTATCCAGAAGAATTAATCTTCTACAATAATCGAGCTGACACATACTTACGTCTAGGTGATCATGATTCTGCTTTTAAAGATATAAACTATGTACTCGATAAAGATCCCGAATACCAAGTAGCAATTATTACTAAAGGTGAAATCTTCCTCGACCTTGATAAAACAGAAGAAGCTTGTTCATATTTCAAATTAGCTATTGAAAAGGGTTTTGACGCAAACAGGATCTCATATCTCCTTAAAAGGTGCGAATAGCTTAAAGTAAATGTAAGCATTTACATAGGATTCTATCTATTCTGTTCATTATTATCTGAGAATTGTTTGACTTAAAGCCCTTTTATGAAAAAACTATTCTCGATTCTATTCATCACTGTAATTTCTTATTCAATCTCTTTTGCTCAGATTGAAAAAATAGAGCCGCCATTCTGGTGGGCAAATATGCCTGTTCAGGAACTTCAGCTTCAACTTTATGGTGATGATCTGGGACTCTATCGTGCTACAGTAGATTATCCCGGTGTTATTATTACCAGCCAATATGCTGTGGATTCACCCAATTACCTGTTCCTTTATTTTGATATTTCTCCGGAAGCTGAACCAGGAACTATCAATATCACTCTTACTCATCATGGCAAAACTATTGAGTTTGAATATATACTAAAAAGTCGTGAGCCTGAAGAAGGTAGAAATAATGGCTTTGACTCTTCTGATCTTATTTACCTTATGATGCCTGACCGTTTTGCGAATGGAAACCCCAATAATGATACCATTGAGGGGATGCTAGAATCAGCAGATCGATCAAACCCTGAAAGACGACAAGGCGGTGATATAGCTGGTGTGATGGAACACCTCGATTATATCAAAGATTTAGGGATGACAGCCATTTGGTTTACTCCTATTTTTGAAAATGATATGACCCCAGAATATGGCGGTTATCATGGGTATGCTGCTACAGATCTATATCGTGTTGATCGTAGATATGGAAGTAACGAAGAATATAAAGCGCTAATTAATCAGGTTCATGAAAACGATATGAAGGTGATTATGGATATGATTCATAATCATATTGGCGATCAACATTGGTGGATGAAGGATTTACCAACCAAAGATTGGGTTCATGATTGGAATAAATATGGACAAACGAATTATCGTGGGCCTGTAGCATCTGATCCTTATGCTTCTAATTACGATTCTGACAAGCTATTAAATGGCTGGTTTGTGAAGGAGATGCCCGATCTTAATCAGAAGAATGAATTCCTTGCTGATTATCTCATACAAAATACCCTCTGGTGGATTGAATATTCTGGAATTGATGGAATAAGAATGGACACCTATGTTTTCCCAGATAAAGATTATATGGCTCGCTGGTCAAAAGAAATTCTAATAGCCTATCCAAACTTTAATATCGTTGGAGAAGCTTGGCTTAATTTCCCGGGACCAGAAGCTTATTGGCAGTATGATAAATCTGGAGTAGATGATGGTTATAATTCACACTTGCCAAGCGTAACCGATTTTCCGCTGGCTCAAGCTGTTGATGCCGCTCTAAATGAAGACTTTGGTTGGGATCAGGGAGTGGCTAGAATCTGGAATATTTTATCCAATGATTTCTTGTACGAAGACCCCATGAAAAACGTAATCTTCCTAGATAATCATGATATGGACCGTATTTATGAACGTGTTCGAAAAGATGAATCCCATTTTAAAATGGCGTATACCTTTTTACTTACCACGCGAGGAGTTCCTCAAGTATATTATGGAACAGAACTAATGATGGGGCACGAATACAGAGGTGGCGATGACGAATATCGCCGGCCTAATATGCCAGGCGGCTGGGATGGAGATTCTCGAAGTGTATTTACTAAAGAAGGCAGAACTGATAAAGAAAATGAGATTCTAGATTTTGTAAGCCAGTTAGGAAAATGGCGCCAAACTTCTGAAGCCGTTAAATACGGTCGACTTCTACATTTTGTACCCCAAGGTGGAGTATATGCCTATTTCAGAATTCATGAAAACCAAACGGTTATGGTAATTATGAACCAAAATGAAGATTCAGTAACTATTCCTAGAGAGATACTTTCAGAGGTTCTAGATGATTTTGGTATCGGCAAAAATATCATTAATGATACATTTATAGATCTATCTACTAACTTCGATATAGATGGAAAAACAGCTTGGGTTTGGGAGTTGGAGTGATACTATAAATATTCCGTGATATTTATTACTAAATAAAACGATTAAAAAGCTCCTTCAACCTGAATACTGATTCAAGTTCAGCACAAGCTCGTTTCAGGATCTGGTTCGAGATCAGTTCATTTTATAATCTCTATTTAACTTTTCGACCTCCCCTCAATCCCCTCCTAAGTAAGGAGGGGAAGCTAACTACCAAACCTATAACTTTATTCATCGCTCCAAAGCGAAAATAAAATGGAGTTATAGTGAGGCTATATTCTGATGTCTTGGCCAAAAAAACTACCGGAAGAAATGCGGTATAAATGCACATAAAGAAGGAGAGTATCCAGTCAATGAAAAGAGAACAAAGGGTGGAAATACCAACATCTACATTTCTTACGGCGATTTTTCGTTCTTTTCATCGTTGAAAAGGACAGAAGGAAGTTGGTAAAGCGCGAGATTGGGGGTCTTGAGTTGGACGTGCTTTTTCCACCTCCTCGGTCTCCTCCTTAGTAAGGGGGAAGGGCCTAAATCAAAACTCATAAACTATTTTTACGATCGGTTCCAAAATGATTAAAATAAATAGGATTAGATTACAGGGAAAAATTAATCTAACTCCTTAACAACCTAGCTTTAGATGCTAGAAAGGCTATTGATAGCATACATAGTGCTATAAAGAGAAACCCTCCGAAAAGTTCTACTTTTTCTACAATCATGCCCATAATAGGTTGAGAAATCATTCCTGCTACTGAACCAAAAGTTGCCACAGAAGTTAGTGCTATCGCTCCTTCTTTTCCTGCTGCACTAAATACCATTGGAAAGTTTAGTGCAACACCTGCTCCTGCTATAAATGCTCCAATTGCAGCTACTAACATATTTGGAGCAAATACTGCAATTAAAATTCCTATCGCTGCAGAAATAGATCCCGTTATAATTAAATTTCTAGCTCCGTATCGAGTTTTTAAACGGTCACCAATAATTCTCATTCCTAAAAGAGACCCAGCAAATACCGTGTAACCAATCGCTCCATATCCATTTGGTACATTTACATGATCCGTAAAGAATAAACCAATCCAGTTATTAATAGAACTTTCCACCGTTGCTGCCAGAAAACATATAATACCAATAGCTATTAATCCACCATGAGGCCAAACAAATTTTTGCCGTTCTGCGCCTGGTTGAGGGGTATCACTTGGAAGAAAACGATAAATAGACGCAATCAAAATCAATATTACTACCGTCATTATACCAAAGTGAATAGTAGTAGATATTCCAAACCTCACCATTATGGTTCCAATCAACGCCCCGATCAGGTTGCCAATCCCAAACCAAGAATGAATCTTGGACATGTGAGACTTTCCAGTCTCTTGTTCTACTTTAGAACCTAAGGCATTTACAGCAATGTTGTACGAGCTTGAACTCGCGCCCACAATTATTAATGTCAACCCTAGGCTTAGCCAATTATTCACCAAAGAAAGAGGTAACAAACTAATTGCTACCACCAAACCCGTTACTAATAGCGTTTTTTTCGCGCCAAAATAATTTATACAGATAGCGACAATAGGCATCATTGTAACTGTTCCGCCACCGCGCATCAATAGAGCATAACCTAGAGTTGCTCCTGTTAGAAGGGCTGCATCTCGAATATCTGGAACTCTAGACGCCCAGCTCGAAAATGCAAGACCTAGTACTGATAGTGCAACGCAAACTGCATAGAGTTCTCTTTTAGCATTTATGGGGGCTTCTTCCCTTTGGGAGGGCTGAGATGTAGTTAGCATAGATATTTTCCAAATAAGCCTTAAAAATACGGGTTAATCTTACCAAACCAATTGTATTTGTTGGAATTTAAATTTTAATAAATTTTATTTAGACTTATTCTAAATAATAATATCTTTATGCTGTTCAACATTTAAAACTACCATTTTTATGAGTACATCTACACTTGGCTTTACTGCTATTAATTTCATTTCCTGTTCTTCAGACTATGAATCTCGTTTCGAAGAGTTATTTACTTCAAGAGTTGGAGAAATAGATAGGCATCCTGGTTTCAGAAATATGAATGTGTTGAAACCCCAAACACAAGGGGATGATTACTTGATTATAAGCAACTGGGATTCTGAGCAAAAATTTAAGGAATGGACTCAATCTGAAGCATTTATAAAAGGACATAAACGAGGTTTTGAGGATATTAGAACGGCAAGAGAAGAGGGTAAGGAACCCCCTATGACTTCAAGTTTTAAAACGTATACCATACTTACAAAATAGTTATGTCTTTAGAATCAGAAAATTTTCTGATAAAAGGGACCGAGATGGCTTAGAAGAGTAGGAATTGGAGGATTTATGTTCTTCTTAATTAAAGGGATGGTTTGGTTGATAATTTCTTTTTTGGAGTGACGCTGTTTTAATCATTTTATCAAAATCGAATCTATAACTCACCATTAATTACGTCTTTCAGCCAATAACACATGTAAGTCATCCAATTGTTCTTGAGGGATAAGAGCTGAACGTAAACCCAATTCCTTCTTCATCTTATTGTTTCTTTCGGGCCCTAATGCGAAGAACATTTTTAGGTGATCAAGTTCGTTGCTCATAAAGGTCTGTGTAAATTTATCTCTAAAGTTGATACTCTCAATCATTTCTTCAAAGTCTTCGATCAATAATTCAGAACTGCCTTTTAGAAGTTGATCGACCTGGACTCCTAATTGGTCCTTAAGTCTAATACTAAACCTCATTGGGGTGATTCGCTTCAGCAATTGACTTGGTAAAAAATGGGCGTGCTTTATATTTGTGTCCTTCACATATAATAGCTTTAACAAGGCGCCTAACCCTTTTCTAACTCGAAGGTGCCCTTTAAAACACCCATAGCATTTCGGGTAGTCCTGAAGCTGTCTCATCGAAAGCCTAAATTCTCTCTTATTCCCTATTCGAGTAGTTGATATATAGTAATATGTTTCGGGTTTTTTGTTCGCCACATTAAAAGGAGGACGAAGAGATCTGATCAATAAATTTTCAAGCAGAATAGCATCCGTTTCACTTTTACAAATCTCGTACCCAATTCTGCTTATATGGGCTATCATTCTTTGTGTTTTGCGTGATTTTGAATATCTATAAGAACTAAGGCGCTTGTTTAAATTTTTGGCTTTGCCAATATAAAGCACCTCATCTCTACTATTATACATCGTATAAACTCCTGGAACACGAGGTGGAGTTTCTTTAAGTGCGGCGTTCACTCGCTCTTTTTGGGTTTCGGCTAAAGGTTTAAATAAATCGAGCGTCATTTAAATTAATTTATACTAAACGGCACTGAAAACACCGTTTCTCCCCACATAAGTTTAAGCTTAGCTCCGCTCCCTTCTTCCTCAACAACAATGGTGAATGCTTCCGTACTTTCTTCATTTGTTGATATTTGCATCGGTACCCGCCCTAAATCTCTTACAGCATTATAGGTTTGCCCGTTTTGACCTGTTTGTTTATTTATGATCAAGATACCTCCATCAACTTCAGGAATTGTAAATAAGGTATATTCTCCTACAGGCACTTTTAAATTCCCAATCATCAACTCTTTTGATGTTGAAAAGTGAGTTGCCCCATCAGCACCTGTTCTCCATCGCTCTCCCCAGGGCACAATGCCCCCAAAAAGAACTCTTCCACGCCGTGATGGCGATCCATACTTGACCTTGAAAATAGCTCCGTTCACTTCAAACTCGTCTTCAACTCCTCCCGAGAGTGAACCAAATGATTTCCCTGCTCTATCTAATGCTAGAAATCGCTTTCCTATACTTTCTATATCTACATGTTCTTCTCTGTTCACTACCAGTTTTCGAGTTGTTTGAGCGGCATCCAGTTTAACTAATTGTCCATCAGAATTAACCCAAACATCCATAACACCTCTCGATGGATGGCGAATTGTTCTTTTATCTTCTCCGAGATTTGCTATTATAAAAGTTGAAATGTTGTTTCCTGAAATCATTTTTTGAGCAACCGTATCATTTTCACTTTTAGCGAACTCATTAAGTGCTAATTCAAATGGCCAGTGAACCATATCAATAAATGGAAGAGCTCCTTTATCATATTTTGTAGCATAGCTTCTCACCTCTCCATTTCCAGTTACATACTTTGTGTATAAGCTATCTCCATCTTTCATAATAGAACGGCTAAACATTCCCTCACCATCAAAGCCTTCGATAGTTGAGTATTTTGTTTCGGTTAGTTCTATAATCCCACCAAATTCATCCTGTTTAAGATCATATTCAGCCAGCTCGGTTCTTGGACTTCGAAGAACTACTTTTGCGGTAAACCCTTGATCTGTTTTTGAAAATGTTTCTACTGCAAGAGTATCGTTTCCTAGTTTGGTAATGAATCCTACATTGCTAGGTGATGAGGAACAAGACGCAATGAGTATTAATAAGACAAGTGGTAATAAGTATTTCATAATAATTAATTAAATATTTCTTTAAGGCGTTCTATATCTACGGGCTTGGGCATAAATTTCGATACTTTATCGTCCCATTCAATTTGATATAAGCTTTCGTTATTACTTTCTATTCTCGAGCTTATAACAAAAATCTCGACTTTCTTAGCTATCGACTTTCTGATCGCCTCAAACTCTTTTAGAAAATCCCATCCATTCATTTCAGGCATATCAATGTCTAGTAAAATAACATCTGGCATAGCTTCGTCTTCCGCTTTCATTTCTCGGAGTTGATCCAAGGCAAGCTTTCCATTTTCGAACGTAGTTACTGTATTTCCTGGAAGATGGTTATTTATAATCTTCTTTATCCCAAAGGTGTATACCTTGTCATCATCTATGATACAAATACTTCTTTTGCTACTCATTTTAGCTTTATTTTAAAGGTTGTTCCTACTCCAGATTCACTCTCTACTTTTATTTCTCCGCCCATCGACTCAATTTGATTTTTAGTAATAAAAAGACCAATTCCCTTTGCATTTTCATTCCCATGAAAGGTTTTATACATCCCAAACAATTTATCGCCATGCCGTTCCATATCTATTCCTAGCCCATTGTCTTTTATCTCTAAAAAGAATGCACCTCCTTCTTCCCGAGCTTTTATTTTAATTTCTGGAGCTATATTGGGCTTTCTATACTTGATAGCATTGGAAATTAAATTCAGCAAAATACTTTCTAAATAAGCGGGATTATACCCAAAAACTAAATCCTCTGGCACATCTTCAACAAACTTAACATTGTTTGATAGTACATCACTTAATAGAATTTCTTTAATCTTTGCTAGATAATCTTTCAGGTTTACATCTTTAAACTGATCTATGGTCATTTGTTGCTGATCAACAATCTCATTAAGATCAGCAATAGATTCATTTAGATTTTCGGCCGCTGTATTTAAGTATCCTAAAATCTCCTGTTGTTCTTCTTCCGATTCATCAGGGTCGTATAATTTCAATAGCATTGAGATATTTCCAGCATGGTTTCTCAAGTTATGAGAAACAATATGTGCAAAGTTGGTGAGACGTTGATTCTGTTGTCCTATTATTTCTAGAGTATTGTTCAACTCTCCTTCTCGTTTCTTTCTTTCTGTAATATCTGTAACAATAGTTAGTACCGCCTCTTCGTCTGAGTCAATAGGGTTGTATGGCATCTTAATGGTTTGATGCCAATATTCATCGCCATTCTTTTTCACCGTTTTAATTTCCGGAATAAAATGAACCTCTTGGGTCTCAATTACCTTTAATTCTGTTTCTAAATACATCTTTGCCTTTTCTTTAGAAAAACCTAAATCTTCATCTGTTTTCCCCAAAAAATTATTTCTATGAACTTCAAAAAATGAACATGCTGCATCATTAACCAGTATATATTGCCCTTTCTTATTTTTGATAAAAATTAAGTTTGGGATAGCATTCAAAATATCTTGAAATTGAACTCTTAATTTCTCATTTGCATCAAAAGCTTCTTTCATTTCTGTGATGTCGGTCAAATACCCGGGGGAAAGAACGGACCCATCTTTTTGAATCTCAGGTTTTGCCAACCCTCTAACCCATCTCATTCCTTTTCTTGGATGAAAAATTCTGTACTCACAATTCCAGTCTGAGACAAAAGTAACCGAATCCATGATAGATGAAAGAACTCTTTTTATATCCTCTTTGTGCACTCTCCGCATCAATGGTTTGATGCTATCTTTCAGGTCATCGGGAGATAAATCAAATAGTTCTCGAATTCCTTCACTGGCAAAAGGAAATCGAATTGTATTATCCTCGTCAACTTCATGGAGGAATAAAAATCCAGGAGCTAATTCTGATAGTTTATCAAATAATGTTTGGTCATACTCTAACTTCTCTTCTAGTTTTTTTTGTTTTGTGATGTCTCTTGTAATCCCAAATGTGCCTATCAACTCTCCTTTCTCATCATAGAGAGGTAATTTTGTAGTAGCTGCGTAGGAAATTTTGCCCGGTTCATCTACGAACGTTTCTTTTTCCACTTTTTGAAAAATAGGTTCCTCTGTAGCTAAAATACACTGTTCATCATCATAGGCTTGTTGAGCATGTTTTTCTCCAAATATGTCGAAATCTGTTTTTCCTATTGCATCTTTTGGATGATCTAATCCAAATTTACGTGCACATTCTTTATTAATTCGAATAAAACGACTGTCTAAATCTTTGAAAAAAATACTCTCATTTAGATGATCCATTAACCGAAAGAAAAGGATAGCGTCCACTTTTGATAAATTAGTATTATCAAAGGTTTCTACTTTCTTTTTTACCAAGCCAGACATTTTTTGTGGCTCGCCTGATTTAGACCAACTAATTACTTCACCAAACCAAAGCAATGAAAAAATTTCCCCTGTTTTATCATCTTGGTGTTTTGTTTCGCATTGGAATGGAGTCTCCTCCTCACTTTCTAGATAAATTATAAAAGAGTCAGCAAGTGCTTTTTTTGCATCGTCTTTAAACTTTTCTTTAGCCTTACTCCAGTCTATTATTTGTTGGTCAGGGTCAAGATGAAGCAACTCTTTAATGAAGCTCCCTCCCTCAACCGTTTTCTGTTGAATATCCCAAAACCAATATGCTTTTTTCGATCCCATTCTTTAATTAGTCTTCCAGTGACTTTAAGCGAACTGCTTCAAATTCATCTCCAGATTTCCAGCTTTGTAGACTCGGTGCATTTAATGCGTTAAAACCTACTTTAAAAAATAACCGTGCATCCTTTTCGGCGCCAGTAAGATCCCAAAACTCATTAACTTCATCATTAACACTATGATAATTCGCCGCCGATACACTATCAACCAATTCTGCAAACCCTTTCCCCTTTCCAACGAATTCTGTTCCTGGGTTTGGAAAAATAGCAGGGATTCCAACTTTAGCCATATTAAAATGATCTGATCTATAAAAAATGCCCTGCTCAGGTCTTGGATCTGGTTTTACTGTTCTTCCTTCTTTATTGGCTTCTTCAACAACCAAATCGGCCAATGAATTTCTGCCATAACCAATAATGACGACATCTTCCGTTTCGCCATATACATTCATGCCATCCAGATTTATATTTGCTGTAACTTTACCTGGTTGCACCGTTGGATTTTCTGACCAATATTTTGATCCAAGAAGACCTACTTCCTCTGCGCTTACAATTAATCCTAGCACGCTTCTTTTTAACTGAGGTTGAATGGATTTATAGCCCTTCATCATTTCTAGTAGAGCGCTTACTCCTGCCGCATTATCTTCAGCGCCATTATTTAGAGAATCTCCATCTACTGCTGCTGTAATTCCAAGGTGATCAAAATGAGCTGTTAAGACCAAGTATTCATCTTTCAAATCAGGATCTGAACCTTCAATCACTCCAAGAACATTCTTGGCATTAATATTTCTGTATTCAGCATCTAGGCTCGCATTCATTCTTACATTTCCTAAAGAAACAGGCTCAAAATCTGGACTATCAGCCGCTTCCAACATCTCATCCACATCTAAACCAGCCATATTAAATAGCGCATCGCTTGCATCATATGTTATCCAAGCACTCAACTTAGTTTCTGATTCACCACCACTTTTACCTTTTACGTTAAACCTCTCTCTACTCCAGCCGTTTGAAACTACATTCCAACCATAACCTGCTGTTTCTGTAGTATGAATGATAATTGCTCCAAGAGCGCCCAGTTCTTTTGCCTTTTCGTACTTATAAGTATATCGACCGTAGAATAATCGAGCCCTACCACCAAACATATTCTCATCATACTCTGGATCGTTGTTTTTAATCACAATTATTTTTCCAGATACATCCATCCCTTTGAAGTCGTCCCAATCTTCTTCCGGGGCTTGTATTCCATACCCTACATACACTAACTCGGCATTTCTAATATCAATTTTAGTTTCTTCGCCTGCAGGCCATGCTACAAAATCTTCGAAATAAACTGGGTTCAATGTGGTTTTACCTCTCGCAGAGATTCTCATTTTATGATTTGAAGTCTGTTGTCCAACCAAAGGAAATGGTTGTATATAACTACCATCTTCAACCCCAGATGTAGCACCGATATTTTTTAACTCAGAAACTAAATACTCTACCGTTTTTTCTTCTCCCTCGGTTCCGGTTGATCTACCTAAAAAAGCATCTGAAGCTAGAACACTAACATGATTCATTAAGCTCTCTTTTGAAATTGTTTGAGACGCTTCTTCAACAGAAGTGCCTGAACTGCATCCTAAAATTAAAAGGGTAGTAATAAAAAAGATTAGTTTTTTCATAGAATGATTTATTAATTGAGTTCTTCTAAAAATAGTAGTCTGTGTCTCTATCTCAAACCTTTTTTAAGTAGGTTTTACATAGTTAATTGTTAGAGTAATAAAGGGTAAGGATTTTATGGCATCATTTAAGAATAAAACGGTGTTAGTAACTGGTGGCGCTAGTGGCATTGGATTTCTCATGGGTAAAAAAGCTCTTCAAAAGGGCGCTAAACATCTCATTTTATGGGATATTAATGAAGATCAGTTGATATTTGCAGCAAACCAGCTTTCAAAGCAAGGGTTTTCAGTCTCTACTAATGTGGTTGATGTTTCAAGCGCTGAGCAAGTATCAAGCGCAGCCTTAGAGCTCTTAAATCATTTTGAAGCATTGGATTTCCTTTTTAACAACGCTGGAATTGTAGTTGGAAAACTGTTTCACCAACATACTGTGGAAGATATTGAGCGTACTCTTGGGGTAAATGTGAATGCACTTATGTATGTTACTAACGCTTTTCTTTCTTCGATGATGGATCGCGATTCTGGTCATATCGTTAATATTACCTCAGCTGTTGGGTTAACACCAAACCCCGGAATGACCGTTTACGCCGCAAGTAAATGGGCGGCTGTTGGTTGGGCTGAGTCATTACGCCTTGAACTTAAGGACTCTCACCCGGGCATCCACTTTTTGAATGTTATGCCTAGTTATATAAACACAGGTATGTTTGCTGGAGTAAAGACGCCGCTATTTATGCCCTTGCTTGACCCACATATTATTACTGACAAGATCATCCGTTCAGTGGAACAAGAAAAAATCCACTTGAAAGCTCCTTTTATGGTGAAAACGACGTTATTTTTTCGTGGAGTTTTACCTACTCGACTTTATGATTTTGTAGCTGGTAAAATTTTTAGAGTTTATGAATCCATGAATACATTTAAAGGACATGGAAATGAGTGAGTATTCTGATAACCTGACCAATCAACGAGAGTTTTTTCAATCTGGTGCTACACAGACGCTAGATTATAGGATCAGTCAACTTGAAATACTTAAAACGCTTCTTAAAGAAAATGAACAAGAGCTTATTGATGCTGTTTATGCAGATTTTAAAAAACCTGCATTTGAGACTTTTGGAACCGAAATTGGATTAGTTATTAGCGAGATCAGCTATGCAATTAAACATCTTGGGGAATGGATTAAGCCAAATACAGTTTCATCTTCTTTAGTCAATTTCCCCTCAAAAAATTACATTCTTAAAGAACCCTATGGCTCTGTTTTAATCATTGCTCCCTGGAATTACCCTATTCAATTAAGTCTGCTCCCATTAGTGGGTGCTTTAGCTGCTGGGAATACTGCGATTATAAAACCAAGTGAATTAACCCCGAATACTTCCGAACTTTTAGAACGATTAATCGGAGATTACTTCCAACCTAATAGTGTGATAGTAGTTAATGGCGGGGTTGAAACAAGTACCGAGCTTCTTGAACTTCCTTTTGATTATATCTTTTTTACTGGAAGTACACGCGTTGGTAAAATTATAATGAAAAAGGCCGCTGAACGACTCACCCCTGTTACCTTAGAACTTGGCGGGAAGAGTCCTTGTATTATCGATGAAACTGCAGATCTTCATATAACTGCAAAGCGTATTGTTTGGGGAAAGTTTGTTAACGCAGGACAAACCTGTGTAGCACCGGATTATCTTTTGGTTAAGGAGTCCATCAAGTCTACATTAATTCAATCTCTCACGAATGCCTTACGTTCACTCTACGGAGATAATATTAAGGAAAGTCCTGATTACCCTCGGATTATTTCCGAAGCTCATTTTCATCGTCTTTCCTCTTTTCTTGAAGATGGGAATATAGTTTTTGGGGGAGAAACTGATTCTACATCAAAATATTTTGCTCCAACTATTTTGGATTCCATTTCTTGGTCTGATAAAGTTATGCAGGACGAAATATTTGGACCTATTCTACCCATTTTGACTTATACTGATTTAAATGATGTAGTTGTGCAGGTGAGAAATGCTCCTCGTCCACTTGCTCTCTATTTATTTACTTCAAATGATTCTACAGAAAAATTTATACTTGAAAATATTTCTTTTGGAGGGGGCGCAATTAATGATACTGTTGCCCAGCTTGGTAATCATAATCTAAGTTTTGGAGGTGTTGGTGCTAGTGGCTTTGGGTCTTACCATGGGAAGGCTAGTTTTGACAGTTTTTCGCATCAAAAAAGTATTATGAAGAAAAGTTTTCTTGTTGATGTGCCTGTTAGATATGCACCGTATGAGGATAAAATTAAGTGGCTTAAAACAATCTTTCGATGAGCTTACCGAGTTTATTTAAAGCGTTATTTATTGAAGAAAAAAATGGGGATTTCCTCCGTTCGGTTAAACATGTTCCTTTTCAATCACTACCTGATAACGAAATTACTATTGAGGTAAAATGCTCTTCTTTAAATTATAAAGATGCTCTTTCTGCTTCTGGACTTAATCATGTAACAAAAAAATATCCGCATATACCTGGCATTGATGCGGCTGGAGTAATCATAGAGTCCCGAACTGGAACCTATTCTGTTGGTGATGAAGTTATCGTTACTGGTCACGATTTAGGTACCAATACATTTGGTGGATTTGGGGAATATATTCGCGTGCCTAAGGAGTGGGTTATTTTGCTTCCAAAAGGTTTAACTTTTGATCAAGCTATGGTTTATGGTACAGCGGGTTTTACCGCTATGTATGGAATAGAGCGACTTAAACGTGAGTTTATAACCCCCGAATCTGGTCCTATTCTAGTAACTGGCGCAACAGGTGGAGTAGGTTCGTTGGCTGTTTTTTTCTTATCTCAACTTGGGTATGAAGTAGTTGCAGCAACTCGGAAAGAATCTGAGCATTATTTTCTCACTCAACTTGGAGCATCTCGTATTATTAGTTCTGATGGTTTATTGAATGTTAGTTCTGCCCCATTGCTTTCACGCAAATGGGCTGGGGCAATCGAAACTGTTGGCGACGCTCTTCTTGATTCAGTTCTTCGTCAAACCAAAGACAAAGGTGCGGTGGCTTGTTGTGGTAATATTTTAGGTAATGAATTAACTACTAATATTTACCCTTTTATTCTTAGGGGGGTTTCACTACTTGGAATTGATTCTGCTTATTGTGAACACGGATTAAGACAACAAATCTGGAATACAATTGCTTCAATCCCGTTTGAAAATTTGACTACTTTTTTTTCTAGAACAGTTGGGCTTGAACAGCTTAACGAGGAAATTGATCTTATCTTGAACGGCGGTCAAACTGGACGTATTCTTATTAAGCATTGATAGCTTAATTTGTATCTGTTGGATTAATTTCTTTTAAACCTCTCACTATCCATCGAGGAATTGATTTTAACCAATTTAATATTTCATAAAAAAGCAGCATTGGTTTACAATACTGCTCCTAAAAAGTGACGTGGCTCTCAACCATCAATCACTCTGGTATGGTATCAAATTTATGCGGCTTGAGGGTTTAATTGTTCGCTATATTCAACCGCTTTCATTAACGACCGCTCCAAGCTACTTGGAGTTATGGGCTTTAATAGGTAATCAATGCAACCCATTTGTTTCGCTTTTTCAATAGTTTGAGGCTCCCGATCACCCGAAAGAAAAATTACAGGAGTATCATCGCCTTCCAATCTCATTTTCTCAACTACTTCAGTACCCTTCATGCACCCTTTAAGGTTTATATCCATCAAAATAATATCGGGGCGATAATTTTTGATTTTTCGAAGCGCTGAATCGCCTTCACATGCCGTGCCAATTACCTTGTAGCCCAACTTTTGCACCAGGCGCTCTTCCACTAGCAATAGTAGAATGTCGTCTTCAACAATCAAAACCTGTTTCTTTATATTTTTCATGGCAGTTTGCTTTATTAAAAAATTTTAATATTAAATTATCATAATATTATCCAAAAAGCAACCTCTTTTAATTGTTCCTCATCAAAAAAACTAAGTTGTTCAACGAATACAGCAACAAGAATGCTGCAATTAAATACGCAATGAAATCTGGGTTCATATAAATAAGAGCTCCAATCACGAAAGTAAGTATCCCCAAGATGGTTAGTGAAAATGAGAAGAGTAAAATCAGCCCAAATACGACTAGAAATATCCCGAAGGTAATAGGAATTAGGTCTGGGAAAATGAAGATCAATATGCCAGTTACTAAAGGTACTGCAGCAATCACGGAAGGCATTTTAAAGCTTAAGAATAAAATTCCTAGTGCTACTAAATAACCGCCAGCTGTAAGATATAGAAAATCTGGATAGATTAGCGTTAGCACCCCTGTTCCCAGGGTAAGAACAGTATTTAAGGTTTGTCGTGTCCGCGGTTTGTAATCGGTTTTAATCTCTATAATATTCAGCATTACTAAATCTCTTTATTGTATTGTGAGAGGGATAGTTACCTTGTTCAACAATAGAAACGTGCATTATAGTTCACTCTGTTTGTCATTCTTTTGAACATAACTAAGTTTGACTGGACTCTTTTTTATTTTCCATCGCCCCACTATAGAACCGTAGGTGACTCTGCGTGTTTATATTAGTAGTTCTTTCATTGACTGAGGCAGTACCTCTAGTTTTCATTACACAACTGAACCACGAAAGAAGGTAAAAACAAAAAAGCCTCTTACACATATTGCGCAAGAGGCTTTGAGTTCTTGTGGGAACGGGCGGGTTTGAACCGCCGACACACGGATTTTCAGGCTTGCCTAAGGGTTATTTCTTTGGATTACACAACCATTCTTTTACATTCATAAGTAACTGTATTTTTGTTACTTAAGTAAATGTATTAATTTTCTGAAGAAACATGAAATCACTCTCAGTTACGCTCTTTTACTGTAACAGAGCTGTAACCAAAAACGAGAATTCCTCATGCCTAAAAAGAAGTTAACACATCCATTTTTAACCAATTATAAACCAACCAGAAAAAGAGTTGAATACTATGACACCTTAGTGGAAGGACTATTTGTAAGGATTACTAAAACAGGCCGAAGATCTTTTGGACTGGCTTATGGATCAAAAGGTAAGCGATACACCATTGGTCCATTCCCAACTATTGGTCTTGCTGAAGCCCGGGACACCGCCAAAAAGCTTAAAATCAAAATAGCTCTTGGAGAAGATCCTCAGGCTCAAAAAATAGCCGAGCGAAGGAAACCACAACGGATGAAGGTATCAGAATTAGCTGAAAGCTATAAAGAAAGATACCTCCCTAAGCTGAAGGCGTCTACCGCTGCGGATTACAAACGACGCATAGATAACTTCATTTTACCTTCCCTTGGCTCAATTCCAGCCGATGAACTAAGTCGCCGAGACATTATTACCATGCTTGAAAAGATAGCCGAGGATAAGGGAAGGCCTATACAATCTAATAGAGTTCGATCTGTGCTATCCAGTATCTATTCTTATGCAGTCAACAGGGCTCTTTTAGAGTTTAACCCAGTTAAAGGCATCAAACCTTTAGGTAAAGAAAAACGCAGAAAGCGATACTACTCTGAAGATGAAATCCAGAGTATATGGGCAGCCTTCAATGAAGAACCCGAACCCTATCGGTCACTATTCAAAATGCTTCTGATCTGTGGTCAACGTTCAGGGGAAACAAGAAAGATGCGCTGGAAAGACATCTCGAATGGTGTATGGACAATCCCGGAGCAGGACACTAAGGCTGGAAGGCCACATCCAGTACCACTTCCTTTTATGGCTATCGAAATTCTAACCATACTTAGTGAAGTTACCGGAAGCACCGATTTTGTCTTTGTATCCCCGGTACTTGATAATGTACCTGTTGCCTGGCTACAAAAAGCCTCAGGAAGAGTTAAAATTAATTCCGGCATAAAAGACTTTCGAATTCATGACCTACGTAGAACAGCTGCGACCTATATGGCTAAACTGAAGGTAGAACGAACCGTTCTCGGTAAGATTCTGAATCATAGAGGACTTGCCGGAGATAATCAGGTCACTGCCGTCTATGATGCCTTCGACTACATGGACGAGAAGAAAGCTGCTCTGATAAAATGGAATAAGGAACTACGGTCAATACTTAACCCCCAACAAAAACAAGCAAAAATATACCGTATGATCAGATAACCCTTGAAAATTATTGAAATATCAATTAATCTTATACATCAGCATTTGACGATAAATGTCAGGAAGAGCACAAACGCGCCTCTCATTAAAGCCTCAAATGGAATCGAAATTTAATGCTGATTCTTTATCGATTCTCGCTACAAGCGCAAGATGAAACATCCGGTTTAGCGAACAGCCTTTGGCCTCGATTCGAACACAGAACCACATCATCTTAAATATTTGTGCAATGAAACTACGTATAGTAAGACCTATAGAATTAGCAGAACTTTTATCTGTTTCCACAGTCACTTTGTGGAGAATGGAAAAGAGAGGACAACTCCCACCACGACGACAGATCTCAAGTCGTATAGTAGGTTGGTTAGAATCAGAATTGGTTGAATGGTTAAAGACCCGGCCTAACGCTGATGATAACGATAGAATGGAGGAACTTGAAAAATGAAAAAGCCAACCCTTCTGAGGTTGGCTTTTTCTAAAGGCTTATTCAAATCCTTATTGTGTAACATCCAACTCACGATAGGGCTTGTTCTGCACTTATTCAACGCTAATCTCAAATTCGAAAGGCTTCTTAATCACCTGAAAATAAATGAATTAAGGTGTGCCACATGAAGACCTTTGATAGTGACCAGGTAAAACAGCTTGAGAAAGCTATATCGCAAACCAAGTTAGATCCAAGGAAAACTCCCCCTGAACCTCCTTACTTTTTGAAAGTAGGGGAGATACCTGTGGCTTCCTTCGAAAATTTTTCATTACTAACTGGAAAAGCTAAGTCGCGAAAATCCTTTTTATCAGGTTTTATTGCTGCTGTCTGTTTAGATAAAAATCAAACAGGAGGTGATGTAATAAGTATGTCTAATGAGTACAAAGTATCAGAGGTATACTATATTGATACTGAACAATCTGAGTTTCATACCTACAGATTATTTGATTGTATAAAGATAAAGATAGGACTACAAGATTTCTCTAAATTACATCTTCATAACCTGAGGCCTTATAGCAATAAAGCTCGAATTGCCATCATTGAATACTTACTTCAGAACGCCCCTCCTTACTCTCTCTTCATTATTGATGGAATTAGAGATTTGATTTCTAAAATTAATGATGAAGAAGAAGCTATTAAACTCGCTAATATATTTTTGGAGTATACCCAGAAAAAAAGCCTACATATACTTGGAGTCTTACATGAAAACAAATACAACAATGAAGCAAGGGGGCATTTGGGCTCAGAAATGGTTCATAAGGCAGAAACTGTATTTTCAGTAAGATCACTGGATAAGAACTCATCTATCGTAAAGGCTGCACAAACTCGAGGATTAAGCTTTAATGACTTCTACCTGATAGTTGATGAAAACGGAATCCCCAATACCTCATTAGTTAACCCCAAAAAAAGTAACGCTAACGTAACAAAGAAAAGGCCTGAAGAAGTTGATGACCATCTTCATTCAAAAGTTATATCAGATCTTAAGCAAACACTTGATATGAACGCTAACAGGAAAACACTGCTTCCATTATTAAAAAAAGCGATTAAGAAGCATATTGAAGAGGTAGGTAATAACCTAACTAGTGACTACCTGAACTACTATATTGATAAAGAGTTGATTAAGAAAGAAGGCGCTGACAGAAGTACGAAAGCGTATTATACTATACCTGATCCATAAATACTTGTAATGTGTTAGTCACTCGTTTAGTTATGGGCCTATATATAGGCCCTAACTTACTAATCGAGTACTGACACAGACTATTTTAACTCAATTAAACCACTAATTGAGTAGAGGAGAATCCTCGTTTTTTGGCCTCTATTTGCGCTTTTTTTATTTGAAGTCATTTAAAGCAGTACAATATAACTCATTTAACAACATTCCCCGGGGCAAAAAGATAGGCATGAGCCTTCTTAACCCTGTTCCGGGGAATTAGTTTTCACCCATTTTCCAGTTGATGCACTTCTAACTTAATTTGAAAAGGTATAACAGAAACTGTTCAATTGGTTAGTTAACAAGCTTGCAAAAACCCTATTAAAAAGGGTGTACAACCTACAAGTTAGAGCCACTTACTACCCTTCAACTGACAAGCCTTACTAAAAATTTTATAAATTTTTTTAAATCGCTTTATAAGACCCACTTATAAAAAAGGCTTTCTTAGTACCCCCACCTAACTCTTTGAAATCGACTTGTAATACCCCATTACAGGAAATTTAATGATATGCATGTAGACCGTACAACCAGCTATGCAATAGACCCCCACTATCCTCTGGGTTTTTAAACCCTCCCCGCTACTCACATACTAAAAACCGAGTGCGGAAATCAACTTAAACAAACCATAAGGAGACATTATTATGTCAACACAACTAAGTAAAATACTCATTGATAGTGTAGAAGAAGTAGAAAGAAACGACGGAACTGGAACCTTTCCTGTAGTCAAAGTAACAGGCATAACCTTTTCAGTAAGTGAATCGGGCAACAGTAGCTTCACAAAAAGAAAGGTTTCATTACCACTTAACCAAATGACTTCTAAGGCAGAAGCAGAACTGTATTTCAAGGCTGGTACAATATTGGAAGGTTTTGAGCTCTATAAGAAGCCCTCTGAAGAATATCAGTATGAAGCACCTACTGGAGAAATCTACTCCCTTAATTATAAATGGGCAATTAGGAAAATCGACCAGGAAGACCCTATTGCAAAGAGGCAAGAAAAACCCATGGAGAAAGAGGTGTTCTCCACAGCCCGCAACACAAACAACTTACAACCACAACATTAATTCCTGAAGGGAGACACATACGTCTCCCTTTTTAATTTCAACTACTATGAATGAATTAAAAAAACGATGGGATTGTAGCTCAATAGCTTCAGAAGTTAGACTACAATACATCTCTGAAACAAAACCCGAAGACAGAATGGTTATTAAATCTCCTGAAGAAGCAGCTGAGCTACTTTGGAAAGTATTCCCTCCTGATCAGATTGAATTTAAAGAACACTTTTGTGTCGTATTACTCAATAATGCGAAAGAACTCTTAGGGTATGGCTTTACATCTGTAGGAGGAAGAACCGCTACTGTTGTGGACGTATCTGAAATCATAACAATAGCACTCCTTGGAGCAGCTAATTCCGTGATACTGGCTCACAATCACCCGTCTGGACGCCTCGTCCCATCGAGCGCTGATACAAACCTTACGCGAAGAATAAGAATGGCACTTTCATATATGGGTATAAATCTGGATGATCATCTCATAGTCACTAAGAACGGCTACTATTCTTTCTCTGCAAACAGCGAGTTATAGAGTATGAGCACTTATCAAAATAACAATCAGGCTGTTTCATCTGACAGTTTATTAGTCTACCCAAAAAGTGGACTAATACGATTGTATTGCCCAATCAAAGTAGCATGTTTAATAGAGAGCCCTCCTATTGATGTAGACGACATCGTCTATGTTGAAGGAATCTCCTACACACGTAAAACCCCTCTTCTTTATTTGATTAAGGGGAAATTTCATTCATTTCAAAATTTTCAAATTCTAAAGCAGGAACCAATCAAATGAACTTACAATCCTATTTTTTCGATGTTGAAGAACGAGATGTTATTCTTCCCTCTATCTCTTGCCCCGGGGTAAAGGATAAGCCAATCGACGATTATAAGGCTATAGTTTCTACCATTAGTGGAAAAGAAAAAGTAGTCTCTATTACGAAGAAAAGTTATAAACTAATCCGAAATGAAGAGCTTATTGAGCCTTTCTTAGAGCAACTTACCTCTATGAACGAACGTTGGGAAATTGATACATCTCATAGCTTTTGCATGGCAAATCGAATGCGGTTACAGGTCACCTTTCCTGAAATCAAATTACATGATGGAACCTCTGAAATTCCATTGTCCCTTTACTTGCATAACTCTTATGACCAGAGCGAAGGTGTTCGTCTTTTTTGGGGAGCAATCCGAGCAGTATGCAGTAATGGAATGATATTTGGGAAAGTAATGGGCTCGTTATATGCTCGGCATACTTCAGGTTTTACCTTTGACAAGCTCGAAGATCAGTTCAATAACATGGGGTACAAAATTGAGCAAGTACAAGCTCTAATTAATTACCTCAAGTCAACAGGGTTAGACGAGAGTTTCATGAAGGATCTTCAAGAATCTTTGGGAAAAAGAAGGTTAGAAGAAATCATTCAAACCGACAGAGTTCCCGATCAATCCCAATGGAATATACTGAATGATATTACTTACCATATCAGTCATGATGTTCCAAAACCGAAAAGGGCTGACTTACAACTTAATGTTAGTAAAGTATTTCAATTATAATTCTATATAAAAAAGTGTCATAATTTTATGGCACTTTTTGTTATAAAGTGTGACAATACGTTGTCATACTTTATTTTTACCTTTAGTTTAAAAAGCCATATGAAATACGCATTAGTAGATAATATAAAATCAGAAGCAACTAAGGGTCTTAGCGGTAATTGCCCAATTTGTGAATCCAGACTTATTGCAAGATGTGGAGAAATTAAAAGACATCATTGGGCACATAAAAGTACTCGAAATTGTGATCCTTGGTGGGAGAACGAAACTGATTGGCATCGTAAATGGAAAGATTACTTTCCTAAAGATTGGCAGGAAGTAATTCATAAGGCTGTAGATGGTGAGAAGCACATTGCTGATGTTAGAACACCTCAAAACCTGGTTATTGAATTTCAACATTCTCGGATTGATCCAGAAGAACGTCGTTCTCGTGAAAAATTCTATAATGATATGATCTGGATGGTTGACGGTACACGTCTGAAAAGAGATTTTCCTCGTTTTCTAAAAGGGATGCAAAATCTAAGGAAAACAAAAAAACCGGGTCTTTATTTTGTTGACTTTCCATACAAATGTTTCCCCTCTACATGGCTTAATAGCTCAGCACCCATAATTTTTGATTTTCTCGGTACCGATTCCGTTGAAGCCCCATCTGATTTAAGAACTATTCTTTACTGTTTATATCCACAAATAGAAGATGGAACAAGAATTCTTGCTTGTATTTCTCGGGAGGCATTTATAGAAGAAATAAAGAAAGGTCTAATGTTTAAAAAACAACATAAAACCGAAAATGAAAGTACTAACCGAAATATGAGTATTAATAGTATGAAAAGAGGAGAACCTACTCATTATTACGATCCCCGCAAAAATCGAATTGTCAAGAAGTGGCGGTTCTAAGTGATGTATTGTTTCATGCCCAAAGTCCTGACATCAAAATCCTCATCAACAAATAAAACAATAGAGTGGATACTCTCCTCTATTTTGTGAGTAATTCTCTTGACTTGGTAGTGCCCTCCACCACCAGTTTCATGTCGAATAAAGGGTAACCTTATTGTTTCACCTATAGATGGGATCTGCTCTATTCCATCCAAACTTAGTTGGAAAAAATTCCCACTTCTATTCTCCCCTGAAATATGTACCTCTGTTTTCTTAATTGGGTAAAAATGTGATACTTCAGTCAAGAAGTCTCTATATAAACTTCGCATTAATCCAATCAACTGTGACCGATTAAGTCCCAAATCATTGATCATTTCTTTTTGTGAGGGTAAAGTCTCATCGTCGTTAATATCATACTTGCAAAGCGTATTGATGAGTACTTTGTATTTTTCGTGTGAACCAAAAAGTTTATTAATAGACTGCTTCTCACCAACAAATGTGATTAATAACTCTTTGTAATTAGGTGAAAATTCATTCATAATTAAAAAGCCAACTGAGCCATTTAAAGGGTTTACTTTTTTTCTTCTGGTTTTCTTTAGGGTTATGATAGATCTGATTCTTCACCTTCATATCAGCACTTCGATTTGCAAGTATACGTTCTTCAGTCCAATCCTCTGCCCATACAACCATACCGTTTTTAATCCAATAATGAGAACGACATTCGTATGACCAATTACCTATTGAAGGATATAAAGATACAGTCTCCCCATCATAAGTTAGTCTCCAATCAGTTGGAGTTAGTGGAGTTACAACTTGCTGTCCACAACCGCAAGCGCAGTTGTGAACAGCAGTATTATATGTAGTTGTAATATATACAACTCCTTCATCCTGATCCTCAGACGTAGGTATATACTCTACAAATTTATGACTTATGGTCTTCATTGAAGATCTCATTTATATTAGTAGAATAGATAGTTGTATACTCACCTTCGTGATCTTGATAGAATTGAAGATATTTCTTCCATTCAAGTACTGCCATAATCGCATTTAATGCGTTCATGTCTGCAATCTGAATATTAGATTCATAATCTTCGTCTTCCCGGGTAGCAAAGCTTACTCGTTTAGAAACATGATCATTTTTTTGATCTGTCACCAGTGTAGTTCTTACTGTTCCAAATAAGCTGTTTTCAGCCACCGATACTTCCAGTCCAGAATCAATAAAAGGAATTTTCCTTCCAAGCAGATACTCGAAGATAACCTTCTTAATATCTCCAGTATCAATACATATGAAAACAAAGTCCAAATCATCCAATAATAAAATATTCGAAGTATCTATGAATACTGGATGAGACTTAATTCCACGATGCATCTTGGAATACATATCGAGGTAATAGTCCGTTTTAAACAGCTGACTTCTTAACTGCTCTATTGATGCTGCCCCCGGAGCACGAAACGCATTATGCTGTAAAAGATAATCACCATCGAATAAGTGTATCTCCTGAACAGGGGTTTTCGCTACCTGATCCAGTACATATGAGCCTGTTCCACCAAGCCCAATGATTCCGATTTTATGTCCTTCCAGCTTTTCAGTAATTGAAACTATCTCAGCTCGAGTTGAATTTGAATCAATGTATTTAAATACAGATTCCTCTTCGTTAGCTTCAATCACCTCATAAACTTTAGCTGTTCTTGTAGGGTCAATAGATAGTGCAGGAGCTGATATTATTTCATAATAACGTGTTATTTTATGATAATAATCATCATAACCATTACTTGGTTTATTGGAAAATGAACGATTTACAGTAATTGACTTTGCAAGTTCCCTTGTAGCTGTATTATGTTGAATCCCAGTTATTGGGTTTCCTTTCTTATCGCAAGGTTCTTCTCCAAAAAAATGAATTACATGTTGTTTAGGTTTTGCAGTTTTGTCCCCTGCTAAATCCAAATCCGTTACGAGAATACCTTCTTCAATTTCTTTAGAAGGATTCACATAAGGAATACGGTGTACAAGAAGGAACCCATTTCTGAGCTCCAACTTGTATCCTTCATCTCTGAGTCGTTTTAAATCGGGACTACGATTTATCAGTGCGAGTGACATTGAACACCATCCCTTCTTTAATTTTAACGACGTCGCCTTCTACCATAACACCTTTTGGATTTGGCTTTGGGCCATTCTTATAGGTGACGGTATAGACGATATTTGGACCAAACTGAGCGTTTGGGAAAGCAAGTTCAATGACCTGCTTATATGAAAGTCGCTTTTCTTCAACTTTCTTTGGTTGACCATTTACAATGATCTCAAGAGCCTTATTTTTTGGTTCTTTTTTTTCTGGTTTCGATTTAGTGGTGGGCATGATGCTCCTCCGAGTTTGTATGTTATAATTGACACAGAGTCGAAACCTTACTACATTGAATTATCACATACGCTGTAGTGCAGTTCTATCTGTGCTCCGCGATTTTAAAAAACCAGGGTGCGGAATCTAATCCCTGGTTTTTTTATTTCATTAAGCTTAAGTAATAGGATCAGCATAAAAGTCCATTGGTATTTTACTCCTTACATCCTCTGTAAACTTATGCATATATTTGTATGAAATTACTTTTTTGAAAGCTAATGCTCCCATTATAATAGCTGTATGAACCTCATGTTTTTCTGAACACTCTTCAATTTGTTCCTGTGTTATATAAGAAAGATCATTATCGAAAAATTCTAAAATCTCAACATGCTTTAAATATTGAGCTGCCAACTCATTAGCTTCTCGTTCGATATCAGACTCGTCCTTATCCAAGAAATTATCTAAAATTGGTTTTCCTTCATCTTTTAGATGTTCTAATACATGTGCAATCTCATGGGCAAGTGTAAACCAAAAATTATCATTTCTTTTATATCTCGCAGTATAAACTATAACAGGGTTACCATTATAAATAAATGATGCTCCATCTATATATGTTTTCTGCAAATGGGATAATACAAGAAATTTAACACCAGCTTCATTTAGCTTTTCAATAACTTTAGACACACCATTTTCAACTTTAGTAAATGTGTGTAATTTTTTAGCAAGAGTTTTTAGCTTAGCCTTATCATAATTAGGAGTATTTTGATTCTCAGAACTATTTTTAGCCATCTGAAACCAGCACTTAGCTGCATAAGCATTAAACTTTTCAAACGCTTCAGACTTTCTGTATGCCAGCTCTAACGGCTTAGCTAATACTTCATGATCAAAAGATTTTAATTTCCAAAAGTCACAGACTAATTGCTCAAGTTCATCTGTGTTCTCTGGCTTTTCGAACCATCCTTTTCTGGTCATTTCATTAATTGGCATATACTGATAGACTTTTGATCTCATATCTACATCTTTTTCCTCCTCACTTCCTTCTTCTAATCTTAATCTATACTTAGTATCAATATTCACCCAAAACTCTGGAGATAAATTAAATGCTTCTCCAAGTAATTTTGCCATATTTAAAGTTATCGGTTGCTCATTTTTCAGGAGTTTATTCACGTGTTTAGTTGAAACTCCCAGTACATCACCCAAATCCTGTTGAGTCCAGTCTCTGAGTTCCATCATTTCCTGAAGATGTTCTCCGGGTCCGATGTTCTTGAACGGCTTAACTTTGTTAAGCTGAACCATGTTGCCTCCTTAGTGCTACGTTGTTGTTCCCACATAGTAATCAACTATAGTGATTACTTATATCCAACACATTAATTTTTCCAACCGTCTTTTCTTTATTTGTCCACTCAATGCTGATCTCAAGACGGTATTGATTGTTGAGTCGTAAAGAAAACTTGTCGTTTGCTCCCTTTAGTTTCTCAAAATTTAGTGCCGGATGATTCCATAAGTCATATATATTTTTTGCCGAAATTAATGCATCAACTCGCATTACAAAATTGTCTATAATTTCCTGAGTCAATCGATATTTATTCGTTGACTTTCCGGTTTCATAGAGCTTAAGTAACTTTTTATTCTGGCAATCTACATCCATATTTCTATAACTTAAAATTCAATATACACCTAATTGGTTTAAATGTAAAATCATTTTTAACCAATTAGGTAATAATTAATTTTGCTTCATGCATGTAACTACATTGCAAAATTATATAGTATTAGATACTTACAAAATGATTAAACTAATTAAAACCTGAATTTGATTGGGCATACTCATAGACCAAAGTAAAATTAAACTCAATAATTGGAATTTTAGAAGACTTAAATATGCAATTAGATGTGATTAAACTTTCTCAAATGATTGACAAAATGGAAGAGTATTTCGGTTCCATATTTTCTACTGAAAATGATGAACTTGAAATTGAACAAGCTTTAACTAAATACGTTCAAGCAAAGAAGGATTTGTTACTATACCTTTTTGATAAGCCTATTCAAATTACGGATACAAAACATTTTGCTGAAGTTAGAAAGAGATTGCAACGATTAGCTTTAAATGGAGACCCTTTCTTACCAGACAAAATTGAAGGAGATTCAAAGTTCAATGATACTTTGGCTAAGTTTAATGGTTTTCTTGATCCAGAGTTTTCTATTAATGAGGTCCAGCAATTAGCATCTGATGAATTTTATTCTTGGTTCAGTGGAGAGGATTATGTCATCAACAAAATAAAGAGTCAATTACTTTTCCTTCAAACTGAACGATTACCCCAGCACTTTAAAGACTTTGTTACTGAAATTCAGGACTGTTACAATTTCCAAAAATATATTGCAGCCTCTGTTCTTTGTAGAACTGTTCTTGAAATAACTATTCGTGATTTGTTTAATCAAAATAAACTTAGTAATACTTCTTCTAAATATTGGACTGAAATAGAGTCTTTTTACGAAAAGAAAAGAGTGGAAAACAAAAATTTCTATATAGAAACATTTGATCCGACTTTAAATGAACGAATTATAATAATCTCATTAGTCACTAAGTTTTCTGCATACTCCAACGAAATGCACGAGGTAAGAATAATGGGTAACTCAATTGTTCACGGAAACCGTACAGCAAATAGAGAAACTTGTACTGAGTTGATTAAGAAAACTTTCTTCCTTATTCATCATTTGTATGAAGTGAATTGACTCTATTATTTACTAAAGACTATTCACAATCTCTCTAAAACTTTCTAATCCAGCCTCAATATTTTCTACGATTTCGGCAGCTAAAATGTCAGGGTCTGGTAGATTATCTAAATCAGCGAGACTATCGTCTTTAATCCAGAATATATCGAGACTGGTTTTATCCCGATTAGTAATCTCTTCATAAGTGAACTTTCTCCATCTTCCACTTGGATTTTCATCATTCCAAGTTTCTTCTCTTTTATGTCGATTCTCAGGATTATACAATTCAACAAACTCTTTCAGATCTTCAAATTTAAGAGGGTCTTTCTTCAGAGTATGGTGAATATTAGTGCGATAATCATAGAACCATACTTCTTTAGTCCAAGGATCTTTAGAGGCACGCTTTGCATCGAAAAACACCACGTTAGCTTTCACCCCTTGTGCATAGAAAATACCTGTAGGTAGTCTCAAGATTGTATGAACGTCCGCGTTTTGGAGAAGCTTCTTTCGAACTGTTTCCCCAGCTCCACCTTCAAATAACACATTATCTGGTAACACTACTGCTGCCTGACCATCAGCTTTCATCATAGCGTTTATATGTTGTACAAAATTGAGTTGTTTGTTCGAAGAAGTTGCCCAAAAATCTTGACGGTTATACGTTAAGGCTTCCTTAGATTGCGTTCCATCTTCGTTACTTACAGTAATGCTACTTTTTTTACCAAAAGGTGGATTGGCAAGCACGTAATCAAACTTAGTTGACGGTTCAGCAATAAGGCTATCATTCCGTGAGATTGGAGGTTCAGAATTAATATCTCCAATATTATGTAGGAATAGATTCATAAGTGCCATTCTTGCCGTATTAGATACAATCTCCCAACCTTTAAATGTCTTATATTTGAGAAATTCCTTTTGATCTTTATCAAGCTCATAATTCTCCAATAAGAAGTCATACGCTGCAAGGAAGAAACCTCCTGTTCCTGCTGCTGGATCTGCAATAGATTTCATCGGTTTTGGTCTAATACATTCAACCATTGCTTTAATTAAAGCTCTGGGTGTAAAATACTGACCCGCACCCGATTTAGTATCCTCTGCATTCTTTTCGAGTAAGTTTTCGTAAATATCACCCTTAACATCTGCACCCAATAAAACCCATGTCTCAGCATCCAGCATCTGAATGAGTTTATAAAGTTTTGCAGGGTCTTGAATTTTATTCTGAGCTTTTACAAAAATCTGTCCCAGCATTCCGCTTTCTTTACCCAATTCCCGGAGCAGGGTTACATAATGCTGTTCAAGTTCCGCACCACTTTTACTCGTCAAACTCGGCCAATTATACTGTTCCGGGATATTAGTTTCCCGATTATATGGTGGAAAACTGTATTCATGCGCCATCTTAAGAAATAAGAGATAGGTAATCTGTTCCAGATAATCTCCGTAACCTACTCCGTCATCTCGTAGAGTGTGACAGAAATTCCATATTTTTTGTACAATTCCGTTTGTAGTCATGTTTTTCTTATAGTAATTAGAGCACCTGTTCTTCGTACTCAACATTTGGATAGTATTTTCTAAACCGAATATCTAAAATTCTATCTCCAGGTATGTTCTTGATAACATTGAAATATGAAATTAGTCTAATTGGATTACCTTTTTCGTTTATATCAGGAACATATTCCCACTTCATTCCCAAGCTTGATAAGCTATTTACTAATAATAATGCTTGCTCATATGTCGATAGTTGAGCACGAAACATTTTCCCATAAGAATATTTTTCATCTTCAGTTAAGCTCTTATGATTTATCAAAAAAGTGAAACTTTGAAAAAGATGTCTGAAGTAGTGTCCTAACCTGAACTGATGCCCTCCATAATATTTTTCGTATGTATGGTTTAAGTCTAATTTTTTAGCAATCTGAGATAAATTTCCAGTTTTTTGAGGGGCATCTCTTATACCGTATAGTTCATCAACAAGTAAGTGAAGTTCCCGAACAGGCAGATTTCTTACAAGTTTCCAACTTTTAAACCTGGTGAAATTCTGCTTCTTAGGTTTGATCTTTAGGAGAAATAAAATCCTGAATAAATAAGCTTCCTTAAACCATGTTCGAAACTTTGCTCTGACTATTGATTCACCTTCGCTTGATAAACCATAATAAACTACGGAGTAGGCTAAATCTATTTGAGCAAGTTGCAATAAGTTAACTTTAACATTTGTTTCATTGCAGATTTCACTTAATCGGTTCTTATATTTAGTTGATAAGCAGTCATCAATACTCTTTACTTTGGAATATTTTTTTATTTCACGATAACATTCCTTGAACTCCTTGAATATTTCACTTACAACCTGTCGGTTTTCATATTCAATAAAACCATCGTCTTTGTACTTTCTATAATCCAGCTCAGTAATATTTTCCCTTTGTAGTCGTAGCATTTCAAAGAAAGAAGCCTCAAAGGCGTTTTTAGAATTTTCTTGAACTTGAAGTCGTAAAGATACAAAAATTAATAATGTACCAGCACAAGTAAATAAAGTACCAACTACTCCTCCAATATAGTCCCCAAATTGTCCAGTAATAGCATAATTTGTATCTCTTATAAACCTTATTGAATAACCATCTATACCTGCTTTAATTATGAGGTATACAAAAATAGATCCTCCTATTCCCAAAAAAGCCCATGCTAAATATTGTAGATTTTTATTCATTTTATATCCCCATTAAATCAGTAATTTATTCCAACCTTGCTTTTTAATGAAAGCCACACATCTCTGAGTTTCTTCTTTCACCAACTCCCACCAAAAGCCTTCTTCAAAATACTCTGCCTCAGAGCTTCTGCTTTTAGCAGGTTCTCTTCAATTGTTTTTTCTAATTGATCAACAACGGAAAGGCGTGATTCGATTTCTTGTACGATTTGATTCTGTTCCTTATTAGAACAAATTGGTACTGGAAAAGTTTCTATATCTTCAAGTCTCAAACCTGACTTAGTAACCCCTCTATCATTCTTGTTCAAGTAAAATCGCCCACCAATCTTTGAGATAATCCAATAGCCAAAAAACTTGTTGTTTATTTTATTTATTGGTCGAGCAATAGCAATGTGCTGATTTACGTATGCTTCCTTCAGGTTAGGAGCAATTGCAAACATTCCAAGATAACCTGTTATCGAAAATAGAAAATCACCCTCTTTGATTCGAGTTCGGTGCCCTTCAAGCTTTCCAGGTAGATCAACATACTGGCATTTTTCCTCAATTAGGTTTAATTCCAGAGAATCAAAATCTAAATTAGTTATCCGAACAAATAGCGCGCCATGTTCGGAGTAGTATTTAGCCCATCCTCTCGATCCACTTGTTACATTGTTAAAAATTTGTCCAGACTTTATCCAAGACCAATTGTTAGGTATTATTAAAAATTCTTTTTCCTCTACATCAGAGTATTTTGATATATCAGACTGTTTTTTAGGTTTTTTTGGCTTCCTACCAGTCCTACCCCCGTTATCCCACTTTTTTAACTCTTGCTTCCATTCTACAATTTTTTGCTCGTAGTAAGTTTCTCTCTCGGTTTTAATTTGTTCGAGAATATCTTCGGGTGTTGGGAGGTTAGATTGCTGTTCTCGCCAGTCTTTGGTTAGTTTACCTTCAAAGGCATCTTTTAGAACAGCTTGCCGATATACTATAAGCTGTTTTTGGGCTTTCTTTAGGCTATCTACTCCGTTATCCAATTCACTAAATAGCTCTTCAATTTTCACAACAATGCGGTGTTGGGTTGGGAGTGGCGGATAGGGAATAGAAAAGTTTTTAAGAATATTCCCTGAAATTGCTTTGAATGTTGAACCCGTTCCCTGTTTCTCCAATTCATGCTTATTTGACTGTATTAAATAAAACAGATATTTCAAGTCTCCTTCGAATTGAATTGCCGCTAAACCACGACCAATACAACATTCCTGATTTGCAATATTTACATCACCAACTGGCGCTCTAACAGAGATTAGTATATCGCCCTTTAACGCTATTTTTTTGGGCTGGCTACACCACTTTTCTGGTACTGGGTAAATCTCTCCAAACTCTTTCTTACCTTGAAAAAAAGGTAGTCCTTTCTCTTCATAATTATAAGTAGAAGAAGGGGGAGATTGCCCCATGTTTATTTTGGAAACAGAACTAAGTTTTTTGTGTGGCCACATATTTAGTTTTTCTCTCCAGTTCCAAAAATCTTTTCCGTACTGCTTTCAAAATCAAAATAATTACCCTGGTAGTTCAGGATGCTCAAAATTATCCGGTCCAAAAAATGTCTCATAAAGAAAAATGATGCGGTTTTTACTACATCATCAGGGAATAATGAACTGTGAGCAAGGCTGTCGCGTATATACTTAAACTGGTTTATTTCATCGTCTGTAATAGGAATATTAAATGATGAACGAAGCCCCTTTAATTTCCAATCTAATGGTCTGCGATTGAAGTCTCCAATCTTCGAAAGCATGGCATGCTTATAATGCGATTTAAGATTTTCAAACAGATTTTCTAACAACGTTCCAATACGAGTTTTTAATTCGGAAAGAATCTCGGAGAACTTCTCTTCTTCAAAGAACAAATTTTTATTCTCCTTAATCGCCCACCGTGAAGCCAAATTATCTACAAGAACAGCAATGTTTAAGCTGCGTGTTTCAATAAATGAATTCATGTACGTTTCAATATATCCATACAAAAATCGGCGTAGGTCAAAAATTTCTTTATGGTAATCATATGCTTTCCATGCCGAATTTAAAAACTTAACGGTGTCTTCTGGTAAATCAGCAATTAAATTGTTCCCATGAAATGGGCGAGTTTGTGGATTGCCATGAAGCTCATAAATCACATTCCCTCCAGCATCTTTTATTCTATAAGACCCATAATTAATAAAAGTGCTTCTTGCTACCGATAATAGCTGACATAATTTTCTGACCTTTTCAAGAATATTTTCGTAATCATTTTGATCTATAATCTCAGTAATAAGAGTAGATGTGTTTAAAATGCCCCCCTGTCTTTTTAGAAGTTTTTCGATTATAGAGTGTTCTTCGACATGTTCAATTCTGCAATTAAAGTCTGAAAATTCAAGCTGAAGTATTGATCGAGAATATTTTTTTCCTTTTTCAGATTCTTCAACTCTCGTTTCATTACCAAGAAATAAAAAATTCATCAGATCAAAATGGATAGTATTTCCGGCTTTTATATTCATTTGCCCAATTTCACATTGCTCCGCATATCCATTCAATACAACTTTTGAACTTGTTTTTGTGCCTATCGTAGAGTCTTTTGCTAATAAACCAGTAACAGTAATCCGTCTGTTTTTTTTGTCCACACCTTCGATTCTATCTAAATCCTCGAGGTTTGCTAATGAAAATGCAGTTATAAAGTCTGTTTCGACACTAATTACATTAAACAGCAGTTTTTCTTCACCTCGCTTTGCTATTTCAAAACTTACATCATATACAGTTCCATTTTTTGAATGTAGTTTACCTATGCCTTCTACAATGTTTTTCAGATCTCCGTAATATTGAAATCTTTCTAAATTCTGTTTAGTACTTTTATCCATTATGCTACCAACTCTTCGTTCAGTTCATCTATTATAGAATCCAAATTTTCACCAAATAATTGATACATCTTTCCTATACCCCCTTTTGAATCGAATGGAGCATAATCCAAATCTTCTTTGTTAAAATGAATAGAGGTTGCAATATGCTCTTTAATCATCCTTAACCAATTCATTTGTTCCTCATTAAACTTTAGTGAACCAGCCTGTTTGGCAAAGACCCAATCTTGGAAATTCTTATCTACTGTTGAGCTATAGGGTGTTAATTCCTTATCTAAGCCTGTAATAGCTCTAATTAACCCTACAAGCGCAGTAAGTTCGTTACTTGGAGACTTACTCTTTATTTCAGCTACCCGCTGCCAAGCACCCCACACATTAAGTGGGGCCATCTGTGGCTTATTTAGTTTGATGAGTTCCAGCACCTTTTTCATCATCTTGTATGTAACTTCTCGCCTCCGATGTGGTTGATTATAGAAGATGGAAAGTGCAGTTATTTCATTTTTATGTTCTTCAAGGAAGGTTTTAAAATCATCCAGTAAAGATTCTGCCTGCTTCTTTTGTTCCTTAATCCAACCAGCGTAGGTTACTTCATCTATGTTTACAACATCAATGATCTGCTCATGTACTTTTCGAACATTGTCAATGTATTCGATTATTTCACCAGTAAACGTAGAACGTGCTTGATCGATGAGCTTCTTTTTAGCAAGCTCACCATCACCCTCTGTTCCCCCTTCTGTTTCTGGTTTACCAGAGAGGTCTTCTATGGCATCGGGATTAAAGGCCTCGAGAAGTTCATGCGTTAACTTATTGATAGTTTTTCCCGTCATCTCTTTAAATTCGGCCTTAGATTTTTCATCTAATTGTTTTTCGAGTCGAGCTAAACGGTTTGCAGCAGAGGTGTAAAAATCTTCGTCTTCCGACCCCATCATAATTCCCCGAAGCAAGTCCTTTAAGGGAACAGTTCGCTTCCTTTCTAATGGGCGACTATCTGTCTTAATTGTTTTGGTCACACCCACCGCATCAACAATAACAAAATGGGTCTTATCGGTTTTAGCTGATGGTGTTACTTTAACTAATCCTTCTTTGTCAAGTGTTCGTGTTCCACGACCTTTCATCTGTTCAAAGTAGTTTCTGCTTTTAACATCTCGCATAAAGAGAAGGCACTCTAATGGTTTAACATCCGTACCAGTGGCAATCATATCTACAGTTACGGCAATGCGAGGATAGTATTCGTTTCTAAACTGAGCTAATATAGACTTGGGATCTTCTTCAATCTTATAGGTAACCTTTTTACAGAATTCATTGCCTTCACCAAACTCATCACGCACCATTTGTATAATGTCATCAGCATGACTGTCCGTCTTGGCAAAAATAAGCGTTTTCGGTACTTCTTCCCGCCCCGGGAATATCTCAGGTAATTTAGCTTTGAAAGCTTTTATTACATTCCTGATTTGCGAAGGATTTACTATGTCTTTATCGAGAGATTTACCTTCGTATTCAACTTCATCCTCTAATTGTTCCCAACGAACTTTACGACTCAGTTTTTCTCTCTTATCAATAAACTCTTTCGCTTCAATCTTAGCGCCTTGTTGAGTAATCTTCGTCTCAATAGTGAATACATCATATCCTACGTTCACTCCATCCGCTACTGCTTTCTCATGGGAATACTCACTAACCACATTTTCATTAAAGAACCCGAATGTACGTTTATCAGGAGTTGCAGTAAGACCTATCAGGAAACTATCAAAGTAGTCGAGTACTTGTTTCCATAAATTATAAATTGACCGATGACATTCATCTATAACAATTACGTCAAAAAATTCTATCGGTATCTTTTCATTATAAATAACAGGTAGCGGTTCTTTTGGCTGAAAGAGTTCATTCGGATTTTCTTCTTCGTCTTTTTGATCCAAATCTTCACCTTTCATCATCGAATACAAACGCTGTATAGTACTAATGCAGACCTTATTATCTGGGGCAATAAAGCTTGATTGAAGTCGCTGAACTGGATATAATTCGGTGAATTTTCGATTGTCATCGGAGGGAGTATGCTGCATAAACTCTTGTTCAGCTTGCTCCCCTAAGTTCTTCGTATCAACTAAAAATAAAATCCGTTTCGCACCACCATATTTTAGTAATCTATAAATGGTAGTGATTGCTGTAAACGTTTTCCCCGAACCGGTGGCCATCTGGACTAATGCTTTTGGTCTCGCATTCTTAAATGACTTATCCAGATTTTCGATAGCTGTTATTTGGCATTCTCTTAAACCCTCAATATCAAGGTTCGGCAAGTCAAGCAACCGTTCTCTTAATGGTTTACCATTATAACGATCAATCAAAGTTTCTGGACGATGAAATGAAAACACCTCTCGTGAACGTGGCTTAGGATCTCTCAGACTAGTAAATCGTGTAATTTCCCCCGTACTCTCGTACACGAATGGAAGCTCTCTAACTCCAATATACTTCAACTCACTGGTAGCATATCTTGTAGATTGTTCTTCTACTTTAGTAATATTCTGAGCTTCTTCTTCTCGCTTGGCTTCTATAACACCAACAGGAATACGATCTACGAAAAGGATATAATCTGCTGGACCGGTATCTGTTGGATACTCCCTAATTGAAACGCCTTTACTGGCACCGAAATCGGCTTCATCAAAATTCTGTACAATCCAGCCTGCTTTTGCTAAAGCCTTATCTATCTTTTCCCGGGCATGCTGTTCTGGTGTTAATGGCATTTAATTTAAAGTAGAATTTTAAGCAAAAATATATTATTAATAGTGCGTTAACAAATAACGAACGTTAAAAAGTTGGATTGGAACGAAAGAATTAACCACGTTTTTACAACAAGACCAAGAAATGGTGCCGAAAAAGGAATTCTCTGGGTAGAGCGTAAGGACGAGCAGAAAAAATTTTCTTCGTATTTAGCTCAAGAAGATCATATTTGCATTGACGGGCCAACAGGCTCCGGAAAATCATCATTAGTTGCAACAAAACTATACGGCTTGAAGCAAAAACATATCGCAATTCAATTAAGTAGAAAATTGACCTGGGAACAGTTTTGCACCAGATTGGTAGATCCAAAATACGTTAACACAAATTCTATTGGAGCAGAGTTGGAGATTGGTGTAGATAAAGGGCTTCCAACAGGAAAACTTTCTTTTAGTCTTGGTTCTTCTGGTAGTGATAATGATGACATTGATTACTTAATAAAACAATCTAAAACATGGACAGAGCATGATTTATGCAAAAAACTTCAAGAAGCGGATATTCCTTTAATTTTAGATGATGTTGAAAGGTGTAATGATGACTTACTTGAAAGACTTTCTGACGCTGCAAGAATTCAGTTTCAATCATATCCATCAAAGAAAGGAAAAATGGTTTTTATTGGAGCGGGTGGAATAATGCCTCGACTCATAAAAGCCAACAAATCCCTTGGACATCGAATTAACCATATTAGTCTTGGGGCATTTGAAGACATGAACTACTCTTGGCATTTCTTACTTGAAGGCTTTAATTCATTAGGTATGAGGCACCCTGCTAACTCTCGATATAAAGATCAAATAAAGCAAAGAGATACATGTGTTAAGATGACTTATTATGCAGCAGATGGCCTGCCAAAAAGCTTGAATAGATTAGGAAAAAATATTGCAATATCGTCGGGTGAAGGTAGACACGCGAATGCTTCTACAATTATTAATGAATCAAGACAAATGTTTCTTGAAAACTGGAGAAATTATTCAACTATTTATACTTCTATTGCAAATCTTTTGAAAAGTGATCAAATAGCGGGTAAAATTGTAAAGCTTATTTGGAAACGTGGTATGGGGGCGGTTATTGAAACAGATTACTTAAGAGAAAATATTGTTGACAAAAAAACACCTGGTGATAAAAGAATCAAAAATGATGAGTTTGAAAGTAGTCTATCGCATTTGATTGATTTAGACTTTATTACTTTGAGCGGAAAGTCTCGTGATACTGTATTTGCAACAGACCCTGCATCAGCTCATACTTTTGGAGTAGCAATGCATAATCCCAGTCTTTTTATTGGTGCAAAAGAGTTAATGTCTGGTCTACAGCAGCTTGAAATTGACTTTTCTAAAGTAACCGATTAGTTCTTCAATTAACTAACTTTAATTTCTATAAAATCTTAATTCTATCAACTCAACTAACCTACTTGGCTTTACTCCTAACGCTTCTGCAAACCTTACAACGGTCTTAAACTGAACTGCCCTTAACCCATTCTCTACTTTAGAGATATAAGACCGCTCAAACTCTCCTAACTCGGCCAACTTTTCCTGAGAAAGCCCCCGAGACAGACGAAGCTCCCGGATAATGGAACCTAATATTTTTTCTATGTCTTCGTCTTTAGCCATACTTGACTAAAGTCGGAGAATGTGCTTAATTGGGCTACGCCCAAAGTGACACAAATTTAATTATACTTTATCTTATGGGAGAAAATAAAACTACTCGAGATGGCCTTTGGCCAGCAATAATAATATTCAGTTTCTTTTTTGGTGGATTACCTGGATTTATTGTATTTGAAACTGAAAGCTACCTTGCCTCTTTTTTTCTGGGATGGCTTTTTTCGATTATGATATTAGGCGGCATTTATACTCTATCAAAGTAAAATGAATAAGGGTTGTTTAATATTATTAGTCGCATTCTTTTTATTTGTCATTGTACTATGTATTGAAACCGGTGAATGGAGCTTACTGCTGTATGCTATAATTGGATCCATTTTTTTCTTTTTTATTGCAGGTCCTACAAATCCAGGAGAAAGAAATAGATTTTAGGAAGTAATAAAAGGTGAGATTTTATATTTTAATATTCTAAATCTACTGTAACAGAGCTGTAACGGAGTGATTTCCAGGCATAAGAAGTGTAATAAAAAGAAAAGCCCTGCAAGTCTGTAAAGTAATGACCTGCAAGGCTTTAAGTTCTTGTGGGAACGGGCGGGTTTGAACCGCCGACACACGGATTTTCAGTCCGTTGCTCTACCAACTGAGCTACATTCCCTTAAGAAGGACGGCAAAGATAGTGGGTTTACACCCTAGATACAATAAGAGTTACTAGATTGTTTAAGAAAGATGAATATCTTTCAATCTCATTTGCAATGTTCGCCTACCATTCCAGAAGTTTTCTTCTAATACATACGCAATATCAAAAGCTTCTCCATTACGAACTCCAGGAAGAAATTCATGCATATTAAAGCCAATAACATCAAATACTCCTGAGTTCTCCTGTTTCAATTTCATCTTTAAGTGGCCGTTTCCAACCACGGTTGGGATACCTACCACTTGTACTTTTTCTGACACAAATATTGGACGAAGGTTGGCTGGCCCAAAAGGCTTAAACTGTGCTAGAAGTTTCCAGAACTTCATATCTATCTCACTTAAATCAAGTTTGGCATCTATTGAAAGTTCTGGTTCAAAACTCGATCCTGACAATCCATGATACGCAATCTGGTTTATTCTGCGCCGGAATTCTGTTAAATTCTCCTCATTAAGTGTAAGACCAGCTGCGAATTCATGCCCACCAAATTGCTCTAGCAGATCTTCACATTGCTTCATCGCGTTATAAATATTAAAACCTTTTATACTTCTGCCCGAGCCTTTAATTTTTCCATCCACATTGCTAAGCATAATTGCTGGGCGGTGAAACATATCTACAAGCCGAGAAGCAACGATCCCAATCACCCCTAAATGCCAATCCTTTTTGTAGAGAACCAAAGCAGAAATTTCGTCTATGTCCAAGTCTTCGTCAATTTGAACTAGCGCTTCTTCCATCGTTAGCGAATCTTTGTCTCTTCTTTTTAAATTGATGGACTCCAGCTCAAAGGCTATTGCTTTTGCTTCATTATATGAATCGGCAATCATTAACTTAACTGCAGTAGTCGCATCTCCCATACGTCCTGCCGCATTAATTCTTGGGCCAATTGAAAATACAATCTTTGATGTGGTGATATCTTCAATCGGCATTTTGATGAGTTCCATGAGTGCCTTTATCCCAACACGTGGAGTACTTTGAATCATCTGCAAACCAGCTTTCATCAAAATCCTATTTTCATCAATAATTGGAACAATATCTGAAGCAATTGAAATTGCTACCAAATCCAAAAACTTATAGGCAATGGAGTCGGGTAAACCCAATCGTTTTAATGTACCTTGAATCAACTTGAAACCAACTCCAGCGCCTGAAAGACCTTCAAATGGATAATCGCAATCGGGCCTCTTAGGATCGAGAACTGCTACACAATCAGGGATGCCGTTACCAACAGTGTGATGATCACAAATAATCAGATCCATCCCCTTTTCGCGAATATCTAGCGCTTCCTGAATTGCCGTAATTCCACAATCCACAGAAACTATAAGGTTTGCACCTATGCTTTCGGCGTATTGAATTCCTTCTGGGTTGATGCCATACCCTTCTTTAAATCGGTGGGGGATATAGTAATCTGCTGCTACACCAAATTCTTTCAAAAAGGTGTATAAACAAGATGTGGCAGTTGTGCCATCTACGTCATAGTCTCCGTAAACGAGTACTTTTTCACTTTTACGAATAGCTAATGCTAATCGTTCTGCGCCTAAATCCATATCCTTCATTAAAAAAGGATCATGGAGTAAATCTATGGTTGGTCTGAAAAAGTTTTTTGCATCATCATAATTTTCTATGCCACGGATAGCTAGTAATCGAGCTATTTTCTCCGGAACTCCGAGCGACTGCTCTAACACAGACACACGTTCCTTCTGTTCCGGCTGTGAATATACCCAGCGGAATGACATTATTTACCTTATTTTTATTTTTATTCATAAAAGGTTATCCAGCGATCAAACCGAAACACCAAGTGCGAAGCACTAAATTGTTCTTAAAATACACTTTTGCTGAAAACTTTCATCATTAACCCGCGTTGTTTAAGAGATTTAAATCTATTCCTTTTTCAAACAGTCAGCTTTCTCTCCTCAAGAATTGATTCTTTTAGTTACTAATCTTTTGTTTAACCTTCCCTAAACCATTTTTATTGCTCTTCTTTGGGTTTAAAATTGGACATTGATTGCATAAAACGAGAGCTTTGGAAGCGTTTCCAAAACTAATTAATATCATGTTAGAAACACCCTCAAAAGAAAAGTCATCTATTAAGTCACAAGATTTGAACTTCCCTATTTTTAACGCTCTTCAAGATAAAGAGCATGAACAAGTTGTAATTTGTTCCGACCCTGAAACGGGGTTACGCGCAATCATTGCCATCCATAACACAACATTAGGTCCCGCACTTGGTGGAACCCGTATGTGGATGTATAAATCTGAAGAAGACGCTCTTAAAGATGTGCTCCGATTGTCTCGTGGAATGACGTATAAAGCCGCAATTTCTGGATTAAATCTGGGTGGTGGCAAGGCAGTTATTATTGGCGACCCTCATACCGATAAAAATGAGGCTTTATTTCGTGCTTTCGGACGGTTTGTTGATGGACTTGGTGGTCGATATATAACCGCTGAAGATGTTGGTATGGAAGTACAAGACATGGAGTGGATTTATTCCGAAACCAAGTATGTAACTGGAATTCCAGAAACTTTGGGTGGCAGTGGAAATCCATCTCCTGTAACGGCCTATGGTGTTTATATGGGTGCAAAAGCCTGCGCTAAAAAAGCCTTTGGAAGCGACTCGCTTGCGGGGAAGAGAATTGCTCTACAGGGCGCCGGACATGTAGCTTCCTATTTTGCGAAACACGTAGCAAAAGAAGGCGCCAAGCTTTTTATTACTGATATCTATTCAGAAAAAGCAGAGTCCCTAGCTAATGAGCTTGGAGCAGAGGTTGTTAGTCCTGATGAAATTTATAGCTTAGATGTCGACATATTTACTCCATGCGCTTTAGGCGGTGTGATTAATGATGATACTATTGATCAATTCAAATGTTCTGTTATTGCAGGTGGCGCTAACAACGTGCTTGAAGAAGAAGACAAACACGGAAAAATACTCTTAGAAAAGGGCATTATTTATGCCCCTGATTATGTGATTAATGCCGGGGGAATCATCAACATTTCAAGTGAGCTTGAAGGCTACAATCGTGAGCATGCAATGAATCGTACACAAAAGATTTATGATACCACGCTTAACATTCTTAAGTATTCAGAAGATCATGGAATCCCTACTCATAAAGCTTCGAATATTTTAGCTGAAGAGCGCATTGCTTCTGTCGCTCGACTGAAATCAAAGTACTCCTCTAAAAGTCATTTTTCAGGAAGGCTGGGTGAAATGTATATGACGGATAGACGATAAGAAATTCAATTTTCGTCTTGACAAAGTTTGATTTCATTTATCACGTTCATCACCAAAAAATGAATATTAAGGACTCTTTTCTGCTTATCTTTATTTTCACTTAATTAAAATTATTATTGATCTCCCATGAAAAGAGAGGATTACGAGTTTAAAGATAGGCTAATAAAAGGCATCACCGAGGACGGCAATTTCAAAGTTTCGGTAATAAAAACCAGCGCCGTTGTTCAAGAGGCTAAAGAAAGGCATAACCTTTCTCTGCTAAATACAGTCCTTTTAGGTAAAACGTTAACCGCCGCCATGCTTTTAGCTTCTGAACTTAAGAAGGAAGAGCGTATCCAACTTCGTCTGGATGGAAATGGACCCGTAGGTTCTATAATAGCCGAAGCAAATAGTTTAGGCGAAATTCGGGGCTATGTTGCAAATCCTGAAGTAGAACTAGATTACACTAATCCTGGCGTTGTTATTGGTGATGGGATTGGGATTGGTATTCTTACCTTTACCAAGATTTTATATAATGAAGCTGAGCCAAGAAGCAGTAGTATCGAAATTGTAAATGGCGACATCAACTCTGATATTGCGCAATATCTAGCTCAATCCGAGCAAATTCCATCTGCCGTTATTCTTGATGTAGGAATTGATGAAACTGGAACCGTTACAGAGGCTGGGGGTTTATTATTGCAACGCCTTCCTGGAGCTCCTGAAGGACAAATTGATATGCTTCAAGAACGTTTGGGCTCATTCCCCCCTATCGATCAATTATTATCAGATGGACAGTATATTGATGAGATTATGAGTAAAGCCCTATCGCCTATTAAAGTAAAAGAACTGGGGCGTCAACTCATCGATTTCTTTTGCCGATGTTCAAGAGAGCGTTTTTTGGATGCTTTATCAATGCTAAGTTTTGAAGACTTAAAGGAAATGGAAGGTGAGGGCCAGGAAATAGCTTGCCATTATTGCAACAATAGAGAGCAAATCTCGAAAGAGGAAATCTCTAAACTTCTTACCGAAGCACAGGCAAAACTTAACTAACGAATTATGGGCAAGCTCACAGACGATGAAATCCGACACATTATAAAGCGCGCGTCTATTTTTCAAAAGTTTGAGCGTCAATCTCCTCATAAGTTAGCCCTTTTTATTGATGACGATTATGAAAGCCTTTTCGACCTTGCGGATAATCTAGATGTGGATCGAAAATATATTCAGGAAGCTATTTTTGAACATTTTGGAGTCGAAGTTGATGAACCTGTTGCGCTAGATACCAATAATCAAACAGATGCAAAAATTACTGGCTCTGCTAATGGATATGTTGATGGCGCTACATTAAATGAGATTAAAGCGAACTTAGAATATCATTTTAATACGGTTGGAAAAATAACACGGCGAAATAAGAAAATTATTTGGAAAGCTACTCCTTCTGGTCCATCTAGATTATTTTCTATCTCAAGCTCTCCTGAGCTAGAAATAGCTCAAAAAAACTCTCGGGTTAATTTTACCTTAAAACAATCCCTTAGCACTCTTAATAAGCTGTTTATATTTCCTGTTTTAGCAACTTTTGCAGCTACAATGTTTTTTACCGTGGCAATGTTTGATCAGGTTTCAGGAGACGGACGAATTCCTATGCTCATTTTTGCGTTAATTTTTGCTACTTCAAGTTTTTTCTTCACTAGGTTTGTTAAAAGAAGAAAGATTAAAAAGAAAGAACGGCTTATTGAACTTATTGGAAATCTACAGCAAGTGATGGAGCGACATTTCTTCGCTAATAAAAAACCTACTACAGAACGCTCTAAGATTATAATTCCAGATTTAGATGATATGGAAGCTGAAGAAGAAGTAACTTTAGGTCAAAAGGATAAATCCTAAACACACTCTCTCATGGCTACTCATGTAGTAATTGTTGGTGGCGGCTTTGCAGGAATTACCGTTGCTAAATATCTCAAATCCTCTGACTTCAAAGTCACTATTATTGATAAATCCAATCATCACCTGTTTCAGCCATTACTCTACCAGGTTGCTACAGCTGCACTTTCACCGGGTGATATTGCTGTTCCAATTAGAGCCGTTTTTACAAAACAAAAGAATGTTAGGGTCCTTTTAGGTCGGGTCAATAAAATTGAGAAATCAGAAAAAAAAGTAATTCTTCAAGATGGGGATGAAGTTTCGTACGATTACTTGGTTCTCGCGCCGGGTGCTAAGTACAACTACTTTGGGAATAATGATTGGGAGAAACATGCGCCGGGGCTTAAAACCCTTGATAATGCGCTTCAAATAAGAGAACAGATTCTGCTTTCTTTGGAAAAGGCAGAGAAGATTAATGATTTGGAAAAACGAAAGCCGTATCTCACATATGTTATCATTGGAGCAGGCCCAACTGGTGTTGAAATGGCTGGCTCAATTGCTGAAATCGCAAAGCGAAACATGATGCGCGATTACAGAAACTTTAATCGTAACGAGACCACCATTTATCTTGTTGAAGCAGCTGGAAATGTGTTAAATGGTTTCCCTCCAAAACTTTCCGACAGTGCTCTGCATACTTTGAACACGATGGGTGTTCAGGTGATTTTAAACTCACCTGTTGAAAAGATTACTGAGCAAGGAGTGCATCTAAAAAATCATTTTATTGAAACCCCGAATGTAATTTGGGCGGCCGGCGTTTCTGCCTCATCGCTTCTTAAAGAACTTGACGAAGAAACAGATCGAATTGGACGAGTGATTGTGAATAAAGATCTTTCCATCCCTTCTGATGATCATATTTTTGTGCTTGGTGATGCTGCACATGTCGAAGACAAAAAGGGTAAGCCCTTGCCCGGTGTTGCCCCTGTTGCGCTTCAACAAGGAAAATATCTCGGGAAGATGCTTCGCTCTGAATTGAAAGGAAAGTCAAGATCTGATTTCCAATATTTAGACAAAGGAACCATGGCAACGATTGGACGCGCTAAGGCTGTTGCTGATATTCGAGGTTTTAAAGTAACTGGTTTTCTTGCTTGGATCATGTGGGGTGTAATTCACGTGTTTTTCCTTATTGGCTTCCGAAATCGATTCAGGGTTTTTGCCGAATGGGGCTGGCATTATATCACATTTAAACGAGGAGTACGATTGATTGCTAAGAAGGAAACGTCTGATTAAATAGAAAAACTAGTTCCGCAGCCGCAGTCTTCCACTGAGTTGGGGTTATCGAACGTAAAGCCTCGGGCGTCTAACCCATCGGGGTAATCTATTTCAATCCCTTCTAAATATAGTAAGTGATCTGAATTTACAATCACTTCAACTCCAAAATTCTCGAATACAACATCAGCATCTGTTCTGTGATCAAGTCCCAGTTTATAGCTTAACCCTGAACATCCCCCACCTTCAACAGCTACTCGTAAATAAAGATTTTCATGGGACTCTTCTGATGCCTTGATTTTTTTTACTTGCTTTGCAGCTCGTTCCGTTAGGCGAACTGGTTCGCCTGTTAGCTCTCTTTCTTCTTTTATTTCCGTAGACGTTTCTTCCTCCTCAAAATCAATTAATGAAGCGATAATGTCGTCTAGGTTTTCTTCTTTGGTACTCATTGTCTTCCTTATTTAGAATAAGTCAAAACTACGTACTTTTCTTGGAAAATGTATAGTATGCTACCCCATCTTTCTCAAATAGATCTAACACCCCCGCACTCACCAAATTAACCAGAATTTTAGCAGCGGTATACGTCGTTGTATTAATTAAAATAGAGAATCGTTCTACGGTGATTTCACCATATTCTTTTATAAAGCGGAACAGCAATCGTTCTCTTTCTCCATATTCGAAAGTAACACCGTCTTGACTACTTCCTTTTTTCAAAACTTCTACCATTTCGTCTGAGGCCACAACACTTTCGTCCTCTCTTCTTATATATACTATTCGCCTCTTTTTCCCTTTCACATAAATCGGCTTCTCCACTGCTTCAGGTACTTCAACCAACAAAATATCTTTACTTGAAAAGCTGACTAACTTGATCTGAACTTCAGGTACTGGAACACAACAATCTTCTGCAGCTTGTGTAATCCAGAACTCTTCTTCCATATAGCTTTCAACTCCTACCAGATCTCCATTATCAGAAACACCGATGAGTATACGACCGCCCTTAAAGTTGGCAAATGCTGCAATTTCTTTTGCTAGTTTTTCGGGGGAAGCAACTTTATGCTTGAACTCAAGAAATGAACTTTCTCCTGTTGAGATTAAATTCTTCAGATCTTGTTTCGTCATATCTGATATCTGAACTGCACCAGTATGCTGTAAGTAAAACTCTAATTCGTCTTTCATAATTGGACGTTCGTTTTACGACGCACTATTAACTTCATTAAGTCAACTACGTCTTAGATGATAATTTCGTCTTTTGGGTCTCTGGTCATTAACGTGTTTAGAGCATCTTTAGGGTCTTCATCTTCAAATAAAACACGATAAACTGCTTTGGTAATTGGCATATCAATTCCGCTTTTTACTGCCCAATCATAAACTGATTTTGTGGTTTTAATACCTTCAGCAACCATATTCATACTCTTTATGATTTCATCTAGTTTATATCCCAGTCCAATTTGTTGTCCAACATATCGGTTTCGGCTATGCTGTGATGTACAAGTAACTATTAAATCACCCATTCCTGTAAGCCCAGAAAAAGTATCTGGATGAGCGCCCATCACCGACCCCATTCTTTTCATTTCATGAAGTCCTCGTGTGATTAGAGCCGCCTTTACATTATCTCCAAGCTCGGCGCCGTCAATTACACCTGCTGCAATCGCCATAATATTTTTTACTGAACCACCAATCTCTACACCAATTACATCATTATTGATATATACCCTAAACATTGGCGTTAAAAAGGTTTCTTGAATCAACCTTGCTGTTCGCGTAGAATATGCTGCTGCAACCACCGTGGTAGGTTTTAGCGCAGCTACTTCCTCAGCATGACTTGGTCCATATAATACACCAATATTGTCTTCGTACGTGACTCCATCCATCACCTCAATTAAAATTTGAGACATCGTTTTAAATGTATCATTCTCAATTCCTTTTGATACCGTAACTAGAATCTCATGCCCATCAAGACAGGGCTTTATTTGGCCAGCAATTTCTCTAAGTGTATGTGATGGTGTAGCAAAGAGAATCATATCCTGAGATCTTAGACATTGCTCAAGATCGTGATAGGCTTTTATAGATTCGGGCAATTTAAGGTTCGATAAGTAAGACGGGTTTCTATGGTCTTTGTTAATGGAATTAACGACCTCTTCTTCACGAGCCCAAATCTGTACATTATTCCCAGCGGTATCGAGTACCGTAGCTAATGCCGTTCCAAAACTACCCGCCCCAACAATAGTTACATTTTTCATATGCCAGCACCTGCATGAGCCTGTTCTTCTTCTGGTTCTTTTTTCTTTTTACCTACTTTGCTTTCTGTACCCGCCCGTAACCGCCCAATGTTACTTTTGTGTTTGTAGATGATACCCGCGGCAACAACTGCGCCAAAAATTATAATACTTCCATCAATATAAACGCCAAAACCATATCTCATAATTAACAATACAATTGGATATGTAGCCGAAGAAATAATTGAGGCTAACGATACATATTTGGTGGAAATTAGAATTATCCCAAATAATGAAAAAGTAATACCAATCGATATTGGTTCAATGCCAAAAAGCATTCCACACGCTGTGGCTGCGCCTTTCCCACCTTTAAATTTTGCGAATATTGGAAACATATGTCCCGCCACGGCTATTAACCCGCAAAATATTTTTAAAAAAGATTCCACGTCCCAATTCGGAGGGGCGAGTGGACCCGAGAACGGGGCGTCCATAAGCTTGAAGGCGAGGAGGCTGAAAAAGAAAGAAGGAATAAATCCCTTCATAAAGTCCATTATAAAAACGGTAATACCAAAAGGAACTCCCAGAACTCTGAATGTATTGGTTGTCCCTGCATTTCCGCTACCATGCTCTCGTACATCTACTCCTTTGAATATCTTTCCCACCCAGATGGCTGATGGAACCGAACCCAAAATGTAACTCATAAATAAAACTGTTACTGTAGATAGCATAGATGAAAATTTCGATTAAGTTAACAAGAAATCTGAAATCAACAACCCTATTAAGTCGCCTTAGTAAAAACCAAGATTCTGCAATCTATACCTATTTTATTTTGCAGATCTTTTAAACGTACCTTAGAATTAATTCCATTAATTAAACGTGTCTTTCCGCATGATATGATGAGCGAACCAACGGACCACTTTCAACGTGACCTATTCCCAACTTCTCACCGATTTCTTTGTATTCTGCAAATTGATCAGGATGTACCCAATCCAAAACTGGATGATGCATTTTTGTAGGCTGCATATACTGCCCTATAGTTAATACATCTACTTGATGATCAACACAATCTTGCATTAACTCAATTACTTCTTCCCGAGTTTCTCCTAAACCAACCATGATTCCGGTTTTAGACTTTATTCCTGCTTTTTTAGTTCGTAGTAATAATTCTAACGAGCGTTCATATTTTGCCTGTGGTCGCACCCTTTTGTATAACCGCGGAACAGTTTCCAGGTTATGACTTAACACGTCTGGAGGAGTATCTAGTACTATTTGTAGCGTTTCCCATACACCTCTAAAATCTGGAATTAAAGACTCGATCGTAACTCCATCAATAACTCTTCGAAGTTCGGTGTGTGTAGCTGCGAAAATTGGCGCTCCACCATCCCTTCTATCATCTCTGTTGATGGAGGTTAACACAACGTGTTTCAATTTCATTTTTTTGGCAGCATCAGCAACACGCCTTGGTTCGTCCCAATCTAGTTCCGCTGGCGGTCGACCAGTCTTAATCGCACAAAACGCACATGACCGCGTACAAACATCGCCCAAAATCATAAAGGTTGCTGTTCCGGCGCCCCAGCATTCTCCCATATTTGGGCATCGAGCTTCTGAACAAACCGTATTTAGGTTATGCTCATTTAGTGTGTCCAACACTTCCTTAAACTTCTCTCCTGATGGAAGTTTAACACGCAACCATTCGGGTCTACGTTGTGTTGATTTTTTTTCTACTATCTGGAGTTCTTTGATCATTTTTTAAAATCTTTTATTGTTCATTCTAAGAATACCTTTGAAGAATCTGTAAAACTCTGACTCATTTGAGTTGTTGTTTTGATACTTCGCCTTCACTTAGAATGACATCGTTAAACTTACAAAAAATTCTTCTCTAGTTCCTGTTGTCCGCCCTTCGATTCTAGGCTAACATCAAACACATCCTGAAAGTGCAAAACGATCCTTTCCTTCACTTCTTTCATATTAATTTCGTTTCCTACTAATTTTTGAAGACTCGTTACTGCTTTGTCCTGAATTCCACAAGGCACAATGTTTTGAAAGTAAGATAGGTTCGTATTCACGTTAAAGGCAAAGCCGTGCATGGTTACCCATCGTGAGCATCTAATGCCCATAGCTGCGATTTTCTCTTCCCCAATCCAAACACCTGTTAAGCCTTCAATTCTTCCTGCTTCAAAACCATAATCGCCGCAAACTCGGATTATTACTTCTTCCAGAAAGCGCAGGTATTTATGAATATCTGTGAAATATCGATCTAAATCTAAAATTGGATATCCTACTATTTGACCCGGACCATGATACGTGATGTCGCCACCTCGATCTATTTTTACGAATTCAGCATCAAGTTTCAATAACTCCGCCATAGATCGAAGCATATTTTCTTCGGCTCCACTTTTGCCTAAGGTGTAGACATGCGGATGTTCTACGAACAGCAAGGTATCATTCTTACGAAATCCGTTAAACTCTCCCTTTTGTTCTGCACGTTTCTCGCTAATGATACTTTGTTGCACCTCGTGCTGAAGATCCCACGTTGGTTGGTAGGGTGCTTTTCCGAGATCGTATAGTTCTATGGTTTTTTTCATTAACGAAATTTACGAATAAACGAATGAAGATTTTTAGTGATTAAGAAGTCATTCTGAGGATACTTCCGAAGAATCTTGACTGGTAAAAACCGAGCCCTGAGCTTGTCGAAGGGCGATGGTCAGCCCTCTGTCTTCATTGGCCATATACATTTCAGGCCTCTCAGGTTCTTTGCTACATTTTAGCCACTTGCTAGCCGCCCTCCTGCATCAGGTAGGGGAAATCTATTCGATCTCTGAGTATCAAAAAAATGGCTCCCAAATTGGGAGCCAATGTCTGTTGTCATGCTGAACTTGATTCAGCATCTGTGCAATATCATAATTTCGAAACCAACACAGATCCTGAATCAAGATCAGGGTGTCGATTTATCTTTTACTTCTTAACTGGAGTTCCTAAATGAACGCCTTCGTTGTACGCTTCGGCAACAGCTTCCATTACTGCTTCAGATAACGTCGGATGCGGATGAACTGCACTTATGATTTCATGACCAGTTGTTTCAAGATCACGAGCAACAACAGCTTCGGCAACCATTTCAGTAACTCCGAAGCCTATCATATGAAGACCTAACCATTCGCCATATTTGGCATCAAATACTACTTTTACGAATCCTTCTTCATGACCAAGGGCTGTTGCTTTACCACTTGCTGATAGTGGGAACTTCCCAACTTTAATATCATAACCAGCTTCTTTTGCGGCAGCTTCTGTCATACCAACTGACGCTACCTGTGGCTCACAGTATGTACACCCAGGAATATTGCTATAGTTGATTGGTTTTGGAGAATGACCAGCTAATTGTTCAGCAAGAACTGTAGCCTCATGAGATGCTTTATGAGCCAACCATGGTGCTCCAATAATATCTCCGATTGCGTAAATACCATCTACTCCAGTAGAGTATGTAGATTTATCAACTACAATAGCGCCGCGCTCTACTTTAACTCCGATATCTTCTAAGCCGAGACCTTCCACATTTCCAGTAACTCCAACTGCTGAAAGTACAACATCGGCTTCGAGTGTTTCCTCTCCTTTTGGAGTTTTAACCGTAACACTTACACCTTTTCCTTTCTTAGTTACTTTTTCGACCGTGCTTTCTAGCATTAAGTTAATGCCTTTTTTCTTGTAGATTTTCCCAAGTTCTTTTCCAACGTCAGCATCTTCAACAGGTACTAATGTTTTCTGAAGTTCTACGATCGTTACTTCGGTTCCTAACGTGTGATAGAAATAAGCAAACTCAACACCAATAGCGCCCGCTCCTACAATTACCATTTTCTTAGGCTGTTTTTCTAATGTCATTGCTTGCTCAGAACCAATGATCATTTCTCCGTCAATTTTTAAGCTCGGAAGTTCACGTGGACGTGCACCAGTAGCAATGATGAAATGCTTTGCTTTAAGGCTTTCAGTCTCTTTTCCACTTTCGTCGCTCACCGCTAATTCGGTTTTTGACTTGAATGAACCCGTTCCCATGAACACTTCAATCTTATTAGCTTTCATCAAGAACTGCACGCCTTTGCTCATCTTGTTAGCAACACCACGGCTTCTTTTCACAATTCCACCAAAATCAGCCGTAGCCTCTTTTACTGTGATTCCATAATCACCAGCATGTTGAATAGATTCCAATACTTCTGCTGAACGCAATAATGCTTTTGTTGGAATACAACCAATATTCAGGCAAACTCCACCTAAATGTCTCTTTTCAACGATTGCGGTTTTAAATCCCAATTGTGATGCGCGGATTGCAGCTACATATCCACCGGGGCCTGACCCAATTACACATACATCAAATTCTTTTGCCATGATTTCCTTTTGGTAATAATTTCTCTTTTTCTTGATTAGCGCCACTAAATCACATAAACACAGAATCTATGTTAGTGAATTGGTGCTTTTGTGGCTCTTTTCTATAATCTAAATACGCCTTCGAACGTTTAGCTTCAAAATCAGAACAGGAAATGAAGCTGCTTTTTTACAAAGGCTAGACAAGGTAAGGGTTTTGTGGAAGAAGTTCGAGTCTTGCGACATGGTTTTGATGTAAGCTTAACGCAAGCTTTACAAATCGAGCTCATTTAATACTCTTTCTGCTCAAAGTTGAAGATTCTTAGTGAATATTCAGCTAGTTCTTTCCAAGTTGTCCTCAGTAGGACTAGCTGTTTAGCTCCCCAAGTTTCCAAATTAGTAAAAAGAGGAAGTGCTAGATCACAACTTATTAATTGCTGTCATCCTGAACTTGTTTCAGGATCTGTTTCGATATCAGTAGTTTTTATAGTCTCACTCTAACTTTCCAACCTCCTCTGTCTCCTCCTTCATTAAAGAGAAGGACTCGTTGATATAATACCGAGTATAACAATACAACGAGCTACCAAAGAACTTCCCCCTCCTGATGCAGGAGGGGCGAGCTAGCTGGTGATGAGAATGTGGCAACAAGTCGGGGAGGTCATGGGTTTGTGTTGGCTTCCAACCTCCTCTGTCTCCTCCTTGGTTAAGGAGGAGGACTCGTTGATACAGAACAGAAGTAATTCAAAAAGTACATCCACTCATGCATTTCCCCTCCTGATCCAGGAGGGGCGAAATAGCTGGTGAAGAGAATGTGAATAGGATTTGGGGAGGTCAAGCCAAAAGTAAGGAGAGTCTTAGCGTTGTTTTGATTACTTTTGATTACTCAAAATCAGCAAAGAAATAAGCTATTATTAATGTTCACT